>Ga0099798_10626_pt1 | contig 11368 bp, 12 predicted proteins | sample Uncmet_Sort29A_1_FD_89870 | JGI IMG/M metagenome (GOLD analysis project Ga0099798, IMG submission 89870) | Marine eukaryotic communities from CALCOFI LINE 67, Pacific Ocean - CN13ID_Sort29A_1 | ecosystem: Environmental > Aquatic > Marine > Oceanic | place: Pacific Ocean: Monterey Bay | collected... | reverse complement strand
TAACAGATAAATATCTAAATTTATAATATAATAAAAGTATGTTTTCTTATTTTTTTGATTTAAATAAAAGGTGTTTAATTATGAAATCATTATTAAAGTTATCCGCTATTATTGGTATTTGCGCAGCTTTAGGTGCTTGTTCTACTAATAAGGGAGTTATTACTTCTAGTTCTATAGGTTCATCTGATGTTGCGTATGCAGGAAAACTGCCTATTAAACCTGAAGATCAAACTATGGTTTTAGCAGCCACTAATGTGCAAGAGTTAAACTTGGCTATTAAAAAGGCACATAACACTAAAATGCATGTTAGAATTATATTAACACCTGGTTTTTATTCTGTTAAGAATACTATTGTTTTACCTAGAAATACTACTTTAACTACTTTTAATCCAACTAATGGTGGTTTGAATGGACCTTGGGTTATATCTGATGTTAAAAACAATGATTTTATAGGCCCTGTAGTATTGATGCACCCAGGAAGTGCTTTGATTGGAGTTAATGTTAAACAGTTAAATAGTAACCCTGCTGTTAAAATTGAGCAATTACCTGTAACAGTTGAGTCATTGCAGGTACAGACTATTAAAGATCAAAGTTTAATTTTTATTGATTCTGCTCTTACTGGTTATAAAAAAGGAGTTTTAACTTTAAACGGTGTTACTTTAACAAATATGTTCTTACATAAAACAGCCCCTAGTATTAGAGTTGGTTACTCAGCTCCCATTGAAGTGCATTTTGTTGATAGTGTTATTAATTATCCTAAAGGGGTCTTAATATTGCCTAAAACAACTAAAATTAAGTCTGTAAACTCTATTTTTAATACTGATTTGAGCGGTTTAAATAATATTAAGTTGGATGCTTCTACTTATCATGAAACTCATAAGCCTAAATTAGGCATAGTAGCTAGTTAACCTGATAACAGCTAAATCTGTATAGTTAATTGTTTATAAAACAATAGAAATTTTGCCTTTATGCCTTTATAGCTATAAACTAGATATTTGAATCTTTAATATCTATATTTAGTCTATAAGTGAGTAATAAATGTATAATAAATTAAATAGCTGGGTGAGTGATAGATTTCTAAAACCAGAAGTGGCTGTATTATTATTGGTTATTTTTGCAGGAATAATAATAATTGTTTTTTTTGGTGAAACTTTTGCTCCTATTTTAGCTGGAATTATCCTGGCTTTTTTATTAGACTCTGTGGTTGGTTTTTTAATTAAATATTTTAAATTACCTAGGTATTTATCTGTTTTTATTACATATGTAGCATTTTGCGCTTTATTTATAATGGCGGTGATATTTTTAATTCCGGCTTTATTGCATCAGCTTTCTCAGATTGTGGAACATATGCCTGAAATGTTAAAAAAGTTTCATTTAGCATTGGATAGCTTGCCTGAGAAACATCCAAGCATATTTACTGTAGATTTCGTTAATGATATTAAAACTTATACTAAAATTTCTCCAGAAAAATTACCGCAAGTTGGTAAGTATATTTGGACATATTCTTTGGCTTCTATTCCCAGTATTATTACATGGATTGTCTATCTTGTTTTAGTTCCGTTGTTAACTTTATATTTTTTGAAAGATAAATTATCTTTGATGTCTTGGGTTGTAAGCATTATGCCCGAAAGAAGAAGGTTATTAAAAGAAGTTTATTTAGAAATGAAATTTCAACTTGGTAGATATGTTCAGGGAAAATTTATTGAAATAATAATAGTTTGGCTGACAGCTTATATTGGTTTTGCAGCATTTGGTTTAAATTATGCATTTTTGTTAGGTTTTGCGGTTGGTCTTTCTACTATAATTCCTTATATTGGAATGGTTTTAGTGACCATACCTGTTATTTTTATAGGTTTATTGCAATGGGGTATTAGTCCTCATTTTATGTATATGTTTTTAGTGTATTTAGTTATTCAAGGAATTGATGGCACTCTCTTGGTACCTATTTTATTTTCAGGAGCTGTTAATTTGCATCCAGTTGCTATTATAGCTGCAATTTTGTTTTTTGGTGCAGTATGGGGCTTTTGGGGGTTGTTTTTTGCAATTCCTTTGGCTACATTAGTTCGAGCAGTTTGCTCTGCATGGTATCGGCACTATAAAGAGTAGTTTTATATATTTTTAGACGGAGTTTTCATGTTTCAGAATTTACAAGATAGGTTTAAAAAAACTTTTGATAAATTAACTTCCCGTGGGGTTTTAACAGAGCCTCAGGTTTTAAAGTCTTTAAAAGAGGTGCGGGTTGCATTGCTTGAAGCAGATGTTGCTCTTCCTGTTGTTAAACAAATTATTGCTAAAATAAGAAGAAGAGCTTTAGGTAAAGAGGTTTTAAAAAGTGTCTCACCTGCTCAGCAAATGATAAAAATAGTTCAGGATGAGCTGACTGAGATAATGGGTGAATCTAGTGAAGAATTAGATTTAAAGGCTCAGCCTCCTGTTGTTATTGTTTTAGCAGGGTTGCAGGGTGCTGGTAAAACAACAACTTGTGCTAAGCTTGCAAAATGGCTTATGGAAAGAGAAAAGAAAAAAGTAATGATGGTGTCTACTGATATTTATAGACCAGCTGCTATGGACCAATTAAAAGTTTTATCTGAAGAGATAGGGTGTAATTTATATCCTGCAACTCCGAAAGATAAACCATTAAAAATAGTAAAAGAAGCTATAAATGATGCAAAAAAACAAGTTTTAGATGTTTTGCTAATAGATACTGCAGGTAGATTGCATATTGACCAAGAAATGATGGATGAAGTTAGTGAAATCTGCAAAGAAAGCTTAGCTCATGAGATTTTATTTGTAGTTGATTCAATGACAGGGCAAGATGCTGCTAATACAGCTAAAGCTTTTAATGAAAAATTAGAATTAACAGGTGTTATATTAACTAAAACTGATGGTGATGCTAGAGGTGGTGCGGCATTGTCTGTTAGGCATATAACAGGAGCGCCCATTAAATTTATGGGTGCTGGTGAAAAAATAGATGAATTAGAAGCATTTCATCCTGATAGAGTAGCATCTAGAATTTTAGGAATGGGAGATGTTAGCTCTTTTGTCGAGGAAATTAGTCAGAAAATAGATAAACAAGAGTCTGATAAGCTGGCTAAAAAGCTAAGAAAAGGGCGGTCATTTAATATGAATGATTATTTAAAGCAATTAGATCAAATGTCTAAGCTTGGAAATATGGGTAAATTAGTATCCAAAATGCCAGGAGCTAGTGGCTTAGCTGATGCTGTTAAAAATCAGGATACAGACGGGAAAATTAAGGGAATAAGGTCTATGATTCAGTCTATGACTAAAAAAGAAAGAGTTAATCCTGATATTATAAAAGGATCTAGACGAAAAAGAATTGCTTTAGGATCTGGTAATGAATTAGTAGAAGTAAACAGAATGTTAAAGCAGTTTGGTATGATGCAAAAAATGATGAAAAAAGTTGGTAAAAAAGGAATGGGTGGAATGATGAACCAAATGAAAAACATGATGCCACCAGGAGAGTTTCCAGGTTAATTATAGAATTATAAATAAAAGGTTTTTTTTATGAATAAAGATTATTCTTATCTTTTGGAGAGCGCTACTTTGCCAGTAGTTAGGAAGCTATATGAGCTGGTTTTAAGCAAAAAAACTAATTTATGTGTATCAGCAGATTTAGTTAAAGCGGCTGATATTATAGCATTGGCAAAATCAGTTGGGCCGTATATTAGTGTATTGAAAACACACGTAGATATTATTAATGATTTTTCTTTTAATTTTATTAAAGAGTTGCGTAGCATAGCAGATGATAATGGTTTTTTATTGTTTGAAGATAGAAAGTTTGCAGATATAGGTAATACAGTTAAGCTGCAAGCATCTGGAGGGGTTTTTAAAATAACAAGTTGGGCTGATTTTATCAATGCTCATACTTTGCCAGGTGAGGGTATAATAGAGGGTCTTAAACAAGCATGCTTAGCATCATCTGATAGAGATATTGGATTATTATTATTAGCTGAAATGACATCAAAAGGTAATTTGATCACACCTGAATATCAGCATGAGACAATAGAAATGGCAAAGCATTATCCTGATTTTATGGCTGGTTGGATTACTAATCAAAGATTAACAGATAATCCTAATCATGTGCATTTTACAACTGGTGTTAAAATAGGAGATTTAAGCGATGCATTGGGGCAGCAATATAAAACTCCCCAGCAGGCTATGTCTCAAGGATCTGATATTTTAATAGTTGGTCGTGGAATAATCCATGCTAGTGATCCAGCCCAGACAGCAAAAATTTATCGAGATGCGGCTTGGGAGAATGTTTTAGTTTAAAATTTTATGCTGTAATTTATTTTGCAACTTATTTTGCGACTTACGCTGCACTGACCATATATGTTAGACGGCCTTGGTATGTTCCTCCTGTAGGGTATCCAGATATAGTTTTGAACGTGTATTTTATATTTCCAGGATTATCATTGCATGCTTGCTCGTTTGCTTGAGTTTCAGTGCTTGTAAAAGATGTGCTTTGCGTTTTATTTGTGCTAGTTGGTGTTATTGTTTTAGCTATACTGCCAGCGCCGCAAGGGGTTAAGTCAGCTATGATTTGAAGTTTTTGAGATGGGTCGTTAGTGTTTTCTAGAACGCTGCCGTAAGATGCTGTAGTGTAATCTGATGTGGTGTCTATATTAATTCCTCCAGCTGCGTTATTATCAAATAATTTAACATCTGCATCAGTAGCTGTTTTTATAACCCCAGGTTGGCCAAGTTCACTGGCTGAGAATTTTGGTGCGTTAATGGCTGTGCTGACATTTTGAATTTCTGCAGTTTGTTCTACTGTGGCGGTTAGGTTTACAGATGCTGAATTTCCTGAAATAGCATATTTATAACTGGGAAGAAATAAAGCAGTAGTTGAGATTGTTATGTATAAAAATTGTTTTTTCATAATATAATTACCCGTATTGTTTTATTATTTATGGATAATATGATAATACAAATAAGATAAGATATATGTCAATATCATTTTATTTATTTATTTTTTTAGCTGTATATTATAGGAATTACATATTTTTTATAAATATCATCCCAAAATTGGTTAAATAAAGGTGTTGATAATTCGTGATTATTATCTATAGGAAAACATGGTCTATGGTTTATTTCTAATAGCCATAGTTTGTTTTCTGAATCCAGCAAAAAATCGTAGCCAAAAATATCAAACTTTTCTGGTTCTTGGTCTTTTTTAATTAAAAATCCCGGATTTATGGTTTCCATGCCTTTTAAAGTTTTATCTATTATAAGATCTGCTTGTTTTATAATAATTTTATCTAATAATTTTTGGTCTGGATATTTAGTTGTGCAAATTTGGTTTATATTTTTTATATTATTATTTATTTTTAAATGCTCATTAGTAAGGTGAGATGATATATTACTCTCATTAAATTTTGCGTTTTTATTATATTTATTTATGCATAAATTATAATATCCAATTTTATATTTATATGCGGGCTTAAAGTTACTTAAAATAACAAAAAATCTAAGAGTGTATTTTCTATCATTAATTAAATGAGGGTTATTAATATATTCTTGTAAAACTAAAGGTCCTTGTAATTTGCTTTTTTTAAGGTGATCTTTTGTTTCTTGAAGTGAGTTAAATAAAAATATATCTTCAGCATTATTACTCATAGATGGTTTGAGTATATATTTTTGGTTATTTTTTATTTTAAATTTTTTTATAATATCTTCGTAATTTCTAATATTTAGCTCGTATGTTTTTGGCATAAAATCAAAACTCATGAAATTAGCTAGTTGGTTTAGTTGATGTTTATGTTCAAATAATTGTGCTTCTATTTCATTTAGTTGCATATTTTTATCTGAGAATTTGATTTTATTGGGACTATTAGTCGGGAAATAATGATTATTAATCAAAATATTAGCTATATTATAATGCATGGGTGAGTCTAGGTTTTTTATCTGCCAAATTTGATTTTTTGGATAAAAAAAAGCTTTTAATTTATTATATTTAAGTTTTTTATCTTCCATAAAACCTGTTCCTAATTAAATATCCTATAAAATTTGTTTATAATAAAATCCAGTATTAATATTTTGTAATATTAATTATATATTATGATAAACCTTCTTTTAATAAATGATGCAAGTGTATAACTCCTACAATTTGTTTTTTGTCATCTCTACCTGTTATTACTAAGCTGGTTATTTTTTTGTCTTTCATTAATATTAGAGCTTCTGATGCTAGAGTGTTTTCTGTAATAGTAATTGGGTTTTTAGTCATGATTTGATTTATGTTAGCTTCTTTTATATTAATATTATTGCTAAATGCACGTCTTAAATCTCCGTCTGTAATAACACCTATTAGTTTATTATTTTTTTTATCTATTATTGCCGTCATTCCTAATGCTTTTTGATTCATTTCTATTATTGCGCTTTCTATAGAATCATCTAAAAAATTAGTTGGAATTAAAGGATATTTACTCATTATTTTGCTTACAGATAATAATAATTTTTTACCTAGAGACCCTCCTGGATGAGAAAAGGCAAATTGCTCTTTTGAAAAACCTTTTTCAGATAATAATGCAATAGCTATGGCATCTCCTAGAACTAGCATAGCAGTTGTGCTTGCAGTGGGTGCTAGATTTAAAGGGCATGCTTCTTTTTGAATGTTTATATTTAGGTGTGTATCAGAGTTTTTTGCAAGTTCAGAGTCTGGATTGCCAGTTATGCTAATTAAAGGAATATTAGTTTTTTTGATTAAAGGCAATAATGATACAACCTCTTGGGTGTTTCCAGAATAGGATAGTGCGATTATGCTATCTTTAGATGTTATCATACCAAAGTCGCCATGACTTGCTTCTGCTGGATGAACAAAAAAAGAAGGGGATCCTGTACTAGCAAGTGTTGCAGCAATTTTATTGCCTATATGTCCTGACTTTCCCATGCCAATAATAATTATTCTTCCTTTGGTTTTAATTAATATCTCGCACGCTTTTGTGAAAGAATCATCTAAATTTGTTAAAATATTTTGAATAGCGGATATTTCTATATTTATAACTTCTTTGGCATTTTTTAAATAATTTGGCATATATACTCTTAATTAATAATTAATAATTAATATTTTTAAATTTTGTTAGTTTATTTATTATCTTGCTTTTTAATTTTTTTGCTAATATTTCTATTAGTTTTAAGGTTGTTTTTTTCTGCAAATTCAATAATTTCATTATATAAAATAGGGTTGGTTTTTTTAAGCTGGTCATCTACTATCATGCATTTGTTTCCAGATTTATTAACTGCAGGTCTTAGGTTTGGGGAGTATATTATACGCCTGTTTCTGAAGGTTGATAATGCGCCGCTCATTCTTTCTGCCCAGTCACCCGGGCGAAACTTTTCTCCTGTTTTGGAGTTTATACCCTCGATAATTAATTTATCTTTATTTTTATTATTTTCAGGATTTTTATCATCTTTTGTATTATCTTTTATATCATCCATGTTTTATGCCTTTAATATTTTGAGATAAAACTCAGCTATTTCTTTAATTTTAACCTATTTTAGCATGTTTTTTTATATTTTGGGTTTATATCTAAACATAATTTTTAGTTTAAATTAATATTATACAGGTCAATGCGGTAATATTAATTTAAACTTGCTGGCTTAGCAAATTGGCTAAATAATTAAAAATATGCTAAGATTTCTATGGTTTATAATATCTTCAGGAATCTAATTTATGCGAAAAAAATCTAATGCGAAAGAAAAGGTAGCTACGGATAAATCCAAAAAAAATAAGTTATCTAGTATTTCCAACTCTCACGCCAATGATGATAAATCAAGTAAGGTCAAAGATAATATTAAAAAAAAGCATAAAGATTTAGGATCAGCATCTCGATCAAAAGGAGTTTATTTGCTACCTAACTTGTTTACTATAGGAAATATTTTTTCAGGTTTTTTTGCTATTGTCTCATCTGTTAATGGTAAATATGAAATTGCTGCTATTGCTATTTTTGTAGCTATGATTTTTGATTTATTAGATGGCAGGGTTGCTAGATTAATAAATGCTCAAAGTGAATTTGGAGCTCAGCTTGACTCTTTAGCAGATGTTATATCTTTTGGAATCACTCCTGCATTAGTTTTATATAATTGGAGTTTTCTCGAACTAAAAGAAGTTGGTTGGGGGCAAGCAGCATGGCTGGGCTCTTTTTTGTATGTCGCTTGTGTGGCTTTAAGGCTAGCTAAGTTTAATATGCAAGTCACAGAAGAAGAAGACCCTAGTTTGATCGCCTTGAGCAAGAGATATTTTTTTGGTTTGCCATGTCCCGCAGCAGCAGCACTTATTGCTTCATTGATTTGGATGTCTGAAAGTTACAGTTGGAATAAAACAGTAATGGGGTTTGTTTCAGTTGGGGTAGCAATATTAATTTCTTTAACTATGGTTTCAAATATTTTATATAGAAGCTTTAAAGATCTAGATTTAAAAAGTCATGTAAAATTTATATTATTAATATGGATAGTAATTGCTTATATGGTTTTTTGGAGATACCCAGCTCAAACTTTGTTTGGCATGTCCGTTCTTTATTTTATTTCTGGACCTGTTGTATTCGCTATTAACCTATTTAAGAGAAATAAAAAATAAAATAAGTGCTTTACATGTCTAGTAATAATATCTGGAGTGAGATCTTTAATAGGTCTGGAATAAGTTTTTTACCAGAAGGTGATAACCTTGTGAAGTACTTCGCACATAATACATTTGTGAATATATATAGTAAAACGTCATCTAAAAAAGATACAGTTAACAAAAAATTATTAATATGCTTGCCGCCTGTTTTATTAGGTAATAACAATAGTTTTTTTATTGATTTTTTTGAATTTATTGAATCTTTAGCATTTTATTTTAATATATCAATTGATCAGATGATCTTATCATGCAAAACAGTTGCTAGCTGTAATACAGGGGAAATAAGTACAGACAGTTTATTAGGATCTAGTGATAAATTTTTTTTATGTGATCAAGTTAATTTATTGGATTATATAAATAAAAATAATTTAGTTGTAATTAATTTTTCTGCCGATCTTGAGTTTATAGAGGATAAGTTTTCAAATAGAGACTATGCTTATATAAGAACTTTAGATTTATCTAGTGTGTTGTGTAATCCTTTATTAAAAAAGCAGGTATTTCAGGATGTCGTGCGGTTATAATATTAAAAGCTTAACTTTACACGAATTGCCAGAAATTATGGATATAGGCCACAGAGCATATAATATCTCTTGGTCTACTTCGGTTATGAGGGATACTATTCAAGCTGCTCACACTAAGATTTGGGGCATTTATGATGATAAGAGTTGCAGGTTTATAGGTTTTGCTGTGCTATCGGTTATTATTGATGAGGCTGATTTATTAATGATTTGCATAGATCCTGATTATCAAAGAAGGGGCTTTGGAGCTAAAATATTAAGTTTTATTATAAATAAAGCAAAAGATTTAAAATTGGGTAATATCTTTATAGAAGTTAGAGCTAGTAATGTCCCAGCTATTAGTATTTTTGAAAAGCATGGCTTTAATCCTATTGGGTTGAGAGCAGACTATTATCCAGATAAAATCGGCGTTGGCCGTGAAGATGCTATTATTATGGGTTTAAGTGTTGTTGATATTAGTTAGTTATAGTTTTTAATTATAATAATTATATCTAGCAATTTATGTGATATTATTATTTTATTTGTTTAATAAATATATAGGAATTATTTAATATGTCGAGTTTACATTCGTATTTTTCATCTTATGCTAATGAAGTTGTAACTCATGTTCATAATTATTTTATTTACTATCAGGCTTTGTTTTGTATTGTTTTTAGTGTCGTGGTTTTTATAATAGTCAGATTTAATTTGAGAAGATTTTTTCATAGTGCCTTTTCCGAGGAGTTAGAAGATACAGATGGAGTTAAAAATAAAAAAAACAAGTTAAGGCGTAAATTAAAAAATAAGATATATAATGGCACTAATTTAATAGTGTTAAGGGCATGTCAGAAACCTATTTTAGCAATTACATGGATTATTTTATTTTCATTGTTATTTAAATTTATTAATCCTTTTATAAGTGGTTTAAGTGGTTTAAGTGGTTTAAGTGGTGATTTATTTTTTAATTTATTTAGATGTGCTGTTATAGCTTGTTTTTTATGGTTTGGAATGTTGTTAAGTTTTGGTTTGCGAGATTACTATGTTATAGAAATCAAAAAAAGAAGTGGTTCAAAAGATGTAAGTGGAGTTCACGCAATTGCCAAGTTATCTCAAATATTATTAATATTAATTGCCATATTATTTGTTTTGCCAATTTTTGATGTCAATATAAATGGCATATTAACTATCGGTGGTGTTTCTACATTGGTTATTGGTTTAGCATCTAAGGATGTATTATCTAACTTTTTGGGCGGATTAATGGTGTTTTTTGATCGACCTTTTACAGTTGGTGATTGGATTAGCTCTCCAGATAAAAAAATAGAAGGCACTGTCGAGAATATTGGATGGCGCATGACTATTATAAGAGGCTTTGATAAAAGGCCTATTTATGTTCCTAATGGCTTATTTAGTCAAATAATATTGGTTAATCCATCTAGAATGACTAATCGTCGTATTAAAAAACTGATTGGTGTTAGGTACGATGACACTGAGGTTTTACCAGAGATATTACAAGGCATTAGAGAAATGTTGGCTGTTCATCCTGAAATTGATCAAAGCAAAACAACTTTAGTTAATTTAGTGGATTTTTCTAAAAGCTCAGTAGACTTTATGGTATATACTTTTACAAAAACAACTGACTGGGCCAAGTATCAAATGATTCAAGATGATGTTATGTTAAAATGTGAGCAGATTGTAAGAGAGAAGGGCGGAGAGTGTGCATTTCCCACCACTACTTTGCATGCACATAAAAATATCTCACTTGATGTTTCTAGCTCTAATAAATAGAAAGTATTAAAGCGATAAATGTCAGTTATTACTCACCTTACGCAAAATATAACCAAATAAGCATATTGCTAGACAGCATTTTATTATCTGCGTAAAAATGCTGTGCTTGCGTAATATGAGTTAATTAAACTTTAGACCTTTTCATGGCTTTAAAAAATGCCTCATTAGTTTTTGTTTGGCTAATTCTATCTATTAAAAACTCTATAGCGCTTATTTCGTTCATAGGGTGTAATAATTTTCTTAATATCCAAAGTCTTTGTAGTTCATCTTCTGTAGTTAATAGTTCTTCACGTCTTGTTCCTGATTTCATAAAGTTAATTGCAGGATATATACGTTTTTCAGCAATCTTACGGTCAAGGTGTATTTCCATATTACCTGTACCTTTAAATTCTTCAAAAATAACTTCATCCATTTTAGAGCCTGTTTCTATAAGAGCAGTTGCAAGAAT
>Ga0099798_10625_pt1 | contig 11370 bp, 12 predicted proteins | sample Uncmet_Sort29A_1_FD_89870 | JGI IMG/M metagenome (GOLD analysis project Ga0099798, IMG submission 89870) | Marine eukaryotic communities from CALCOFI LINE 67, Pacific Ocean - CN13ID_Sort29A_1 | ecosystem: Environmental > Aquatic > Marine > Oceanic | place: Pacific Ocean: Monterey Bay | collected... | reverse complement strand
AACTGAGTGCTCCAAACTTGTCGTTGAGGCACTCCAAAATGGCGAGGAAGTCTCGGACGAATACGATGCCATAGTCGAGAGCAGTGCCAAAGAAGCAGTAGGACAGAAAGGGCAGAACTTGGATAAGGTTGCGCTGTTTGCGAAGAAGGAGTATGATGTCGTGTATCACATGGAGGATGTCGCCTCACGTGATTCACTTCATGGCGTGCTTCTCCAAGACGCAGAAGAAGAGGTTGACGGCCCTCTCCAAGAAGAACTCTGGCTGAGCGACTGTGTAGAGGAGGCAGATCCCAGTTATCGTTTTGATTTTCGTATGATGCTCCCTCAGGAGAATCTGTGGAAAGCAAAATCTGACTCCGCAAAGTCACAGTGTGAAAAGAAACAATTCTGGGACGGAGAGGAACTAGTGTGGAAGACGATACCGCAAGCAGTGAACGATATCCAGGGTAAGCCGCGGGGAGAGATCAGAGAAGAACTCCAAGAGAACCTCGACCAAGACAAAGAAGAAACCACCTACGAGCTTGCGACGGTGCTAGCACCAGATGACGAGAAGCAGACCGTTCAGCTCAAGTTCAAACGGGAGGTAAGAGTGATGAATTACCAGTTCAGTTGAAGCTTGTTGCTCACGGCGGAGCCCTTGGAGGTTCGCCGTTCGGCTGAAAATATGGGTTTAAATTTTCAACGAGGCAATCTCAATCCGCAGTGGGCTGATGTGGCTTGGGCCCAGTTCTCACTGTCGTCGCCACGAAAAGGAAGCCGTGAGTGATGGTCACATGCGTGCATGGTGATTGCTCGGAAAAAAAAACACGATATACAGTATTGCTTCCTGGCCCGCACGGGGCATATGGAGATCGCGCACTATTTACTTATAATCAAGGGCACTCAGGTAACCGTGTTTTGCATCGTGGTAGGAGGAGGTCGATTTTTGAGTTTGACGCTGATGTTTCTTGCAAACTGATTTTGTCGAAGTCAAGAATCAAGGGTGTGGAAATTTTCATGTGGTGTCTTTTGGCTCAATTTGTATTTCTGCTTTTGGAGCTCCAATAATTTATAAATGTATTTTTTTTTCTTGTTCAAATCAGCCGAGTCGGGGTCGCGTCGTATCGCTGCAGTGGTGGAATGTGGATCATAAGCTTTTGAAGGGTGGAGATTCAGATCAGCCTCGTTTGTGCAACATCATGGTCAAGGACAACAAGCCGCCGGAGGACTATGCCTATTTGACTTATGCTTGGAGGTTGTTGTCCAGGAAGTGTTCCAGGGTTGTCCGTGCTTCGCTCAAGAAGATTCTTGGGGACTCTGATGAGACTAAATTCAAGGAATTTCAAGGGACTGAAACTGACGACTCTGACGAGTTCGGACTCAAGTTCACGTCGAAGCTCGAGGAGCTCGTTGTGACGAGCTTTACCCAAATAGTAGAAATCGGCAAGAAATGCGAAGATTGGATCAAATCGAGTCTCGACGAACATATCCCGTAAGGAGTGGGCCGCTAAATTGTGTATCCCAACTTGGACTTTTCAGTATCCCGAGTTTTGTTCAAATTCAACCCCGTATGGGGATTGTCATTTCAGATTTTGCATTTATGGCGCAGTGCACGAGTCTCGGAACGAACTCGGAGTTGATTCGGAATGTCAATTTGAGGCCTCGCTCCCCACAGAAACCGTGCAATCGACTTGGCTGCCAAGGATCCCGTCTTAGGGATACTTGGGTCCGAAGAGAGGAAAGCCTGGCCAGACCGTTTCAAAAAAACGCATGTCTGAGTTGCGAGGTGCGGAGAATTTTCATGACCAAGCTGCCCGATTGACGATATGGGTCTGCATAGATGAAGTGCTACAGTCCAAATCATGGAGGCCCGAAACAAATGAAGCAGTATCAAACGAAATAGAGTTAGAACTCTTTGGGCCGGAGCAGAAGCTTTTGTCCAAGCTGTCGAGGTACGAATGGTCTCCTGAGGGGCTCGTGGAAGCGGAAAAGGAGCAGCTCCTGGAAGAATCGAAAGAACTGGAGATGCAGTTCAGCACCACAGTTCAGCACTACGGCGAGATTCAGAACCTCGAGGGCAGATTTGAAGCTTCAATTATTGTCGAGGAGTCCGAGGAGCCTGGGAAGGAAAAGAAAGTCCGCGTCGCTAGTACTACAGACCTTTTCATCCCCCCAAAGACCCCACAGTCAGCAATTTCCTTCAGCAACAAGGACGCGGAACAGCTAGTCCCAGCGAAGCTAGCCTGCTTGCCCGATCCCAATACTATCGAGGCCATGACTTTCGACGCTGTTGCTTCTGATGACGGCGTCGACATCTACGAGTACGAGTGCGACAAAAAGCGTGTTGCATCAAAATTTTCTCTGATCAAGATCGAGTTGAAAAGGGTGAGAGGTGTCTGTTATTAATTCTTCATAGCAAATTGTATTTAACAATTTCGATATAATATACGATTGCTACTAAGCAATAGCGTGAACCGCTGTGCCATCGTATTTGCAACTTTTGTTGCGGAGAGCTTCCAGTCTTTGGAGTATGTGTGCCACTGCTCTTCGGGCTTGACAAGATTTCCGTACTGAGTCCTTTCGGAGCGTCCGATTTCAATATGCAGTTCGCGTCCACAGTTGTCATGTCGCAGCGTTCCAGTTCGTGACATTACGCATGCCAGTCGGAGGCACAATGTTATTGCATTTCTCAAACTTTTCAGAAGTCAAAGATATTTAAATGAGTTTTCAAAGGGTGGTATTCACATTCTTTCGATCAATGTTGCTCATCTGGTGCATGATTTGTCCAGGTCAGTATGACGGGAAGTACGTGCCGTCCGGGGAAGTACGTCACGGTCTACCACATGAAGGAGGTTGTTTTTGTGCTTACACAGGAGGTCACACACTCGACAACGTCAGCTCCAGATATCGAATCAAAGCTAACCACCCCCGCCGACTGGGAAGCAAAGTGGGTGACGTGTCAACATGGAGTTCTGGTCTGGCAGCAATATAAGGGGACGTGGTACAACTTCAAGAAGGAGTCCGAAGTGGTGAGATTTTCAGCGGCAATGATTCATTAGCTATTATTAACCATGTGATTACTCAGTATTTATCGCTCGGAGTTTGCTATATATTAGTACTAGCCGATCGACCTTCGAAGTGTTTCTGCCATCATGTTCGTGCATTACTACTGCCAAGTTCATGCATAATAGAGTGAATCCGTTGTGTTTGGAGGTGCTGTGACAGGTCGTCCCAATAATATTATCACCACCGTTGTTGTCACGTTGGTCACCGTCGCCGCCGGCGTGGGTCTATAAACGATGAAACGGTGCGTCACCCCCATGGGGGGCACGCACGCGAACCAGATTTGTTTTTGTGTTTCTGTGCGTTTGTGTGTCCATGCGCTTCTGAGGATTCGTCTATACTGAAACACACAAACACCTTGTTCGGTTTAGCGAATTGCCACAGACATCAGAAAAGTTTGACAGCCGCACGAATTATTATTTCCTAAGCCGCAGAAGCCGACTTGACGAAACGAACACACCGGAAAACGCACCCACATCATCGCGAAGAGACCATCTTCTACATTCAGGAGGTTGTTTTTTGATTTTTAAATCAGCAAAAAAAGCCTATCAAATCAAGTTCACCCATCTGAATCCACCTCTAACTTGTTCTCCGTCTCCTCATTAGAGAACGACCTGGAGCTAGCCTTTTGAGTTTTATTGGTTCGGCTTCAAAAGAAAAGGTCGATCCAGTTGCAATAGAGTCAAATGTTACAATCTGAGGCATTCAATATTGTTGTTGAATATGATAGTATTGTTTTGGGTAAATAAAATTATCACATCATTCTCAATTTGGATGTGCAGGTAAAAATCGAGTTCACGGAGAGGTGGAAAAACACGAACACCACAAGCAAACATAAAAACGCCCGTCGGCTGAACGTGGAAATAGTCGACGGATCCTGGAAACGCAACGAGTGCATCAAAATAAAGGAGGCCGTCGGTACAGACTACATACGCATCTACAGAGAATCCGGTGAAGATTTGACAAACAAAAAACTTGAAGAAAATGATAGTACTGACTTGGGGTATAAGTTTTTGCCGAAGGACGATATATTCGAGGATGGCTGTAAAGGAGAACATCCCGACGATTCGAGGATGGCGGCGTACTACAACGCGCTATGGCGCAACATAAGGGACGACAAAATAGAATTCAACCAAATTTACAACCGTTACATCATCTTCATGTTGAAACCCGCCGCGTTCAACTTCGAGTGGCCGCTTAAGCTCAAGATTACCGCTTGCGACCCAGAATACACGCACACTTGCTGATAGCAATCTTAAAACAGAGACAGAATTAATTACACACGAAGACTAGTACTACGAATTGAAATACATCAAACCACATTGGCATTGCGACCTCGTACACCACAGACTAGATAGGGAATAGATCAGTGCGGTAAGAAATCGAGAAGCACAGTACTAGAACATGATCAACTTGCAGTTTTGGAATGATCACAGACTCCGATTATGTTTTCAATATGATTCTCCGCTTGGTTTCAAGGTGAGACAAGCATGTTGCTTTCCAAATGAGTTATGCAGATGTGGATGGCGGAGGCCGTGATGTCGATCGTTACTGATGGTATCTGCAAATGACCAAAGTGTTCTTGCGTGTGTGTTTGCGTAAGTTGCGTGTTCTCGTGTGAGTTGAAGTTGCTGTTGGTTAACTTGGTATTTCGTTGTGAGTTGAATCGTTCAAATCTTTGTGTTATGGACTTGGTTTGTTTGTGGTTGAGAAACAGGAGATTTAATATAGCGGAATTAATTTGCTTGGAAGTTCTTGCGATGTGTAGATAATTATCATCTAGCTGTTGTTGTCGATAGAGAGGAAGGAAGGTTGCATTTAATATTAAACTATTAACGCAAAAAATCGATGGAAGAGTGTTCTTCATCGTGTTTGTCTGGGATCGTGGTCAACGGAAATTCATAGGTTGCTTGTGAGTTGTGAATTGTGTTTTTTTTTTCTATTTCGAAAGGTGAACGATTGGGTCGAAGAAATAATTTAATGCCGGTTTGAGTTTAGATTCGGCTTCTGCTGGTGTGTGCAAAATGATTAGATAGAAAATTTGGATCATAATTTATAGATGTTGTCAATATCAGTATTAAAATGAAACGTTGCAATACATGATAGGTATTAGGATGAATCTTCGATTCGACTACGGAAATCTGTTTGCGGAACTTTCGCATTTGCTTCCAAATTCAATACCCCAATTCAATACCCCAATTCCACATTGACCCAAAACAACCAATTGTATTCGCTTGCAGGATCAAATCCAGCGACATCCCCAAATCTAAAACAAAGAACTGAAGACTTTCTACACCTATCCTGGTGGTAGTGAAGAAGAATTTTCCCAAACAATCATTATGGTTGAATGAAAATTTCCCCCATCCAAATTGAGTGATTATTTTTTTCACATGATCTAAACTGAAGATTGCACACATAATCTGAAATGAAAATTCCTCTCGACACATATTCCTCTCACCCCTCACTCTCCTGCAGGCTTTCGCCAGTGACTGTGATCGTAGTGCTGCGTTTTAGTGGTCTCTACGCACGGTCTTTCGTAGTAATTATAGTCGTTATCGCTATTATCGCTACTCAAGAATCAGATTCTATCGCTCTCTACATCACGTTCTATCGCATCTATCGCATCTATCACGCACTTGATACTGCTATCACCACTCAGATACGGTTATCGAAGCTCAGCTTAATACTAAAGCAATCTAGTAGTATCAACTGAGTTCATCGTGTAAAAGCAAAGGCACGAGAAAACACCATAGAAAAAGACACAAGAAAACACGGTAGAAATCCCAACGAAACCCCAAATATTAGCAACATTAAAGTCAATCAAGAGCTAAGACAAGTGCACTCTTTAGTAAGCTAAGACGATTGCAAGCTAAGACGATTGCAACCTTTAGTAAGCAGAAAAGCAAGCAATCCCGGTATTGAAGCGCTGACGCATCATCGCCATCTGACGTTGATTGCATCATCCTATTGAAATACCAACTGTAGACGTGATTGCTTTAGACAGCCGGTGCGGTCGATAAACGGAACACCGAGCAAATAGCACTGAAGCCAATCGAATATTAGACACACTTAACTGAATTACACCTTCAATTCTATACCCCTAGTTCCAAACTCTTAATTCTATACCCTATTAACCGACGATCACTCCCCATCATGTCATCTCCAACTGATAACGAACCGAATAAAACCGCCAAAGCGAGCGGTGCTCCTCCAGCTCCGGAAGCCAATAGTAGTCCTAATACGAATAGCAATCCGGCAGCTACTAATCCGGGAGATCCAGGCCCTGCTTCTCCCGCAAACCCAGGCGCGAATTCTGCGACTGCAGCTGCTGCTTCTCCGACCGCGAAGTCGGTTCCCGCAGCTAGTCCTGCTCCTCCTGGGGCGAAGTCTGCTCCTGCGGCGAAGCGTCCTCCCCGAGTGGTCGAGCTCTCCGACACGCCCTCTGACACGGGCTCCGAGCCTCCCGATATCGGAGACGGCCGGAAATCCCGGAATTCGTCGAAGGGAGTGCGTACTTCTGCCAAGAACGCCCGCAACTCCGCCAAGCAAGGTCGCACGTCCTCTGCTAAAGCAGCTCCTGGTTCGTCCCCGAAGCAGCCGCCGGACTCCCTTGCTAGCGGCAAGGCGGCTGCTGGGGCTTCTGCTGATAGTAAGGCTCCTCCTCCTGACCCTTCGGCTAAGGACCCTCCTAGCCCTTCCGCAAAGTCTTCTGCTGCGAAGAAGGCTGCTGCTCCACCTCCCGTTGCCGAGAAGGGCGCTGCTCCACCTCCCGCTGCCGAGAAGGGCGCTGCTCCGGCCGGCGGCACGAAGAGGGCTTCCCGTGATTCGACAGGTGGAAAAGCGAAGCCCCCCAAGACAGGTAAGCGTGGATCGACGCAGTATGTATAATTATGTTTGCCAGAAAACTTTTAAAATAAAGTACTGAAAATAAAGGTGATATTGATCGTCGGGATCAGAATCATAGCAATTAAGTAGATACACACAAATAATGATATGAGTCTGTGATATCACGCTACAGTCTGACTTGGAAAAAAAAAACAGGTGGCATCGCTCGGCGCACGCGCAAGACGGTTTTGGACGGCGAAGCCGGTCATTTTTTTGCAGATCTAGAGGACAAAGCGCTTCATCATGAGTCGCAGCATGACCAGCCCAATAAATCTCGCCACTCCGATAAAGCTCGGCCTTCCGATAAAGCTCGGCCTTCCGATAAAGCTCGGCCTTCCGATAAAGCTCGGCCTTCCGATAAAGCTCAGGAGCGGGCTTCGGTACGTCCTCACGTCCTCACATTGAAGCTATTTAGTAAAAGTCGGCTGCATTTCATACACATTGCATACACATTTCATAGGTATCCAGACATAGAAGCGGTCGGTTTAATCCACCCAATCGTAGAGAGATTTCGATGTAACCAGTCGGTTTAATCCATCCAATCCTAGAGAGATTTCGATGTGTATTTGATGTATAGTAACCACCATATTTATTAATATTATGCACGACTAACTGGCGTCAGTGGCGTCCGAGTTTCGTAACTAGCTTCAATCTGAGGTCCAACAGCGGGCTTCGACGACACGCAAGTCTCAGAGGAGGGGGAGTGTTACCAAGCAGCCGTCGAAGCTCTCTAGCCAAAAAAGCGTGATGTTCGGAGATGCAAGAGCGTCAGGCCACAGTAAGGGATGCTAATGTATTCTGGTACAGCGTGGTGAGAGAGCGTGGTAAGGGACGCTAATGTAGTTCCTACGTTTCCCCGAAACTTCCCCTACACCGCAAGACCCCCCGCAGCTGCTGGGTTGCGGCAAACTAAATTTTGCTCCCCCAGTTTCTTGAGAGAACCCCCTGCAGGACAGGACACTCTTGAGAGACGCGTGATTGTTTTGACTATCAGATTTGTTGGGCAATTCAACATAGTAATGTGGGAAATATTATAATGACGTGAGAAATGTTAAATATTTCCCACAATTCCCATTTCCCATAGTATGATTTGATTTGATCAGGTACCAAGATCGAGTTCCTGGACTCGGATGATTCCGCCGACGGAATGTACAGTGGTGTCCACCACGACGGAGACACGGCGCAAGGTGAGCCTGGTAAGACCCAGAACATTCGAACATTCTCAACTTGAGAATTTCTCAAGGTGACCCTGGTAAGACTCTGGTAAGACTCCGAGCAAAGGCCCCGAACATAAAGGCGCCGAAGCACATTCGAACACTCTCAAGGTGCATGAGAGATTCAAAAGGGCGGCAGAATATTACGAGTCGTCGTCATGATGAAACATTGCTTTCTTGAAGAAACATTGAATTCTATTAATTTCTTGTGAGTAAGGATGAACCCGTAAGAATCATGAATGAACCCGTCTGAACATTAGGAACGTATGGGCTGCAGAATTTAATGTCACGATTTGCAGAATTTATGTGACCATTTGCAGAATTTATGTGACGACTTGCAGAATTTCGATTTGCCAAAACGATTTCCCCCAGCTCAATCTGCCACGGGCGCAAAGAAGAAGCGCATGACGATGAAGCAGATCATGAAAAAGGCACAGCAAATTGGGATGCGCGGCAGCTTCACTTTCGACAAAATTGTCAAAATCGTCGGCCATGAGGCCGCGCAGGACTTTCAGGTGAGACAATTAAAGCGGAAGCTAATGTTGCTACAGTACTGTAACTCATGATTCGGCGTACGACTTTCAGGTGAGACGAGATCGCCATAATTGAGCAATGTCAATCCCTGCGATTTGTCAAACTCCAATCCAAGAGCATCGCCAACGACCAGTGCAACCTACGAGCTTTCTTGTGGACTTCTCCGATATGATGATAATATCGAAAAAAAAAAATCCAGCCTACGAGCCAGGTGGTACACTCCTCTAATAATAATAATATCGAATAAAAAAATCCAGCCCACGAGCCAGGTGGTACACTCCTCTAATAATGATAATATCGAATAAAAAAAATCCAGCCTACGAGCCACGTGGTGCACTCCTCTAATAATGATAATATCGAATAAAAAAAATCCAGCCTACGAGCCAGGTGGTGCACTCCTCCGATGAGAGCGAGGAGCACTTACTCCCCGGTGCACCTCCAAGCACCAAAGGCAGTCGAGACTCAGATTCTGAGGAGGGAAGCGGGGAACTTCGGGAAGCCGGTGCGGGCGCTACCGCAAAGAAGCAACTCGGGAAGCGTGTCAGCCAGGTCCCAGGCGGAAAGCGTGCGAGCGAAGTTCAGGGCAAGAAGCGTGCGAGCCAAGTCGCAGGCGGGAAGCGCGCAAGTGGAGGCCCGGACAAGCGCGCGAGTCAATCGCCAGAAAAGCGCCCTTCTCAGTCCCCTGATAAGCGCGCAAGTGGAGTGACCAGAACGAGCGCGAATCGATCTGGTGGGAAAGATAAGCGGTACTCTAAAATCCTTGGCGACGGTACAACGCCTTGCCAATGCCATGGCAGTGGGCCCATTTGGGCCAGTGGCAGTGGCATTGGCTTCGGCATTGCCAAGGGCCCGGACCATTTTATAAATTATAATTAATCAATTGCTATTAATGCGTATCGATTGCATGTTATTTCGAGATGACTTTAGACGTTAGTGCATACGTAAAAGCGAGAATCTAGACGTAGCATGACAAAATATATGTCATATGATTGTGAATAGCGACAATCTAAATGTTCTCGTTGATACCGATCGAGACAATAAGTTTGAATGCCCGTTCATATGGTAATGGAGGCTTCCGAGCGAAAGTCCGAAAATATTCTGTCGTGTTTAAATTTCTTCATCAAAACCAGGCCGTCCTCAGAACAGGCTCCCCTCCTCGGCGCGGAAGCTCTTTCGCACACCGCCACTTCTGAATCTACCGAACACTCGCAAGACTCGGATAGCGAGCAGGTGAGGCTTTAGCAAAATTATCATATGACGTGCTCTAAAGCATCATTTTAGGTTGTCAATGTCAAGTCAATTTAGTATTATTTAGTTAATATTTAGTCCCAATGACCCGGACGCCCGTGTAGTTTCAGTTCTCAACCAAACTCTAGTTCGAGTTCCCAGCCAGACTCGGTAGAACGGGATAGAACGGAGCCTATCATTGTTCAGTTTGAAGGTTGACAAGTTCTTACTTGAAGGTTCAAAAGTTCTTACTTGAAGGTCGAAAAGTTCATGCATGAAAGTTGAAGAGCTTGAAGTTCATGTTTCAATTTGCAATCGAATTTCCGATTTTCCCACAGGAACCTCCGCCCCCTGGCCCGCGCGACCGCGTTCAGCAGCGCGCCTGGTGGGTGCGTGTGCTGACGCTTTTATTCTTTGGCATCTTCTTAACGTGGCTCCTCTTGGTGATTTTGCGGGTTGTGAATGTAAGCTAATAATATTGATGACTATTTAATGAGTTTTAATGCTGATGCCAAGTCTGAGTATTCAATGTGAGGCACTGAGCCATATCGAGAAGTTATCTATTTCTACCAAGAAAGGAAAATATTGACAAGAAGGCTATCCGGGCGAATGAACTCAATTTTTTTCTATGTGAACCATTGACTCAAAACCCAATCTAATTTCCCCCAGATTCTCGGCCCGGACGCCTTCGGTCGCAGCCTGGGTGATGATGTTTGGATGCTTTGCCTCTTCTCCATCCCTAGTGTCCACGAATCCACCATGGCCTACCGTGAAGCGCAGGACGCTAAGGACAAGAGGGGTGGGAAAGGTATGGACAATTTTAACTTTTACTTGGTAAAGGAACTTTTAATTATGTGGTACAGGCATGACCTTTCGCTATTTAGTATTTCCATGTATCACTTATGTCATTGCGCCCCTTACTGGACAATCTCAGTTCAGCTCAGGGATTTCAGGAGTCGCTCTGTCGAGGATCCGCATTGTTTAGTACTGTATTTGAGTGCTAATCAATATACCACGTAGCAGCGAAATGATTGCGTATTAAATTCTCACAACTTGAGTCTCCACCGCTGCAAAATTCCAGGCGATAAGCGGGCTGCCAGAGCGCGGGTTCTCGAGAAGCTGCGTTCCATGGCTCGGCATGCGCAGGCCGCGTTGATCCCTATCGAAACAGCGCGGGTGGAAGGAGAGAAACACTTCAAGATGGCTTTTGCCTTTCTCAACGGAGAAAGGAAGGAGCTGCGGGCCTACTTCGAGCACTCCGGAGCACCAGTGAAGGCCGAAAAACTCCCGCCGAAAAGCGTACGAACCGAGCTTCTTCACACTATTTGTCGAATAATTTCAGCTATTTGTCGAATAATTTCTCCTACCACACAAATTAGACTGCATTCGTGCATCATTCCAGATCTCATGTAATTTTGTTCGTGATATTGTTGCTAGAGAAATGTATTACGGCACATCAAACTGATTC
>Ga0099798_10624_pt1 | contig 11379 bp, 5 predicted proteins | sample Uncmet_Sort29A_1_FD_89870 | JGI IMG/M metagenome (GOLD analysis project Ga0099798, IMG submission 89870) | Marine eukaryotic communities from CALCOFI LINE 67, Pacific Ocean - CN13ID_Sort29A_1 | ecosystem: Environmental > Aquatic > Marine > Oceanic | place: Pacific Ocean: Monterey Bay | collected... | reverse complement strand
CTAAGACTTCATTCGAAGAACCTTCACCCGACATCATGACCACTCGTGCTGAGCTTGATAACCTCCTCGGTGCCGTCGGCGGCAACGATCGCGATAACCTGGAGGACGGGGATGCGACCAAGGGGGCGATCATCCACATTCGGAACCAGCAGCGGAACGGGAAGAAGAGTTACACGATCGTCACCGGCGTCCCGAATATCTTTAACTACGAGAAGATTCTCAAATATTTGAAGAAGACGCTGAACTGCAACGGTAAGGGCGATGGATGATTGAATTCACTTCCTCTCTCCTCTAATAATTGACTTACCTATCTTTCCCTCTCTCCCCCCCCAGGCGTCCTCGTCGACAACGAGGATTTCGGAACTGTCATTCAGCTGCAGGGGGATCAGCGGAAGAACGTGGAGAACTTCCTGTACATGGAGGGAATTGCTGAGAAGGATCAGATCAAGAACCATATGAACTAAGGCGCCTGTTAATGGTTCATATCCGGAGGAAATGGGGAATCCGAATCGTCGGAGGAAACGGGATTCAACTGGGGAAGTCCATGTGTGAGAGCGGAGGAGGAAAACGGCGGCTAGAGTGTGTGTCTGCGTGTGTGTGCAGCACCGTCACGTGTGAAGCGAAGAGAGTGTCGGGATAAGGGAGGAACCGTTAGACTAAGACGACACGATCCCGTGCACACATAATTAAGAACATATGAGCCGGTCCAACATACTTCAACTTGAAAAGCTAAAACAATCAGTGCTGCCAGAGATGATTTGGTCGCGACGTCGCTGTGTGTTCTTGAGTACTTAACAGACCGTGTGCTATCTCGAGGGAGACGTGTGGGTCGAGTGCGCGTAGATGACGTACGGGAGGCCTGTGGTGTTGCGTTTCAGGACTTGATAACAATTGACAACAAACGCTCCGCGCGCGCACACAATCAGGCACACCGACGGAAATCAACCCAGCCTTCTGCTGTAGGGCTTGTCCATGTAGCTACCATAGACTCAAATGAACCTTACGCGAGCGTATCACCGTGATTCAGTCAGGTTTTGGTAATTGTCATCTGACGTGACCGACGAAGATCCGCGCAGCGCTACGTCGTCATCCACACATCTACACTAGCCACCGCAGCATTCCATCAACAGAAACCATGTCCGCAACAGCCCCACAAGTTACAATGTCAAACGCGCAGCAGCCTCTCGTCCACGTGACCTCCCTCAACAGCACCAGCTCCCCTCCACCGACGCGCCAAGTCCGTCTCTACCAGGCCTGGCGCAAGTCCGGGTCGCGGACGCGGTTTTTCTGCCAAGGGCGCATAATCACCGGGCCGAAGGTGGACCGGCCGTACACGATTTGTGCGTGGGTCAGCATCCTGGTGCCGGTGATTTTCTTTTTCACGGTTTGTGCGCCGGATTTGCTGCGAGGGCAGGTGGGGGGGATTCGGGAAGAAAGTACAGCTAGAGGGATGCCAGAGAGACTGACACCGCTGAGAGAGAGCAGTAGGGTTCTCCAGGGAGAGGTGGTTGATTTGCGAGAGGTCCCGGAGGATATCGTGGATGATGGGCAGTCTGGATACGACATTCCCATAAATCTCGCCGAGACCGTCCGCACCCACTTCCTGGAGGCCTACCACAGCTTCTCGGAGGAGTGGGAGGCGCTATGGGAGGAGAAATTCCGGTTGCGGGAGCACGGGAACTCCACGGACTCCCTCCGCGACCACAGTGCGTTCCGGCCGCGACGCCACCGACCACCGATCTGGGTGCGCCGCCCCGAGGAGCCACCTGTGAAGCCCAATCCCAAGGCAAAAGCGAAGAGCGGTAGCGGAACCAGGTCCAGTGGTACAAACCGGGGCTCCGGAGATGTCACCCCTCCCGGAACTGTGACGACAACCAAGAGTCCCGAGTCAGGGACGAAGACCAAGAGTCCTGAGTCGGGGACGACAACAGTCACAACAGACCCGGTTCCAGAAGAGACCGACGCGGATCCCGAAGAGGGAAGTCCCGACGACAACACCCCCGGTTCGGAGGAGGATTTCAACGATGATCCTCTCAAACCCGCATCGGAATCCGACCACCACCGCTCCGCCGTCCCTCGCTTCCTCCAAGTATTCCCAGTTTACGGGTCGGGGGCGCTCGTGCTCATCACCTTCCTCTTCCTCCTCCTCACTTCTTGGACGGACCCGGGCATTATTCCGCGACGGGGGGTGTTGGCGTTAACCCCAGGTCTGGAACAAAAGATCCTGGACGATGTCGGCTATATCGCGCCGATCCCGCGGGAACCTCCGCCGCCACCTCAACCCACCCAGACTTTGCCGGTCGTCCCGAATCAGGGGGCCATTAACCGTGACCACCGCAGCCAGGCGTCGCTGCCGGAAGAACAGTTAAACCGGCCCAGCCTTGACGACGGTGTCCCCGTGTCGGCAATATCGGACATCGGTGCGGTGGGGGTGCAGCGCGTCTCCTCCAACCTGTCGACCAGTGGATTTCAGGATGCGGAGGAGGACGAGGATGAAGATGGTTCCCCAACTGGTGGTCCGGGCGGTGAGCCTGACTCCTTTGCCTCCACCTCCTCCGCGGAGTCCACGGTGGATGTGGACTCGCAGACTGGGCCGCCGTCTTCCACCCGGAAATCCAAGTCGGACGACGCCAATCTGAGCAGCACCACCGTCACCACAAACACAGGCAGCACGATGTCGAACAACAGCCTGAGTCCCTCAGTTCCCCCACTCCCTCCACAAGGAGTGTCCACCTCACGGTCTTCGCCGGGACAAGCGACGAACATTCCGGGGGACCGGGCGGCCTCAGCAGCCTTGTCAACTGTGACAACCACAACCCAAGCTGCTGCCTCCCAGCCCCTCCCCGCCCTCATGCGTCCCCAAATTCCCTCCCTCTCCGTCCTTCAGTACCGCCAGGGTTTTCGGGTGTGCCGAACGTGCGAGGTGGTGAGGCCTCCGCGGGCAGCCCACTGTTCGGACTGCAATAACTGCACGCTGGATTTGGATCACCACTGCCCCTTCCTCAATAACTGCATCGGGAGACGAAACTACGGGTTCTTCTGGCTCTTCCTCTGCGCCTTAACTCTCCTCGGCATCTCGGTCCTGATGGGGATCGGTGTGTGGCTGGAGAGTCCCCGGTTACATACGATCTCGGGGTTTCCTGTGATCCTGGGGATCATCATAGGGGTGCCTACGGGCGTGCTGGTGCTGATTACGGCGGCTTTTTGCGTGTGCCACGTGTATTTGATCTGCCAGGGACGGACAACGCGGGAATTTTTAAGGGGAACGGAGGTGGCGAGCGTCGGGAACTCGGGGAGACGAGAAAGCAGTGGGCTGGGACGGGAAGGTAAGGGATCAGTTAAGTGTTGGTGTTTGTTTGAGCACCTCATGTAATGAAACGTTTCTATCAAACCCCTCCAACTTCACCTCCCAGAGCCCTCCCTTTGCACTCAGGCGCAGAACCTGGTGCTGGGCCGCCGCGGCCCCAGCTACGTTCGCGCACGCCAAATTGTGTGCATCCCTTGCGACGACAGCTGGGCTCCCCAGTAGCTCAGCCCAAAAAAAACAAACCCTGCCACCATCAATGGCTCGTGTCACTGTCGACCTTGACTGTGCGAAGTTTTAACTTGCGCGTCATTGCTGCGCGGGAACCACTGGATCTGAGGGCGATCTGTCCAGGTGTTCGGTCAGCAAGCACGCAGTGAATATCAAAACACCCTGAATCTTCGAATCGGCTTTCACCCGAATTCCTTCCAATGTGTCCCCGTCGTCGTGCCAACGTGCTGAGTGTGAGTGAGAGAGGAATTGGGGCGACATCCTACCTAAGTAAGACCGGAATCTTCATCTACCTAAGCCTAAGCCTTACCCCAGTTTAGACTGGAGTTGAACATCACTGTCTTGTGCCTCCAGCATGCCTTCAAACTGCTACCTCTGCGTGGGCCAGTGCGGGAACCAGATTGGGCGACAGCTATCCCTCGCCCCCACCGACTCCATTCTCCATGTCGACAGCGAGCCCAAGGTGGTCGATGGTGCTCCAGCTCAAGCAAAAGCTTCACCCCAAAACCAACTCAAACAGATCACCACTCTCACCGAGCAGTCCGGTCGCGGCAGCAACTGGGCGTTGGGCTACACAAGCGGGCTGCGGCCGGCACGGAAGCAGCGGGTGTCGGTGTCGATGGCAATGAATGATTATGCGCAGCCAGCGCCCGAGGTTTCGGAGTACACTGCCTCCCGTCGCGCCCAGTTTTCGCAGCGGGAGCAGGGGTATCTGAAGTTCAAGTTTGCCGGGCTCGAGAGTGAGGGAGCAACGGGGGCACCAGCGTTCTCCTCTGGCGCCATTCGATACGTGGATGAGGACACTGGAGACGATGTGACACTTACTGCCGCAGCCACCCGTCGTGCGCGCTCTGAATCTCCAGAGCGTGAGGACCAACACGGTGACGAAGAAGCCCCCATTCGTCCCCGTAAATCGGTCCGCGAAATCTACGGCGGCGTCCACGCGCGAATGGCAAATGCGAGCTCAAGTTCAACAACACCAGGTCCAGCGAGACCAGCGTCTGCGCCGCGTGTGGCGACTTCGACGTCCAGAAAGTCAGGGCCAGCGCTGTCAAGTTCAGCGAGCAACGACTTGGTTCCCATCTTCGACGCTTCCGCCGAGCCTTTCCTCCTGCACAAGGTCCGCCGCGCGTTGGAGCAGCGCGAGGGGTCGATATCCAAACTCATCCTGCTTCACTCAGTCGGGGGCGGCACGGGGTCGGGACTGAGTTCGCGCCTCCTAGAAGACCTCGCGCTTCAGTCTAACCTGTGCGACTCCTTTGGCTCCAAGTTCCCAGTCGTTACCGCCAGCGTCCTACCCGCAGTCAGCGTCTCCGAGACGTGTCTGCAGAGCTACAACGCCGTCTTCTGTCTGGCGTGGCTGGGGGAGTACAGCAGCGCGGCGTTTTTATTCGAGAATGAGGGGTGGCTGATGGCGGAACCGGCGACCTCAACCCTATCGATGTCAGCTCCTCCTCCGCTACCGGCACCACCGAGGGCGGCCGCCGCAGCCCCAATGGTGGTCAGCACGAAGACCCCAGCGGTCGTGGCGGTTAGAGCGAAATCCAAAGCCGGTGCGTCCGGTGGCCCTAAAGCTGCAGCCCCAGCACAGATGAAAGCCAAGGCGAAGACAAAAACTCCAACACCAGCCAAGCCGGCAGCGCCACCGGATGAGCGTTGCAGTCGGGCGAACAGCACCATCAATGAGGATCCACCCACCACCGTGACCGACAGCCCACCAGAAGTTCAGACGACTCAGAGCCCCAGACCTGCACCCAACCCAGCAGTTACACAAAAACCCAAACCCCTCGACAGCTACGCCGCAATCAACCGCGACATCGCACGCAGTCTCCAAGCTGCCGACCTGGACAGCGTCCTCACCCACCTAACCTCCCTCCCCCAGCGCCGTTTCGTCCAGACGTACGGCTATGGGCTGCTGGATGAAGCACCCGGTTTGTTTTCCACTAACATCATCGACGACCTAACTCACAAGAAACGCGTGGCCCGCGTTCTTCCGAGAAGAAAAGACGGCAAGAAACATCTCGTAGTGGCAGCACGGGCGATCCACTATCGGGCTGGGGCGCCGTTGTTACGGGCGGAATGGCTGCCACAATGCACACCAGTGGCGTGGAACGAACGGAACTGGCTGGAGGCGACGACATCATCGGTGTCATCATTACCAAGGGAACAGTTACAGCAGCAGCAGCCGTTCCCGGACGTCTCGCTGACACTGAGCTGGTCGCGGATCGGTGATTTAGCAGCGGGTTTTCTGCAAAGTGCGGAGAAGAAGTTCCGGCACCGCCTTTTCACGCACTGGTACGCGACCTATGGGGTGGAGCAAGGGGAGTTTGGGGAGGCCTTCGAGAGCGTCCGAGGAATCTGCGAGGAGTATGGGCGGAAATTGGTGTGATAACGTGTATCTGTGATGATCGTTGACGTTTCTTCTGTCTGGGCTGTACCTGGTGTTCGCCGTTTCAAACCCGTTTTGTCCGGGTGAAGAAATCCATGTAATGAGAGGAACAAATCTGATTCCGTTCCTTCAAGGCATCTACTAGTGCGACCGAAATTCCTCCGTTCTGTCCGCAAGAGAGATACGCCGCACCAAGTGTGGATTCGCCATGCACCTCACCCTTGAGTTAACCACCCTTGTATTGACGTTTCTATACCGCAGACTAAGGTTCCCCTCCGAGTCCCACTCACCCACACTTTTCAGACTACTTACCACCACCCACAAGGTTTGACTAAAGTACATAATTTTGAAGCACTATTACCCACCCCCGCCCGCCTCTCCCGAGCCCCGCTGCCAACAACCATGCCCTCTAAGTCCACCCACAACTCCAAGCCCCACAAGGCCAAGCAGAAGAAGCGCTCCAAGAAAAACGGCGCCGCCCATATCGCAGTTCACCTGCATCCCAAGGACTCGAACGAGCCCCCGAGCGTGCCCTGCACCTCAGACTCCGAGGCTGCGACCGCCAGCTCCGAATCGGAGTCCGAGCTGCGGCCGCTGCTCTTCACCACCGGCGGGGAAGGTGACCCGGACGGCGCTGGTGACGGGTCGCGCGAACCGGCGGACGACGATGAAAAAGTTAGCAGGGCACAGGTGTGGCGCACCAACGGCGTATGCAGCATGCTCACGCTGGGCTCCATGGTTATCTACCACCACTACGGGCCAAGCGCGGCCGTGCCTACGTCGGAGAACCTGGCTGTACAGCTGACGGCTGTGCTGAGCACGGCTAATCCTCAAGCGGTTGACCCGGAGGCTCGGGAAGCCCTGATTTCGGAGCTCAAGAAGATGGTCTCCGAGGGGGGAGCGCGCGCTCTGACGGAGAATGGAGAGCACGCGGCGGCCACCACCCAGGAGGTGATGACTCGCCTCGAGGCGGAGGTCAAGAAGCTACGGGAGGAACATGCTGAATCGGGCGCCCAAGCGATGCGGACGAAGCTCCAGACCGTGGAGGCGACCCAGAGCCAGGCCCACACGAACCTGGAGGACAGGCTCACAGCGGTTGCGGCAGGAGAGACGGCGCTGCAGGCGAAGCTGGCGGCGGTGGTGAAAAATGACGAGCTCTTAAAGACGTTAAAGATAAGGACGATGAACCTGGAGGAGAATATCCGGGATGTGAACAAAGCGGTGCGTAGGCTAGAAACTGGTTCTGATTCTGATTTAGAAACTGATCCTTATCCTGATTTAGAAGAGGTTGATTGAGATTGAGAATTGGGCCTGGGGCTAAGGCCGAAGTTCGCCCCTCGTTCTGTGTGTGTGTTGGTGTAGAGTCCCTGGTGGAAGACTATGATTCTGATTCTGATTGAACAGTCTGAAATTGAACTATAACTTAAAATAATCAGCATTAGATACTCTATAAATCACGACTACCACAACGCTCAAAATCAACAAGTTCGTAAAGAGGAGGATGATGAACCTGAATATGGGGATGGTGGAGCTGAGGGACGCGGTGGATAAGCTAGAAACTGAGGTTGAACTATAACTTGGGGTAATCGGCATTAGATGCTGTATAGATCACGCCTGCCGCGACGCTCGGGGTCATTTCAGGAATTAGGTTAAAAAAAAACACACACACACACACACACACAAAAGTCACAGGCGGAACGGAGTGCACTGCACCTCGCGCGCCGGGCCATGCCTGTTTGCAAAGCCCCAGACAGGAGTAAGGGGCGAGCAGGTGTGATGCACTCGTCCACTGGTCTGACAGCGTCAATCTCACGTAGTTTTAAAGCTGTCGCGACTCTCGTTGTCAGGCAGGTCAAGAAACTGTATTAAACTGGTATTTGTCGATAAAATCAGTGGATCATAGAAAATCGCTCGGTGGTGCCAATACATTCAAATAAGATATTGTGTGAACTGAGCTGACCATCATTGGTGGTTGATTGAAGATTGCTTTGGCGCGTGTTCGCATGTCTCTCGTCGGAGAATGTGAGTGGTGAGTTGCGCGTGCTGAATAGCGGGAGGCGCCGCACATGATCATGAGCGACACCGGCCTACTTTGCTCCGTCACTGATTCTGTGCATAGGTGCGTACTGTAGAGAACTTTCTTCTGATCTATCCGTTGCCAACATGTTCACTGCCTTCGTCCCCGACCCGCGGTCGCAGCTTGCGCAAAAGCGGCACCCGAGCGCCAAGGCCTCCTCAGGCTCTAAGAGTTCCACCGCCTCCCGAACACGCGGCAACGCTTCCAACACAAACACTGCTGCCGTCAAGAAGGCTCCCAAAGGTCCTCTCTCCACCACGGCCGACGCAGAGAAATGGCAGTCGATGGGGACGGAGCAACGCAAAGAAGATGCAAAGAACGAAGTGGTCGCCGCGGAGGCGTGGAAGAAGGCGAATAAGCGGCGGTTTGACGATGCCTACCAAGACGAAGGCAGCGACGACGAGATAGACCCCAACGACCCAGAAAGAAAACGGATAATCGAGAACAGGAATTTAATCCTAACAGGACAGGAAAAGAAGATGATTCAGCAGGAACGGCAGGCCGAGCGGGAGCTGGAGGGAGGTCTGGATGCCAACGGTAATAAGACGCCGGAAATCGGGGCGGTAGGGGATCGGGGGGAAGATCTGGGACCAGGGACGGCGATAGATTACGATGCTATTGCTGAGGAGGCTGACCGTTTGAAACGAGAACAGGAGGACGACATCATTCCGGAGCATCCGGCGAGTCCGCACACCCATTTCCCGATTCCGGTGCGGAACGATGGGAAGAAGGCTAAGTTGATCCTGCAGTTCCAGTGCGACGAAGAGCACGGTTGGAGTAGCCTGGTGGAAACGGGGGGAGCGGACGAGGGAGGAGGAGGTGCTTCTGCGCCTGTAGAGGGTGAAGCTGCTACCCCAGCTGAGGGTGGTGCTGAAGGCGCCGCCAGCCCTCCCCAAGAAAACGAGGAGGACGAGTCCGCCTCTGACTCAGACCATGATCCCGAAGAAGGTCCGAGGAATCCGGAGGACACCACCCTCCTAGCCGGTGTAAGTCGCATCCGCCGCCCCAAGTCTGTTCTTTCTGAAGAACGTGCAGGCTTCCAGGAGACGTTACTGAGAGAAATGCGGCGGATAGCTGCCCGCGGTATCCTCGAGTACCGTGAGACCAAGGAGGAGCGCTTCGCCAAGGGCCGGGACAGACGGAACAAGAAGTGGAAGGACGTTAAAAAAGAAGCGGTAAAGCGGGCCAACATGACGGCGGACGAGCGCGCGGCCGAGGACCGGAAGGTCGTCGAGGGCAAAGAGCAGGCGGCGAACTCAAACCAGTTTGGAAAGGTGATAAAAACCGTCTCAGAAAGGGAGGCTTTTGAGGCGACGAAGGAGAACGGGAGGATGAACCGCGGAGCGCACGCCATGTTTTACTCGGAGGACACTGCGGGGCAGGACGCCAAAAACCAGGACGACCTCAAAGAGGGCGCCAAGGGGAACCGGCAAACCAAATTAGACGGCACTGGGAAGCCCTACCAAGTAGACGGGGGTGGGAACAATCCGAAGGGGTCGACGCGGGGCAAGAACGCGCTGGTGGAGGGGGGTGTTAAAGCGAGAAAAGAGGGTGACGAAGACAACGACGACGCCGATAACAAAGGTTTGAGTAGAAAAGGCAGAGCGGGAAAAAGAGGAGAAACAGATGGCGGGGACAGGGACGGGGACGAGGGAGAGTCGCCGGTAGATGATAAGAAGGACGCCGGGATATCGCAGGAGGAGGTGGATGCTAATATTGAAGCTGCTTATAATAAGTACCGCCAAGAAAAAGTCCGGTTAAGGTGTCGTTACAAAGTGCGGCAAGAGAGGCACCAGCCAGTTATCCCGGAAGGAGCGAGCGCCGAGGTGGAGAAGGCGGTTCTGCAGCAGAACCCGAGTGCGATATCAAGCACTTGGCCCGCTGAACAGGGGAATCAGTACTATCTCGAGTGCGCTATCGGCAAGCACACTCGCGCGCCCCGAGCCAAGCTGGAAGAGTCGCAAACGAATGAACAGGCTTTCGAGGCCGCTGCGCGAGCGGAGCAGCAGGAGACTTTTGAGGCGAGCGGCACCAACCTCGTGAAGCGCATCGGCGCGGTGAGCACGCGGCCGCCGCGGCTGAAACACCTGCGGTTCTGGCTGCGCAAGGGGCAGCCGCTGGACGACCTTTTCAACGGGAACGCGAGGCGGTTAGTGCTCAACGCGGATCCCCCGACGGCCGCCAAGACCGGGTGTAGTCACCTTATCGCAGAGGAGAGTTTTTGTTTCCGCAAGCAGCGCGAGGTCGTCAAACGGGTTTGTCGGTCGAATCTACAGAGAGGGAAACAGGAATGGGGGGGCGGGCTGAATCCGTTAAGTCGAAGTAGTATTAAGGAGACGCAGGAGTTGGCGCTGGAGGCGGCGAATCGGGCGACGTTTGAGAAGGGTTTAGCAGAATTTGAAGAAGGAGGGGCAGATGAGTCCGACGTGAAGAAGGCGGGCCGGAGCGCTGCGGGCAAGGCGAAGAAAGGTCCCCTGCCCAAGGCTATGCAGCTCGGAAACAGGGGAAAGAAGCAAGCGCGGTTGACCGGACCGGTTTCGAAAGAACCCGCTCCAGAGGGTGGAGATAAGGATCATAAGGAGGCAGAAGGCGCCCAAGCGGAGGCGGCGGAGGCTTTCGCAGAGGTGAAGAAGGGAAGGGTGAATCATGCTTCGTCATCCTCCTTCCTGTCGGACTACGTCTCCAAGTTCCGTGCGCTGCCCGGGCAGGCTCCGCGCTCCGTCAACCCGCACTTCGGGGCTAGCACCCTCTCTGAACACGCAGCCCGCCTGATTCACCCGAAGTACATGAAGGAAATCCTCAGAGGAGGCTTTACTCTACCCCTGGAGATCGCGCACCAGGGAACAAACTCATCACCCAGGTTCTTGGAGCTCGGTGGGGACGGGGAACTGAACCACATAACCGCTGCCGACCGCGTGGAGAATTTGGATTTGGATTGGTACGAAGCGCGGAGACGGGAAAATTTGGCGCTGCACAGGCTGGAGCTGGAATCCGATCCCGAGTCCTCCTCTTTCTACGCTGTCCACACCTCCGTCATCAAAACCTCTATGAAGTTCAGGGGGAAGAAATTCAAAACTGACAACGATCCTAAGGATAAGATGCTCGCCAACCTCAAGGCCGCCTCGGAGGGCAAGAACATCGAAGACCTCATGGAAACCGGAGGGATGGACGACATACCCCCCGAGAAGTTTAAAGTGGATAAAAAAGCCGCCGCCCAAGCCGCCGGGGATGACGGAACAGATGCTAAGGGGAATCTGGACGGCTCCTCCCCGGGGAACCCAGCGCAGCCGGTGGAGAAGCCGGGGGTGTTCCAGAGCGCGTTAAATTGCGCAGCCGTTCCAACGCAGAGTGCAGAAGAGGAAGGGACGATGCCGGCTA
>Ga0099798_10623_pt1 | contig 11413 bp, 11 predicted proteins | sample Uncmet_Sort29A_1_FD_89870 | JGI IMG/M metagenome (GOLD analysis project Ga0099798, IMG submission 89870) | Marine eukaryotic communities from CALCOFI LINE 67, Pacific Ocean - CN13ID_Sort29A_1 | ecosystem: Environmental > Aquatic > Marine > Oceanic | place: Pacific Ocean: Monterey Bay | collected... | reverse complement strand
TAGAACTTCAAATGTAAAATGATGACTCGTTTACATTGAAGTGTGACAAAATAACTGTACAATGCTCCGTGCTGCCGTGACAAAATCGATTTTAGTTTCTTGAATTATAAAACATATTGAAATAAATATAACCATGAAGCCACACCAAAATGTGGTAAGGGTCAGCGTGTTTCATTTCTACTTTCCGAATTCTAATATGATATAGCTTCATCCGGGCATGCCGATGAATCAATAACGTTGAACGCTGACCCAATGGTTGCAACGCAAGCAGCACGAAACAACTTGAATTCTTTAAATGATTATTGATGGCACAATGGCACACTGCCACACTCATTCTTGTGAAATCGGGAAGTTGAAGTCACTTCCGAATTCGCAGAATCTTTCGCTTTTCGAAAGCTTAGGAAATGACCAGCGGCTTGACAGCCGCGATGGGCGAGGTGGTGAGGCGGCCGAGGAAAGAGAAAGTCGACATCAAGAAACGCACCGGGGCAAACCTATTTGTGTTCGTTTTTTGATGTTGAAACTAATGTTTTAACTTTTTTGACCACATCTAAAAAAACAAATTTAACATGTTTGAAATTTGTTTAAAAACATTTTTTTTTCGGACCCGAGATGGGCCATCCAATGCGACACGCCGCTTTCCTGCACGTAGGCGCTGCCCACGACACCGCCCGCCACCACGCTGCCGCTGTACCTTTCACCCCCGCCAGAACGTTTTTGGTGAAACCTTTTCAGAAAACTTGTCTGATTGAACTAATAAATTTTTGATTAATGTTAAAATAAAATCTGGAAACGTGAGGGGAGCCATCCAGGAGGATTTCTGCACGGCCGCGATGTCCGTCACAAGGCTGGCACTCCCGTCAGCGCCGGACAACCTTTCCAAATTTCAAATTTGATTGACTAACGCGTCGTTTCGTTTGTTTTTCCCTTGCATTTAGAACTTGTCGCTCTAACTTTTGGCGGAAAAGAATTTCACGAAAAATTACAAATCGCCGACGCGGACGTCGCGGGCAGTGACATCGCTGCCATCGGCGTTGTGCAACCTAAACGCCCGCAAAAACTGAAATACAATTTGTTAATTTATTAATGCTGATTTTTACATGTTTTGTTCGCGAAAAAATCAAAAAATCTTTTGACATGTGGTTGCCCGACATCTCCACGACGCCCTGCTCGTGAGCGATGCGCACAAACCTACATTTTCCAAATCAAATTCCAAGCCGAAAAATGCGATTTAAAAGGCGCAAACACCTGATTTATTAAAAACAAAATGAACCGATAACTACTCCATTTCGGTGCCGGCGCCCTGATGGATGAAGGACAAAACGGGCTGCAGACCGCCGGCCGTCCACACGAAGTCGCCCACCGCAAGTTCCGCCATGCGAACCAGTCCTTGATTTCAAGCGACAAATTTAAAGACAAATGTTGGAATTGAAAAGTTATTTTATTTTTTAGTGGCAGTATTTAAAAATCAAAACAGAATTGCCATGCTCGGTAGAGACCGCCGTGTCGCCACTAACAACAGCCGCAAAAAACAAAACAAAATTCAGAATCGTTTTGAAATGGATATTTTGATTGTTACCATGCCGTTAAAAATCTAAAATCAACCAGAAAAAAAAGTTTTTGTCATTTTGAAAAATAAAGTTTAAAATGAAATCGAATCACCTGAAACAGGAGCCGGAAGGGTTGTTCGTGGTGGAGGTGGGTGTCGTCTGCACCGGCCCGAAACCTGAACGTATTAATTTTTCAATTTTGTAGGATTTGTAACTTGTTGACAGATTTGATACATGTCAAAAACGAATTTGGCGATTTGTTTGCGTGTCTGAAAAAATATGTTTGTGACCAAGCGTGTTCATCCCCAGGAGCTCAGCCGTCTTAACACCTCGACACCCCACGCAAATGCTGGTTGTCAACTTGATAATTATGAATTTGACATAAACATTTCTTGAGTTTGTTGGCAAGAAAAATGTTTTTCTGAATAAATATTTTAAAACCGATGATGGATTGGGAAGTGCCGGTGCTGCCAGCGCCGCGGCGGGTGGTCGTGTTAATTTCAGCCCACTACAAAAACCAAAATGATTACGGTTACGCAAAATGAATTTGCAGCAAGAACGCGATTGACAAATCCAAAAACCTATTCAAAATTGAAAATGGAATGAGCGAGTTACCAGGCCGCATTGGGCGACGGTCTGGGCCACGGACAGGTCGGCGTGGTTGCGCACGTTGTTCACTTGGTGGAAGGGTCTGCATTTCGCAAAACCATTTTTTAACCCGAATTTCCAATTAAAATGCTTGAACACTTAAAAACAAATAATTTCGGATTGGGAATTTTCGGAGTACCGGAGGGAATCGACGGCGGTGCCGCCAAGAGTCGCGCCCTCCGTGCACCAGCATCCGGTGGTGGTCCCCGCGGTCATCACAATCGCCTTCCCAAAAAACAATTTCACATTTCGAACCGATTCCAGCTGTTTCATTTCATTTTCAATCACTCATTCAATTGAAAATCTTAGAAACTAAGAAGTTGCGACCTTGCAATTGGTGAGGAAAGTCAGGAAGTCCGTCGCGCTGACTTCAAAACGGTTGATCTCCAATTCCGCATATTTTGAAATTTCATTTTCAAAATCATATTATCATTTGTTAAATTTTCTGAAAAGCGTTTTTGAAAAACAAATATCTAAAAAATAATTACTCCGGCGGGAACCGTCTCCGCAGCCACGCAAGCGGCGCCTGCGGTCGTGAACGTGTTGTTGGCCTGCGAATCAAAACATTTCAAATTTTCAAAATCCGACAGCTGTTGAATTGTTTGTTGTTACAAACTCTGCCAAAAAACAAGTATTATTGAACGCAATTTTCAATTTTCCAAAAACAAAAAAGTAAAACGAAAACCGTGGTTCCGCCGCCGGTGGTGTAGCAACCGATGCCCGCAGCGTTGGCGGTGGGAACGCCAACGAACATGCCTGTCGATCGTTTAACAATTTGGCATTTGGATTCAGTTCACAACGAATGATTTATTCAACCCGGTACCATGATTTCGTTTTCCAATTATTATTTATTAATGTACCCGTGCCGTGGGCTGTGGGGATCGGGGACCCGGCGCTGACCGTGGCGGTGTTCGACCAGCACAGCTTCCAGCTGGACGTCGGGGGAATGAGAATTTTAGAATGTTTTGGCAAAAAAAGTTAAAATATCTTTTATCGGTTGAGATTTTTGTTGAGACATTTGAAATATTTGGGAATTTAAAATATTTTTTGAGAGATTTAAAATGTTTCCCAAATTTAAAAATTTTGATTTTTGGGAATTTGGAAACTTTTCAAAAATCAAAATTCCTAAACCCTGAAATTTTGCCAAAATCAAATCCTAAACCCTAAAATCCCATCAAAATCAAATCCTAAACCCTAAAATCCTTCATTTTGAACCCTAAACCCAAAATCCAAAACCCTAATTTGGAAATCCTAAACCCTAAACCCTAATTTTGCGATTTTGCCAAAAAACGAAATTTCGTAATGTCCAAAAATTTGATTTCGCATAAATATTTTAAACCAGAAATCTCTCTACAAATACCCTAAATTTCCAAAATATTTTAACGTTTTTCAAGTATTTTAATTTTTAAATCTCTTAGCCGTGCCTGAAGGTCATGTCCGGGTTGTCAGGGGATACACTGAACATGTTCGCCATCGTGGAGGCCTCAACATTATAAAAAAATAAAAAGTGGAAACAAATTTTGGGAATTTGCAGTAAAAATTGTTGAAACAAATAATCCCAAAATCAACAAAAAAACATTTTTTAGAAATTTCCAAAATCGTCAAAATTCGTTTTTGACATTTTTCCAAAATCACCAAAATTTATTTTTTTTTGAATTTTGTCCAAAATCGCCAAATTCGTCCAACAAATTCTTAATTTTCCAATTAATTAATATTGAAAATTGAAAATTCCATATTTTTATCAACCGTGGTCTTGACGGCCGCGCTGAAGCCGCCGACGGTCCAGTTGAACAGGTTCTGGTTGAAGCACCTCGCGATAGCCCAAAGCAAATTTGAAATTAGTAAATCTAAATTAATTACGAAATAATTTAGAAAGCGCAAAGAAAGCTGCGTTTGCGCCACGCACAGCTCCAATTCCCTGAAATTGTCGCTATGTCTAATCGGCCAATTAAACGTTTCGAACCTCGCGCCCTGGAACATGCTCGCGAAGGGGTGACAAGTTTTTTGAAACGTTTTGAAAAAACTGCATGAAACTTTTTGGAAACGTGAAACTTTTGTGAAAATTTGCGCGATTCTTGAAACTGCTTTTGGTTTTTTTGAAACTTTTTCCAAACTTGAAACTTTTTGCAAATTTGAAACTTTTGGAATTTTGCCAATTTTTCCAAAAATGATCAAAAATAAATCCTAAACACTAAAATCGATTGGAAAATAAATCCTAAACCCTAAATTTTTTTAAAAAATAATTCCTACACCCTAAAATCGATCAAAAAAATCCCTAAACCCTAAAATCGAAATCCTAAACCCTAAACCCCAAAACCAAAATTCTTAACCCTAAACCCTAATTTCGCAAAATTTCAAAAAAGTTTCAAATTGGTCAAAAGTTTCAAAAAAACCAAAAAAAAGTTTCAAGTTTCGCAAAAGTTTCACTCTAAAATTAAGTTTCAAAAAACCCTGGAGTACCTCACGAAGCTGGACACCAGATACACGTCCCAGGCCGAGATGTCCTGGTTGAACCTGTAAACCCACAAAAACTTTTGTTGAAAGAATGTTTTTCTGCCGATGGGCAGATTTTGGATAGGAAATTTGAAAATATTTGAATTTGTAGAAAAATGCGAAAAATCGAAATTTTGATTTTTGAGAAAATTTGGATTTTTCCAAAAATCAAAATGATTCTGATTCCGTGAATTTTATCAAAATCAAAATGATTCCGATTCCGTGAATTTTACCCTCAACCCTTAACCCCCAACCCCAATATATCATTCTAAACCCTAAACCCTAAACCCTAAACCCTAAACCCTAAACCCTAAACCCTACACCCTACACCCTACACCCTACACCCTACACCCTACATTGCACCGGATCCAATTTTCAGCAACATTTCTCCAAAACAGCAGCAAAATTCTTGTAACTTCGCGGCGTCTTGGAACATGTTGTCCATGGTGATGGCGGCGGCCGCGTTCAGCTTCCAGCAAGGGGAATTAGAATTTTAAAATTATTTTGTTGAAAAAAGGTAAAATATTTCATTTCGGTTGAGATATTTGCTGAGAAATTTAAAATATTTGGGAATTTAAAATAATTTTTGAGAGATTTAAAATTTTTCCAAAATTTGAAATATTGGGTTTTTGGCAATTTTCGAATTTTCAAAAAATCAAAATTCCTAAACCCTAAAATTTCATCAAAATCAAATCCTAAACCCTAAAATCTGTCATTTTAAACCCTAAACCCTAATTCTGAATTTCTAAACCCTAAACCCTAATTTGGAAATCCTAAACCCTAAACCCATTTAATTTGGAAATCCCAAACCCTAAACCATAATTTTTCGATTTTGCCAAAAAACGAAATTTCGTAATATCAAAAAATTTCATTTTGCAAAAATATTTTAAATCTCTCTACAAATATTTTAAATATCCAAAATATTTTGAATCTCTTAGCCGACCTTCCAGTAGTAGAGGTTGCCGTCGAAACTCTCGGCCGTGTTGAACATGCCTGCGAAATTGGTCACTTTGGACACGTCCCAATTGGTGAGGTCGCGGTTGAAGGCTTTGGCCCCCTGGAACATCATCGACATATCGGCCACCTGGACGGTCTGGTCGGCCACGGGCGTGAAAAAGGCGGAGACGTCGGAATTGAAGACAATCGCGTTCTTGAACATCTGAGTCGTGCTTGTCACCTGGGACACGTTGCTGATGGTGAGGGTCTGGTTGAAGGCGGCGCAGTCGGAGAACCTGTAGACCCGCAACAAGTTGCGATTGGAAGAATGTTTGGAATTACGAAATCGATATTTTTGCAACGAAATTTATTTTTTCAAACGAATTTACAACAAAATTTGTGAAATTTGTAAAATTGCCGAAAATCGAAATTAGGGTGTAAGGATTTCAAAATGGCGAGATTAGGGTTAACGACTCAAAAACGTGAAATTCGCTAGGGTTAACGATTTCAAAATGCGAATTTCGCCAAAATCGTCAAAAAATTAATTAAATCAAAATTCTGCCACGGTGAAAAATCGTTTTTTGGCGTTTCCAACAAATTTCCGAAATCAGATTTTTGAAAAATGGTCGGCAACATTTCCGAACATACGCAGGGACACCACCGAAATTTTGCAATTCCAGGTCACTTTACTCGTGCGCGCTGTCAAATTCTTCGCCAGAATCTTATTCCTATTCGCAAAAACCCGCGAAAAAAAACATTCTTCCAACATCATTTCCGCCGTGACGAGCAAGCCGCTGGTGGGCAGCGTGAGCCCCGGGGTGGCGGTCCCGCTGAGCTGGCCTCATTGGGTCCAAATGTCGGGAAAATGGATTTTTGGAAGGAAATTCGGCAATTTTTATGGTTTTTGCCATGAAAATTAATGTTTTTTTAACGAAATTGTGAAAAAATTGCAATAAATTTCAAAAATTCCAAAATCCAAAATTTTCGATTTTCCAAAAAATAAATCCTTAACCCTAAAAATCCATCAAAATTAAATCCTAAACCCTAAAATCCATCATTTTAAACCCTAAACCCTAATTCCAAAACCCTAAAACCTGATTTCTATCCCCTAAACCCTAATTCCCAAACCCTAAACCCTAATTTCGAAATCCCCAAACCCTAAACCCTAATTTTGTTTCAAAATTCAAAAAGTCAACAAAATGTGTCAATTTCGTCATAAAATTGAAAACATTATTTTCCCGACAGCCAATTTTCTTACATTGTAATTTCCATTATAAAATTTTCGTAATCCCAACGCGGAGCTGGCCGTTGTTGAATTTGGTGCATCCAAAAAACATGTTCCCCAGACTGGTGACGGCGGCCATGTTGCTGAAGGTGACCTGCTGGTTGAACTCCGCACAAGCGGCGAACATGGCGCTCTGGTCGCCTGCGAGGGCCCCGCCGAAGACCAGGGGCTTGGAGCCCTCGCTGGTCAACTGCCCATTGTTGAACTTGGCGGCGACGGCGAACATCTGCTTTGCGTTCGTGACCTGCAAATCAAACCAGCAAAAGCTGCCGCGTCAAAAGCATCATGTTTTGTGACGAATGGAATTGCCTGCTTGTTTTCTTTGCAAATTGAAATCTGTGTTTACCTTGGAAAGACTCCAGCCGGAGATATCGACGTTGAACACTGAAGCCCCATAAAACATATTCTGCGCGTCGGGGGGGATAAATTTTGTTTTCGAATGTTGAATTTGCATTTGAAAAATTATGAATGATTGAAAATTTGTTTTCCGGTGAAGGTTTTGGTGAGAATTTTAATTTGATTTTCTTCCAAAACGATTAAAATTTGTTATTTTTAAATTTTTGGGAATTGCAAAACGTTTAATTTTGTGGCCCACCTCCGTGTCGGCGAGGTTGGTGGTTGTCCAGCCGGTGATGCCCGTTCCAACGAACTTGGCTGCTTGTTTGAACATGCCCGTCATGGCCGTGACCCCGGACACGTCAGCGATGGTGAGCGTCTGGCAAAATTTGACAGCGTTGAAGAACATCCCCTTGGTGCTGACGAGAGTGCTGCTCGTGGTGATGGAGAGCGGTTTGTTGCAGGCCGGCGCGGCGTTGTCATCGCCGTTGTTCCAATTGTTGGTGTCCGCGAAGGTGTAATCCATGTTTGTCATTCCGGTGCAATCCCCGCTGAAAACGACCTCCTGGTTGAAATTCGTGGCGCCCCAGAACATCCCGCTGATGGTGGTCAGAGGGCCGGCGAAAGTCATCTTTCTGGCGGTAGAGGTCGCCCCCGACCCCGCGTCGCCGTTGTTAAACCCCGAGGCGCCGGAGAACATCAAATGCGCGTTTGCGAGACTTCCGAAGTTCCAGGGCAGGCTGGACAGATCATGATTGAATGCGGTGTTGTTGGCAAACATCCCCTCCATGGACGTCACCTGTGCGACCACCCAATTAGAGATTGATCCGAACGTCCCGACATTCGCGGTGTCCAGCATCGTGTCGAAGGGGTTGGAGGAAGCCGCCGGGGCGCCAAACAGATAGGGCATGAGCAGAATGTCATTCACTTTCCAGTCAGCCATCGTGGCCCCATACGTGCCGTCACAGTCAGCCCCGCCGCACGCAGTAGAGGAAGTCCACGTCGTAATCCCTTGCGCCATGAGGTCCACGGCCATGTACAACGGACATTGTGCCCAGGTGTACGTTTGCGTCTGCGGGTTGGCGGTCCGCCCCGCAATGCATGCCGCACAATCGGCCGGGATGCAATTGGGAAAATTGGTCGCCTGTACAGCCGCACGAAAATTCACAAAACGAATTTCGAAGACTCACGTCTATGCGCACCCGATGTGTTCGAGAATCAATTTAAATTTAAAATTAATCCACGCAACTTCTTGAAACGCCGACGCCGACCTTCTCACGAGCCTGTTTCAATCAACCAGATTCAACAAAATGGGATCTAGTGGTAAAATACTTTATTACTAATTTACTAAAATTGAAAATGGTGAAAAATGAAAACATTACGCCAAAAAGAATAACTATTAAGTGCCACCTCGAGCTTCTGGTTGCGGGCGGACCCCTCGGTCACCGCGCAATGAACCGGCAGAATCAGCAGAATGCCTACATTCAAATTGTGAATTGCAAATGTGCATGTAATTAATTTAATAATTGACTTGAATTAGAATTTATGTCCGCAGACAAACGCAAACATATTTGCAATTAAACAAATTGAACGATTCTATACCCGCGGCCGCAAACGTCTGGAGAAACATCATCTTGAAGCTTTGAACGAGAACGAAGAATGAAGAAGAACTCAAGGCTTTTCTTTGCGAAATGTGTTTCGCAAACGAACCGCCCACTACACGTTAGAATGTTATTGCTCTTCCCGCACTGCTGTATTGATAACGATTCGGAATGATTTGTAATCTATAATTAATTGCTCTCAAGAATTTGTCGGATTGCAATGTTGCAAAATTGCGATTTGAATTTTTGAAACCTAAACTTTTAAAATAACAAATGTTCAGAGGGATTTCCTCGATGGACAGAATAATAATTTTATATCAATGTAACTTGATAAATTGCTTGTTTTGTTTGGTGGAAAAGGCTCGATGCACTTGACTGCGTGCCTTCAATTGTGTTGGTCTTCAAACTGGAAATACTTGACGATTGGTTGTGTCTCTTCAATTCATTGTCAATGTTGACTCATTTCAGTTTCTATCGTTCTTTTTTCAGGTGGCAAACGTGGCATGGACAAATGGATTTGGAATTAATTACTTTCAATTGAAAAAATTACCACTTGATTGATACAAATTGCATAAATTTGTTGCGTGCAATAATTACTCAATTAAAATTCCAACAAATTAAAAACGATTGAAAAATTCTTCTTCTTGTGCTTCGATTGTGAAAATGATTCCCATCTGACACATGACAAAAATATTTAAACCTTGAATGCCAATCTAACATTCAGGAAAATTGTAATAAACGACCGTACCACAAAAAATAGAATAAATACATCCATGACCAACACACTCGATTGTGATGGTGAAATTGTGGAAATGGAATGCGTGGGCCCATGGTTCTCAAATAGTCACGCTCTGAACATTTGAAGAAACACACTTCCCAAATGTCTGACGCAACTACAAGAACCAATGAATTCAATGCATTCCATGCTGATTTCGATGTCATTGATTTCGAATTTGGAGAATTTAATGATCATGAATATAATTTAAATCGAGAATTATTTGAATCGAGAATTCCAAGACCGCACCACAAAGTGTGGTCTTAGATTTTTATGGCTGAAACAATCTGTGTACTACGGCGAATGAAAAAATATGAAAGATCAAAGATGTTCCAAATATATATAAATAATTATTGAATATAAATAATAAATGAATAATAAATAATATTATTAATCATTTATTGCGGCGTGGTCTTGGATGTTTGTTTCTGACCAAAAAGAAACAAACAAACCAAACGGGATCCCATAGGCCATTTGGGTTGTTTGTTTGTTTGTTTTTTTGGATCGCCGGCGTGGGCGAGGAACCACAAAAGGCGTGTGGCCCACCATCCAAACAAACAGACAGATCAGCCCCCCCGTTTGGTTTGTTTGTTTTTTTTGTCAGAAACAAACAATCCAAACCACGCCCCCATTTATTATTCAATATTAATGACATGGTCTCATATGATCTGCTAATGCTAGATTGTTTGTAAATAATTATTTATTTGTAACATTTCAAAATACCATATGCAATTTATTAATCTAATTTTCAAAATTTTAAATTATCATTGATTCAGCAATTAAATTAAATAAATCATAAAAATATAAATTAAGAATTTACCGTAGAAGCCGTAGCAAACTACGATAAATTACGTCAGGAGGGGGAGCCAAAAGATTTCTCGTCCTTTATTCTCTTTCTACGCGATTTACAATTCGCTAAATTCATCATCCTTATGGATGGCTGTCAATCGCCACGTTGAATGAAGTGGGCCGTACACATTCTGACACCCACCACAACCCGCCCCTCCTTTTATATTTGAGAAACTCTGACACCCGGGATTCGAACCCGAGACCTTCTGATGATGTGAGGCGTGCGCGTTCACCATTGAATTGCTAAAGACAGATCAACGGTAGGTGCGCGCATCGTATAATAACAATTTTCCAACGAAACAAAATTGGAAAATTGTGATAACAACTTCCGACGAAAAACATCAGAAAAAATGGACCCGACTGAATTTCCAACGCGATTTAAATTGTGAACCCCTTGCACCCCGTTTCGGTACCCGTTCGTCCTCCTTTTTTGCACCACTTTTTCATTGTAAATAATAGGCCCAAATGGCGAAGATGTCGTTTGGGCCTGTAGATATCGGGGTTCCCAACGGTGTGGTTTCCGCTTTTGGTCAATTTTTCGACCATATGAAATCCACGCACGCAATTTTTTGAGAAGAAGACAACCGATGCTTCGCTATCTTTTGGCAAAATCAACACCCGTGGCCCGGCGTGCGCTCCGCTCGCGCCTTGTTGCGCTTGCGGGGCCACGAACGCTGAAACAATGACCACCGGCCTGGAGTCTCTGGGCCTGGACTCGATGAGCCTAGACTTTACAGGATTGTGGCCAGCCACCCCTGCCTTGATCAATAAAAATTGATCAATCATTTAAATATTTAATAATTTAGACTTTTTAATATTTATATTTCTATAAAATAATAATTTGAATTTGAATTTGAATGCTATGCTAAATGGAATTAATTTGACTTTTTAAACTTGTTTGCAATTTTTGCAATTTGTTTGCATTCTTGCAATTAATTAA
>Ga0099798_10622_pt1 | contig 11417 bp, 4 predicted proteins | sample Uncmet_Sort29A_1_FD_89870 | JGI IMG/M metagenome (GOLD analysis project Ga0099798, IMG submission 89870) | Marine eukaryotic communities from CALCOFI LINE 67, Pacific Ocean - CN13ID_Sort29A_1 | ecosystem: Environmental > Aquatic > Marine > Oceanic | place: Pacific Ocean: Monterey Bay | collected... | reverse complement strand
ACTTGAAATTTAATGACATTTTTTGTCAATTTTAATTGCAATTAGAATAGAATGCATCAGTTGACATGACTGTATTGCCGACTCGGCGCATTGTCATAAACGACAGGGGCATCTATGTATCGATTTCGAGACCTAATTCAAAATAGAAAATGTTGGTCTAAGAAGAAAACTTTTAAGTCGATTTTGGACAAAATTTCAATGACAATAGTGATTTTGGTTCGACTTTAATCATTTTGGCGGAGTACCCGAAAATTACCTTGATGAATTTTTCTTCAACCATGTCTGCACCCTAGGCCGTTGACGTTCACGTTTAGCGTTTCTTTTTAAAACGTGCTGAACTTGATTATTTCGGCTGTGATCCTTGCGGTTCTGCTCTCGTTTCATACGTTTTGATTGCCGTTTTGAACGATATGGATTGATGCACCTGTTTTGAAAAAATGATTGTAACTTAAACTTGCAACATATTTTTTCAATCATCAGACCAGAACCAACATCTGGCATGACGCAATTAATATGACAAAACGACGAAACGGTCGGACGAAACAAAACGTGTGCTCGGACGTTATCAAGATTTGTGGCGACTGACGAAACAATTATTATGCGTGCTCGGACGGACACACCAATGTGTGATTTTTTTGTCGAATGTCTTTGTTTCCGAAAGATGCCGGTGCTTGGTTAAACTAAAATTTGGCGCGTGGATTTTTTAATTGCTTCCTTGACCAGAGACAAATTTTGATGTGACCAAATTTTCATTTTATTGCCATTTGGAAATTGGCATTTTGAAATTATTTTCCATTCAGCGTCTAAGGTGTTTTGACGGAACGTCATTAAGGGCTAGCTCATTGCAAATGGATTCGACAACAATTTCATCTAATTTGACAATTTGGATGAAGTCATGCGATCATTAGTGAAATTTGAATTGAAGGGCCGCGACATCTCAATCATTCTAGCCTTGGCGTTGGATCATTTTGTCATTTTGATTTGATTTAAGTATTTACCGAAGTAGGGCCGAAACATGTAACTCATCAGGAAGCATTGGAAAGCATCGATTAACATGAATTCGTGGTTAGGTTGCATCAGACATTAAGATATGGAATTGCATTGTAACATTTTGCGAGCATATTGATTGAAATTGACATTGCGGCGTTATGTGTGAAAAAACTTAAAACTTCTTTGTTGGAGACATTGCTCATGGTTCAGGGTTTGACTTTTGAGTAGAACCTGGTGTAAGGTTGGTACCACATATCAAATTTGACAGAACGCTAATTCGACAGGAAAGGGCTACGATCTGTCAAAATTTCTATTGGACCAGCGGCACTTTTATTTTTGGCGCTGACCCATGACTATAGTTTACTATTTAATTATTTAGTTACATTAGGGAGCACACAATGGCGTTTTAGGTGACTTGGTCACCTAGGTAGGTAGGTAGGTTTGGAAATGGGCTGGCTCATCCAGGAAGGTGACCGGTCCAAATGTTTTATTTTGAATTTATTTTGGGACTTGGCACTTGGCACATTATTTGTCCAAAACCATTGAAAAACGAATTGAAAATGCCTTCGTTGCAGAAAAACAAGCCCAGATAGCAATGATGGTTGTGGCTGCAAGCCAAATTACAAGGGCTACAAGCAGTTGGAATGGTTTTCAATTGGTCGAGCACACTTTGAGCACTCTATCGAATCCGTCATTGTAACCACCAACGGTCACCATTGCTTTTTCGCTAAAGCAATACAATTATTGCGGAACCCAGAAGGTGACCACAACCAAAATAAATTCGCCAGACCAGTCACCTTGGTAGGTAGGTAGGTTTGGGAATGGGACCCTGAAAAGGGGTAGGTGACTAAGGTACCTAAAACGCCATTGTGTGCTCCCTTACTATTTGGCACAGAAAATATAAAATACTTGTGTCAGAAATTAAAATGAGTATTTTAATTATTCGGAATGTGGTAATTTTAAATTTATTTTACGTGCAGACGGAACAGTGACGGCGATAGAAGGGCTGATGGGGATTTTGTGACAATGGAATTTTGGCAACCGTACCGAAAATTTCGGCGTCTACATTTAAGACGCACTCTGTGAAATTTACGCGAACGGTTACACAGTGAATTGATGTTCAAAATTTATTATTTTACACATTTTCACATGGCAAAGGCTCGTCCGAATCGTCAAAATTATTAAAAACTTATTGCCGTGCTTTCACTTTTGTTAAAATTAAATTTAAGACGTTAAGACCGATGTTACTAAGCAATTATGAATTAACTAAACTGAACGTGTATATTTTTGAAATTATTTTGTTTTTAACTATTTCGATTTCAGACGTTGGTTAAGTAAATTTTATGGGACCAAGGGCGCAAAATCGTTTATTTACGAACACACACTGGTGAAATTAATGCTGCCACTTCATGCGCACCGCGTCAAGATGCGATTATTATTTGGCAGTCATTTTTATTTTCGAAAAGGCTATTATTGTGACAACAAGCTGTTAAGAAGCATTACGAAAAGTATCAGACCACACTTCGTAGTGCTATTAATTGTTCGTTTCCTGGTGTGCATGGTGCAACGACATTTCGAAATAAAATTGTCGGTGTCGATCCTACCGAAGTTCTTATAAAAACAGAATTCGATTGGGATGAGAAAGCTCAGAGTGAATCTATTGGTACTACCGGGACGCAATTTGCGGGTCCGGTGATTGAGTGGGACGATCAGCTGGGGCCCGTCGTGCGGTTTGTTTCTACCGTTCGAGAAATTTAATCAACATGTGAATTTCAGAATTTGTTTGTGGGAATTGTGTCGAAGTCGAAAGAAATTAAGAATAGTTTTGAGTTGTTGTGTCAGAATGATTTATCATTTATTTAGTAACTTAATTACTTTGATCGAAATTTAAACTGAAGAAAATTTAAACTTAAAAATTGATAATGATTAAGAAAAACTTAAAAATTGCTTTTAAAAATTAAAAAAGAAAATATTAATGAACAAAAAGCGAAGAGAGAGATGTACTTGATTGATTGCTTGATTGATTATTTTCTGTGATGTGAGACAACTGTTTAAACGTTCGTGCAAAATCGTTCGTGCAAATTCGTATCCAATGAAATGTGACAAAATTATTTTTATTGTCAATTTCAAATAATTTGTGGATTAAAATTTTGTTTTCAAATTTTGATACAATGATTTAAATTCTGTTAAACGCATCGTGTAAGAAATTTCTTTGAAACAATGTAAATAAAAATTTGAAATGAATTAAATTTGAAAGTTGAAACAATAATAAAAATATTAAAATTTTAAAAACCAGAGAGTAAATATTTGATAATGAACGATTTACGATTCGGAGAGAAAAATTAAATTGTGGTGCGCTTGTGTGCAGAGATATGTGCGTTTGTTTCTTTGTTCTGACAGAAAATTTAAATTTTGAATTTTTTATTCACACTCGAGATGCCGTGTTCGTTGAAACTGAGAAATTTCTTAGATGTTCGAAAAAATGATTTGATGTTTAAATTAAGTCTGAACAAAATATGAAAACTTGAAATCAAATAATTAATTTAAATGCAATTTGAAATTGGAAATTGAAATAGTTAAACAATTGAGAGGAAAATGTAATGTTGCAGACAATTTGATTCTTAGAATTTGTGCGCGTGAATTGATTGGAGACAGGTTTCTTTTTACACTTTTTCGTGCGAGATTTTGTTCGTGCGAATGATTGATTGAATTGAAATCTGAAACTGAAGAGAGAGTAAACAACTAAACCAATGTATTAAGTAAATGATTTTTTAAATTTAAAAACAAATAATGAAAAATTGAAATGAAAACAGAAACAGCTGAAGATAAATAATGCAGAGAGAAGATCTAAATTGCTACTGCAATTGTGTTGTTCGATTGATTGATTAAAATTGAAATTTGAATTATGAGAAATGCGCGTGAATTCGTGATGTAACTTGTACTGGTGCGTCAGGAAAACGTATTTAGAATTTTGATTTTACAAATTGAATTTAAATTTCGTGACCTCTCACTTAAACACAATCTCAAGAAATGCTGTAACTCACAAAATGAAAACGTCGTTTGAGAAATCCAACTAATATCATCTGCAAGCAATATGTTCGAAAATGAAAACAACAATTTGAGAATTCAAAAACGCGTCGAGAGACCGTGTTTTATTTTGACAAATGGTGTTGGAATCGAATGGAAAATAAAATTTGTAGTGCTGTATTGATTCATGAATCGTGATACCAATGTAATTTAGCTTTTGTAGTTACGGTATGATCCGTTACGTTAGTCGTAGTCGAGACGATGGTGAACAACATCTTTGTCGTGTTTTCCAATAGCGGTATTCAAAATATCCAAGCGACGTTTATGACGGGTTAGCGCATCCTCCGACGCAAACCCGTCACAAACGACTCCCAAATAAGCGTGGAACCACCTCTTCAGAAGACTCCTTCGACGCTGAGTAGTGTCGTAACAGAGTCGTGTGCTCTGCACCCAACCCTGCGAGAAATACGCCCACTTCAAATTATTGTGCGCCGTGGTCAACTTGTCGATTTTTGATTGTTTGACGTCGTGGAATGGGCCATCCCTTTGACCACCACAAAAAAAACTCGTTTCTCCACTTTGGTTGGAGATCTCCGCGGCCACGGCTAACCATTTCTCCAATCGCATGGGCACGCTGGAAAAATTATTTAAATTATTTGTTTCACACAGCCATACAAAATTACGTTCTTTTGGTATTGCTGATGCAAAATCCCGTTCAATTGGTACATGCAATGTGTAAATGGACCGATTGTCACTGGTGGTTTCACCCTCATGGCTAAACCATTCTGTTTTTATCGGTCGCAAAAGTTTCTTCGACTTTTTCTTATGTGAAATTTGGATAAGTGACGTGCCATCTCCAATGAAAATTTCCATGGGATCCTTTTTCTCCTGGGGCGCGTTTGATGACTTGGCCACCATCGCTGCCACCGGGGACGTGTTGGCCTGACCGTTTTTGACTTGAACCCCGTCCGCGTGCACAATAAAAGCAATCACCGCAGCGGTAGCGTGACAAACAATTCTGATGGCCATGATGAAAAAAAATGAACTAATTGGCTAAGGAAAAAAAAAATTTACTTTGTAGATGGTGATGTGATTGATGTGAGAACGGCAGATTTGTGAAAACTTCTGAATGCTTTCGGATCGCTGTTTATAATTTAACTTGCTATAATTCTACAAAACATTTGGATGGTAAATATTGAAAACATGTGATGGAATGATGAAATTCGTGACGTAAATTTTTCGATGTGGAACGTGAGAACGCATAATGAATTTTCAAGCAACAATGATAAATTGGTTTTGACGTGAAACTTGACTTAAACTGCTGAATAATTACGTGGATTCGAATTTGCACAATTCCAATCTTTCGTTGATCTTAGCTTTTAAACCTGATGAATGGAAAATGTTGGTAATGATTTTCAAATGTCAAAAAATTGATGATGGTAAAAATTTAAAACAAAATTCAAATTGATGAGAAGAAAAAGAAAATTGAAAACAAATTTAATTTGATAAATGAAACAATAATAAAATCCAGAGAAGAATGATGAATGATTTACGATTCGGAGAGAAAAGAATAAAATTTATTAATTTAAAAATTATTTGAGATAAAATTGAAATGTGCGCTTGTTTGCAGAGATTCGTGCGTGCATTTTGTTGTTAAATTTGACAGACAATTAATTTTGATTCACACTCCAGACATCGTGTTCGTTTCTTAGCTGACAATTTTGCTGTGGCTTATTAGTTTTTGGCCAAAATTCTCACATGACTCCATGACACAGAATTAATTGTTTTGAGAATTACACACAAGCTCAGGAATTTCAACTCACAAAGAGAGACTAAAATACAAAATCTTAAATTAAATTTTGTAAAAATTGTATTAAAAACCAAATCGAATTTCGAAACTTAAAATATTTTAAATAAGTATTTAAATGCCAACCTCTGCAAACAAATATGTTCGAAAATGAAACCAAAAAAAAAACAATTAATTATGAGAATTCAAAAACGCTTCGAGAAGTTGTGCAATGATTCGTTGACGTGGATTGAAATGTGCGCTTGAGAAACGTGTCGTAACTGTTGACTTTATCACGAACTAAAACATGTTTTTTGAATCGATGGAAGAATCAGTACGACGTGGAGACGAATTTTTGACGAGAGAATCAGAACGTGTTAGAGGCATGATTGGAACTTGATTGATTGTGGACACCTTTCTGTGCCTGCGAATGATCGACAAAAATACTCAGAGAATGGTTTAAATCTAAAAACGTCGAGATCAAGAAGAATTAAATGCGACATCGTGTATTAATGAACCCAAACAATCAGAACAAAATTAAATTCAAGAAGCAATCGAAGAAAATCAATGGAGAGCGTTGGTTGTAACAGAAATTTTAAATTGAAAAATTTGTAAATTTTAACAATGCTGAGAGAAAAAATCAAGAAATGAAAACCAGGATTGAAGACGTTGTGCGCGAAAAATTGTAACAATTCTTTTGAGACTTTGAAATTTTTAAATTTGAAAAACGATGTGCGTAGACTTAGAAATATTAGAGAGAGGATTTAGGTATGCGTTTGACTTGTAACCCACACAGAAATTTAGGTTTTTAGAGATTTGTTGGAATATTTTGACGATTTCGTCACATTTCGACGACGCACAACTCTCGAACTCAACATGCAACACACTCTTCCCACACTTGAACTACTATCTACACCTTCAAATCTATCTGTTAGACGTAAGACCCGAAACTTTCACGTGTCAGAAATCAACAAACTCACACAACCAAAATTTCGACGACGATTTTTTCAAAAAAAACCATTTTTTTTGAAAATCGGACGACGACGCAACCCAGCACGGGCATGGGTCAGGCATGTCCGTGCGTGGTGTTCACGCACGGGCATGGGGTCTTGGCATGGTGAACACCCCGAGGGCACAAGTGCGGCGCCGCACCTCTGCCCCATGCGTGGTCGGCGTGGTCGAGTCAACACCACGCAATCATTGCTTGGTCCGTGGCGCACAAATCCGTGCCCGTGATGTGTCCACCGGCAGCAACCGGCTGAGCCTCAACCCACATGGGTATGCGGATACCCCTGTGGCCGATCCTTCGCCCACGTGCAGATACCCATGCGGCTGGGTTGTCGAGTGGCAGAGAACAACGACGAACTTCGTGACAAAATGTGATGGCGTCCAACGTTTTGATTTGAGTTTTTCAAAATGGCAAGTAGATACGAACGACTGCGTCTAAGCTAATAAACTAAAAAATTGGACTGTAATGACACCGCTAAGCTAAGACGAATTCGAGACCCCTGCCTGAAAATTGTAACTTGAAAATGTAACTTGTAACTGTAACACGACGACGACTAAACGACTGATTTTGTAATTAATATTATTATAATATTTGTGTTGATTATTGTTAACTATGTGATGAATTGGATCACATCTGTTGGTTTATTTGAAAAAGTTAGGTTCTGAAAACGGATGAGGTGTGGTTAGTTGAAACTAGCCAAACGATTCGAAATATTCTTATTTGGTCAAATTTAAAAATTCGTTTGTTGTTGTAACATTAATTTCTACATGTAATTTTAACATACTTTGAAGTATGATAAATTTAAATGCAAATCTTGTAGCTGTTGTACAATAATTTAAATGGGATCGTAATAATTTTTAGATTGTTTTAAAATTTAATGTATTCTCAATACTAACGTGACTCAAAATTGAAAAGGTTCAGGTGAAAAACTTACTTTCTCGTAGTAGTCATGTGTAGTGATGTTGAGTTTTTTGGAAATATTAAATATGGTACTGTATTAGTACGCCACATTTCGTTGTCAAATTGATTTTTAAGTAAGTTGAAATAATTTTAATTTTGTGTCAATTGAATTTATTGATGCGATTTGAATTGAGAACTTGATGCATATTGAAATTGCGCCAATTACCACTTAACTCAAATCAACATTTCGCGTCTTCGCGTTTTTGGTTTTAGAAATTATTACGATTTGATTTTATATAAAAATTATAAAAATGATAAAATCATCATAATTATGTATCGTAATATTCAACTCGTTTTAGAAAATTTAGACTTGTGTAAGCTCACTAATTAGTCCAAATTTAAATTAATTGTTGCTCGGATGTTCGTATTTGCGCGTGTCCCGCCAAACGAAACATTTTACGATATCGACAAGCAGAATGTAGGCAAGCGTCCATCCGGCAAAAATCAGCGTGACCTAATTAAACAATGATCAAAATCAAAACCAAAAGTGAAGACGAAAACGTTTAAGTAGATTTTGGACGAAATCAAAACTTTAGGAGAACTTTGGGAGAAGAAAACTTTTCAGTCGATTTTGGACGAAATCAAAACTATGGTAGAAGAATATTTTCAAATTTCAAGTATATTTTGGACGAGATTCATATGAAAAATTATAAATAATAAATTATTTTGAATAATGAATTTTGATGATTTTGGCGTCGAAATATATTATATTTTTTCTTCAACATAATGAATCGGAGTGGAGGGTTCCTGGAAATACTTGCGCTCGCCGTGAAATGGCCAGACCCATCCCCAGACAATGGCCCATGCGAGTGCGAGAATTACCGCAGCGATGGGAACCTGATACAAAATCAATAATAATCAATATTTTGGGCGAAGAAAATTAAAATTTAAATTTGGCGCGAAAAAATAAAAGTAGATAATATTTGAAGTAAATCGGAGTCGGCGATTTGAATTTTCTATAAATATTTTTCTTCAACCATGACGCAAACAGAATATTGATTCTCGTCTGATTTGTTGTCGCAATTGCGGCTGCACAAAGCGCAGATACGATTCATAACATCGTTAACAAACATACACCGCGAATTCATCAACATGTACGCGCCGATATTCAAGGTGCCCAACGTCGTGAGCATGATAATCGAAAGAGCACCAACACTTTTAGTATACAACGGTTCCGCAGTCTCTCCATCCATGTAAAGGTACAAGAATTCTCCGAATTGATTGCCCGCGAATGCCCAAATGCAAAGAACGTAAAAGATAACCGCAAACGCGCACAGCACCAAACCCCAGACGCAGCCTTGTACGAAAACAGGTAGCCATTTGAATTGTTTGGCCGCGCTGCTGTAGTCGAGCTTGGCGGGCGAGCGCAACACAAGCATCGTGGTGAGAAACACGTTAGCAATTGCCATCATCATAATGCCTGTAGGGTCAATTTCGAAAAATTGTAACGCGCCGGTAAAAATTTTAGCATCACTTGAGTCTGTGTCGAGGAATGATTTGATAGCGGAGTTCGAATAGTACGATTTAGGAGCCGGCATGATTAAAATTGCGACCACGAAGAAAAACAATACCGAAAACATTGTTGCAGTGCGGAAGAGCGCGTAATTTTTGAATCTGAATGAGGCGGTGCGGGCTGCGGTCACGCACTCGCCGAAACGATTTTCGAGCGAGTCTTCGACGACGATATACGGAATAAGAGCAGAGCCTTCTTTAGCTTCGATCGCGTCAAGAAACCCTGGAACATTTGCAACTTTATCAGTAGAGTAGATAGATAAATCCGCAGAAGTGCGCACTTCGTCTGGCAGACTCCACTGAGCGTCAGCGCTAACACGTGTCATGATCGCAACGGTTTTTCCATCGGCCTTGGCGCTAGAAATTGCATCTTCCGCCTCTTTGAAACCGTCGCGATTGTTCGCGAAAAAGCGAACGTCACCCACGACAGGACTTAGCTGAGCACTTTCTTCCTCGCCGTCATAATCGCTGTATTGATTTCCAAACACGTTTTTGAAGTCATTCCTTTCGCCAACGACGACAACTGTATTAACGGATCCCAAAGCCATAATCGCGTCATTCTGCCTCGCAAACATACCACGCTCAAACAAAATTTCACGCGCCTTCGAGACCAAAATGTTCAAACAAGGAAACGATAAAATCGGCAGGCCATACGCGACAAAAATAAATCCGAAAGAGTTACGCGCAAGACCGAGACTTCCAAGACAACGTGGGTCATCATGATAGGCGTTGTCTTTAGAAGCGCACAACGGATTCTTAATCACCGCGAGTTGATACAACGCAAACGCTAACATAAGCACCATGCTCGCCGCGTAAATTAAGATATTAAACCATCCTAGCGCCGTCGTAAACGATAACTTTCCAAGTGAACCTGTTCTAGAATCTAAATCCATAATTTTGTAAGATGCAGCTTTTTTGTTCTGTGCGTAGCCGTCCACGATCGCGCATAGAATAACATGCGCAATCAAAAAGATAGCGCAAGCCCAATGCTGATTATTCGCAGCTGCCTCATAAATAAACAGCGCGATGAAAAATAACTGCTGCGGGTGCGTAAGATTAAGAATATACGGCCACCACGGCTTTGCGCGGACTGTTGCCGGGCGAGGGTCGAACCACACGCCACCTCCGCGAGCCTTCTTCTGACCTGCGTCGACCGCGACAACATTATTGTTACTAACCTCCGCCATCTTTCTTCAATTCTGTCCGATAAATTAATTTAATTTACTGACAATCACCGCTGTTAAGATTACTTTGCTTAAAGAAAAACGATTGCGACACAAAAAATATTTTCTGTTTGAACCACGGTATCTATATTGAAAATGTGATCGTCCCTATGAAAAAATAAATTTACGTTTAATTGTGCGATGATCAAACGGTAATTTTAATTTAACGATCAAATTTCTTTACGCAAACGCTTGTTGAAAAAACTTGACGACGACTTGACAAATCTACTGAATCTTAGATTTGAAATCTCGACAAAAAATTCTAATGTATTTTGATAACGCTTTAAAATAATTGTAACTTTCACCTTGAAAATTTGTTATGCAAATAATTAAATTCAAAATCGTAATTAATTAAATTAATTTGATGGATGGAAATTCAAAATCGATGGACGTGTGGAATCAATATTGTCAATTGCGAGAGTGTGAGATGGGAAACAGAAATTTTGATATTGTGTAACGGATGTTGTTATTCATGTAAAAATTCCATATTGTTTCATGTGACGTTTTAAATTGTTGTTCAATTTGTAACATGAATTTTAAACGTTGTTTTCAATGTTAAATTTAACGTTTTCGATTTGGAAAAATGTTTTGTCAGAAAGAATATTGAAAAGACATTGATTCAAATGGATGAAAAACGCAAACGTAGATGGAGAAACAATCGATAAATATTTGGCAACAATATTGATCAGAAATTCAGATTTGTTTGAAAATTTATTCTTAAAATACATATTTTATGTATTGGTTTGAAATGTTTTCAAGAATCGTGGAACGTGTTCAAAAATTTCGTGTGTAACAATTTAGCTAAATAATTTTGTACCACATCACACCACTTACACTTTGGCAACTCGAAATTTTCAACAATAAACTCTGTACAATTTGTTTTCAACAACAAACTCTGTCAGGTCAATTT
>Ga0099798_10621_pt1 | contig 11419 bp, 7 predicted proteins | sample Uncmet_Sort29A_1_FD_89870 | JGI IMG/M metagenome (GOLD analysis project Ga0099798, IMG submission 89870) | Marine eukaryotic communities from CALCOFI LINE 67, Pacific Ocean - CN13ID_Sort29A_1 | ecosystem: Environmental > Aquatic > Marine > Oceanic | place: Pacific Ocean: Monterey Bay | collected... | reverse complement strand
ATTTGGATGAAAAAACCCACAACTTTTCTGCAATGTGTGACCTACTAACCTCGGAAGATCATAAAATACTTCACCCCACTGCGGGCGGAGGCATCATCTTTAAAAATTCTGATAGTCCGGGTTTAATGCAAGATATTGGTCTCAGTACGGACCACAATTTTCACGCTGTGGAATTCTCTGAACGGTTTTGTGACCGGTTTCGGCTCCATGGTGCCCCCATTGTAAGACGGCGTGCTATAGAGACGACCAAGCAGAGTCACTGGACTGAGATTATAAACTGGGCGAGTGAGTATATGGAAATTTTACATGAGAACTCTCCTCTGAATGCGATTGGGGTAATTTCGCAAGATAGAGCCGGATGGGGGTATGAATTTGAAGTAGATTTTGAATCGGCGTTATGGCCAAATGCTGTTGACGCCACACTTGTTTTCGATGATTTGGAGTTTGCGATAAACGATGACGACTTTTTCGATCTGGTGCCGATTGATGGTCGGGCAAACTGTTCCTTAGAAATTACCGTGTTGGATGGTCAGTTTTCGGGTGTGATCACATCTGAGATTGCATTGCCGGAGTTATCTGAAGGGGATCGTATGGTTGTAGAGCACCCCTGTGTAAAAAGTATGTTTGCTGCTTTCCACGAACAATTGTGTCCTGAGATCGAGTGTGCTCTCAGCGAAGACCGGCAGACCATTTTAATTGCATACCAAGATTATCTGCGGCTTTTGAATGGGTTGACAACTACAGAATTTCTGAGGCAACCATGTATAGCCATGCAGGCCTCGGTTCAACGGATGTCTGGAACTGGTCCAAGTTCGCGATTAAACGGACGGCGTGTGCATCTTCTCGACAAGAAAGTAGTTTTCCTTGATAGAGATTCGTCACCGACAACAGAGGGGGCAGGAACTGAGGTCGTCCGGATCACTTTCGGTGCGTATGCGATTGGCGGTACAAAGGCGCGTTCCAAGGCAATCGGCGAGGTCCCCAGCGAATTGTCAGGTGGAAGTACAATTACAATCCGCATGGCCGGTACAGAGCCGTCGCGCCAACAGCTCTATAAACCGTTCGAAAGGGCATATATTCTGAATATTGGGAGGACCGCTGTTGACGACAGACAGCCGTTTAATGAAACTGAGTCCGGATCTTTCGAATGGCTGGGTGTTGACATTGGCTTTGACGCGTCTGGTCTCCGTTTCAGACAATATCTGGAGGATTTGCATGAACTTTTCAACTATATGGGTACAACAGGGAGTGGTTTCATCAGTGATGAGCTATTAATGCGGCGCGGTCGAGCGATAATAGCAAAATTGTCACAGCTGAGAGATGAGGGGCGCCTACGTGGATCCAGCATTATCCAGACATCTGCGTTCGAAAGCTTCAGTGGTCCACGCTCGGTGGCAGTAAACCCAGACATTGCCACACAAGTTTCCAATTCCGAATTCGTTCAAACGATTAGTGTAATAACTTCATACCAAACCCTCGAGTTGAAATATGGCCGGAAGCTTTCCGCGACGAAGCAAAACCGACTCCTTTTCAGTTGTCCACTGACAGACTCTCAGCGCTTATCTGTCACTGCCTTTTTGGGACATAACTTGACACTAAAACCAGATGATATACAGGCAGAGGTGCTATGTGTTGGAGAGCTGATGTATTTGTCAGTCAGCAGCGCGGAACCCAAATATACTAAATTTTCCGACAATTTTAACACCCATGGGCACACTAAGCAAACAAACATTAGTGTTGGCGCCGCGACAGATTCGATGAATACTTTTCGCACTCAGGGGCTAGACAATGCAGATTCTTTGTCGGTTCGCCCCGGAACACAAATTCGGTTGTATCCGGGTGACTATATAAAATCTCTCGCCAGTGCGGACGACCAAATGCTTTACAGCCGAATCGCATTGACGTCTCAAGACTTGCTCGTGCAGCCTGTAATCAGTTCAGGGTTTCGTTCTTTGCTGCTTCACAGTTTTCCTCTGCCACACGACTATACAGCATCAGTTGATGACAATTTCGCTGTGTCGGGGATGAGTTCAGGCATACCAGGAACTCTGTCATGGCGCGATCGCGGGGGGGAAGCAATAGTACACCCGATCCAAATGGGCTCGGCATCACTCCGCCACTTCAAAGTCTCGGCCGCATTGAAGCCTCGCGACTCCAGTCAAATTTCATCCAAACAGATAATGCTGCCTCGCGGGGGTATATTCGAGGTAACCCTGATATTCATGAAGGATTTCTCAGCCAAATAAAATGTGGGTCATAGTAGACTGGTATGATGAAGAGGTTATGGTACTAGGTGACCCGGATGCGAGTGTGCCACGCTCGGAGTTTTGGCGCGATGGAGCAACATATTTCTTGCGCCTCGCTGTGCGTCATTTTTTGGACTTTTAGACGAGATTCGTAATTTTGTACCAACATGCCCCGGCACTTGTATGCCACACAATACAATGCCAACTGAATGCTTTCGTGGTACGAGTTCTTAAACCCGTGCTGTCTACATTTCAATTCCAACACAGTGCCATCAACCATGCCATCCGCACACCCCACCAGCCTCACCCCTCCGAGAACCAGGGTGATTGTTCTACAACGTGTTACCTTCTTCTTGTACAGTCGCGAGTACTTATTTCGAACCGACTGCTCAATCCGCATTCCCCTTTCCCGAAACAGAACCGACCTGTTCTTGCGGTAGCTTATTTTTAATTTATTGCACGCTTCCTTCACGACCTGAACTGCCTTACTCTCCAGATGCTTGGTTCTCCGCGATGACATATATTTGAAATAAAAGTTGGTATGTTCTTGCCGGATCTCTTCCAAGATTGGATCGACTCGGTATCTATGTGGAGAGTTGCTATTGTAACGCTTCATAACCAAATCTGTTTGGTATTGCGATGTCGTGTATGGATTCAAACCTAAAATTCCAGCAACTCGTGAAATTGGACAACTAATCATTTTTTGTTTTTTACGCGATAAGAAAATGCGACTTTTTAGCGTGGCGGGTGGACTCCCAGCCAAACGCAAAAAAGATATCCCCGAAGATGTCCGCAGAGGTATCGAAGCCATGCGCCGCATAGAGCAGGGCATTAATCCATCTCTGGTAGGTACCGCCAAACACAAACAAGCGTTCTTCGGCGATATCGATCTGCTGACTAAATTTGATGGGGACTTGAACAAATTAGCCAATACTATCCAAAACGTTGTCCGAAAGCTTCCACCTGACTTTTATTTTTCAGATATGAAGATTGGCGGCACTAAAGCTCGCGGGCGGCACTGGACCAAACGTCAGGTCATTGCTGGAAAAAATGGAAAGCTCGGCATTGTGAAAGCGTTGTCTCAGCCCGCAGTCACAAAACTGGATGTCATTATTCCTGTCAAAACAAAATTTGGCCAACGATTTGTGGAACTGACCAATTTCATCTTCATCAAGGGTGTGTCGGCACCATTTGGAGACTTCCTAGAAGAGATGTTAAAAGATATTGAGAAATATGCAAAGAAGAATCAAAGGCTGAAGGTGATCAAACGAAAGCTAAGTTCTCTTCTCTGGACAGATAAAAAACGCGACCAACTAAAGATCAAAAGATTGTTCGAGCCCATCAAAGGCCGGCCTGGATATCTAGGCAGTCTGCTGGCTGACATGGAGACTGCACGGCTATTAGTCAAAAACAAGGCTTTGCAAAAAAAACAGCTTACGTATCTGAGCCGCGCACTAGGGACACCGATCACCATGAGAAATTTGAAGGCGAATGAGAGGCGTCTGGGCCGGGAGATCAATTCACTGTTAAAATAAATGCCACGTAAAGCGCGAGGACTGGTTCCTGCGGGCCGGATGAGGAAAGCGGGCGGGTCGAAACCGGCTGGTTCCGTTCGAGCTCGTAAGAAGAGGAGGCGCAAGGGTAAGGGTTTGGTTCCTGCGGGCCGGATGCGTAAGGCTGGTGGGTCGAAGCCGGCTGGTTCAGTTCGAACTCGAATGAAGAGAGGACGTAAGGGTAAAGGGCTGGTTCCGGCAGGGGGAATGCGTAAGGCTGGTGGGTACTACCCGGGGAAATTGCTAGCCGACCTCACAATTGGCAGAATGATACGTGCCCTCAAAGCTCATTGGAGGAAATGACCAGTGGTGTGTTCAAAAATAGGAATCTCCACGTGGCTGTACGCATCTACATAAGAAAGTAAAACACGAGAAGGCCTTTTGGAATGAACCCCACAATAGTGGGGACTTTGCGCTTCAAGGCACTTATTACGAACAGTCCCAGAAAACAACAGGGATTCGCCATCACTTCCTTGTAAACTAGCCCCAACAATTCGCACACGATAGGTTTGCGCGCGCTCATCTACCGGTTTATTATTGCCGATGATGGGAGCAATCACTTCAGAACGTGTTCCGAAAATTGTTTGTAACTCCATTCCAATTGCAGGAGCTATTCGAGAATACACGATGCCATTGTGTGTGATTTGATCGGATGCAAACGTCCCTCCATTCGAAAAAACACCATCTGTCAGTGTACCAAGATCAACTAACCTGGCGGCGTAATGACTCGCTCCGATCAGCGCAAGAGCTTGCTTTTCCAGAGTGTCGCTATTCGAAAACATCCACAAGAATTCACCGATCGCGGTTGCATTTAATTGTGGCGTTGGTTGCGCATACGTCTCTGTAAAGGCGGCTTCCGTGCTGGGGCTGACATAGCTCTGTACCGTATTCAACCCCATATTCAGGGCGTAAACATCAATTAGCTTGGTCGAGCTGACATATCCGTATAGTAGAATATACTCTGAAGACCCTGCCAGCGTGATCCCAGTTGCCACCCCATTGCACACCAATTGATTCGATACAACTTTCATTTGAGCAGTACTAGATAGCAGAACATCATGGCTGGCACTGACTGGCGTTCGAATAGCCATGCAGATCGTCGCGTCTGCCAATGGATTGGCCATGGGCTGCCAGTATAGCTCAGGGACCGTGCAGTCGGCGAGTGCGTGTATACACAGTCGACAGTCTGCAGGCAAATTCACGTCACCCTGAAGGAGGATTTGCCGCACCCCATCCGTTTTGGCAATCAACCTAGCTTTCGAGTCTACCATTTCAATCGAGAGCTCCTCGCACTCCAATGGAAGTTGATTGCTCAAGGTAGCATGTTCGACGTTTTTTAAAGTCACTCGGGTTCGGAAACCAAAAAGCGGGGTAGTTTGATCATGACGTATAATTTGAAATTTGCAGAGCGAGTTTACAATAAGCCCCTCATTCTGTGACTGAAGCGGAATCACGAAACGCCCGGCCTGCAAGCTTTGTTCAGTCACATATCGGTCACCAGCCCGCAAATCCACACTGTCTGCAAAATGAACACGCTGGCTTCGTGTGGAATCTGCGCGCACCGGTTCTTTCTCACCTGCTAATTGAATCCCCTCAAGCCCCACCGGACCCGAAATGGCGATCGAATTTCCGAGAGTTGTTTTCGTCACAGCTCCCGAGTAGTTGTGGTATTCATTGGTGGCCTCAACTTGACCAGCCTTGAAATGTATACGGGGTTCAGTCAGCAACACACCTCGGTCACGCATCGTGTATGTGCCGGATAACTCAACCACCTTTCGCACCCCATCAGCACTCTCAAACACACCGGTAGGCTCGCCACTATCACCGTATCCAGACTGTAGGGGTGCAACTTCCCACCGCCCAGTGTCTACACATGAAATGATCTTTGTTTTGTTAACCTCAGCGATGAACTCTTCTTTCGAATGTGTCTCGGGTATGGTCGCAGTTTGTTGGCCCAATGTGACTTTCGTTTCAGAGCTATATGGAACGTGATGTTCGGGGACAGCGATGTCCCGAAGAGCGATCTTGCCATGCAATGTAATCGGTTGCGATGTTGTGAACATTTCTAATCAGCCTAAAATGTGCTGTGGAATCCAGTGGGATTGCCACCACTCCTCATATAGGTCTGCTGTACCTTGCCGCGCAGTGAAAGGCCATCTGGTTGAGGTGTCGCGATATGAGCTTGGTCGATTCTTACTTCACCCTCTTGATCGAGGGTAACCTTCTTTCTTCTATATTCTACAACGACTCTGGCTTGGGCATTCAATTTTTTGATATAATCCGTAGCAGTCAGATTATGCTTGGACCACTGGTTATGTAGATGACTGGTTGTACTCAGAGTGGAATACAGATCCTTAGCGTTTTCCATCAATGTGATCATAGGCGGAGACAATTCGCAAGTGAATTCGATACCTAGATTATAAAGGCGTTTTGCGGATTCGAACAGCGCGGGGTGCCCGAGAGACTCAGGGGTCAGAGCTATAATTTGCCGATCGCGCCATTGATCAATTGTAATCTTTTTCTCGGTCACCTTCTGAAATTCGTCATAAAACCACGATTCTGGTTCAGATCCCCTGACACAATACTTTTCGTTCACCCGCACTGTCAACCCGGAGATTTTGAAGTACATATCTGAAAATCCCGTATAGAATTCGAGCCTCCTGTGATCCGGGTGAAGAGGAGCATACAAAAATAGGGTACTAAAGCCTTGTAGCAAAGTGATCTGGGGCATGCGAACAATTATTTTTTTGGTGCCCGCGTCCCAATCAAATGAAACTCGTTGTTTGTATATTTCAGACTCCATATATGGGTAAGAATATGATTGCTTGATGAAATTTGGATCCATTTGAATTGCTTCTGCTTCGACGTACGGCTGTTTCGTATATCGGGCGGTGATATATTTCACGGGCCGGGCGATTTCGTGCTCGGTCGAATGGAAAATCTCTACTTTCCCACCAACATGGGATACTTGGGTTAATTGATTGAGTGTCGAAAAAACGATGTCTCCATTCCAAGGGGCAGGCACCGGGACTTGTTGACCGTGCCCGTCATCTTGCGTAACAATATCTCCTTGTGCGTCTCTCTGGGGAAGTTCAGGGATTCCCAAATATGCGTCAATAGCATCATATAGGGCGACACCTTGAGCATTTGTCAAATAAACAACAGCTGTATTTGTTGACTCGCAAACACGCATCTCGGCGAGCGTCTGGTTATCGCCGTCATCATGCCTTGTTCGCCTAACATAAGTTCCCACATCCCCTTCCGCGTTTGTAACAACACGAAACTGGCCTTCATACTTGTGGGCAACTTGACCGTTGTACCTCACAGGCAGATCAACACATCGAATTCGAATAATGTCCCCATCCTTCAGAACCATATGTTTGGGAAGGTAATCGAGTCGTAAAAACGTTCGAGCGCTGGTTGAACGGGCAACCCCCGCTGCACCCTGGCCAGACGAAACGCGACCGGCAGGGTTATTATAGTCACCGACTACCCCTCCAATTGCATCGGTGCTACCAAGTGGGATAGACATACCACCTTGTTCGGCATAAACATTTGTAATTTCAGTGTGGGCACTCATAAAATTTGTCATATTTCCAGGTGTAATGGGCGGACCCCCATCAAATGTTGTATCAACAACTGGTCTATCCATAAGCAGTCGTGAGTTGCCGTCGTTAAACCCAAAGATTTTGGCATCGAGTTTATGCGATTGCCAACTTACTGGATCATTGAAACGAACCATATCACCTATCTTCCAGCGCCTACATTGCTCCCAGTCAGCTATCACCAGAGCGGGAAATACACGCACCCGCCGCCCGATTGCATATGGGTCACCGTCTCTAGTAGCAGCATGTGTTAATGCAACCGATATGTTTTCCCCACCATCATCCGCTAGAACCTCAGCAGATATAATATGAAACCACGAAACGTTTTTTTCCGATAAAGCATGCCTTGAGTTTGGGAATTCCCCATGTTCGTCGGAGATGACTACAATATCGCCTGGTTTGAACGATGCACGTGTCCAACCGACTTCAGCAGTCCATCGCACAACCGTATGTTGTTCATCCACTGCATTACCCCACCCTTGCAAATTGTTCGGACCACCGACCGCCCGCGTGGTGTTATGAGCACCCTGCGCGTGGGCCGCGGTACTTCCATATAGAACATAATTGTCGCCACTTAACAGACACGTTTTGGTGTACGGAAGAACTTCACCCCTAAGCTGGTCGTCGTTCAAGTCAACGTATTGAGATACCATGGGGTTGCCAATTTGAAACGCTTCCCGCCAAATAGCCGAGTGTTGGGTCAAATTACCTTCCGGCGTGGACAACAGTTTCCCCTTAGAGTCCGAATCGGCATTTAATGATTCGATATCCTTTCGAAAAGTACAAATGATGTCGCATTCAAATATATATGCACCAGCGGAAATTGCTTTATCCATGACTTTTTTCGAAAACGCCTGCCAGCTGACCAAATCCGGAATCAGTTCGAGTGTGTGATTGTATTCGGGTCCATTATGAAATCGATCAGTGACTGTGTCTCCGTTTTGATCCACTGTGGCTGTATTGTATGTCAACTTTGATCGAAATTCCCGCTGCCTCCTTTCAAATCCCTCATTTCTAAAATCTGATCGCGCCTGGTCGTGTTTAACCAAAGGCAAGTAGCTGCCACTGTCGGAGACCCGATTTTTCGCCTCAGTGGAGTGGTCCCACACGATCCGAGAATGCAGCCCATCTTCCGGAAACTGCACTAATTCTTGACCGTTAATTCTCAGAGAAAGCCGCTCCAGAATGTTATTGCACCAATCTTTCGGGGCAACGTTGAGAGGGCTCATCTTTTGCAGATTCATGTCCCGAAACTCAAACGCTAAAGGTAGACATATCTTGAGGCCATCTAGCAGTGTGTTGAAATTTGGCATTGCAAGAGAAAATCGTAAATCATCGAACACATATTTATGATTCCCGGTATGCAACCCCTTGGCATCCCATCTCATTATTCGTCTATCCTTGACTGGGCGCACAGGGGCTTTCAGTGGCACGCGTTCATCGACCTTCGACTCCTCCGAGACCTGCATTTTTAACTAGCTGAATAAAATGACCACGATTTCAAATGATATCTCGCAAATCGAGCAAACTCCTATAAATTTTCCGCAAATTCAGAGCATTGTGCATCCCTCGGTGAAACGCCAATTGGTCATGAGAGAACTTGACAAGCTTCCCAAAAATTGTACCACAAAAGATGTATTCGGCGGCAAGAAATATGTGGCATTGTTTTGTGACAGACACATGCACGGGAGAATAGTGGCCTCCCACTGGATCTGCCTTCTGAATAAGGGGAAACATATTGAGATGTTCGATTCGCTGGGGAATACCCCACTGTCATTAACACATAAGCTGCAGAGCCCATCACATGGCTTCTTAGATTGGTGCAAAAAAAACAAGATCAGATCCAGCACTGCCAAGCTTCAACAGAATATCATGCAAGATTGTGGGGATTGGGTTGCGATTCGTCTAACAAAAGCCAGACTCTCGAATAAGCAATTTGTGAAATGGGTCAAAAGCTTTCATATAGCCCCCGATAAAGTAGTCTCTCTCATGGTGCTGCCGAGTATACTGCCGGATACCCCAGTTTCTCAAGGGCGATCATAACCGGTTTTTGATACTTCTTCAGGATGAGGCGCGTGGGTTTTCTCATTAACGATGAGTTGGCTAGTATATGTTTTCCAATACACCGGAGAACAACTGGAGTGAGGTATGTAAACGCTACCTTCACATGGCTCTTGAGTGAAATTTGCCTATCAATCTCCCTAAAAACGGTACAACCTCGCCGGATGTCCGCGCAAGTCAAGGGCGGTTCCATTCTTTTATTCCAAATAAGGATTCCTGATACTAGAGTATTGTATTTTTTAAGGACACCCTTGCGCCGAAGCAGGTCGCGACAGGTTGAAGGGGATACTATTTCGCGTCTGTGTTCAATCATAAGCTTCGACAGGGGTGCTGGAAACTGAGCGAGTGCAATTCCGTTGAGCTGCTTTAACAAATTACGAAATCGGTATGTTCTTGTATAACTGCTCGGCTTTTCCATTGTGTAACCGTATGCCGTGATCCGGGTATCCAGACACCTTTCTGACATCAGCCCGCAGTTCGTGCAGGTAAAAAAGCCATCAACCTGTATACAGGTGCCCTCGATCGGCATACAAACCTTACAATTGTGCATTTTTAGTATACATAGTTTTTTTAAATCATATTATTGACGCACTAGCATTAAAAGTCCTAATAAATAACGTTATAATCCTTCCATGCGCCTATTTCTGGGCACGGAAAACGCCTTTTTACGCGCCTATTTCTCATTGTATGTGTTGTTTTTAGTTATTTTTTTCGGTTTTTCACGATATATCGCCAATCTTTGAGGAAAACGTGCCGCTGGGAGTTTCGAGTTTACTATTCAAACGTTCCAACATCTTCTGGTAATCGGAATTCGGCTGCAGCCTCAACTGCTTCATAACCTGACCCTTAAGTCGAGTAAGTGCTCTCTCATCCAGGGCATCGATTTTCAGAAGGACGGCTGGGAGACCAAGGATATCCGGGCGAAATTTCTGGGGGACGGCAAACATCGCTTTTTTTCGCTTGGGCCTTCTGGCGGAGAGATCAGGTGAGGCGATTCTTTTGGTCCCAGCCTGGATCTGCTCAGTGCTGTTCGCAATCTCATTCAATTGGTGCCACAGACGAAAGTATTGGTGATTCGAACGGTGGATTCCGGGATGTGAACTTTCAAGCTCCTTGACAACCCATCGAATGCGCTCCACTGGCATTGGTGTTTGATCCTTGCGACTCTGTTCAATTTGGTGAGTGATATCTAACGCGTTGCTAATTGTTTTAACTTTCATGGGTATCCACCCAGGTAGGGTTTCGGCCTTCCCTGGGTAGAACACCTTTAACCCCTTGATCTCTGACAGCAACTGCTGGCTGTTTGGGGGCTGACCGCCCTCAAGTTTGTCTGGCGAGGGCATTTCAATGGCTCGGACAAAGACAGGCGTGTGGAATTGGGTTATGCCAGCATGCAACTGGTTTAAGTTATCACGGGTCGTTTCTCTCGGCACACCCCAACCGGTGTTCCCTGGGCGCCAGTAGTTTGCCTTTTTTAGAAGCTCCATGAAATCGCTAACATCTTTACGTTGGCCAAATCCCATCTCATATTTTCCGCGACGGTCCTTCTTTGACCACATCTTGGCCATGGCGTCAATTGTGTCCTGTAAACTCGTGAGCACTCGGCTGTATGGAGGGTTGCGCTGAATCTGGTATATTGACTGGTCTTTTATTTTAGGGGCAAGTGCATTTATAAGAGTTGTACCTGTTTTGATATTCGAATATAGGTCAGCTTCTTGTAAAAATAAATCACCCACATTGATTGGCGGTTGTGTGGCTTGTTTACCAACCAGTGGAATTACAGCTTTGCGCCAAAACGACTTGACCTCGGCGGGCCAGTTCGAAGCCATCGCCTGCGCCTTCTGTAAATTCTCAGGGGTATTCGGAATATGCGGAGCGGCGTCTGTCCACATTTTAAACCACATTCTTAAGGACTCTCGGGTGTAATCAATAGACTTGTTCGTTGGAGCACCAG
>Ga0099798_10620_pt1 | contig 11419 bp, 10 predicted proteins | sample Uncmet_Sort29A_1_FD_89870 | JGI IMG/M metagenome (GOLD analysis project Ga0099798, IMG submission 89870) | Marine eukaryotic communities from CALCOFI LINE 67, Pacific Ocean - CN13ID_Sort29A_1 | ecosystem: Environmental > Aquatic > Marine > Oceanic | place: Pacific Ocean: Monterey Bay | collected... | reverse complement strand
GGCAGCTCGCACTCTTAGAGTCTACGCAAGCTCAGAAATCCATGCACATTCGTTGTGCGGTAGCATCCACAAATTATGTACCGTGCCGTTCCATTAATCAGTTTCAGGCACTATAAGATCCCCCTTAGCAAGTTTCCACGTTTGAATAAGAAAAACAACGGCAGGAACGAACAGATTTATCCAACAGTACACCGCGCCATCTTAAAAGAGGAACGATTTCTGCACGAGGTGTTGAGTTATCGTGTACGACTTTAATTACACGCTGCCAGGCACTACGCTTCAGCTACTGCCTGGATCCCGGCAATCCCTTTGGCATTTTGGAAATACCCTCCCCCGGCACAGTCTGGTGGAAAAGGTGGAGGATTGGAAGTTGCCAAACAATGTCTTGGGTGATTACGCAATTACAAATATTTTGCCTAAGTTCTCGCCATCCGAGTGTCGCGTTTTGTGCAGTTCCCGATGGAAACATTCATGAATGTTGCGAAGGACCACTACGAGCACAAGCATCGCAAACGCGATTTCAATGCGTACGGCGTTGATGCAGTACCAGATGTGCCGGGTTTGCAGTTACAAGTTACGCCTTGGACTTTCCGCGTGCCATGGAGGTTCGTGAACTTGAGATTTTTGGCATTCTGTCGTGATATAAGCAGCTGATGGCATACCTCCCCCCTTCAATCTACCCAGTCAAAGTTGCAGTTTAATCGACCCAGTTGGGAAATTGAAAGTTCACGGTAACAACATCGCATGCCAAAACAAGACACCGGGGCACAAAACGTCTTAAATGGACGTCACTTGCAGAAAGGCGTCGATAGGCAATTATTGTTTGATCTCGGGACCTCCAAGAATCTCTTTGTTGAATACAGGGGTCTGCAAGTTTTGGGTACGATAAGGCATCGACGCGTTTCGATTGAAGTTAGGAGGGGAGTACCCAGGCAAATCAATATCTTGTTCTTGGTTGCATAATGGTTGTCCAGAAGGTTCATTCACACAGGAAACGCAGGTTTTTCCTTGCACACAGAGGACTCGCAGGTTTTGCCTTGTTTACGAAAAAAGCCAGTTTACGTGATCCTGCGTGCAGTTGTGTCTACTTGTGTGCAGTTGAGTAGGGCCTCAAAATGCAGGACACCAGTTCATAAGTATGCGTGATCGAGGGACCTCGACACTCCACATCTCCTTCATGCGCGTGCCTTCACCATTTTACATCTCCTTCGAACCTGCCTCCACTATTGCTTGCAGCACACGTCATTTGAAAAACGATCGAAAGTGAAACTGAACCGTAGCTGAACCGTAACTTCGCCGCAGGGCGACCCCTCAGTAGGTTCTTCAGGGCGATTGACACAGGTGCCAACAGGCAGACATGTGTTGTTTTTTGGTTTTCCTCATCCGGCCCTACGTTTCGACGAAAATAGGGCCGGAATGGGGAAGAAAGCGTCCTGACGTTGTTTCCAGATATGGTCAATCCGTACCGCAAAAGTGTGCAGGTCCCTCTTATACAACCCAACCATGTTTCGGTCTTCCGAAAAATATGCGAAATTTCTATTTCCCCGCTGTCTGACGCACGGTCAGTTTCCAAGGGGGACTGGCTCTGATGCCACCACGTTGAAATGTACTTCTCGGAATGGCATGGTGGCCGGCGTTTCGTGCCGCATCGGGTCGGCATGGGTTAAAATTAGAGTCAAAATGGTAGCCGGGTACGATCGAAGCCTGAGGACATTATGAGCCCATGCGTTCTTGATGAAAATCGAAGTGGCGGTCGATTGTTTCTGAATTACCAGAGGTCAAGACGTGGTGTCTGATGATGCGGACATGATGATGGCGAAGAAACCTTCCACAATGGTACAGCCAATGTATTCTGATGTTTCCGTTTCCCATAGTTGTGGTTTCGACAAATACTATTGCGAATCATGCCTATTAGATTGCGTAAGTCATTAACATGGCCTATTGACTTTTAATGTGCAGGTCTGTGAGACTGACCTGAATATTTTGTGCCTCGAGTTGGGTCAACCATCGAGACGATGCACGTTGGGGTTTACGCAGGATTACTCAGCACAGTTTTCATAAGTATGGTTGCGTACCTGCTAGCTTGTTGCATGCGAATTTCATCATCAATGAAAACGGGCATTGATTTGCATGTAATAGAAAAGGTTCCGCTTGAGCAGGGGTGTCAACAAAGTTCGTGGGCGGCAGTTGGTTGCGAAGTGCATCTCCTTACGCAATTCCCAATCGGCGATGACCGCGTTTCATGTAGGGGTTCACTTGGATTGGGTGGCGCCTTTCTCGCCGGGGGGTACGTTTGGGGACGCGCCATGCGGCAAATCGCAGGCAGACAACTGCGATCTGCGGACGTGATCGCACACGAATCGACGCGAATAGGCACTCAAGAAGGGCGCAAGAGGACCTTCGGCCAGGGGCGCGAGCTGGGGTTTCCCCTCCCCGCCTGTCTGCAGAGTAGTTCAAGCACCGGGACAAACGGGTGCCAAGTTTATTCCAGTAAACCGTGGGGTTCCGTGAGTCGTCGGTCCGGAACAAATCGACGCGAATCATTTTCGTTGCGACGAAGGGGGGTTTTGCAGTCGTGCCTGGTTCTATGGAGCTGTCGGCGGAGTAGTTCAAACACCTGGACAAACGAAATCCAAGTGAATCCGCATGCCCCCCGGCCGCGCCCCAGACGGGCGCGGTCACATGTTGAATAAGGTTTGAAAGACTGTGGAAAAGGTGCAAAAAGACCAGGGCAGGATACAAATGATTCAAATCAAATCGCAACGATTTGAGTTTCGCTTCCAATCAAATCACGGCGGCCTGAAATCGCCATTAAATCAATTCAAATCAGCATCTGAGTTTGCAAATCAAATCACAAAGCGATTCGGTAGTTTTGCCGTCCTGAGCACATTTTGGCAACCAACTCGTTGCGGAATCTGCGTTTCCCGTTGAGAGGCGATATTCCGCAAAGTCTTGTGGCGCAAAGCTCCCTTTCCATAAGTGTTCGCCCATGAAATACCTACATTTTGATTAATTTTCGTGGTTCCAGTGATTGAGTTTGTGGTTTGAAACTTTCTTAAATCATTCAAATCAAGTCACAGCGATTTGAATTTTGTTTCAAATCAAATCAAATATAACGGAGGGCAGGGGGTGTGTAGACTGGATAAGCAACCGCTACCTCGAATCCGTTTCGCTTTGCCCGTCGCAGTACGGCACGATTCGTGAATGAAACCAGAAAGACTTCAAAATATTTTTTCCTTAGTTCTGGGTTTTCTATCTACTGTCTACGCTATTGCTATAGATCTGATATGGCTTAGCGAAAATGAGGAGTGGTGTCGTTGTTTTCATCTAGTTAAAAGCCCAGGTGGAGCTTATGTCTAGCACAGAAGTGATGTGCAGTATGGTGTTGGGGCGTGGTAGTGGCGACCTGGTGGTGGTGAGACCTGATGGTGGTATCATCCAGAGCGTACTGGCGGGGAGAGGAGCGGACGGTGACGTCGCCTGGAAATGACGCTGCTTGGCGATGGCGTGGCTCAGTGGCGTAGCTGATGTTGCGTGGAGATGGCCGGGTAGTGATGGTGTTCGGCGGCGGGGTTGCGGTGTGACCAGGAGGCCATGTGATGTTGCCAAGTGGTGAATGTGAGACCAGGAGTCGATGAGGCATAGGCCAGGCGGCAAAGCGGCCTGGTGGTGGTGTAGCCTGATCAGAGGTGGGTTCAATTGAATTGGTGTGAATTGAATTGAGTTGAATTGACCCCGGGTTTGGAGAAAAATGATTTAAATTGAATCGAGTTGGAAGTCCATGTGAATTGAATTGAATGGGGCCTCAGTTTGATAGGACCAACTCAAAAGACACTCCTGTGGGGCGCGTTTTTTACCGTTTGAAACTTGATTTCAACCTCTTTGCAAACCAAACGTACACCATTTCTGGGAATACTGCGTTTCTGAGGCGATTGCGCATGAATTAATGAGTGAAACATACCTTGAAGACGGGTAGGTTGCAAGGGTTCAAATCGTGATTTATAGGAAAGAGCGCTTCACCTCCGCTCGCGACACATCCACGCGCGTGGATGTGTCGCGAGCGGAGGTGAAGCGCTCTTTCCTATATACCCCATGAGACTACGCGCAGAAAGCTTCGGAACTCTCAGACTACAAATCGTGAATTCAAATGAATTGGTTTGGACATTGTTGAATTGAATTGAGTTGAATTGACCCCAATTTTTGAGCCAAATGAAGTGAATTGAATGGTCCCCCTGGTCAAGATGAGCTGAATTGAATTGATTAGGAAAACGTGAATTGAGCACACCCCTCAGCCTGATGGTGGCGCGGCCTGGCGGTGTTGAGGCCATGGGATAGTGATGCCTACTGGCGATGCATTCAGTGATGGCGAATCCTAGAAGAAATGTGGTCAAGTAATGATGGGTATCGACATTTGCGACGTTGTCAAGGAGACATTGTCGAGACACGTGTTGGGAACCTTTATTGGCGACAATGTCCAGACACATGGTGGGAACCATCATTGGCGACAGTGGCAAGACATGTGGTGATTGGCTTATCCGAATGTGTTGGTCATCACGAGAAAACGCGATTGACACAATGATCAAACAGGGTGATCATTATGGCCAAACATAGTGGTTGTTGTGACCAAATGCGGTTGTCATTATCACCAGACGTCATGGCCATTGTGATCAAACGTGGTCCATGACAAACCGCGGCGCCGCGGTTTGTGGTACGAATCGATACACCAATAGCGCGGTCATTTGTTTGCGTCTCAGTCGTACTGACCGATACAGCGCGACACGACCGTCATCTCATCTGATTGTCATTTCACACCGGCCGTTCCTCTTCACCGGCCGTTTAACAGCGGTTGTTAGCATTTTAGGCAGTTGGGGTTCCTGAGGCGCATTGGCATCACGTCTAGATTGTTCACCAGCGACCGCTCCACGCGCAAAACGACATCATAAATGTAGGAAATCCGTCATTATTGTCGACGTTTTCGGACTCTATCCTTTATCAACGACTCGCTGAGGTAGTACAGACAGAAACAAACGAAAGGCGATGTAAGCATGCAGTATGTTTTGTATTCTATGGTGCTTTGTTAATAAGGGAAATGGTTACGAGTACAAAACGTACTGCATGCTTGCATCGCCTTAGTTGTTTCTGTCTGTACTACCTCAGTGAGTCGTTGATAAAGGATAGAGTCCAAAAGCCTCGACAATATTGGCGGATTTCCTACACTTATAATGTCGTTTTGCGCGTAGAGCGGTCGCTGGTGAACAATCTACACACCACCATGAAGTTGCGCGCAGAGTGCCTCGACCGGATCTCTGTAAAATCACGTCTACAAACAAATGTTGTTCTGACATTCACCTGTGATAAAAATACCGACTCTTAATTGCATTGTGATGAACTTAGTGTTCGGGAAGAGTAGCCAAACCGTTTGCGTAGTTGATATTTTGTTGGAAGGGACACAAATTTCGTCACCCCCGTTTGGCGTTGCGCCGGGTTTTCATACGAAGCATGATATTTTCAAACTTCATGAGCGTTTTGAAACGAGCAACCAGTATGGGTCATGTTTTGTTTCAGCTGCCCCCGGTAGGGTTGGGTCGCATGACAGAAAAAGAAAGAGAAGATATGTGGGAAATGTTGGTAAAGGAGTACGATTGGCATGCATTCTTGATTGGTCCACCTGATTTCGTTGAGAACGTAATTTTCCAAAGATGACAGACAAGTCTAGCACGCGGCGTTGTAAGTGTGCACAAATATGATATTTATTATGTTGTCAAGTTAGCATGCGTAAACTGCGGTTGTGTATAAGAAGACCGCGTAGTTTGGGTGGCAGCGTATCGTTCGTAGGAAATCGGAGATTATCCGTTGCGTCGGCTCTCGGAGGTTTGGTGTTGGACGGCCCAATGTTGGATTCGCGATCAGTTGTTAGACTTGGTCGCAACCGCAGAGTTTGAAAAATTGCATGTGGAACTAAGTTTTCTTGTGCGAAGAGCCAGATAGAAGCTGAGATGCGTTGCCTATGTCTATCCTGTTGCAGAGCTTGGCAACTAGGTTAGGCAAGAGATCTACGCGCATGCACCGGTATCGTGTTCGTACTAGTTACCTGTATTGTGTCCGTTGTTTCCCCACCAGGGAATAAGATAGAGGTGTTTCACACTAACTCTTCCAAAAGGGCTTTCAAATGGGCTCTTGAGAGAGACGTTTCAGATAGGTTTATCAGGGAGGCTTCGCGGAGGGGTCATTTGAGAGGCTCTTCAGAATTGAGATACTTTGGACGAGTACTACTAATCGACCAAGGCCCAATGCTCACAATTATCTGACGGGAGTCTTTGTTGTTCTGCCAACTAAGGAACCACGACTCAAATTCAGAGGGTTGAGCATGTGTTGTGCCAACTGACGGACTGGATGACTGAGGAATGAATTTGAGGGGGTAGCCCCCTGACGGACTAGCCGACTATCTGAAAAGGGTTGTACAAAAGGGGAAATTCAAAGTGGCGTTGTGTTTTGTGCCAACGAATGGACTCACGACTCACGACCGATTTTCAGAGGGCGGAACTTGTGTTGTGCTAGCTATCGAAGTAACCAACGAACGACTTCATTCCAGACGGGGAATAGAAGTTTTGTCGTGCCAACTAGCCGACCACCGACGTTACATGGGTCGGTAACGGACCAACGACTTTATCGACTGACGACTTAATTTCAGAGGTGGGAGTCGTTCTTGCGCCAGGTAACGGACTATCTCCTAACGACTCGATTCGAAAGCGGGGTCCTGCCATCGAGTTTGGATTGTCGAAGGTCCGTCGGATAGACGCATTAGCGACTTCTCCTACCAAGAGAATGTTCCCTACATACCAAACGGGTGTACGAAATTGATTGTGTTCGTTTGCGGGTCGCCATGGATCCATCCTCGTGCCCAACGTTGTTTTGCCCTACGTACTCTTTTACATACAATGTGGAGGGTTTTCCACTGCGACTATGCTTAGGGTCCTTTTCGTTTTCCGGTGTCCCAAACAATAATGCAGGCAATGTTTCTCCTTCCCCCAAATTTCTACCTACATACCATGTGGGCGTAAAGAATTAATTATGTTTGTTGATGGGTCACCATGCATGAACGACTGCGTCTGCCCCGAGAATTATCCCTACACATCAAAAGGGTCACCATAAGTGGACGTTATTTGTTGGTTGGGTTGATCGTGCTTCTTTATGAGCTACCACACGTCGACGTTGGTGTGTGGGGGGGAAAGCATCAAATGTATGCCCTGGTCTACATGTGGGTCACTATTATGTTGCGATGAATGTTGGTGACCTTTCATTGCGGACGAGATTCGGTAGCCGTCAATTGGCATCCTCCTCGCCCGACAGCACCGCGGGAATCAGGTCTTCCCCGTGTTGCCCCCACGAAGGTTCCCTATATACCAAACGGGTGTAACGAGTTCAGTGAATTTTGGGGGCAGGACCCATACCAAGCGGACGATAAGACTTGCAGAACACCACCAGAAAACAGTGTTCAAAGGCTCTGTTTTGTTTGTTGAAACGTAATTAACACTTCTACGTTCTCGTTTTGAAGATCATTTCGTTAGTTTTTCAGTTTTTTAGTTGACGCAAAAAGACCCCCCTCCGGACTGAAATTGAGTTGAGAGGCGTTGGTCCGTCAGTCGTCACCACTGAGAAACTCCTTCTGACGCCTCTTTTGTAAAAACAGAAACTCCACCCAGGCTCTCAAGAGCCGCTTGAGAGAGCCGCTTCAGAGAGCTTTTTCTGAACAAATCAGAAGAAGTTTTCCAGAAAGGTTCTTCAGAGACGTTTGTCACGGAAGCTCTTCAGAACGGTTCTTCAGAGTGGATTTATAGAGAGGTATTCAATGAGTCGTTTTAGAAAATGTCCTCAGAGAAGCTTTTCAGAGGAATCACAGAGGCTCTTCAGAAACGTTCCTTGCCAGTGTTTTTTATTTCCCCCCAAAGAGGGGGAAAGAGGGGAAACTTTCCCCAAAACATTCAGAGAGGGTGGGGGGAGTTTTCCCCACCATATTTCTCAGGAATCGTTGAATCTCAATATGCTAGAACGGCATTGTCTCAACACTATAGTAGATGATTGTATATCGTAAGAGCGGTATGTGGCCGGGATGTTGTCCTTTGACGGTGAGTTTAGCAGGGGGCGGCAGCTGAGAGTCAGTGCATTCGATATGTTCTAAACTCAGCATCAAAGGACATCAGCACGCCTAGTTGCGACCTCATTGTGTCATCACTAATCAGAATCCGCGTCGATGTTTGATCACAAAAAAAAACGGGCCGTTGAAAATACGGGTCACCCGAGGGGGAAATCCCCCCTGGAAGTTGAGGGGGGAGGGAGTTGTTTCCCTTCTGGCCATTGAACAAAACAAAGTTGTTCCTTCCGCAGGTTGCCTAGAGAGATTCCTCGGCGATGCGAGGTCCTTCAGAAATGCCCTTCAGGGAGGCTCTGCTGAAAGAAACTGTAGAGATGCTTTTCGAATAGCTTCTTCTGAGAGGCTGTTCAGAGAAGCTCCTCAGATCGATTCTTGGGAAAGTCTCTCCAAGGTGTCTCTTAACAAAGGCTCTTTAGGAAGCCTTCTCGGATAGTCACCTCTTCCGGTATGACTCGATTTACAGCCTGTCGCGGCCTCTGCAATTTGGTTTGGACCACGATAATTACTCATCAAATTGGGTCTCGTTATGTCTTTCGATATGTTTCCATGACTCAAAACTTGGACAAGTGTATCCCTTAGTGGTGTTCTTATGGATTGTGTTTGCCTGTTGGTGGCATTGGTTTGGACTGACACGACTTTCCTCCAGGTTCGGAACCACTGCAAACGTGGATCTGTTGCGTTCGTGACTTTGAGTGAGATTGGCCCAAAGCTAGTCATCCAAAGAATACCTGCCCTTGACTGTGATCTGAAAAAATGGAGTCCTGTAAATCCGCCGTCTATCATGTCTGTGCGCAACCCGTGTTTAGGTCACGATCCAGACGGAAGGGACAAGATGCGTCTACATGTAGTGTTGTATCGACGGAGGCCCTGCCCAAACCTCGTTTGAATCGGTTGTTTGCCACTCACTCTCAACCTCGGTTACCCTGGTGTGCAACAATTTGGATGTTTCGTAATGGTTAGATGGATTATCGTTCTTCGTTGGATTGTAATGGTGTGCAACCATTTGGATGTTTCGTAATGTCTAGATGGATTATCGTACTTTCAAATTGTTGGATTGTAATTATTACCTACGGTGGTTGTGTTGAGCATCATATTGAAGAACAAAAACAAACTCCCCTTGCCCAAAGATGGCGATACGTGGACCAACGACAACGTTGGAAATGCCATAAAATATCTGCCAAAGGGGAATTTTGGCACCGTGGTGATGTTTAATGAAGATGCATTCAAGGAAGGAGAGACATTCGTACGTTGCATGTTGACCATGAAAGATCCCCCAGTTTCTCGAAGAAGGTTGTGGAGAACACCAAGATATTCCGGCGATGCAATTTCCACAAATAGGGAAATCATTGCGCAACGTTTGGGCGCCCTTGCAGATGTGCGCGTTGCCCAGAATGCGCCTTGCCGTCGAGGATCCTCAGATAGTGTTGTCCACACGTAATTAATTGTCAATCCTCTGTTGCACCACGGGCACCACCTTAATTATCCCTGCGCCCCAGGGTCGCTCTTTTTCTGTTACGCACACTTCTGCCCCGAAAAGTGAGGAGCGGGGACGATTCTGAGTTCCCCCCTTCGGAGCGCGGCAACGACCCTTTCCTACTTTCAAGTGGTAACGATATATGTCTCGGTGTGTTTGGTACCGACGTCTTGACCGCATCGCGGCATTGTGCGACAGCGACAGATTTCATTGAGTCATTTTGAACTGAACAAATTTGTGCGTTGCAAGCAAAAACATGATCTGTGAGTCCTTCCAACAACATGGGACTTTGCAGATCGATCTGTGGCCTAAGTTATCAACCATGTTGGACCTCTCCAATTCCCACAAAGAGGTTGCCACTCGTTTTTGTACATGTCGTATGATTCGTAGTCATTAGTCTCTTCCATGTCACATGTATTGTGATGAAGAAGGACCAGTTGTTGCCGGCACCACAAAAGAAATCCCCGGTCGACAACGTTTGTCCATTCCCTTTCAATTGTCGAGAACGGACAAACCCCCGTTTTGAAATGATAGCACTCTTATCGTCGAAGATTATCTTGTATATGGCCTTTCCGCGTGGGACAAACGCAACGTAAGGGCGACGTTTCGGGTATGCCTTCCTTTCATCCTACCCTTTATAAATCAATTTGAGACCAGCACGCAGAGTATTGGATACCAACAGCCTCACCGAATAACGGCGGGGCATGCGACCTAGTTTCGAAACACCCACTTCCGGTAGCGTTAGTTGTTCGATCCATTTGTCGACTCAACAAATTGCATGCGACCTAATTCAGAAACGCCCAGTTCCGACCATAGTTGTTAATTGAAAACTGCACTAATGCCTAAAGTGTATTGAGACACACAAATGTCAGTTTAGGCACAATTTTGGGCAAAACTTCAACCCGAAGCATAGGAGCCAAATTCCCGGAAGAAATAAAGGTTCTCCAGATGTCAAACTTCACCAATGAACAGATCTCTGCGAGATGAGTTCAAAATCATTCATTTTTGTTACCTTACGACACCCAAACAAGGGAGTGACAAACCGTCAAATCTTGGATTTTCAAATTTGATATCGTGGTCTCGATACATCGTTTTGCGGCCATCTCAGTGATCCATTTTGCAGCACCTCATATACTTGTATCGAAGTCTCAATACATTTTTTGTGGACATCGCAGGCGGCTCCGGCCGACGGCTCGTCCTATATAGAGGCAAATCGACGCACTGGGACAGATGTAAGCCCGACCCCCCCCCCAACCACTGCAACCGCGGGCAGCTCACGTCAAAAAGTGAAGACGTCTAATGGTTTTTTCATATTTTTCGATCAGAATACGTTTAGGGTCCCTGCCGCCACCCTCCTCGCGACGAAGGCAAAAAGTGCAGACGCCTAATGGTTTTTTCATGTTTTTCGATCAGAATACGTTTAGGGTCCCTGCCGCCACCCTCCTCGCGACGAAGGCAATAAGTGCAGACGTCTAATGGGTTTTTCATATTTTTCGATCAGAATACGTTTAGGGTCCCTTCCATTTTGAATGGCAACTGTAAGGTGCCAAAGGCAAAACCTTAGGACGTCTAATGCGTTTTTGATATTTTTCAATGAGAATACGTTTAGGGTCCCATCCATTTTGATTACCAATCACAAGCCTACGAACGAGAGACGGGAGGACATGTAATGGGAACGTTCCCATTGGCGCTGAGCAATCCGGATAGAAAACCAATCTCTACACATTCTTCTTTTGGTTATGCCAGTGAAACTGCGCAGAGCACAAAGCAAGTCTACATAGCGCCCACCCCCC
>Ga0099798_10619_pt1 | contig 11444 bp, 16 predicted proteins | sample Uncmet_Sort29A_1_FD_89870 | JGI IMG/M metagenome (GOLD analysis project Ga0099798, IMG submission 89870) | Marine eukaryotic communities from CALCOFI LINE 67, Pacific Ocean - CN13ID_Sort29A_1 | ecosystem: Environmental > Aquatic > Marine > Oceanic | place: Pacific Ocean: Monterey Bay | collected... | reverse complement strand
TGCGTGAGGAACCTGCTTCCTCTTCAAAGCCTCGTTCGTCGACGAGCGCAGCGGCGCACCAACCGAAGCCAGCAAAACCACCAATAATAGAAAAATCTCATAGTCCTCGTGCGAAGCACCACGCCCGAAGCAACCACGATAGGGGAAAAAATCATTAGTCCAGTCTTATGGGAGTTAGTATCATATTGATAGTACTATTGCGTTCACGTGAAGTGGCGCATGATTTTTTTTAGCGCATCAAACTTGAGGCAAATTAGACTCATCCGTTTTAAACCAAGAGGAGATAAATTTTTAAAGACAATTTAGGTACAGATTGTCCAAGGAAACGGGTGGAAACATGTTCCAAAAAAAATCGAAAAAAAAAACAGTTTTCAAGGGGGAAAACTAGAAAACAAAAAAAAAAAAAAGTTTTTAGCGCGGGATTTTTAGCGACGAAATTGCAGATTTTATTTAATGCGAGAAATGGTAATTGGAGCGACGAAAAAGCGTGGCCGTTTGTATGTAGCTCGTTCTATCAAACTAGGCGCCACTTATGGTGATGACCTCAATAGTACTTATCGTGAGAAAAAAATACTAGCCATGTTTCCGCGTCGATTTCTCTGGAATGCATGGTGGCCGATGACCTCCGAGGCCTAGGAAAAAAAATCACCAGTAGTGATAACAAATTTATATAGCAGACACAGCAAAAAACAAAAAGCAGATACGAATGAGAGTGAACTGCGGAGTTGCAGAACTCTTCTTTTTTACGTAGCAATACTTTATTACGTATATTATGACAGATCGTGCTAAGTTAATTTTAATTTTCCTACGGGAAACGAGAAAAAAAAAATATACACGGCGGCCCATTTTGTTAGGTGGTGACGTCATGCTGAGTTCATTTTTAGTTTTTTTAGGTTGATTATTGTTACAATTTTTTTAAGTTCGTTTGATAAGATTATTTTCTTCTAAGATTTTTCTAAGTTAAGGTAGTTAGTTTGATAAGATTATTTTCTTCTAAGATTTTTCTAAGATAAGGTAAAGCAAATATTAGTGTTGTTAAATAATTTCAAAATTAGTATCAAGTTACACATGGTACAGGTTACAATTTTTCTAAAGTTCATTTAGTGATAATACTATTTTCTTCTATTAAAAAACAAATATTACTGTTGTTAAAATAATTGCAAATCTCTGATTAGTATATGAATACAAAATAGATCAAATCAAGAATACAAAATAGTTCACATATAGGATGGCTGGATCTTGCACTAGGATGGATGGATAAGATAGGCCGGCGAACGCTAGAGTCAACATGACGCAACAGGAATCGCACAGAAAAAACGATAGCGCAACAACGATAGCGCAGCATAACGTCATTCAAGATATTAACGTGAATCATATGAACGTAGTGGGTAACATTGATTCCATGTGAGGTTGGCTCAAGATAATTACGTGATCTACACTCTTTTTCCATTGAAAATTATGTTTGACATCCTAAGAGAATCGATGACGTGCTGTGCCTAGCCCAAGTGCCATCTGGTCTTCCCGGAAACGGATGGGCCAGGTCATATAGATAGATAGATAGATCCTAATTTGCGATGAGAATCAACTATCATTCTTAAACCCTATGAATGTGAACAAAATAATATTTTTGTGTCAGTCACAAACAAAAGGATTTTTGGATGATGAAAAGTGGTCGCTTGCGTGGGGCAAGTCGTTTGTGGTGGGCTCGGATCGTTTCTTGGTGTGACATATTTCTGATGGGTGGTTGTGTCGTTTGGTTGTTTCTTTCGGGTAGTGAAGGAGTGGAATAAGATAATCAATGGCCGAGTTCAGTTGGAAAGACATGCTACAATATAATAATTCATTCGGGGAATTTACCATAGGTTCCATGATTGAGTTAGTAGAATGGGTATTAATTACAGAAGCAGATATTGAGTTCATTTCATTTCGATGTATAATTTATTGGTTGGGAAATCTGCTTAGTTAGTTGAAAACATCTCGCACAAGTTACCCGATGGCCGAATCTTAAATAATGATTTCAATCCAATTGTCACACGCGTTTTGATTCCGTGTACACGCGTTTTCCGTGTTTCTATATATTTAATGTCAATGATAAGTCATGGATTAGAATAAAGTTATACCGCAATTATCGGATTAAGAGGGAAAATACTGAAGCATACGCAGCGTCTCTTGAATGAGTACAAAAATGAATACGAATAAGAACATTCTGAATTTCTATGAAATATATATTGTTTGCTCAAACTGGTCTATTGTAATCCCAGCATCGCGGTCAAATCGACTGCGATTACAGAAAGAATAGATCGATAGCTCCCCCGCCCAAATCGACCTAGCTGTAATCAGATTTCTTCAAAAAAAAAAACAAAAGCTCCACCAAACTTCCCGAAAAAAAAAAACAAGAGCTCCACCAAACTTCACTACTCGTCAGACAGAAGAGAGTCAAGAAGATGGCTGACGCCGAGGAAGACCGCCCCGCCGCTCCCATGGACAGAGGCTTAATTTTGTTTCTGTGCCGGGTCTGCGAGCAATCGGAGCGCTATGAGGATATGATAGGTTACGCTAGTATGGGGATAAATAATGATAGGTTACGCTATGGGGATAAATAATGATAGGTTACGCTATGATGATAATTATGATTGGTTAAACTATGAGGACATGGTAGAGTTCATCACGATTCAATTGGGTTGTTTCATGTGAAAGATGTCAAAAAAAGGGGAAAAGGAGGGCTTTTCTATTAGGGCTGTGGCATGTCCATTTTATTTTCCCCTCGGAATGTTTTCCTATTTCTTTTTGCTAGGGTTCCGCTTTTAATTTTCTATTTCTTTTTTGATTCCCTCCACCTCCTCGTCCGCCTTTGCGTGCCTTTGCTTCCCATCCACGTTTGTTTGATTTCCTTTTATATTATTTATTTCATTTTAGTCATGTCAGGCAGAAACAAGTCAACATATGAGTTATTCAACAAAATCCAGGGCAATTGAATCATTGAAAAAAATCCAGAATATGCGCGCATGCTGGCGCGATTGAAGACCGATTTGAGCCAAGAAGAGCGAAATTTGTTTTCGGTGGCGTATAAGAACGTGACATCGGCCAGGCGAACAGCGTGGCGCGCAATCCAGGGTCTTTTTCAATAGTTAAGTTATACCAGGTCAATTAGGATCTAGTTTTGACATGCAATTACTTAGCGCGTTAAAGGCAAGGTGTGGCTTGTGTCAAAACAATGTTTCATTTTTTGCGAAATTTGTTAATTTATTATTTAATTCGGCATCATTTCCGAAAGGGTTTATCCTTTTTTTTTTTTTTCTGATGTCCCGTGGGACTACGGTTGTTCTTTTCTTTGCTTTTCTGAACTGGCTGTGCTAGGCTTGACTGTTCTTGCCTCTACTGGTCTCAACTGTGCTGATCTTGGGTTTCTCCGTAGCCGGCTCGGACTGGCTGGATGTGTAGATAAAGACAAGAGTGGACGTCGTCAAAGGACCAGGAAAGATAGCTGCGTCGCTCGTGGCGGGGTAGAATCTGCCGGTGGTGTGTTCGATAGCCTCCTGACGCGGGTGGTGCTCGACACTTCGCTATCCGGGTGTTTGTGCGCTCTTTTGACGATTTTCGCTTCGCGCACTTTTACTATTGAAAGGATGACAAAATCACGCTGGCACTATTCCGAAACGGTTTATCCTAAATTCACAATTAAATTAAAATAATTGTACTCAGAAAAAAAAAGATGTGTAAACCCAGTTTCATGTCTTCTCATGATCGTTTTTTTCCGTACGTCTTTCATTTGATAATTATTTATATGAATGAAATCGCAAGGAATTCTCCAGCGCGAGGTCGGGGAAGAGAAGGCTGAATTTCGAGAAATCATCCATGACTACCGAAAAAGCATCGAGGAGGAGCTTCACCACCAGTGCAAGGAGGCAGTAGACCTCCTAAGCAACGACTTGATACCCCACGCTGGTGACAACGAGGCGAAAGTCTTCTTCCTAAAGATGAAAGGTTTTGTGTTTTTTGTAAGAGAAATATCCCGCAGGACGAGGTGTGTTTGCTGCTCTTTTCTTTGTTTGCTTGGCTTTGTTTTTTCTTCCACTCATTTGACAAAATGTGCGATTAGATCAGGGGAAGCATTGGTGCTGACAATAGCCTAGGTATTTGAAAATGAAAAAGTATTGCTTGCTTCGATGCAAGGATGCCGTATAGTTTTTCCGAATAAGGCGGCAATTCATGCACTTTTCTTCAATTTGTATTGAAAAGGTGGAATTTTTTAGTGTTGTATTATTCTTTATCAAAATTGTGACAGATCATGCCCACTCCATACAATTCAAAAGGCGATTATGTTCAATAAATTTTGGAAATGATAAAACAGGTGACTATTTTCGATACATTTCGGAAATTATGGCTGACCCCGACTTGCATCACAAAGCAGCAGAAGACGCGCACGAATCTTATAAACAAGCGTATAATATTACAAACTTTATTATGGCTATGAACTTTTTCCCCGAATGGGGGGTTGGAGATTGATACATTCACATACAGTGTTTCCTGAAAGTTGGGACCCGCTGTGAAATGGAACCACGAAATTGCTTTATATAGAAGCTGTCATTAATATAACTCTGAAAGGTCCAACAGTGACGTTATTGCCTATTGCACAAAAACTCTGAAAGGTCCAACATTGCGCTGAACCACCTCGAAGCTATCCATCCGATTCGTCTGGGACTTGCGTTGAATTACAGCGTGTTTTACTACGAAGTGTTGAACTCCGCGGAACGTGCGTGTCTACTCGCCAAAGCAGCGTAGATTTTTGAACATGAAATGATTGACTTAAGATTTGCGTCGTTATGAATTGCAAAAAGAATTACAGGTGTTGTGTCTAGTGTTTGCGAAAGATCGTGAAGTGTTGCGAGCCATAGGAGAACTTAATGGCCTTGAACGGGGTGATTGTCAGGTCAAATCCGTCAATTTCCATGAAGTCAACAAAGGATATTGAAACCCAATGCACATTAGCTTCAGTAAATCAAAGAAAACAATTAACTTTCAATTATAACAAGGTTTGACGACGCCATTCCGAAAATGGAACACGTTGATGATGAGACTTACAAAGGTTTCTCTTTTCTTCCAAAACAGTTGGTGGTGTGGCGTTTAGTCATTTCCATAGGGTATTATATGTCGTTGCTGGAGGCTATTTCGGAAAGTAAAATAAACCAAAGCACACAAATAAATACTTAAGTAAATATCCCAATGCTTGTACAGTAATCTACCCACGCAATCAATGGAAAAAAAAAAAAAAAAATAAGATTCGGCCACAATTATGCAGCTTTTGCGCGACAATCTCCAATTGTGGACGTCTGATGTTCATCCTGTCAATGAAGAGGGCATGCACGTGGAAGACGTGGGGTCGTAAGAAGGCATGCATGTGGAAGACGTGGGGTCGTAATTCTGTTTCTGAAAGAAAGCACTTTGAGGATGGGTGTACGTTCAGGATGTGGGGTGCACGTTGGGGGCCCGTCGGACATGCGTTGAGGATGTGTCAGATAATAGTGGCGACGATGTGGAGAAAAACTGATATTTATATATTCAAATCGTAAACTTAGAAATGGGAAGTTGATCAAGGTTGTGATCAACACCTGTCAATGAAGAAGGCATGCATGTGGAAGAAGGCATGCACATGTCCATCCTGTCAATGAAGAGGGCATGCACGTGGAAGACGTGGGATCGTAAATCTGATTCTGAAAGAATGTGCCACGCTGAGGATGGGGGTGCACGTTGAGGACCCATTGGGCACACGTTGAGGATGTGCTATACAATGGTCGTGACGATGTGGAGAAAAACTGATATTTATATATTCAAATCGTAAAGGTAGAAATGGGAATTTGATCAAGGTTGTGATCAACACCAAGGCAATCGTAAGCATCGCTATTTCGGATGTAAACGTTGATATTAAAATCTAAAACTGCCATTCACTTTCTTCAATAGAAAAATGCTCGACTCGGTGCAGCCGAAAAAAAATCCCTTATTATTCTTAATGTACAATTGCACAGTAAGCGGTATTTGCAAATGCTACCAGTAAAAAACTTCAAAAGTAAGCTTTTTACGGCTAGCTAGTATGTTCTTTGTTTGAAAGTCGTTCCATCTTGCATTTGGTTTAGATCCTTCAACCTTTGCACATTTGGTTTATTTTTCAATAAACTAGTAGTCCACATTTCGGTTTCATTGACATGAGAAACCCAAGTAGGTACGGTTCCTTCAACACCCCACTAAAAAGCGGAAAAGAGTTTTTGCGAACAGTTTCTTCTTCATGTTGAATATATATTGGTGAACTTTGCGAGCAACGCGGATCAATTTGTTACCATGAAACAATGAATGAATTTTGTTGCAGGATTGTGAACAGAGAAAAACAATTGAGTTTTATTAAGGTGGAGAAATGGTCGGGTGGGGTTCTTTGGTTCGAGTTTGACATTGCGGATGTATGTATTTAATTATTTGATTATGGAACTGTGGAAAACAGTGCAACGTGTTTTTTGTTTTTTTTTTCTTGAAGAGGATGATTACGCTCTCCTTGTTCAAAACCGTACGGTATGTTGATGCTTCTTTCAAAATATAAGTACGCAAATGCAATTTGGTGAATCTCCAAAGATTCCAATGGGAGGAAAATACGCAGCAGATTTCGTCTAAAGTTAATTAAAAGTACGGGATCAAAAAACAGTATGGAGAAGAACGATTTGATTCTGTTCAGTTGTACATTTTGCGAGTGTGTTCTTTTTCATGTAGCATTTCAAGTTTTCCTAGTTTCAGAAAAAGAAGGCACCAAATGATGATGGAACACGGACTTAAATAATCACATTGACTTCACCCACCAGCCCCCAACAGACCTCATCACCACAACATTTCTTATTTGTAAATTTCTTTTCAGTGTATGAAATTAATCGATGCCATACAACATTTCTAAACACCGTTCCTGCATATATTTCTTTTTCTTTGCCAAACAATATGATCAGGTCTACATGGTTATTTCTAAGAGACCGTGTTTCTACGCTTATTTTCTTTCAATTATCCATTTACCAATATATATTGCCTCAAGTATAATACAAGTTTCATTTGGAACAACTTTGTTCGCCGATAAATATCTAATGGCAGCTTACGCGCGTCTCAACTATGGCCATTTGTTCAACTTTACACCCAATTAAAATTCAAAGTTCAATCATTAGCATGATAAAACTCATACCATTCTCTTAATAGAGTTTCCGCATCTACAACATCCTCAGCCCATTCTATTGCATCAAAATAAATACGTGATTGCCCATTGCAGCAACGCTGCAAAGCCACACAACCCAGCACAAGAGTCTGTAAATATTCGAACCCAATAAATGGCACGTACGTCCTCAAGATACTACTACTACTATCACTACTCCTGGTAGTACTAGACTCTGGCAACCTCCGAGTACCTGTCAAATTTGAATCCCCATTCGGACCCAAACTACTTTTTCGCGAAGATTCTAAATGCATGAGCTCGCAATACTTTGGCCAGAGAATCTCGCACACTTTGTCCCTTTTCGGAGCGGAACGAGAGCCCATTCTGTTGCAGTAGCGCGCAAACTCTACCCGTGGATCAGCAATACCAGCGAATTCCCAGTCGATTATATGCAAGTCTTTAAAGAGGTTTTGTTTCCGCGGTGAGGAATTTGCATCTATATCATGACATTTAGACTCGTCAATATCATTCTCCTCACACCCAGTGGCGACGATTACATTTCCGAAATGCAGGTCAAAGTGAAGTAGGCCCGAAGAAATTGCTTGAATGTCGTGTTTGACGAAACTCTCCTCGACTTTATCCACCCATGGGCGCAGTTTACATTGTTTATAGAACGCTTGCACGCCCACGGGAATTGGGGGGTCCGACTTTTTATTACTGATGATCTTTTTGGCGCGGCTGGACAGGAGGTCGTCAAATTCGTCTGCTAATGTCCTCAAGTAAGCCAAATGCTCAAATATACTGGGAAATTCAGCGAGAACTCCCTTGTTGTCGCCTCATTTTTTTGTTTTTTATTTTGAAAGGAGCATTTTCATTAACATTTTGAAAGATTCTTGATTACCGATCATGAAGGATTGGATGTCGCATCATCACAACTCAGACTTCTTTGATCACACATCTCGAATTGCAATGCTGTATTGTATACTAAACTCTAGGGCGGATGTCACCAAAATGCAATGAGTAAAAGAAATGGTTTGATAGTAAAAAGGCTAAAATCAGCACCAAATGGCTCCAAACACGTCCCCAATTTCGCCATCAGGTGCAACATCACCAGATCTTCGGCTTTTACTCCGGCATTTTCCTTGAGCGGCCACAAAGGGTTCGGCGACCCAGACCAAATTTTTGCGTAAGCTTCATCCGAAACTATCAATCGATTCATGATGCCTTTCGCCGCTTCTCCCGACATTCCCCGCTTCGTTAAATGCATCAGCCGACCAAATTGAACCCACTCGACATCTTCTTCTTGCGATGATGCTGTCGATCCCTCACTATTTTTAGTAATCGAATTGCCGGCAGTAATACTCTGTTCTAACCGGTCAATATTCATTTCATCGTCCTCGAATAAGTGGTTGAAAATCGCCGGTCGCGTGCATTTGCCCTCGGCGAGAATTTGAGCAACGGACAAGCCGGCGCATTTGTTCGCAATCTCCATGGCGCTTTTTTCCACGCTTCCAGAAATCGGAACGTCCAACCTCCAATAACTCAAACCCGCCCGCCAAACCTTTACCACACAGCTTTCGTTCATGTAAACTTCGTGCCAGCCGTGCCCCGCCTTTTTTAGTAACTCGCGGCTAGCGGTACCTTCGTCTTCACATCGCCGCGAAACCACTGCGTCCATATCGTAGTAAAAGTTCTTCTTTTTTTTATTTCCTGCTTGCTTCTTTGCTTCCTTTTTTGAATTATTTTTCCCAGACTCTTTGGCAGCCTTAGAAGCAGTGCTACCAGTAGCAATGGCAGTAGTAGCACTCCTAGCCCCCTGGGCCTCCTCTGCAGTTACCCCTACTACTTCTCCCCCACCACGTTCACGCTCTTCTCCCACCACCAAGAAATTCCGATACTCCCCACGACACACACGGTTCATTTGCGCGTGTTTTGGCAACCCGTCGATTCTTTTTATTCGATCCCTCTTGCGGTTTGTTTTCACTTTGCAATTCTCGGTGCCGAGCAGTTCTGAGAGCAGGACGATCAGTTTTCTTTCAAACATAGCCCGGGTGGCTTCGCTTTCCTCGCTGCTGCTGCGAGACGAGCCTGAAGACGAGCGACTGGAGGAGCCCGATGAGGAGCTGGATCCTGAAGGAGAGTCTCTAGGATCGAGTTTATCTTGATCATCTTCAAGTTCTGGAGCAGATTTACGTGAGGCGGTCATTGTTATATGTTCTTAACACTCTGTTGTTTGAAGACAGCAATCGAACGTCTCTTGCTGCTTGAACGAATGACTTAGGTGCGAATCACGAAGTTAGATGTTTTTCTGTTCGAATCGTGTTAAAAATAGCATTCTCGATGGAAAAAATGTGTTACCTCAATTGACACCCAACTTGGCCCACACAAAAGAATAGAATGTTAATCTTCCCAAAAAATCTCACGTGAAGTACATCTTATTCAATTTGAAAAACAAAAAGGATTCTGCACCCCTCTTCTGCATTCGCGCACCCGCAACAGTATCAACAATTATTGCATATCAGACTATTTACCTTTGCTCTTTCTGTTATTCACGGCCTTGATTCGTTGCTTTAGTTCTCAACACAGCTGATCCAACACCATATGCGCGAAATATGTGTTACCATTTTCTCAACACAGCTGGTCCAACACCATATGCGCGAAATATTAACTGTGTTACTATTTTACACAGTGCAAAAACCACAACACAGAAATGTACATTAAAATCATGAGCAACCAACAAAAAATCATATACTTTCAATATTAAATACCATCGAACTATTATTTAGCTCGTAGCCGCACGGCGTAAGCGCAGCATTAAATATTCAATTGTCTTTCCTTAATTACTAGTGGTCAAATCAAGAGATCATGACTCGGCTCTGCCACCATTCCAAGGACCCAAGGCGAGGATTCGAAAAACATTTTTCAGAAAAAATGCAGATGATATTGCCACTGTACTCTTTCTGAAAAATGTTTTTCGGTCCTTCATTGTTGATGCTCCGCTTCTGTCTTGGTTAGAAGGGGTGCAAGGTTGAGTCATTGTGCTGATTTTTCGACCTGTACATAAAATCAAAATAGTAAACGTAATTAAACTGCACTACAAAATGCATACTAGACAGCAACCACTGTTGAAATCTCTCGATGACAAACAGCAATGTCCAAGCATGGTATTATGGCTAACAAGCATGGAATTATGGCAAAAGTACCGAATAAACCACTATTAATTCTTTGTTTAAACCAGCTTTTTTTTTGGAGATAGTTGATCGATCATTCTAATTCAATCAAGTGGAAATTATACTAAGAAAAAGCAAATTCATTCGATTCTTTGCAACCATTGCGTTTTCTTCGCACAATGCTTTGAAATGTTGTCGACAAAAATTAATTTATACATTCAACACTAGGAGGTGTCGAAAACGACTAAATTAAACCAAACTTTGAAAAGAAAATATATAGAACCACGACTAAAACAATGTGAAAAGGAAACAATATATACAGAACCAAGGCTAACAGTCTGCATGATACATATAGAAGACTTCAATTGCCTTCTGGCACCCTTACTATCATTTAACTTTTGCACGGAATTAATTCTCCTTACGCAAAAACCCGTTCGTTTTTCGGGTCGAACGACCCCTGCAATGACGCAGTCGCCGGATACTTTTGGCCAAAAAGCTCGACCGAAAACTGAGATTTCCTCGCCTTTACCCAGCCCTTTTTGAACACCTCGGGGTGCTTCACATAGGCCACGAACACGCCCTTTTCCAACGAGAAGGAATAGCACGAGGAAGTTGAGTAGCCGACCGGCTCGCCATCCAAGTAAATCACTTCCCCGCCCCACGGAAGAATAACGTCTTTGTCCTTGTAGATTCTATCATTTCCTGAGCGACTGGACTCGGAATCCACGAAATTCGGCAGCTCTACGGTAAATTGGACCAGTCTTTTCTGCGGAGCGTCCGAAGCCATGTCGGATTTTTGGTTCGAGGAGGCCTTTTTTTGGGTGGTGTTCCGTTTTCCTCTTTTTCCAAAGCTCTCATATGATCTAGGAGCAGAACGTATTGGTGATTTTCAGATGTAGAAATGAGTTAAACACCCATGTGAAAATGAAGTATCCAAAGAACGAACAACCCCATTTAAATTATTCTATGAAGTGTGACAAACCTCTCCGTTCAACAAAGACGCGACAAAAGAAACCTCTCCATTCAAAGCGGCAATTCCCTGTTTCTGCTTGAGCAGCGCTTCCTTGCCGTAAAACTCGGTATCGTAGGCGACTGTGAAC
>Ga0099798_10618_pt1 | contig 11461 bp, 6 predicted proteins | sample Uncmet_Sort29A_1_FD_89870 | JGI IMG/M metagenome (GOLD analysis project Ga0099798, IMG submission 89870) | Marine eukaryotic communities from CALCOFI LINE 67, Pacific Ocean - CN13ID_Sort29A_1 | ecosystem: Environmental > Aquatic > Marine > Oceanic | place: Pacific Ocean: Monterey Bay | collected... | reverse complement strand
AGTTGCTTGTAAACTGACACGGGCGAAATTGCGTCGATTTGCGGGCATCAGATGGTGATTAGCAGGAACGGGGCATGCCGAGAACGTTGGGGAGCTCTTGCCCCAACAACTGCCACACACCCTCCGCACATTTCCCACACACACCCTTGCAACGAACTCTTTGGAACTGCCGGCTCCAGCATCGGGCGCAACACCCGCTGCAGGTGGTCCTCCATTGGGGGACGTTGATGTATGGCCCATCGCCTGCTGCCTGGCTGCGGTGGATGTGGATGCGCCGCGCGCTGGAGGTGATTCGGCAGGCGCGGAGCTTTGCGACGCACCCGGCGCTGGCAATTCGCCACCCTCGGGGTGAGTTGATGCACTTGGCGCAGCTTGAGGCAGGGGGCGCATGCCCGTGTCCGAATATACGCGTACCGTGAATGACTTGGTTGTTCGTAAAACTGCGCAGTGGGTTGCGATGTCTTTTGTTGCTTGTCGGGGTTGGGGCTTGGTGGTGGGGTCCAGGTTTCTGGCATCGGGCCATGTGTCTTGGAGGCCCTTTCTTTGGTTGGCCTGCTATGTTCGAAGTTGGGCGACGCAAACGGCGTTGGTGGCTGGCCAGTTTCGGAGTTGGGCGATGCCCTCGGCGCTGGCGACGCGCGGGTTTTGCCGCAGCGTGGTGCACCCAGAGTCACTGGCCGGTGGATTTGGATGTTGGGTGATGCACCCAGCGATATTGCTTCGCCAGTGGCGAGACTGGCTGATGCATCCAGCAGTAGTTGTTCGCATGTTGCGAGGGTGGGCGATGTACCGAGCGCTGGCGCTTCGCCAGTTTCGGCATCGGATGAGGCATCCATCACCTGCGATTCGCTGGTTTTGGGGTCAGGCGATGCAGCCAGACGCTGGCGACTCGCCAGTTGCGAACTGGGTGGTACACCCAGCACTGGCGATTCGCCAGGTGCAAAGTTGGGGGCATCGACCGGAATTGGCGATTCGCCAGTTTTGGAATCGGGTGATACACCCAGAGCTGGCGATTCGCCAGTCTCGAAGTTAGGAGATGTACACAAGACTGGCGATTCGCCAGTCTCGAAGTTAGGAGATGTACACAAGACTGGCGATTCGCCAGTTTCGAAGTTGGGTGATGTACACAAGACTGGCGATTCGCCAGGTTCGGACTTGGGTGATACACCCAGTGCTCGCGATGTTCAACAGTCGAGGTTGGGTGAGCACTAGAGCTGGCGGTTCGCCAGTTCCGAACTTTGGTGGCACACCCAGCTGGGTGATACACCCAGCACTGGCGATTCGCCAGTTTCAGACTTGGGTGATACACCCAGCGCTGGCGATTCGCCATGCTTGAAGTTGGGTGCATCACCCACATGGTTGTATCACTCTTGAGAACGGCAGTTGCCGATGCCCGCGGGTGGCGGTGCCTAGTGCGAAACTGCATCTCCGAACACACTGTGGCTAGTATTAGACCCGAAAACGGCAGTTGCGGCGAGCTCTGATCGTCGGAACGGCAGTTGGAGCGAGCTTTGACTGCCGAAACGGCAGTTGCTGGAACGCATGGAGCTGAAAAAACACAACATCCTTTTATGATATGATCTTCGGGGCTGCTCCCAGATGGAACCTGGGTCTTCGCATACTGCAGCACTGCCTTATACAGCTCCTGCACCTGCTGCAGACTATAGCCGGGAAAGGACTTGGCGAGAAGAACGAAAATGGCGAGCTCATAGAGGTCAGACGTGTTCCACAGGGTATTCACCCTCTGGAGTAGACGACCTTGACCTTTTGGGAGTCCGTCCGTGAGTCCGACCGTCTTCTCTAGCTTATCGATTCGGCTCTTCATCTGCGACACCGCCTCCGTGGCGGACTCGGCTTGCTCGATCTCAGACAGCTCGTTCTTGACCGCAGCCACTTCGCTCTCCACCAGCTGCCGCAGCTGGGTCTGCCTCTCCGCCTCCGTCGCGGACTCGGTCTGCTCGATCTCAGACAGCTTGTTCTTAACCGCAGCCACTTCGCTCTCGAGTTCCCGCAGCTTGGCCTCCTGCTCCTCAGCTCGCTCGCTGGCTACTCTCCCCAGCTCCTCCTTGACGGCCGACTCCACCTGGGCTATGATCGCCTGAGTTTGGTCAGCCGACAGCGTCGGCGCGGTCGAAGGAGGAGCGGGTCCGACGGGGTCGCCGCTCGACCCGGTGCGAACCAGTGCCTTGGCAAGGCCCTGCGGAGCGACAACGTTGTAGCAGGCCAAAATGCATGAGCCCGCCAACAGCGTGATAATCAGGGTCTCCCCGCGCATAGTCCACGTCATGTGGGGCGCGGGGGGGAGTTTGTCGCCTGATAACCCAGCGTCCCCCTCGGTCGTGGTCGCCGTCTCGCCCTCCCCACGGCTGCGGGGCTTACTCTCGGTGGTTCCGCCGGAGTTACTCGCGGTGGGTCCCGCCACCGGCTCAGCATTGTAGAGGAGAGGCAGCGTCTCGGCCTGCTCCAGAGCCTCCATGTCAACGGCGACGTGCGGGAGGGACTCACGGCGCTTCTTGCGGCCCCGGTGACTCGGCTTGTTGCGCTCGGAGCTCTTGGGTGCGGCGGAATCGGCCTCCTCATTATCGGATGGGCGACTCCCGTCGTCCGTTTCCGGACTGTCGCGCGAGAAGAGAAACTGTGTGGCAGAGCTCGCGCCGACTGCAGGCGACTGCTGGGTCGGAGATTCCACATCGGTGTCGTCGTCGCCGTGGCCTTCACGGCGCTTCCTGCGGAGGCGCTGGCTCGGGCGGCTGCGCTTGGGGGCGGGGGAATCCATCGTGAAAGGTGGGAACCGTGGGAAATGTGTGTGAGAGGATATGATAGTTTGAAGTTGATATAGTGGTGGTGGTGGTGGTTGGGAGAAGTATTGTGACGTCGCGGTCCGAAGGCTGAGACTTATTAGCTTACGAGGGGGCAAGTACTGTGTGTGTGTGAACCTTGCGTGGAGAGACTGCGGGTCAGGTAACAGAAAGTCTGCAGAATTAGACCGAGGGTGCTGGGAGAGAGAAGATAGGGGAAGCTTTGTGGATAGCGAGTTTCTTCAGATCGTGACACTCTGAGGAAACGGATCGATGATTTCGCGCTCAGGACAGACGGATTGCACTCTCAAACGTCTCGACAGAACGCATGATACGAACGCAACGACAAACGGCTGGAGGAAGAACGTAGCAAGAACACCCTGCAGCGTGACCCTGACATGCGCCCGTGTGGCATGGGCATCAGCAAGTTCCTCATAAGTCAGACGCACAACTGCGACAGTAAATACAACGAGAGTTCGATCCTTTGTTCTGCCTTGGCAGAAAAGTGCCTCCTGCACGAGCCGGCAAGAGAAAGGCCAGCTATTAGTTCCATTTGGTATCGAATATTATCTATCTGTAGCGTTCAAAATCGAGACAAGATAATCTAGCTTCTTGGCCACGCCGCTCATTGGATGAGCCGGTCGTGGGACATCGAGTACAGGACAACTTTTTGGATGATCATCCAACCTAAATCAGTTCAACTTGTTCCTAATCGGTATTAAGACAGCAATAAAAAAGGTATGGTAGCTGGTCGCTTAGCTTGGAAGTTCGACCCCATTCATATAGAGAGTCGCAGACAGTTCACTAACGGATGGAGTTCACGCTGAACCATGGTAGAAAAGTTGGACATCATGATCGTAGTACAAAATCGAGCCATCACTCCCCACACGGAATCTCTCCCTCAACCTCCTCCGCTTAAAACACTGAGAGCTCGGACCACTTCTCCCCTTACCCGTCCGCATTCTTCACTCCGCACGCGTCCAGCACCACCGTAGCATCTCCCGGAGGAAGATTCGGGCTGTCCTCAATCTTCACGATCCTCTCATTGTTCTTGCCCTTCTTCATGTACAACCTACAAGTTGACGCATGACTTAACACATACCCCCCCGCCGCTTTCGGCACGTTCGCGAACATCGCCGCTAACGGACCGCCGCCGGACGGATCGGCCATCACCACATTCGTGTACACCACAGCCACATTGAACTCCTCGGCCATCTTCTGTAACCTACTTAAACACTGTAACAGCCGCTGCTGACGCTCAGCTAACTCCCCCCTCCCCGAAAAATCTTGTCTAAACAAACCCATCAGCGAGTCGATGATAATCAGCGAAAACGGCTGTTCCTCATCCACGAGTAAAGCGGAGGCGGCTTCAACCAGGTTACGGAGGAGCATCTCGGAGTTGAGGGGGCGGGCGACGAGAATATTCGCCATCACCTCTGGCGCACTTTGTTCTAACCCGTGGGCAGCACAAATCTCGGCAATCCTATCCGGCCTGAACGTGTTGCACGTGTCTAAATAAAGCACCTTCCCGGGAAAGTTCTCGTGGAGCTGGGCTTGGACGCAGAGGGCGTGACACAACTGCGTCTTCCCGGTTCTATGTTCTCCATATAACTCGGTGAGAATACCGGCCTCGATTCCGCCCTTGAGGATGGCATCTAACGCACTCGCTCCGGTGGAAATACGAAACCTCTGCTTCTCGTGGCGGATAGCGACGTCAGCGCAGGTGGTCCAGGCGCTGGCCCCATACCCCGCTTCCTGACAGGCAGCGACGATTTTGTCTAGTTTAGCCTCAGCAATCCCCTTAACCGCGAGAAGATCCTTACGCATAGCCCCAAGGACGGCAGCCGTGGTCGCAAACCCTGCGGCTTTTAATTTGGCGATATCAGAAACATTAACAGACCCAGACTCTTGAAGACGTTCCAACTTGATGAAGGCTGGAGCATCAGAACCTGCGGCAGCGAGAGCGTTCTCGGGACTAGCCGGACTGGCAGCTTGTTGAGAAGCCTTGGAGGCGTTGTTGTTAGGATTGTTGGGCTTGGGAGGATCCTGCATAGAAATGTCGTTCATGGTGGGCGAGAGTTAGGTGGTGGAGTTGTAGCTTAGTGCTAGTGAACTTCTTCTTCTTCTTTGAAGACTCTGTCGACTCTCGCTGGAACAGGATATCCGATAGGCCACAGATAGAAGGCGTGATGGATGGGTAGAGGGTTGAATAGCACAACAACATCGCTCATATGGCGTTTTTCAGCTCCTTGACGGCCTTTTTCATCTCCTTTCTGGGAATAACCTTCAACTCATTCGTCTCTCCTCAGCCTGGTCCCACCTAACAAACTTGTCACACTTGAACACCTCATCGGTCCGTCTCTCCAACCAAAAAACACAGGAGCCTCGCTCGGAGTCGCTCCAAACTCATGTTATGGACCGCATCTTCAGATCGCGACAGCAGGGGCTGCACGCACCTTTCGACATAAGACTTAGACGCTGCCTAACCCAGCCAGAGGTTCAGCTTTTGTACAATGGACGGTACAATGGACGATAGATACAGATCCCGGTCGCGACGACGTGCCACGCTCATGGGTCATGGTCATGATGAGATGCTTAGAATGGCTTAGAACGAGGGTATACAGGGACCAAAAAGTAGTATGATTGGGTACAGTTTGACTAAATTCCCAGTTGTGCGCTTGTGCTTGTATTGGTTCAACTTCTGACGTTTGACAGTGAGGTTTCAGTGACACGCGACTTCACCCTGGGGTGACGGTAGTACCGTAGCTGTTAGAGGTGACACATTGTTGAGCTCTGGCTCAAGGTGGTTTGGGCCGATCTTCTACCCACACCCCGGTTCGTACCCAACTTCGATCCGTACTCCGCGGAACTTTCGCGCTAGCTGGCTGAGCACGCTCACGCAGCTCACGCACGGCGGATGACTCGCGTACAGCCGCAACCTCCCGGTCACCAGCGTCTCTTCGGAGCCGTCGGAGGACATTGACAAGTCCGATGAAGTGACGTCAACCGGCAGCTGGTGATGCAGGTGGTGCACTCCCGCGAGATTCTCTGGTGGGCGTCTGCTTTGTGCCTCTTTTAGCGCCTGAGCAAACTTCGCGGCCACTATGGCCTCCGCGTGCTGCCCCCGGTGGTGCTGGCAGTTGATGATGCGGAACGGCTGGTGCACATCCGAATCCTCCCCTTTTTCGGCGCCATCGGAGTCGGCGACTTGGCCCGCACAAGCCACCTTCACCGTGTTCAGCGCGGAGTCCGGAATAGGTTCGGTGGGGGCGTGTCGGATGCGGACCTCGTAGTCACAGTAGGCAAGGATGTCGGAGGAATTGGGAGGGGGGACGATAGCGCCGGGTGTACCGTTGGAACTGGTGCCGCTGTTGTCGCGAGGAATAGCTATCCGAGCGGAGAAAACGGACAGGACGTCGTGTGTGTCCGATTCAGCCGGTCCAGGAGTCTCAGCAGCGCTTTCCCCGTCCACAGACTGAGAACTTGGACCTCCTCCTGCTGTTCTCTCCGCCACCCTCTCCCCAACCGCGGCTCTTGCCCGTTCCATGAATTCGACGTCTGGCTCCTTCAAACCAAGCTCATCTAGCACATCCCGAGTAGCATACGACCCGAACCCCGACAACTTCTCCCTGTGCACGACTTTCTGCAACGCCTGGAGTGCGCGCTCGAGGCCGGAACGCTTGGGGGCGGCGGGGTTGGTGCTATGGGTGTGGTCTGCACAACCAAATGGATGACCATCCGATGAGGAAAACACGCTTCCTGGCATACTTATCGTCGACTCGTACGCCACAGCGGCCGCACCGAATTTGCCGGCTGCTTTCGCCCCCGATGGCGCCGGCTTCTGTGTTGCGGGGCGCTTTAGGCGGATCTCGGTGGTGGTGGCGGGTTCGGCTTCGAGGTTTCTTACTCGGAGGAGGGCTACACGGACGGGTTTGAGGCCCTCCTGCCCCCGTTCCTCTAGCTGCGTGAGCTGGTCGCGGAGGGTGCGCAACTGCTCGCGGCGGGAGTCGGGATCGTGATCTACGACGGTTTCTGTGCGATCCTCCTTCTGCGGAGGTTCCCCTGCCTCCTCTGAACCGAGGTACCGTTCGCACCAGTACGCCCCATTACCACTTAGACCATCCACTCCACCGTCTCTCTCCGCCACTTCTTCCGCCCGTACAGCCTCCTCCTGGACGCCAACGTCCTCCTTGACAAAAGCGACGGTGTTGAGGAGGTCTATGCACCGCACGGCGCTCAAGCCCGCCCCATTTCCAGACGAGTCCTCCTGCGACAACACCGCTGCCGCCAGCGTTCGGTCGAGTTCTCGGTAAAGCTCTGTTTCCCGCCTTTTCTTGAGCGCGGCGAACTGCGTTATTGGGACTTCGGAGAGCAGAACTTCATCCTGAGAGAGCGTCGGTCCCCGTTTCGGACTATGTCGCTCGATGAAGGCTTGTGCTGCCCGCCCCTTGAAGAGGCTCCACCACAGCTGGACACCTTGTTCTGCAGACAAACCGCCGATTACCGCGGGGGAGCGGCCGGCGAGGATGGGAACCACCCCTGCTATCACCCCGAAGTTCCCGAGAACCTCTGCGGCGGCACAGAGCTCGTCACGGGACTTGCGGGAAGTACCGCCGCCGTTCTGTGATGATGAGCCCCCACCTCCAGCCCCTGCTCCTGGTCCTCCCAGCAGCCTTCTCATCTTCCTATCCAGCCTCGCCAGGACGTCCGACACGAGGTGCCACTGGTCCCGCTTGGCGCACGCATGGATCACGATGCGGTAGCAGGTCACCGATGGGGTAATCGGTGGGGGCGCCTTCTTCCGCAATCCTCCCGGGGGTACCGGGACTTCGCCGGGGGCGGCGTGCTCTTGGGCTTCCGCTGCTCGTCTCTGCTCTTCCTCATGAAAAGCCAGGTCGCTCTCCATGCCGGCCAACATTTCGTGTGCCTCCCGAAACCTGCCTGCTTGTTTCAGAGCCCCGAGTACACATGCGTACGAGATTGCGTCTGGCGCACCTCCGACGGGTTTCTCCACTTTTTGGAAGTTGACCCGGGGATCATCGGAGTCAACTTCATCAGATGCGGATGCGAGACTCTGCTGCTGCTGTGCCCTCGCTCTCCTCCCATTCTCTTTCATCTCCCCCAGAACTCTTAACGCTGTCTCCCACTGCCCACCCCGGTCCAGACAGCTGAGTGCTGCGTTGTAGGAGAAGTTATCAATAAACAGGTTCTTAGCGCGCATTTCCTCAAGGAGGGACAGCGCCGACTTCCACCCATGTCCGGCCGTGTCGTGACTACACGCCGAAATAGCCGCCGCGTACGTTCGCGCATCCGGTTCTATCTGGAAGCGGACTTGCATCTCTTGGAGGAGGCGAAGGGCAGCGAGGTGGGCTTTCTGGGTGGGGAACTGCCCCCCAAGGGTGCACGCCTTGTTCAGCGCCGACAGACAGGCGTTGTACGTGATGCGGTCAGGCTGGAGGCCGTGACCGGGTGTGTCGCCGTCTGAGGTGCCGTCCGACTTCAGCTCGTTCAGCAGTGTTAGCGCCTGATGAGCCTTCCCGGCTTCTGCGCACGCTGATATGGTGGCACTGTAGGTGCTCGTGGTCGCCCGCAGTCCCCGTAGTCGCAGTTCCACCAACAACCCGACCGCCGTCCTCCACCCTGCACCTGGGTTCGCTGGATTATTTGACGGCAGCTTCCTGCACGCCGCTATCGCGACGTTGTAGCAGAACGCGTCTGGCGGCACCGCTATGCTGCACCGGTCCAGTTCTACTTGTTCTTTCATCCTCGCTAGGAGAGACAGTGCTGCTTTTGGTCTGTTCGCGTTCGAGCAGACCTGCATGGCGGTTGAGTGCAGAGCTTCGTTCGGGTAGGGCACATTCGAGCTCGGGTCCAGCGCCGCCGCCTGCATATCCGAAACTAGTCTCACCGCATCCCTCCAGTACTCTATGCGTTGGGGATTGTTGGATCCGTTCGCGGCGAGTTTGCCCAGTGCTTTCAAGTACCAAAGGGAACAACGGACGAATATTCCGCGGAGGTTGTCGTACTGGGAGGCGTGCCTTTCGAGGAGGGAATCCAGGAGGTGGAAGCGGTGGGGCTGCTTTGGGGGAGGTGGTGGTGATCTTGAACCGAAAGTGGAACCTGCACCGGAATTGCTGTTCGGGCTGGGTGGCGGCAACCCTGCAATTGATTCCAGCGTACTGCCGCCTGAACCCAGTGCGCTTGCTGTTGAATTCAGCCCCACGCTGTTCGTCCGCAGCAGTGACTCCACTACGCTGGGTGTCGGAAACGCGGTTGGGAATCCCATCACCGCGAAACTCCCTAGTGGGGCCGCTTGATGGTGGCTGCACGATTTTATCCGCACCAATCCCCTGGACTTGGTGCGTCTTAGTCCTGCACCGGGTCCTGTGCCTGCGGAACCATCTAAGTCGTCTGGATCGATAGGATGATCTGGTTCCGCGAGGAGAGCACTGCCAACGTCAACGAAACTGAACTTGCGCTGGGGCTGAGGTTCTGCACCTGCTGTACCTGTAGCATCCGCGATGTCGCCGTCCGGCCCGTCCGTCAAACCACCAGTGAACGCGTCCAGCGGAAAACTCTTGCTGGTCGAGAAACTGCCTGAGAATCCACTAGACAGAGGTGAATCCTGCTGGACGGGAAACGACCGACTTCCGGAACTACCGCCGAAAGACGCTGCTGCTGCCGCTGTTCCTGACCCTCCTACTGCTACCCCTGCTGGTGATACACCCGGTGTCACTGTATGCTGCTGAATCGCTGGCAACTCCGGTCCGTTGTTTATTGGCGGAAACACACGGGCAAATTCGCGCACAACCGTAGCGTAGTTGCCCTTATTGAAAGCGGATTCGAGGGTGTTGGTGAGATCGAGCAACGCATAGTTTGGTCCCCGGTCTCTGTGACTGTAGGGCTGAGAGGGAGACTGGGGTCTTGTACCGCCGAAGTTACCACTGCCATTCGAGTTGTTTCGAGGGGGCCTGTTACCTCCACTTCCACCACCTCCGCCTGCTGGGCTGCCTCGATGGTTGTTTCTTGGTGGACCACCACTGAGTCTCTGACCACCTCCACCTCCTCCGCCGCCTGACGAGGAAACTATCCCGCCCTTTCCAGCGTGTGCCGAAGCGTGCGATTTCGACCGCACTGCATTTGGCGGCCCCAGCGTCTTGATGTCGGGGAGGGTTGAGAGGGCGCGACACCGCCGTAGCGCAAAGCACTGCAGCGAGCGAGAGGGCCGGAGACGGAGCATGGTTCGCGCTCGCTCGCCCGGCTCAGATCACGGGGATCGACTTTGGAACCGTGGGCTCCTTCCGCACTCACCGACCAGTCCGGAACATTTGCCTATGAACTGTGGAGTCATTTGACATCCAAGAACACCAAGGCTGCGTCGCAGTCACCCGCACATGATGCGTCAACGTTCGACTCGACGTGGTTCTCATACAGGCGCGATCATCATCTTCGGCAGTCTTCGCTTCTCAAAAGCGGCGGTTCAAATAGAGTTCTGTGGCCTCAGCCCTAATGGGTCAGAAGCAGCTCCTTAATTCGGTGTACAGCGAAACATGTGACGAACGAGCGGATTGAGTGGTATTATTGTGCGCGAGCGAAGTCTGTGATTTTTTAATCACAGCACCATGTAGTACCAGACGACGGTAATGTATCAGCTCTAGATTCTTGCCAATCTTGGACTCTCAGTCCAATGTGACTCTCTTGAATAAACAGGTTGTTCGCGGTTCTGATCGGTTCAGTTGTTTGGTTGTTGTTCTAGTTCTGAATCCCTTCTCAATTCCCTCACTCCTTCGCGCCCGCCGTACTATCCCCGGCAGCCTGGTCCCCGTCCGAGCACGCCCCGCTGGTAAGGACGCTGTTCATAGAGTTCTCAAACACCACACTACTCCCGAGGGTGCTGGGCTGAACCGCGTTGGTGCCGCTGCTCTCCTGCGACTGGACCTTCTCCTCCGTGTCCGCAATAATGATGTTGTTGATTCCTTCACCCTCCCCCAGATCCACAACGGCCTTGGTACTACTGCTGCTACTCCCTCCGTCCGCGCTGTTCTCCATCTCCACCGCCTGAAATGCCGCAGCTTTTTGCAGCCTCAAAGCCTCACTCGCCTTTACCGTGCTATTATCCCCGGTCCACGTCTGAACAACCTCAATAACATGGTCCTGCGTGATAACCGTGGCCTTCCGTGCCTCCACAGCTAACAGCACAAACCCCGCCCCGCAGCAAAGCATGTTGACGACCTTCATGAGGGGGTTGGCATCGCTTAAATGAGCTCCTGGAAGGAGAACGAGGATGTGCTGCACCTCGCGGCACATAAACACGTGAAACTGAAGGACATACGTCTCCAGCGTGTTCCTCCCTAAAAACTCGAGGAACGTGGAATAGCGAGAGGTGAGGTAGACGGAGGAGTTGCGGATGAGAAGGTAACCGAGAAGAGGAAGGACTAAAATGTAGGGATGCCAGGAGTTGTACCACAGCTTTTCGGAGCTGTATCCCCAGATCGCATACCACATAAAGATCAGTAACCCCCCAGCGATCCGCATTCCCCATTGTAACGACCTTCGCCGGTTCTGCGCTAGGAAGGACGTGTACTGATCGACTCTCCCTGTGCCGAGGGCTTGGCGCATGCCGTTCTCTACTTGGGTGAGCAGCCAACTGGAAGACGGGTTAT
>Ga0099798_10617_pt1 | contig 11461 bp, 6 predicted proteins | sample Uncmet_Sort29A_1_FD_89870 | JGI IMG/M metagenome (GOLD analysis project Ga0099798, IMG submission 89870) | Marine eukaryotic communities from CALCOFI LINE 67, Pacific Ocean - CN13ID_Sort29A_1 | ecosystem: Environmental > Aquatic > Marine > Oceanic | place: Pacific Ocean: Monterey Bay | collected... | reverse complement strand
TTGCTGTTTCCCCTATTCCCAACAACTTTCTTGCTATTTCCCCTACCCCCATCACTTTTTCTTTCTGTTTCTCCCAAGCCCATCATTTTTTTGTCGCTGTTCCCCGCATCTCCATCTAAGTGTTTTGTCATCATTCGTCCAACCCTTTCGCCCAAACCCAATCCCAATCTCCCAAACAGTACTTGGTAGTATTGTCACTATACCCAAAAAAGTCTGACTGCTATCCCAAAAAATTTGTTTTTGTTTTGACATTTAGGAGTTTTGACATGTAAATTGTTTCTTCACATGTAATCCTAGTGAAACTGGCCCACTCGGCAAGTCCGCCCACTAGTATTATGAACCGCACAGTCCAAATCCTGATTCATGTATTCACTTCCCAAAATTTTCCACCAAGGCTGGATCAAGACTTTTAAAACTGTTATTGTAGCTCTACTTATATTCATTGAGTTTTTTACTTTTTTTCACTTAGTATTGGTAACTCGAGTTCTTTATGGTTGCCGGACTCATTGGTTCTATAATCGGACTCATGGTTCCTTTAACTACATCTTCTCCCTAGGCTTCTCATTTTCATTGATATGATGAATTTGAATTTTTCCTATTCAAAACGCCATCAACGGCGAAGAAAACCAAACCCGGTGGAGTATTAGCATTTCGCGAACTATTTCTACTATAACTATTAGTGTTCTACTATTAGTACTTCCTTTTCAAGAAGTACCCCGGCCTTGTCGTGAGCAAGAATTTCAAAATTTCTAGCTTTTCCCCTCGGATAGTTTTCCATATTCCTTCTTCGCCTCGGATATTTTTCTAGCTTTTCCCCTCGGATATTTTTCTAGCTGCTTTTCCCCTTGACTACTCCGGTTAGAAGAAATTTGCCTATCCAAAATGGTACCCTACAATCTTGAAATTAATTCAGGTAACAACTCCATCTTCTTTTCCAAAGGAGTGTTCAATAACTTTGTGAGGCCAGTATGCCCGCTTTACCATTCTGCCTTTTGCTTTTCTTTCAGAGTCTTGTGCCTAGTACAAGTACTAGTAATCAGATTTCTCTTCGTCGTCGTCCCGATACCTATCGATGACGTCAGTTGTAGACCCCCTTTTTTCGGAATTTATATTTTTACTTAAGAAATAGAAGGAAAAAATGATCAAAAACAAAAATGACGACAAAAAATATTTTTAGAAAAAATAAGTAAAAAAACGACTTTTTCCCTTATAAAATCGTCAAAATCCCATATTGAGAAATTCATTAGCTATTTCCCCTTATAAAAACAAATTTTTATATTAAGATTGAAAATTTTTTTTTAAAAAAAATATTTACTAAAAAAGGGGTCTACAACTAATGTCGTCGACCAGTACCAAAGTTTCTGAACCAAATTGATCATGTAGGGTATGACCAGACACTCCTCCCCCGACAAACGAAGGGTGTTTGGGGAGAGAATTTCCTGCCACTCCCTCACGGTTTGCGGATTGAGATGTTCTTGAAAATTTTCTATTTCTACTTCCTTTTCCTCCTACTCCTACTCCTACTCCCTCACAATTTGCGGATTGAGCTGAAAATCTTCTTCTACTTCCTTTTCCTCCTAGTCCCTCACAATTTGCGGATTCAGCTGGAAATCTTCTATCTCCTGCTGCTCCCTCACAATTTGCGGATTCAGACGAAAATTTTCTTCACGAGGACTACGAAGATCTTCTTCACGATGGAAATCTTAATCAGAAAAAAACTGACCCTTCTCCTCTTCTTCTTCGAAACTAGTCAGTGACTAACTCCTCATGGAAACTTTCTAGCCTGAAGACGTATACAAGGAGTAGTCATATACATATACTAACGGTAAGACTAACATATAATAATATGCAACGGTAATACTAAAGGCCAGCAACATTTTGATCTACTTTTTCTAAAACTTCTACTGTTTTCTCTAGTTTTTCTATTATACTTCTACTATTTTTCGATAGTGCTACATATACCTGATAGAGATAGTACCTATATAATCCGAATTTTGCGTAAACTAAAGATAGTTTGCGTACACTAAAGATAGTTTTTTTGCGTACTATGTCAAAACATAGAAAGAGAGTTTTTTTTTGCGTACACTTAAGATAATGTCCAACACCTTTTCAAACATAGAAAGAGAGTTTATTTTTTTTTCAAGCACACTACACCATAGAATCGCGTTGATAGAGAGGCGTAGATAGAGAGAGATGATATAAATATATAGAGAAAGAGAGAGACATGATATAACACCGCTTAGTAGTTGTTTTGCAGAAGGTGTGAAATTATTTTGCAGAAGGTGTAAAATTGATGCTACAAAACTAACTAACCTACCGTATAGTATTGATCCATTTTTTCTTTCAAGTTTAATGCGATCAAAATACACATAGAGAGTATTTATTTAGTCAAGGAAAAGGCAAATATCCGCGACCAAAATAGAGAGGAAAATTAGTTGGGGGGGAGTGTAACTTTTTTACTTAGCCAAGGCAATAAAGGCAACTTTGAAAGTCTCCATAAAAATGATGCTCCCTTGCGAACTTTTACTTTTGCTTTACCAAAAAAAAGTAAGTAAATGCTCAAAGTCAAAGTCAAAGTGAAATTGTTATCTATTTCTATTTCTATTTCTATTTCTACTTAACTTTTCTTACTTTACCAAAAAAAAAATATATGCTAAAAGTAGAGCTTATTTCTTACTTTCTCGAATTCAATGCTATCGAAGAGCTATTTTCTTACTTTGCGAAAAAAAAGTAAATACATGCTCAAAGTATCTTCAATGCCATTGAAGAGCTATTTTACTTTTACTTTACCAAACTAAAGTAAATAAATGCTCAAAGTATCTATTGTTGGTTTAAGACACGCATTGTTGGTTAGGGTAATTGAGAATAAGAAAAAGGACATGCCGTTCATTTCAAATAAGAAAATGAACATGCCCTTCATTTCAAATAAGAAAAAGGACATGCCGTTCATTTCAAATACCGATACGGAAGAACATGCCGTTATCGGAAGAACATGCCCTTCATTTCAAATAAGAAAAAGGACATGCCGTTCATTTCAAATAACGATCCGACGACCTCTCAAAGAAAGTCGGGGACTAAAACTTAAACTAATACTTACACTTCTACTAAGCCCCAAAACTAAAACTAAAACGAGAAAGTAAAACGAAGATAGTATAGTAAAAAAAAAACTATCCTCGAAAGAAAATAATATTAATAAGAGTAGACCTACTCCTATTTTCTTTGCCTCTTACCCTAGTTCATCTTTTTCGGTCTAGTACTAATAGTGTATACGGAATTCTCAAAATTGTGTATATCTAAATCTAAATGGTCAATTCACAAATCATTTTCAATATACTATGTCTATTCTGTATTTTCTTCAATGTTAATAAATAATCTAATCTAAGTTAATGATAGTTAGTAATTGATCTTTACAATAACTCATAAAGCTAGTCTAGACTATCCAAATCCAAATCCTTCATATGCACTAATAGCTAGTCCAGACTATCCAAATCCAAATCCAAATCACTATGGAATTAACTATCACATATAGGTTGTAAGATCAAAATTCAAATTAACTATCACGTTTAGGTAAGATCAAAATTCAAATTAAATGTTTCAGGCCTGATCGACTTTGAAAATCTCCTCAAAGAGACTCTTGATTGTTGCCTCATTTGTGCCCAAGGTATGGGCGATATCTTCTGTGTACTCCTCAAGCCCTTGCCTTGGTAAAATCTCAATCTAAGAGGCAAGAAACTTGCCATCCTAGTTCGAAAATTTATCCGAAAAATAAATCATAAAGTAAATAATGTAGAAAACAAGCAAATAGTAGGTGTACCCGTTGCGACGTTCCACAATCCAGACAGAATCTTGAGCATAGACGCAAAAGTTATACAACGTAAAGAAGAAGGAGAGGATAACAAGGGGTTGTACGAAGAACAAATTCCTCCACGAGAAACAGTTAGCTGGGACCTGCTTGGCCCTAAATTTATCTTCACGGACCAAACCCCTCTCGTAACGCCCCTGGTGATGCCTCGAATTGATTCCGCAGCAATAGTAGCTCGACATTTCGATGCACTGCGGGGTCCAATACACCGCTGACCGAGACCAGAATTTTCTACAGGAATTATTACTACAATCACAGGCTATGTCGGGTTCAACGCCTTCGAGAAGTGGGTGGACGTAATCGGAAAAAATACTATCCTCTGGGACGGCCGCTTTCCCCCCCATCTATACGTAGGTGGCAAGCATTCCGAGAAAGACCAGTGCACGTGTATGAGAGCGAGAAAACCCCGTTCGGCAATAAACATTAGAGCAGGACTCGCGGTGTCTTTTCAACTTAATGTATCTTTGCCTCCAAATTTCAAATATTTCGTCTCTATTTGTATTAATTTCATTGCCAACTTATACTTAATTAAACGCCAGCACGTGCATCTTCCTTTCGAAACTCGAAGAAGAATTCTCGTAGCCCTATTTTAACTAAGCCTTGTCTTTCTGATTCACTACACCAGTTTTCAATATCGTATGATATTCTTTTTTTTTCGGCTTAATTTTAATTTTCAGTTCCACATTCGCCTTCTTACTATTAGAGAATTTTGGCGGATGACTTGGGGCGTAGGACTTGGCTTTGGCGGAGGCCTTGGGGCGTAGGGCAGATGCAGATTCGAGAACTAGCAAGTTCAGTAGTCCAACTTGTGCATGAGGTAGAGCAGCAAGACTACGAGCAGCCAGACTACCAACGGCGAATTGAATGTAGTTGAAAAAGCCTTTCATTTTTTTTTTTTCGGATTTTTTTTTTTTTTCGGATCTCACTGTTTTCCGATAGTACCTATACCGCCCAATTTAGCGTATTAACTAAAGATAATGTCTGAATTTTGCTGTAGTATTAACTAAAGATAATGTCTGATTTTTTAGCTCCTCTTCTGGAGTTAACTCAAGATTGTATTTGATAATTTCCAAACTTCGATCCTACCTATCTATTTGATAATTTCCAAACTTAGAAATACCCTCAAATGCCAAAGCTATAACATACCATAACACCTTAGAAGAACTAATAGTTCTTTGAATAACTAATAGTTCTTTGACCTCGGAAAATAAAGTAATATTTTCTCAAACTAAAAGGAGAAATACATTTGTAGATGATCTATAGAACTTAAATTTGTAAAAAAATAGAACCTAAATCTTGACTTCTCAAACTATAAGGAAAAATTTAGTTCAGCACTAGAAAGAGATAGAGAATTGGAAAAATATAGTTCAGCACTAGAAAGACATAGAATTCACCCAATGGAAAGACATAGAATTCAGCACTAGAAAGAGACGGAAAAATTTAGTTCAGCACGACTAGAAATTGAATTCACTTAAAGAATCAAACAATCACGTCATTGGAAACTTCTTCCTCACCGAGTGGTACCGGTCCGGCAAACCGTATCTGTATCTTGTTCTTGTTACACTCACTATCACAATCACTATTACAGAGATCACTAAGAGAAATTCATGTATTTCATTGAAATACAACAATTTCTATTAGTACACACTACTGTCTAAATACCTATGCACACACTATTGATTATGTAAAAACAACTGTTATAGACAATTGCGATAGTTACAATAACTATCTATAGCTATAGGAGGATATTAACTATCCTGTAGCTATAAAATTTAAAAAGGGCACTGCAACAATGTGTTTGTGTATGTGAAAAGAAAGATGCATTTGGTAATTGCCATCCATGTAAATGTTGTTGCATATGCGTTATAGATACTCTGCTTACTACATTATACTAATGATAAATGTCGCATGCTAAAGTTTTTCTGTACGCAAACACTAGTTTTGTAGATGTAAATCAGAAAAAACAATTTTTAGATCATAAATCCAACAATATTATATAATATTGATACTCCTAGAATTGTTTTCATATTTTTTTTAGCGTAGTCCCGAAGGACGTCTCTAGTAACAACCGAACCACAACCGGTCAGGCAAGGGATGCGAGTCCCCCTTATTTATTTCTAAGTTTTAGTAAAGAACACGCAACCTTAAGGATTAGCTCCTCAGAAGCACCGAGAGAGAAAAGAACCAGGCATAGCTACAGGTACAGGCAAAGTACAGGTACAGGCAGGGACAATATAAAAAGAGAACCCTCAGTTAGCTTCTTCAACTTTGACGAAATCTATTGATATATTTAACTTTAACTACACCCCTTCATAATTTTTGGATACTCGAAATACTATACAACCTCCTCCCCATTGGTAAGCCTTTTAGATTCGTATTCAGTCAGATTTAGATATCCATTTCCTTACCCCTCACTTCGCTCTAGTACTACGATTGGTCCAATATTCCTTCTAATAATATTCCACTAATATTAATATCCAATACCAATTCTCTATCCTCGCTCTAATAGTAATAGTAATATCTATATCTATTTCTCAAATTAAAAAAAAAACAAACCTATCGTGTTCTAGATGACAATTTCGGTCAATTTAAATTTGAATCCTAATCACAGGTATCAGCGCAATTTTTATATTTATTGCTTTATTTAGATAACTCTGGCATAACACACATGTGTATATTTTGTTTTTGAGCTGTGTTTTACCTTTACCTGCATCCAACAACGGTCGGATGCAGGCATTGTAAAATTTATAATTTTTTTTTTTTCTTTTGTTTCTCTCCCTCTGCTTCCCCTTCTCTTTAGTATTAGTACCTTCATCTGCATCTGCACCTAGAATAACAATACCACCCTAGGATGAAAATAAAAATATGACACATTTATACACGAACTCTAAACGTCTAAACCCACACTTACCAGCTACTAGTATTTGTACTACCTAAAAAGATCAGAAACTAACTGCAGTTTTGAGTAATTAGGAAGCTGGTAGGGAATAATATATACAAGGTGCTCATAGGATCATATTACAATCGAGAAATATTCACAACCTACGACATTTACATATAATCTATTTAAATTTACGTATAATATAAAGATTACTCAAATGCTGCAGAAACTGTTTAGCTAAAATCCTGAACCTGGTTCTCCTTAAAACTGTTTATATAAAATCCTGAACCTATTTTACTGGTTATTGAACTACTAGCAATGACAATGACAATGGATGACCTATACCCTAATAGTGCACAAACAACATATCAGGTTCGATTAACTTCTATTCAAACTTTAGCTATGCACTTGTGATGGGCGTTTACCTCTGTCTATTCGCTTTTCAACAAGTTATAATTATAAAGTGAATTTGTAGTGGTAGTGAGCACTCGAACTATTAAAGACTAAAGAGTGCATTGATACATAAAGTGAACTTAGAGTAAGACACGTATCTCTATACAGTATACATACTTTTAAAAAGAAGATTAGTCTGGATGTCTCTTGCGACTCCGACCCCTCAATTCTCCTAAATTGTAACTCAATCAACTTTAAACCAATTCCTGTTTCAAGTTAGAATGTTCACATTATTAAAAAAAAAAAAAAAAGATTAGAAGGTATATTTTATATTTATGTACCATCAGAATTAGATTAGAAGGTACATGTTAATGTTATGTACCATAGCAAATAATGAAATGATTGAAAACAGCCCATAGCAAATAATGAAATCATTGAAAACAGCCAAAACTAAAAATTTATTAAGACTACTATTAACACTACTAGTACCACTAATAGAAAAATATCTTAAATGTGTATACACTACTAGTACCATCTTATTAACACTACTAGAATGCTTCTCAAATTTCCGTCTTTTCTGGGAGTTTCATTTCGGGCTACTAACAAATAAGGACAGAAATCGACTAAGATTCTGTACTGTAAGATTCTGTATTGCCATTTGGCGTATACCTGTATCGCAGTCCAAAGCCAAACTCATTGCTCAGATTCTAGGGACCTAATTTTTTTTTTTTTCATTTTGTCTTACTACACATGGTTTTAAACATAGCATCAAGATACTACATTGCATTCTAGCACAGTGAGTAACAGTACTGGACAGTACGTTGTTCTTAATTTTCAAATTTCAAATTCACTGTACGATGTTGATGTTCATAGTTCAACAATTCCTTATAAACCTTCACTATAACTTTCTATAACTCTCATTTCACTAATAAATAACTGATGACGTTATCGTTATTTACTTGTAAACTTGTTCAAAAATAATGCATCACTTTTACTTTTTACTCTACTATATGTCTAGTTTTAGTTACTAAACTATAAGATCTAGATGATATCCTATACTATTACAACTAAATCCAAAATGATCTTCTTAAAATGAATAGAAATAGGAAAAGGAATAGGAATAGGAAACAACTCATGTTCTTGGTAATTCACGTTCTTGGTAATTCACATAGGAACAACTCACCTAGGAATAGGAAAGAACTGAACTCATGTTCTTGGTAATTCACGTACGTAAAAATACAACTCACGTAGGAATAGGAAAGAACTCATGTTCTTGGTAATTCAACATCTAAGATGATGAATCGAGCGTGCATCAACTCCTCCCTGACCTTCCTACGGAGCTTGAGCTTTCTTAATACAATCCAATCCCAATGCATGTGCTGCATTGTAGCACTGGGCTTTAGATTTAGAATCTAAATTTTAGATTAGTTCAAACTGATGGGTTTTTTTGCGAGGATTTCAAAATTATCAATATAATGCGAGGCTGGTATTTCAGGGCATCATCATAATTTTTACGATCATATTTGTATGTTTTTGATTTTATCAATTTTATCTTCTATTTATATTTATTAAGCAAATTCAAAAAAAATGTCAAAAAGATAAAAATATGATAAACATGATGATCATGAACTCTGAAATACCAGCCTCGAAATGTGCAAAATCTTCATAAACCGCCATTCTTCTTGTTGCTATTGCTGAAGCTGCTGCTCTAGTTGTTGCTCTTGTTCTAGCTCTTGTTCTAGCTATTGCTGCTCTAATATTGTTAGTCGGTGCTGCTCTAATATTGTTAGTCGGTGCTTCCGTAGCCGTTAATTTCTTCATGTAGCCGTTAGCTACTGGTCAATTTCTTCATGTAGCTACTGCTCAAGTTCTTCATGTTGCTCTATAGTCTGAAGCGTCCTATATCCAAAAATTCCTGTCGGTACCCATACCCTTTTCGGTGTCCACAGCCTTGTGTCGACTAATCCTTATCCTAATTGTCCTGTGTATCCATTAATTTTTTTAGAAAACTTTTTATTTTTTGATTTTTGAAAAAAATGACAAAAATAAGCTCTATTTGCCTTTTAATCGGGAAATTTATTTCAAGGGAAAAATAAACGCGAAATTTCAAGGGAAAAACGCGAAATCGTAAAAATAATGAGGTAAAATATTAAAAAAATCCCTTTAGAAATAAAAAATCCCTTAAGAAATTAATTGATACACAGTCTAATACTACCTCTTACTCTTATCCTCACTAACTACCTATCGATGACATCAGTTGTAGACCCCTTTTTTTCGAAAATTTTATTTTTACTTAAGAAATAGAAGTAGAAATTGATCAAAAACAAAAATGACGACAAAAATAACTTTTAGAAGAAATAAGTAAAAAAATGACTTTTTCCCTTATAAAATCGTCAAAATCCCATATTGAGAAATTCATTAGCTATTTCCCCTTATAAAAACAAATTTTTATATTAAGATTGAAAAAATTAAAAAAAAAAAAATATTTACTAAAAAAGGGGTCTACAACTAATGTCGTCGACCAGTAAGACTAACTGCAGTAGTAGTAGAGCCGACAGGTTACACAGTCTAAGGATTTCCTGTACGAGCAGGGTGAGAATTTCCTGTACGAGGAGCAGGGTAAGAATTTGAATTATTAGGATTTCCCGTACGAGCAAGGTAAGAGTTTGAATTATTAGGATTTTATTCCCGTTAACCCTAATATCCATATCGTTTTACTTTTACCCCCAACTAGCTAAAAAGAGCTCTGGTTGCAACCTGAGATGTTTTTTTCGAATTCTTAGGGATTCACCCTTCTCTTTCTCATTCACTCAGATTTGGAGTCGGATTCTTAGGGATTCCCCCTCCTCTTTCTCAGTCACTCCCTAACTATCTATTTAGTTCAACACCTCCTATAGAAATATTAATATCTTCGTTCATACCTGTAGTCCTCAGCTTTTAAATATTCCAACCCTTTAAACTTATCTTGTTTATCTTGTTTATTCTATTCAAATTAAATTCTAGTACTAAATAATACTAGTAATAAAAAATATATACAGTATGAGCAATTATCCCCAAAAAATGTATATAAATAGTGAATAAAACTTATGCCAACACAAGTAAGTAAGCCAAAAGGTTCGAGTTTGTAGGGAAGACTCAAACTGTAGATTGCATAGAACACTGTAGAAGATTGCATAAAACTCAAACTCGAAGTCGAACTCATAGTGTAGATAGACTACAGAACATTATTTTTACTTCTCAAATTGTAGAAAGAATCTAGTTCTCCTCTTGTTTTTGCAAGGTTAATTTTTACATCCATTTTTACATTTATTAGTGTTTGTCATTTAGTTCAATGATTTTTTTTCATTTTTTTTCCTCTTGTTCTTGCAAAGTTCATTTTTACATCTATTAGTGTTTGTCATTTAGTTCAAGAAATTTAAATGAATGTCCAAAGTGTATATACTCTATGTCCAAAGTATCCATACTTTACAAATCCCATTTGTTTATTTAATAACAATATACTAAAACTAAAACTAGAACTATCACTCCAAGGCCGAACGAAGGTACTAAGCCATCTTACTATCCTCGCAAGGAAATCAGAGTTCTCGTAACAAAATAAGAGTTCTTGTAAGAAAATAGGAGTACTTGTAACAAAATAAGAGTTCTCGTAACAAAATAAGAGTTCTCGTACGAAAATAGGAGTACTTGTAACAAAATAGGAGTTCTCGTAACAAAATAAGAGTTCTCGTAACAAAATAAGAGTACTCGTACGAAAATAGGAGTACTTGTAACAAAATAAGAGTTCTCGTAACAAAATAAGAGTACTCGTACGAAAATAGGAGTACTTGTAACAAAATAAGAGTACTCATACGAAAATAGGAGCTCTCGTAAGGAAATGGGAGCATCAAAAAAAGAAAAAAGTTAACATTTACTTTTACGGTAGAAAATCCAATTTTCGCAAACAAAATTTGGAACAACGATGAATAAACCTTGAATTAGACTATCCAATTATACGTATCGTATACTACCCCTAACACAAAGATCAAATAACGTAGACTATCCAATTATACGTAACACAAAGATCAATTTTACATTGAATAAAAAACACTACACTGAACGTTGCACATCAATCTAGTCATTGCAGCGTTATACGTTATTTGTGTTGCACACCAATCTAGTCTAGTAGTGTACTACTAATGAAATTAATCAAATAGTAATTAAATCATAATACTAATGAAATTAATCAAATTTTTTGAACACAAATTTCACTTCTTCACACAAGTTTCACCAGTGTTTAAGCACCTCACGCTTGAGCAGCATTAGCGCCCGCCCCCGCTGGCTGAAGT
>Ga0099798_10457_pt1 | contig 11469 bp, 7 predicted proteins | sample Uncmet_Sort29A_1_FD_89870 | JGI IMG/M metagenome (GOLD analysis project Ga0099798, IMG submission 89870) | Marine eukaryotic communities from CALCOFI LINE 67, Pacific Ocean - CN13ID_Sort29A_1 | ecosystem: Environmental > Aquatic > Marine > Oceanic | place: Pacific Ocean: Monterey Bay | collected... | reverse complement strand
GGCTAACTCATCAAAAAGTGGAACATTGGAGTCGAGACGCGTCTCGACTCCGTCTCGACTCTTTTTGGACAGTTTTTTGGGGTAGCATAGATGGCTAACTCATCAAAAAGTGGAACATTGGAGTCGAGACGCGTCTCGACTCCGTCTCGACTCTTTTTGGACGGTTTTTTGGGGTAGCATAGACGGCTAACTCATCAAAAAGTGGAACATTGGAGTCGAGACGCGTCTCGACTCCGTCTCGACTCTTTTTGGACGGTTTTTTGAGGTATTATAGATGGCTAACTCATCAAAAAGTGGAACATTGGAGTCGAGACGCGTCTCGACTCCGTCTCGACTCTTTTTGGACGGTTTTTTGGGGTGTTTCTGGATCCTTTAGCCAACTATACTACCCATTGGAAAACCACTAAAAAGGTGATTTTTTGTTGAAACGGAATCTAGGCGTCGAAAAAAAGTATTGACATGCATGATCAAGTTTTTGAAGGTCATTTTGATGGGAATGTAGGTGTCGAAAAAAAGTATTGACATAAAGGATCAAGTTTCAAGAATCACTCAAATGTCATGTCTCTGGGTCCTTTACCCAGCTATACTACTCATAAAAAAAGCACTAAAAATGAGATTTTTTGTTGAAATGGAATCTAGGTGTTTTGAAAAAGTATTGACATGCAGGTTCAAATTTCGAAAATCACTAAAATGTCATGTCTCTCGATCCTTTACACAGCTATACTACCCCTCCAAAATCTTCTAAAAAGAGTCGATTCTGAGTGATCGGAATATAGGCGTCAAAAAAAAGTATTGACATGCAGGTTCAAAATTTTTTCAGATGAATTTCGAAAACACGGTATGCAGGCTCAAACTTTTTCCAGATAAATCTCGAAACCACGGTAGTGGGAACGATATTTGGGCAGGGATTGGTGCACATTTCCGCCATTCGCACTCTCGGTCCCAAGGTCAAATTCTTCGCCTTACGGAATATTCCGTGGTTATGTAGGATGGTGGAGAAGGGAAAGAGATCAGAGATTGTGGGGCCGAAAACATCCATAGAAGCCATGAGTATTAATCTCCCCAACGACTACCTCACCTCCACCATCCAACCTTTGTTTACGTGTCAAAAGATTGGGATTCAAGAACCGGTGATCAACTTACTTCCGGACTTCACGCCTATTATCTTCAACCCTGCCAACCAAATCATCCACCCAGCGGTTTATTGGAGTCACTTCAGGAGCTTTAATGGGAAGGATCCGATTCTTCGAACGGATGTGGTGGATACATACTCGGTGACGAAGTTCGGGGAACAACCGAAGACGGTTCAGGGGAAAAAAACTCCTGGAGTATGGCTCTACCGGGATATGGATGAAACAGCCGGAATTGTTTTACAAACTCTTGATGAAGAACTCCATCGTGTAAAAAACGCTTACTACGCCGCCACTAAGTCTAAGGGATGTGAAGGGATTTTGACTCTACACGACCGTCTTTTAGCCCAATACGGATCCCAAATCTCCGACGTGTCCTCTATGGCCAATATGGTGAGTACGAACGCCGCGTACTCCATGGCAAAAACACCGGTTTTAGAAACCCAACTGAAGGGAGGAACTGCTGTGAAGCCGTTCCCGACCCATAGAGTGGTGCAAGACGATATAGGATGGGGATTATGTGTTTTGGTGAGTATTGCGGAGAGACTCGAATTAGAACCTAGTATGAGAGGCAGAAAAATCCCAGTCGATATGATGAAGCACTGTATTAGTTGGCACCAGCAGATTATGGGAAAGGAGTTTTTGGTAAACGGTAAGCTTACGGGGAAGGATTGTGTCGAACTCGTTCTCGTCAAACCCTCCGATCCATTGGAGATGGTATCAGGAGTAGGGTATATCGACGGTTCAGTGAGTAAGAAACCTTCCCCCGCCTCCAAACCAGCGACGGCCCCAGGAAGTGGTCTCGCTGCACCTATGACTGCTTAAGCTTAAGTCTCGTGCTTAAGCCTTTTGTATGAATAGAGAACTAGTGGTTTTTCTATTTTCCTTGCCGCTAACAAAAAGAATAAGCGGACCGTATTTCTGTAACTCGTACTTTTGTCAGCCATGATGACGACATTAATGGTTACTCATTTTTTCTTTGTAGTACACTATTAGTATCCATTGAAAGGGGTATCGTCTTCGTCACCTAAGATGTTCTTATCAGTAAATCATGTGTTTTTAATCCCCAAGAAAATCTGAATCATACCCGCATCATGCTCTCTGGAATCACTTTTTTCGCGCGATCGAATCACTGACATTTTTTTACTCAAATGGAATCTTTCACCGTAATCCACGTCAGAGTGCTCGTGAAATCGCCATCATTACCTCTCATCTATTTTACCCCTTTCGCAGTGACATAAGTTCTTTGCTTCCCCTACACCCTAACATCGGGTGAGAGGAAGTATATCATACATATTTTTTTTAGAAGATTTAGAACTTTGGAATTCAAACGATGTCAAATCCGCAGATTCAGCTCCTTGAGAGGGAGAGGAGCGAGCTCCAGGAGAAGGTTCGAATGCTTGAGGGGAAGTTGAAGCAGGATGCCTCCTCGCCTTCTAATACCATCAAACAAATGCGCGAAGCGAGCCCATATTTCGCCTCCTCCGGAGAAAGACACTCCACCAGAATCATATGCGCCATTAAGGAATTCGGTACCCACAAGAGTGTTGATCGGTTACACTCGGATGTTCTAGGAAGGCAACCGGAATCAAGTCCAAACACTGTTAAGAACGGGGTTGACTACAATCTACCAATTTTGCTAGGCTACAAGCCTCCTCAAGAGCCCCTCGCAGCCCGAGTCCCACTAACCGCCAGGAGTGCTGCCGACTTATACAAGGTGGACGCGAAACGTAGCTAGATTCAACGGTTTTTATGACTGGTTTCATTCACAAAATCCTTTCAAAAAATCAAAATCTCCCCTCAGATCACATCGAGTATGAATCCGTCTATAGTCAGTATCCTATCCCAAGCGAGTTGGGGGTGTTACCAGTGTATGCTAGTCGGTACTATTTAACCGAGTTAGTAACGGCATCCCACCACCGACACGTTGTGTTTGAGGCTGTTGACATCTACTCCGGGGAAAGACGCTGGATCAGGTTTATGTGGCTGCATCCTACTGAGCCTGGTCTCACTTTGAGGGAGTTATTCATAGCTAAGAGGTTATTTCCAGCAGGAAAAGAAGATTTCTCCGAGGTATTAGAGGGGGTAAGATCGCCTTCGGCTAAGAGCCCCCTAAAATCCCCGCTTCCATCTTCTCCAGGAAAGACGACTATGGGTAGTACTAATAGTAACACTACTCTTCAACTCGCTCTCAACAGTTCCTCTCCCACGGTAGTTGAGAAGCCAATTCTACCCGCTGAACCGATGAGACCGAGTTGTTTACCGGTGTTGGATGAGTTTCAAGTTTTTCAAGACCTGGTAGTAGGGGTTTATGAAGCTCCGGCGAGGGGGGCGCATACTTTAAGCCGCGAAATCAACGGCTTCTCCAACTTAGAAGACTCCGGACACGACGGGGAATCCGGCTTATCTCAATTCAGATTCAACCAACTCACCTCCGGACTTCTTCATTCAGTTCAAGAGCTTCAGAAGAGGGGTCTCTTTCTTTTGGATCTTAGGGCGGAAGCGATTTGGATCTCTTCTCTTGATAACGTCCCTCGTGATGAACGGTTGCATCAACAAGAGTGTCTCACCGGGGTTCGTAACTCTTTGCGGTTGATCAGGAGTAAGTTGGATGCTGCGTGCAATAAAGAGGGGAATTATTCGGTTGTGTTAGAGCAGGATTCTCACATGATAACCACCATCCTAGGTGGTGACATGCGGGAGGGTTTCACTGCGATGTCAAGACAACACCAATTAGCTCAAGAATCTTTAGCCTCCGTTCCCAGGCGAGAAGAGTGCGTCGTCTCCTTCCTAGAATTGGAGAATCTCTGTTTCTCGAAATTACAGAGGGATAGGAGTATGTCCCTCTTAAAAGGCATCCCCCTTCATTACCTTTCCGGAGCAGAAACTGGTGGTGTCAACTACTATAAGGAGAACATGTCGTATTTTGAGTCATATGGGGAACCTATTTCGGCGCTAACTCTCACTTCTCAATCGTTTCAAACTACACAAACTGGTGGGGATGACGACGTAGCGAGGGAGGCCTTCTACAGGGAAAGTTTGATTAACTCTTTACCGCCCTTCCTCCAACTCTACAAACTCTCGGATACCCTCGAGAAATCCACTTATAACAACGTTTTTCTTTGGAGATTAAGAGAGCTTGGAATGAGTCAACACCCTGCTCTAGTTGCTTGGCTCATCGGTCGTCACTTGGAATCAAGAGGAAAACCCGTTACCTTAAAGGGGGAGTTTGAAGGCACATTCTCGGATGGTTTCTCCATACCAGAGGGTGTTAGTGCCGCTGGAGATAGTCTTTTAGAGTCCGCCGTCGGTCAAACTGAGGGTGGAGATAATGGATCGTCAGCTGCTGCAACCAAGGCTAGTACTCAGCCGCAAACCATTCCACAACATAGAAAGAATCCTTATCTCGTCCCCACATCTCTCACCGATGACCTTCTCCAGCAATCTCAATCCTTCTGTCTCATGAGGTTGTTTGTGATTATGCTCCGAGCTCTCCCAAGTTCGATTAGTGAGGCGGATGTGAGTGAAAGAAGGTCTCAGGAAGGTTACTTGTCAAGGAAGAAGTCGAACGCTCTGGAATGCGGCGTAACCGTGAATTGGGAGTCAGACATCTTAGGTTCCGCTCCGGGACCACTTCAGGATACTCGCGCTGCTGCTGATCTAGGGACGGGGGTGTATACCGGTTACTACGAGAACTCCGTCAAAAGCCCCGAGAAAAAGAGTTCTTCCATCGCTTATTTGTTTAATGCGGTGGAGTGTAATGGAGCCTATTTTTATGGAGCAGGTTTTGACAGCGAGGAAATAACGGATGGAGATGAATTGAAGGATTATGCAGGGCTTACTAAGATGGGGAATTATACGAAAGAGGTTAAATCCCTAAAAGGTATTAAACCCACCCAAGATATCATTCTAGCATGTGGAATGCCGGAATCCAATCACAATTTGCTATCAAGAACAGAGACTCTTAGGCCTGAGGAGGTTGAAGGTGGGTATAGTCAAACACAAGAGAGTTTCGGTACACTTGGGGTCCTTTCAGAATATGCCCAATGGGAAGGTGTCGATCAATCTCAATACTATGAAGATCCTAACCAAGAAACCCTCCCCCCAATCTCCTCCCCAGTGATTCCTCCCTGGGACCCCTCCCACGAAATGACCCAGTTAGTAGGCGGGGAGACTGGAGATTCCTCTCCAAAAACTAAGAAGAAAAAAGGTATTCAAAGATCAACTCCGACGTTTAATAAGGGTATTTGTGAATCCGCTGTCTTCTGCAAATTCTCTCGAGCTTGGCATAGTTGGGTTACAGCTAGTCTTCCATTTGAGGGAGCTAAGTTTGAGTCCATATGCTCAGCTTGCGAAGAAGTACTCAACGCCTCGAAGGGTATCTACTGGGACCCCCGGGTACAGGTTTATGTTGATTCTAACGCGCTAAACGAGGGGGGGTTTCACGCTTCTGATAATATTGTTGCGGACCCTTTATCGACGCCGATTGCGGTTAAAAACAGTTCTGGAGAAAAAGGGGAAAACAAGCCTGGTGACGGCGACAAGGAGAAAGATGGGGTTAATATAAATGCGGTAGTGTCGGCGAAGAAAACCGCTTCGGCATTAGCAGAAAAGGATTCTCCTCGTGCCGCTGGTAGAGGAGGGGATAAAGAACATAACGAACGTGATCCTCACAGACCTGCTCAACAGTTGTTTAAGGCTTATTTCGATAAGCATTCGAGCTTCGGAATCATGGAAAAGGTTATCCTTTGGTTACTAGGGGTAAACGAGGTCTATACCAGCGAAAAAATCTTCCTAGACGCCTTATTCTCCGACCTATCTCTATCCTCAGGAGGGGTGTTGAGTGCAGTAGCGGGTAAGAATAAGGGAAAAATCCGGACTTCAGAGAACGGGGGGTTTATGCACGAATCAGTCCTCCTACCCTCTCATTGGAGTAATTTCGCGCACGCCTCGTTGTTTGGGCATGCAGATTCGAGTGGTTTTATCAATGATACTCCGCCATCAGCCTCGGTTTACACCTCCCGGTATCCGAATGTTTTCAACGTATGCGCCATGCTTTTCGAAGAGAGGGTGGATTCAGGGTTAGTTCCTGCAAACTTTTACAGGATCCCAACCTCTGAGAATACAGGCACCGACAAAGGCCAGAGGTTGATTTGGGATTGTGTATCCGCAGAGGGTTTCTACCCAACTCCTAAACCTCCCGAATCACCGGAGAATAGTCCTAAAGATGGTGATGCTACCACGCCTAAGGAAAAGAAAAAGAAGGACAAATCACCCCAAAAAAGCCCAAGAACACAGATTTCAAGAATGAACGTCGATTCTACGATTGTTGACGTACCGGGTTTATCGTGTGCTCATCTTTGGCGTCTCCTTCAAGTCCTCCCCATCCTTGAACACGGAGCGAGAATCCGTATCCGCCATTTGGATCTCACCGGAACTGAAGGTTTATTAGAGACTCCCGCTAGTAGGAGGAAACGATTGATTGGGTTTGGCGAAAGCTCCGCGGTTCAATCAAGTCAGTTTGGTGCAAAGAATAGCGTGGGCATGATGTATGGGGAGAGTTCGCTAAATAGTTGTACGCATTTCAATGGGAGACTTGAAATCGCGGCTCTTATTAAATACTTTAAACAAAACTCCTCCGCCCACCGTATACTCTTAATCAAAAAACGAGCTAAAATCGGATCAGAGAAGGTGGTGGATTATAACGGTCTTACTATACAACAGAAGGCTAAAAAAGTTCCGGTGTTTGAGGATTTAGCCTCTGGGAAGGAGGAAGAAGAACCACCCCAATTAGTACACCCGCCTAAGGGAATGGAAGCCATAGTGCTTCCACGGGCTGCTAAGACCGTGGTGGACTTGAGTGATGGCCTCCGTTCTGGGACATGCAGATTGTACCTAAACTTATGCGAGGAACTCCACTTTACTGGAAAAGTAGTCGGTGGTGGAGGTGGTCCCGCTATAAGACAACTCGTCCTAGACTGGCCAAGTAAGGTGGAAGGCATTGATGTCACCGCGAAATTGAGTAGGGATCAAATGATCCAACTCCGAACGAGGGATTCCACCAATAGTGCGCCTGATAGCCCACAGAAAGGCAATTCAGATCCACAGGCCGTACCAGAGGATTCTAACGCTCTCCCACAAGGGAAACCTCTTTCATTCAATCCGATACACCCCGCCCTTCCGAAGTTAAGGTGCCTGAGTATGCGGAACTTGAAGATGTTCTCAGCTGGTGGGAGACTAGTGCTTGATGCTCTTAGCCGTGATTCCTGCGCTTTAGAATTTCTCGACCTCTCCCACTGTGGATTGGATGACAGCTTTCTCGAACAATTAAGAGAACAGTCTATGTTATTTAGTGGTGGAAAATGCCTAGGAACTCCCACACAATCCGCTACGCCAACCCTCTTGGGAAGATATCTCCGATGTCTCCTTTTGTCTAATAATTGTTTTTCCGGTCAGGGGGTGGGGTATCTAGCTATTGAGTTGGGGAGTGCTAGGGCTTTGGAATGCCTGGATTTATCAGGAAATTGTTGTCCCGGCGTGGGTAAGGCTATGAAAACGCTATTTACTTCCGAAAACAGTGCTGCGAAGACTTTGAGGCTTCTAGATCTCTCCTCAAACTCCCTGCTGACTGAGGATGCAACGAATTTGGCTGAAGTGGTTCGGGCGTCGGCGGCTGTTGTTAACATCGATCAAACCACCGGCAAAGAAGACTCCGAGAATCCCAATTTCCTCACTCTCAACATCTCCAACAACAGCATTGGCAGGTTAGGATTGGTGAAGTTTTTGGAGTTATGTTGTGTGGGATTAGAGAATCCCCCACCTTGTAGGATCAATATAAACAAGGCCATAGCAGGGGAAAGCCAAGAAGACTATCCGTTTCAAAAATCTCTCTGCGATCTCCTAACCGTTATGCGCAACAAAGGCGTTTTAGGGAGCTCTCCCCCACCTGGATCTTCCACGGAGCTGGCTTCAGTAGTGGAATTACCATTGGAAGTTTATAAAGCTTCTTTCATTATCACTGAACCATCAACGAAGTTACCCTACTGGCGTCCAGCAACTCTTGTTGGCGGAGAACCAAAATCTCCTCCCCTCTCGCCAAGAGCAGCGAAACAAGCGGCGATCGCAAATAAGGGGAAGAGGACTGAGGTGGGGTGGATGAGGATGGAATTATACCACTCGGGGGCATCTTGCGGATTACACTCCCTAGCCGACGAAATGGCCTGGGTGGACTACGAGAGGATGGTGGCAGCTAAACTAGCCGCCGAAGAGGAAGCCCGGTTGTTGGCTCGGGAGGAGGCTGAGGAAGTTCCTTCTGCTCCCCCCGTACAGACTCCAAAAGTGATTTCCGGGCCGGTTGCGGTGTCATTGAATTAGACTATTTAACTACTTGTTTTCAGTTCATACAGTTCATACATATTAGAGAAAAAATTCATGATTACATTATTTTGGTAGAGATAGTTTTGCTTATTAGGAATATAGTCACATTGAAGTTTATTAGGGCTAGAAGAATTTAGTGCTCGCTTATTAGGAATATAGTCAAAAGAAGGATCAGTAGTATCCTATTACATAGTTCGAATTAGGGTCCGGGACTCCCTGTATATGAGTTGTTGGAAGATCAGTAATTTTCCCACTGAAGTGTTCTCCTCGTCGACCAACCCGTTTTTGGGCCCATCTCTCTCCACAAACTGATTATGAAACATAACAATAAATTATAAAACACCAGTCCACCAACAGGTAACAGTCTCCCGGAGAGTCGGTTATTGCTCTATTTAGCGGTTTTATCGGCTAGAATCTACTCAGCCTAATCGGGATATTGTTAAAGGCTGGGACCTCAGGAGTAGAAACTACTGTAGTAGTATTGTGTATCCAAATTTAGTATTGAGCTCAGTAGTAGTACTGAATTGTCGCACTAATCCAGTTACTATCGGGTAGGGACAAAAACTAAGGGCATCCTCCCCCCCCCCCTTACATTGTTGTGAAAAAAATCTTTGTTTTTTCAAATTTAACTTCACGAGTAAATCCTTGTTGTCCACTTTCCTTTGACCACTCTGTGTGTGTGGGGGGGGTAACGGAGCCCTCACTTCTCTTCTTACTTAATAGTAGTTAAACTATTGCTCACAATGCAGCCAATCTTCTACGGGGAGACCGCCGCCGAGGGTAGCTATACGGTTGGACCCAACCCCGAGTATGATAATTCGCCGAATCCAACTGTAAAATCTGTAAGTAGGGCTTTATATTAAATCTCATTAACATGTTTTTACCGCTTAAAACCCCCCTCAGATCCCGGAACGCTCCCCCGAATCCGGTTCGGACTACAAGAAGGTGGGGGATGACCCTAAATCCGTGGATTCCGAGGTGCCTGAAGTCGTTGATTACGTGGATCCGGAACGTCTTGGCCTCTACTTAAAATCTCTTCCGTCTAAACATCCCCCTATCGCCCTCATGAACCTCCTGTTTGCGAACGACCTTTTGTTGAATGATCCGGAGTATATGAAGGCGATTGAAGAGTCGTTGGAGAGTGGACTTGTTTCTCTCTCGCAGAGGGAGAACGCCTTCTTCCGAGTTCGGCGCGGTAGTGTGCATCAAGGGCATCCCCTATATCCTCCTCCCGGTCCTGACCACCGTATTTATCAAAAGTTTCTGCACCGGATTCACCCCCTCTATTATTATAATTCGGAGAAGTATTCGTATAGTAAGAAGACGGACTAAATGGGCGTCTTGTTCCACTAGCAGCACCGGTTCCTTCACCTCGTTGACGGCCAGCTGAATTGCTGTAACGACTAGAAGTTTGTCCAGAACGAGAACCAGACCCAGAAGAAGAGGCGGACTGTGATTCGGAGGAACTACTCTTTGAACTAGTCCTTCCCGCAGGAGCAACATCTTTCCCCGATCTAGCTGTGGGTTGCCGGGAGGATTGTTGACTCGTTACGCCACTCCTTGAGGTTCTCGCGGTGCCTTGTCTTGATCCGGATCCACTGTGACTCCCCGAACCACTTCCGCTATCTTGGGCAGAACTTTTTTTAGAACGCGCAGATTCTCGTTGAGAAGGGCTAGCGGACGCCGAGTCGGAGGCTGAACCTGAACCGGAATCAGAGTGCTGACTAGATTTGCCGCTTTTCCGGGACTTGACCGGACTCTCCGTTCCGGTACGAGATTCGGAGCCTGAACCCGACCCAGAACCTGAAGAGGAGCCGGAACCATCGGAACTCCTACTGGATTCAGAATCCGAACGAGCCATTTTGCAGTTGATCTAACTTGAACTAGAATGGTGAATCGTGAGAGTGATTGAGCGATTTTGCACGTTTTTATCACACGGGGATCTCAATCACTGACACTCTAATCACTCTCAAATTATTCTCTCTTCACGACGAACAATCAACATAATGGTACTACTAGGAGTGTCGTATTTAGTTCCATCCTATGTTCATAGGTGAAAACCGCTTCGGATAACAAATGTTCTATACGCTTTGATAGCTGCTACACACTGTCACTACTATGATCTACACACGTTTTTTTGAATCCTCCGCGATTTCTCTCCTCCTCTTGGTTTTCCTCCGCTATTCTCCTAATGCCACCGTACCTGGTAGAATGATTCTCCTCCTCAATTTAAGCAGCCACAAAATACTGTGTACAGCTTTTGCTGGTCCCTCCAGCATTTTGGCTTGCAAGCCATCAATCACAACGGCGAATTGGTTGTTGGCTTGCTCCAAGGACGCCGAGATTTTCACTGGATACAGCCGAATTGGCGCGACAAACGAGATGGGTTGGTTGCATTCCGCATGGATTCCAAAAGCACTTGCAGTTTTCGATTCAAAGAATCCCCCGGACCTATTAAAGCCTTTCATTTGATATACAGTGCTTATGAGAGCGCTTTTGTTCTTAGACGTTAGGTACATGCTCTTCCTAATCTGCAAACTGCCGGAGAGCGTGGTGGGGCAGAGGGTTACGGTGAGAAACAGGTACCGGTTATTAGGCAGAAAAACCAACTCTTTCTTGTTTTCTTCGGAAGGGTTTTCGCACGCCTTTCGGTTTACCTGGGGTGGTTCTTATTTTCTTCGGAAGGGTTTTCGCACGCCTTTCGGTTTACCTGGGGGGGTTCTTATTCTCTTCGGATGGGTGTTCACAAGCCTTTCGGTTGACCTGGGGGTGAATTAGTGATTTTTTAACGGTTAATATTAGAATGCATATAGATCCGTAAGAGTCTGTACATCACGAAGGATAACCTTACTCGTCTTGTCGAAAGGAGCGACGGAGGGACAGGGATGAAGTTAACTCTGGGAAACCTCGCCAAAACCCTATCCGACCTCAACCAGCCCATCACCGTAGAAATACCAGTCAA
>Ga0099798_10616_pt1 | contig 11472 bp, 12 predicted proteins | sample Uncmet_Sort29A_1_FD_89870 | JGI IMG/M metagenome (GOLD analysis project Ga0099798, IMG submission 89870) | Marine eukaryotic communities from CALCOFI LINE 67, Pacific Ocean - CN13ID_Sort29A_1 | ecosystem: Environmental > Aquatic > Marine > Oceanic | place: Pacific Ocean: Monterey Bay | collected... | reverse complement strand
TCACTGTCGGGCTTGGAGTGGGAGCATTGCTCGGGGTTGGGGTCGGGTTTGGGATTGGATGAATTTTACCTGCGATTCGAACAAAAAAAATCGTAGCTAAATTTTGACGATTATCGCGTTGGCACACTCGAAAACTGGGGTTTCTTCTCCCAGAACGTCTTCGACTTAGACCCGCTTCAGGTATTTAAGTGGTCTAAAAAAAAAGTCACTTGGGACTCCTTATCCAGGGCCAGACCCTGCACGTTTTTGGAGGAGGGGCAACGTTTAATAACACCCCGGAAACTGTTACTGTGAACTTCTAGTCGGATTTTTTTTTCCTCGAACGGGAACCGAGAGAAGACCCAGGTTCGGTGGTTGCGAAACAAAATATTGAGGAGTTTTTTCTGGCCTCAGCAACGGACTGCTCCTCGGAAACCCCGCCGCCCTCTGTGTTTTGATGTGTACCATTTCATCTCAACTTTCACCTTATTGCGTTCGCGGCTTGAAAAAACTCGAACCGTCGGCTAACTGTATTTTCCGGCGAGTGTGCAAAACACGTCGGTGGGGAAATCTGGTCGAAATGGTGAGTAAGTTTCTCGCGCCAGTGAAGTTTGTGTTCTGGTCTGCCAGCGCAAAGTACACCAAAAAGTAAGCCTGTATTTTGCGGCCGAGGAACCCTCTGGTTCGTCCGAGGGAACTGCCCCTGGTTCGTCTCAAGCTTTTCCCGTGACGGCTACAGTTTTCTCAAGCTTTTTCCGTACCGTGGCAGCAAAAGTTTTCAGTTTTACCGTGACGGCTACAGTTTTCTCAAGCTTTTTCCGTACTGTGGCAGCAAAAGTTTTCAGTTTTACCGTGACGGCTACAGTTTTTTTGCGATGGGCAACAATGCGAGTGGTAAAAAAGGGCAGCAACCATCCGACTGGCGTGACGTTGACTACGAAACCCTGATGAAGAACAAGAAGGTTCGTTTCGGTCCTCGAGGTTTTCTGAAGGAGTTGATGAAGAACAAGAAGGTTCGTTTCGGTCCTCGAGGTTTTCTGAAGGAGTTTCTGTCGGCTGTGAGAGAAAGAAGGTCTTCTGAAGGAGTTTCTGTCGGCTGTGAGAGAAAGAAGGTCTTCTGAACTGTAAATCCCCAGGCCAAACCAAAAGCCGTCGAAACGAAGGACGAGGAGCAAGCCAGGAAGAAAGACGCCCTTGCGAGAGCCCAGAGGCTCAAAGTGCGTGGTTGATTTTTTTTTTCCCCGACCTCAACTGGAACAGGACGAAGGGCTCACTTTTGACGCCAACTTTTTTAAGGTCCGTAGTGTGAGAACCCAGAACGGAAATCCTACATTTTTCCAGACGAAAAAAATCACGAACGAATACACTCGTTTAAAAGTACGAATCCGTGATTTCTGACACTGCGTGTCAAACATACCTGTTTCTGTTACTCCTCAGAAACATTTTTCTGTATACCGGGCGCCTTGTCTCAAAGCGTGAGCATTTTCCTTTTCCTCTTTCTGGTTCCACATAATTTTTCGATTTGATTGGTTGTCCAGATTCGATTTTGGGTACTTTAGAATTTGGCCGTTTAGATTTGGCTACTTAGTGGAGCCTCTGATAACATTCCTCGGCAAGTTTCGCAAGAGTTTCTTACACCACGGAGTACCGCATTCTTGGTACTCCGCGCACTGGCCAAAAAAAGCTTCCCATCAAAACGAGCGTGAGAAGTTTTCCGAACGGTTTCCGATTCCCCAAAACAGCCCCCGTGGTGTCGAAAAGACAGGCTTTGAGGAATCTACCCTAGCAGACCCCTATTCGAACCATCTGGAGGGTTGTGAAACTTCACACAAACTTCTCCACAAACGGAATCGAGGGTTGTGAAACTGCACTGAGGAGAAGAAACTTCACGCAAACTTCTCTACAAACGGAATCGAGGGCTTTGCGTGAAACTTCTCCACAAACGGAATCGAGGGCTTTGAAACTTCACTGAGGTGGTGAAACTTCACTTCACTGACTTGCAAGCGTGCGAAAACCACCGCGATTTTCACGATTGGTTGTCCAAGAAATGCCCATTTTCCCGACCAAAGTTAGGAAAACTCCCAGGCTTTGCGAGGCCGGAAAGGACGTGCCTTTTATAATCCTGGTAACATTTTTTGCGAAACTTTTACAATCGGGTTTTCTGGATTTCCCGCCTTGGCGTCACTCTGCTGAACACGTTTTTCTTCTCTAGCTCGTCATCGCAAACTTCCTCGGCCCGGAAAACAAGAAACTCAAGGAGGTATGGCAAACTTCATCGGCCCGGAAAACAAGAAACTCAAGGAGGTATGTTTTGCGAAAAACTCTTTGACATTCCCTTCCCGCCTCAGAAAAAACCTTGTCACCAAGAAAAGTGCCATAACGCTAGCCTTTGCGGACCTGTGGTAGGTTCCGGCAAATCTGGGAAACTACGATCAAACAGGAGTGGTTACGCCGAGGAAACAAGGTACCAACTGGACTTTGCTCCCACGATTTTTTTGAAGCGGGGTTTTTGCTTTTTCAGGACTTTACTGTGGATACTATGCAGGAACACATTCGGGCTAATATAATAGAGGTTTGTAAAATTAATGTGGTCGCGTCATCCGCAAATTTGAATCAGCGAAAGCAGTTGAAAAACGCTCTTGGGACACAAAACCGTCGATGAAAATCTACTCTTCTTGCGGATCTTGAAACATTGGAGTCTGTCAACTAACCTTGGAGCGAAGAATATTTTTTCCTGTATGTTCGCTGACTAAAATTTGTCTCCTTTTGAACTCACAAATCACAGCTTTTGCGCAGCCGCCAGCTTGGGACTACCTACGTAAAGACGTTCAGGAGAAGCACATCATGGCGCAAAAACGCGGGATTGAGGCAGGCACCATCGTCCTGTACCGCAAAGGTGCTAAAAACAGAGACGAGTAGGAGTCCTTGATCAAAAAATGGTTTCTTTGCGCCACTCGTTCATTTTTCCCTCAGCGTGGCATTATATAAAAGAAAAAGAATTCTGGCGATGCCTCACATGGCGGAAAGAACTAACCGAGGTTTGAGCAAAAACCTTCGAGGGCGGTTCTTGGGGGGTTTCAAGGCGTCTGTTCGCGGGTTACGGATTTTGAAGGTGACCCTTTCACGCTCGACAGTTTTTTCCATCCAAACGCTAACACAAACGAGGGGGTTTTCCAGGGTTTGTGTACCGTTTCGATGGGGTTTTCAGGGTTTGTGCTCCCGTTTTCAAGGCGTCTGTTCGCGTTTGGATGGGATTTGAAGATGACCCTTTCACGCTCGACAGTTTTTTCCATCCAAACGCTAACACAAACCTTCTTATGAACGAGGGGGTTTTCCAGGGTTCGTGTTCCCGTTTGGATGGGGTTTTCAGGGTTTGTGCTCCCGTTTTCAAGGCGTCTGTTCGCGGTTGGATGAGGTTTTCAGGGTTTGTGCTCCCGTTTTCAAGGCGTCTGTTCGCGTTTGATGGGATTTGAAGGTGACCCTTTCACGCTCGACAGTTTTTTCCATCCAAACGCTAACACAAACCTTGTTATGGACGAGGGGGTTTTCCAGGGTTCGTGTTCCCGCTTTACGGGATTTTCAAGGCTCCTGTTCGCCTGTCAGGAGCTTTTTAAAGAATTTGAGTGCGCCTTCACTTTACAAAACAGGAACGAGAATCTCGTTCGGCTCAGAAAGGGCTTTATCTTCGTGACCGTCAAAGTTCCCGACGAATAGTGCCTGATTGAAAATACGCTCTTTCGCAATGGATGGGTCGGGATTACATTTTCAGGATATTGTCGTGAAAGCGGGAGTTTGGGTACGCGTTAGAAATTTTGAGGAGCACAAGTTTCGAAGTGTTTTTTTGAGCAGACTGGGATCGGATACCTCGCTGTTTGGAGCCCTTGTTCCGGGTTCGGGAGTACATCCGGAACGGGCAGAGGATTCCTAGTGAACCAGACAAAAAAAACGCCCCCCGATTCGCTGGTAACTTTTACTCTAACTTGACTTAACCTTCTCACGGAACGTTGCCTCAAACGTTTTCCGTGCCGTGACAGCAAAAGCTTTCAGTTTTATTTTCCGATGGGCAACGATGCGAGTGGTAAAAAAGGGCAGCTACCAGTCGACTGGCGTGACATTGACTACGAAACCCTGATGAAGCGCGCGAGGACTGAGGTCCGTTTCTGTCCTCGAGGATATCAGAAGGATAGCAGCTTTTCCCCACTAGACGTTGGGTTTGGACAAGGTGAGTTCTCTCTTTTGCTGCTGGATAGAGTCCCGTGCTACCTTTCTGAACAGGCCAAACTGACTGCGAGCGAAAGGAAAAGGGCGGAGCAAGCCAGGAAGAAAGCTGCCCTTGCGAGAGCCAAGAGGCTCAAAGTTCGTGGTTGGATTTTTTTTCTCCGACCCTCACTGGAACAGGATGAAGGGCTCACTTTTGACGCCAGTTTTTTTAAGGTCCGTGGCGTAAAAACCCAGAACGAGAACCCTCCATTTTCCAGACGAAAAAAGTCGCGAACGATTACACTCGCTTGAAGGTGCGAATAAACTATGGGCAAAAGTTCCTGTTTCTGTTTCCACAGAAACATTTTTCCGTGTACCGGTCACCTTGTCTCAAAGCGTGAGGGATTTCTTTTTTTTTTCTCTTTCCGAGGACGAAAAGCCCGAGCTGCGCAAAATCGATTTCCAAAAGCTAGAGAACACATTAATAAGTTTAGTAGAAGATAGCCGCTAGATTTTATGTTTGAGTCGGCTTCACAAAAATTTGGCCGGGGGATTTGGAAGTGATAACACTCCTCGGCAAGTTTAGCAGAAGTATTTTTTCGACCCATCGGGGGGTCTCCACAAAATTCAAATTCGTGGAGAAAGCAGAACCCGTGGCTCCAACCACGGCCCCGGAAAAAAAAAATGACCAAAAACATCTCCACGACGAAACCAGGATCTTCAAATCGGGCGACCTTAGCTGTGCTCCAACATAAAATCTAGCGTCATTTTTCGATTTTCACGATTCGAGTTTGCTTACTTTAGGGTCGAAAATGTCAACAAATGCCCAGTTGCCCGGCCACCTAGAGCCGCTCAAAAAAGGGGGTCCCCAGGCTTTGCGAGGCCGGGAAGGAAATCCCGTTTATAATCCTGGTACGTACTCCTTCCTTTGTCAGTAAAACTTGAAAGCAACATTTTTTTTTTGGGCGGGGCGTTTACGCCTCCAAATCTGTTCGTAGAACAAAACGTCAGAACTGTTTCCCGTACCTGGCATATTTCCGAAAAAACGCCTGAAGTAAATAGCGAAAGTTTGACAAGCGCACCTCCTGCCGATCATCCACCGTTATCGAGAGTCTAGGGAAACCATCAGCCCAGTTAGGTCAAAAACCCCAACTGGATTTCGTGGGCGTCGCATTGCTGAGACGTTTTTCTCCTCTAGTTTGTTATTGCTGAGCTAATCGGCCCGGAGAACAAGAAAGTCAAGGGGAAGGTGTGTTTTGATGAATTTCAGAACAACATTTTCGGAAACAATCGTCCGTTAGCACTCTTTTTTTTCTCAGAAAAAACTTTCTGCCAAGGCCAAAAGGCGCCACGCACAGCTTTGTGGCTCCGTGGTAGGTTCAGGCGCTCCGTGGTTGGTTCAACCCGCATAATCTCAAGATTGAACCTTAGCCCTTTCGACTACGTGAAAATTGAAAATTCGAAAAGCTGTTCAAACCCCAAACTTCAACCCCTAATTTTCATTAAACAGTCTCAGTGACAATTTAAATTTGCTCGAAGGGTGGGGAGCTGCATGACTTTCTTTTCAGGACGGTAAAACATTAGCCATCGTGCAGCAGAACCTGGAGCTTCATCTCAAGCAGGTTTGGAAAATTAACGTGGTGGGGCCATCCACAAATTTGAATAAAGCGAAAGCGGTTTAGTCGACGAAAATCTGCGAATAATAATGGGCCGATTGACAGGAAAATATTTGCCCGAAACGCTGACTGAAATTTGCTTTTTGTCGTCTCTGAGTCACATTTACAGCTTTTGCGGGTGTTTGCAAAAACGCAGCCACCAGTCTGGGAGTACCTGCGGGAAGAAGTTCAGCGAAAACACCTCATGGCGCAAAAACGCGGGATTGAGCCCGGAGCGATCGTCCTGAACCGCGAGGGTGCTCAAAACAGCCCTCTGTATATCCGTATGTTTGAGCGCCCATTTTCAGATTGGAATGACGGATATCGTATGCGCGAGACTTGGGGCCGCCTCACATCGTCGGACCAACTTACCCCGGTTCGAGCCTTCAGGGCGTCCGTGGGAAGTTTCAAGGCGTCTGTTCGACAAACGAAAAGTGATCCTTTCACGCTCGACAGTTTTTTTCCATCAAAACGCTAACACAAACCTTGTTATGAACGAGGGGGTTTTCCAGGGTTTGTGTTCCCGTTTTGAAGGCGTCCGTGGCATGTTTCTAGGCGCCTGTTCGCGTTTTGCGGGATTTTCAAGGCGTCTGTTCGCGGTTTACGGGATTTTCAAGGCTTCTGTTCGCCTGTAACAAGTGACAGGGGCTGAAAGTCGATCGTTGGTCTCAGGATGTTTTTAATCGATACAAGTGCGCTCTTTATTTTACAAAACACTTTACCTGTTTTTTAACCCGCACATTTCTGGGCGTGAACTGAGATAAATTTTCCAAGTGCGGGTTTATCTCAGTTCACGCCCAGAAATGGTTTTATCTTCACGCCCAGAAATGGTTTTATCTTCGTGGCCATCAAAGTCCCGAACGCGATTACACATTTTGCTGCCTGATTTATCACTGAGGACCCCGCTGTTTGGGGCGTCTCTCGGACAACACTGTTGAATTTACAGACAAAGACAGTTTCGGACTTCTCTTTCGTTTGCAGTTTTTACCCGCTCGAGAAGGGTTGAAACCATGTCGGCGACAGAGCAGAGAATTGCCGGCCCTATTTCTGTACGCGGCAGCTGGCACGGAATGTGTATTTTCTCTGCCAGGGCCTCCGGAAACGGACCACCCCGCAGGTGGGCGGAGCGTTTTGGATGTTGTAGTAAATTGTTCCCAGCCCGTCGACGAGGCCGCCGCTGCGAGGTGCTCTTTGTTTTGCAAGCCCGAGTTCGTGCTCTGTGTTTTGCAAGCCCGAGCTCGTGCTGGCTGTAAACCGCCAAAACCTGGAAGCGCTTTGCAGTTTCAAGTCAAAAGCCAAAAAAAGCGCAATTTTTCAAAAGCGCTTCCAGGTTTTGGCGGTTTACAGCCAGCACGCCCGAGTTTCCATTGAATGCGCTTCTGACTCGGCCGTAAGTTTTGCAGTGTTGGTCTAACCAGAGATGCCAAGGACGTGGACAGAGACGCGTGCGTCCTTTTTTTGCCAACGACTTCTCAAAGTCTTTTCCAAGTGTTGTTGAAGCCAAACTGAAAACCGATAAGTCACCAACGTAATTTTTGAAATCACGAACAGCTACGCCTTTGAAAAAATATTTTGGGTGAACCGGTTACGTTGAAAGCCAGGGATTTTTCGTTGTTTTCCAACACGGGACTTTTTGTCACCAGGACGAGTGAGAAGGCCGAGACGGCGCTTGAGGGTAGGCGTTTTTTCGAACGGCGCTTGAGGGTACAGTATTTGAGGGGTTTTGTTGCGTTTCAAAAATATACACCCCTCTTTAACCAAATGGTCACGGCCGTTTTCGTTTTGCGAACTATAATCCGCGTTTCAATCTCCATTTTTTCTGAAAACGGCGATTTTCGAAATATTTTTTGAAACGAAAAAAAACCCCTCAAATACTGTACGCTCAATTTTTTTCGAACGGCGCTTGAGGGTACGCATTTTCTCGGACAGTTGCCCAGCCGAGTGCTCTGGCGCGGTGTGCCGTTCGAAACTCCTGTTCCATCCCACGGGTTCCACCAGAGACCCCATTACGATAGAGGTACACTCCCAAAGTCGTCAAACCACGCGGTTTCAGGAGTGGAGAAAGACAAACCGATGTTCGTGTCCCGACAAAACAAAACTCCCGGTTTTTCAGCGACTTCCATCGTTTGCGGAAAAGTGGTGCGGTTCCTTCAGTAGGGAATCGATCCGCGGCAGTTTTTACCCGCCAACTTTGGTACGCGGCTGCCTAACGTCCCCCCGGGAAAAATCGTTGTTGGGCAGGCTTTACAATTTTCACACTGGTGCGCCCCTCGTTGGATTTTTGGGGAAAGGATTTTTTTTTTTGCAGTGCTTAATAACTGGGGTGTGTGTGTAGGGTCGTTTTTTTGGACTTTGGTCGTCGTCCCAGCCGAGCCTGGTGTTTTTCATTTACACGGCCATGTGCGAAAACGAGAAAAAAAACCTCCGGAAATCTGGTTTCAAATTCCACCCTTGCGTAAATGTCACTCGAAACAGTTTTCAACTGGTTTCGTTTGCAGCAGGGTCCATGTCGTACTAGTGCGTTTTTCCCTCTTTTTTCAATATCCCGTTGGAGCAGGTAATCTTTTCAACTCTTTTTATGCTGGTGTGGCGCCCAATCTTCAACGGGTGTGAAACGTAAGGCATTTGTCAGATGGTTCAGTACTACCTTCTACGGGTTCGAAATTCCACTTTTTTCCCTTCTACGGCCGACTACCGTCTGAAATTTCACTACTCGCTTTGAACTTCCTTGCGTGAAATCGGGTATTTTGCCTGGAAATTTCGGGTTTTCCCGAACATCTTAAAGTTTGCGTCCCAGACGGCAACAACAGAGGTAACGAAAACCGAAACTCTTCGTGGTTTTCCAACACCTAGCCTGGCTTTTTACCAAAGTACGCACCATCTAAGCCCCAAAGTCCGCGTCCTTCAGGGCCCAGCAATCTCCAATTATTGTACGTCCTCAAGAGGGAAACTGAAAATTGAACGCCAAAAGTCAAAAATTGAACACCAAAAGCTGGAACGGAAATTGAACACCAAAAAATGGAACGGAAATTGAACACTAACAGCTGAAAATTGAACACCAAAATCTGGAACGGAAAATCGAACACCAAAAGCTGTAACAGAAAATTGAACACCAAAAGCTGGAACGGAAAATCGAACACCAAAAGCCGTAACAGAAAAAAATTGAACACCAACAGCTGAAAATCGAACACCAAAATCTGGAACGGAAAATTGAACACCAAAATCTGGAACGGAAAATCGAACACCAAAAGCTGGAACGGAAAATTGAACACCCAAAAGCTGGAACAGAAAATCGAACACCAAAAGCTGTAACAGGAAATCGAACACCAAAAGCTGTAACAGAAAAAAACTGAACACCCAAAAGCTGAAAATCGAACACCAAAATCTGGAACGGAAAATCGAACACCAAAAGCTGGAACGGAAAATTGAACACCCAAAAGCTGGAACAGAAAATCGAACACCAAAAGCTGTAACAGGAAATCGAACACCAAAAGCTGTAACAGAAAAAAACTGAACACCCAAAAGCTGAAAATCGAACACCAAAATCTGGAACGGAAAATCGAACACCAAAAGCTGGAACGGAAAATTGAACACCCAAAAGCTGGAACAGAAAATCGAACACCAAAAGCTGGAACAGAAAATCGAATACCAAAAGCTGGAACGGAAATTTGAACTCCTCCCACCCACAGCCAATTATCGAACGGGTTCGTCTCTCTTGAAACTTCTCCCAAACGAAAAAAAAACGCAGGCCCGTGAACAAGCAAAGACTGAAAGCGGTTGGGTTTCGAGTTATTACGAAATTTTCAAACCCCGCAGTTCCCATCTCACTCGTCTTTGAGAAGGTCTGTTGAAAAAGCCACGCAGAACGAAAAAGACAAGATACGGTGAACAGAACGCGTTTCCTTTTTCAGCCTCACCCGTATTACCGGGTATTTCCAACACGCCCTTCGGCCCATTATTTTTTTCCACATTCAGCCCATTTTTTTTCCACAGTCGGCCCATTTTTTCCACATTCGGCCCATTTTTTTTCCACATTCGGCCCATTTTTTTTCCACAGTCGGCCCATTTTTTTTCCCGGCATTTTTTTTCCACATTCGGCCCATTTTTTTTCCAGGCATTTTTTTCCACATTCGAAGCATTTTTTTCCACATTCGGCCCATTTTTTTCCACATTCGAGGCATTTTTTTCCACTTTCACGACCTTGGTGGCATTTTTTTCCAGGGATTTTTTTTTCCACTTTCGCGGCCTTGGTGGCATCCGCTTTCGCGGCATTGGTGCCATCTTTTCCTGAGACCATTGTGCCATTTTTTCCACCCAACTTTTCCACTTTTGAGGCATTGGTTGCATTTTTTTCCACTTTCGCGCGTTGGTGGATTCCACTTTCGAGGCCTTGGAGGGATTTTTCCACTTTCGAGGCCTTGGGGGGATTTTTTTGTCCACTTTCGAGGCCTTGGTTGCATTTTTGACCACTTTCGCGCCTTGGTTCTATTTTTGACCACTTTCGCACCTTGGTTCTATTTTCCGCTTTCGCGGCCGTGGTGGCAAACACACTTTCGACGCATGGTCGAATTTTTGTCCACTTTCACACCTTGGTGGCATTTTCTTTCACTTTCGCTGTTCCTGGCGTTCCAGTTTAGCGGTCGGTGGGCGGACTTTTTCCACACCGTTGGAATGCCGGCAGCTGTGTACGCGAAATTATTTCTTGGAGAGTTATCCAAAAGTGGGCTGACTATTCTTTCGGGTTGAAAAGCTTCCGCGAACCACGATTTCTGGGGGAAACTTTTGCATCTTGCATTGAATTGCCGTATTTACAGCTGAGCGCCATTTGAGCTAACTTGCGGAATTTCCAGTGTGATTCCCACTTGTAGAATTGCCTTCTTGTTGAGTTACCCAAAAGTGGGCTGACTATTCTTTCGGGCGCAAAGCTTTGTCACGTTCGAGCTCAGGAGGCAGCTCACATCACAGCTCGATGTCGTTTGCGAAGTTTCCCACTTACTTGTGAAAATGATTTGCTTCTTACCTCTACTGGAAGATTGTCGCACTCAAATACTTGGAACCGTATGCGAAACCCGTGAAAATCCCTTCTTGGAGAGTTACACCCAAAGCAGGCTGGCTATCTTTTCCGGGTTCAAAAGCTTTCACGACACAGGGATTCAGAACGCTGGACGATTTCTTGCGTTCAAGCTCTGGGGCAGCTGTCCGCTGTTGTAACACTGCCTTCCGTTGCTGAACGCCTCTCGCCTACTAGACTTACGGAATTCCTTTTTCAGAAACCACCTCTAGAGTCGAATACGTTGTCGTCTGTTCCTTCAACCGGGTCGAAAGCCACCTTCTTTTTGCCCAGGATGGTGGAGACGTCCTGTCTGCTGCTCACGCCGGTTGACGGTCTCGAGATTCTGGTCTGGCCCTGGGTTTTGGTCCAGGGGTGCCTTTGGCCCGACTCCCAAGGGTTTGAGTCTGCGTGTGAGGACCCAGAGCTGACGCGAAAGAAGTCCTGGACCACCCAAAAGACGGACACGGAGCTCACGCCGTACACGGTTGACGCAAGCGTTCACGTGTGACACACTTTGCGGGTTGATGGAAAAACGGCGTCTGGAAACGAGCGCGAAAACCTGAAGGTGTAATCTTCGTTAGTTCA
>Ga0099798_10614_pt1 | contig 11478 bp, 12 predicted proteins | sample Uncmet_Sort29A_1_FD_89870 | JGI IMG/M metagenome (GOLD analysis project Ga0099798, IMG submission 89870) | Marine eukaryotic communities from CALCOFI LINE 67, Pacific Ocean - CN13ID_Sort29A_1 | ecosystem: Environmental > Aquatic > Marine > Oceanic | place: Pacific Ocean: Monterey Bay | collected... | reverse complement strand
GTGTGGATGTAAACTCGGTAAACCTGGAGGACAATGAGAACCAGAAAATGAAAACAGACGTCGAAGAAAGTAGGCTATCAAGTGTTGAAACCGTCCCAAAATCCGGTACATTGGGTACTACCGATAGCGATGCAGATGCCCACCTTCTGCTCCTGCTTTTCAGCGCAATCCAAAGAGTCGACCTCCCGTCTTGCCGGTTCCTTCTCAATGGAACCTGCGATGTGGACCCCACCGCAGGCTGCGATGCTAGGGACAATCGCGGTCTCACACCGTTCATGTACGCAGTATTTGTGTATGCCTGGAAATTGGGATCCGAAGACTTTGGTGTGATGTTGGAAAAGAAAGGCGTTGCCATGAGTTCTGTGGTCTCAGATATGAATGCAATTCTTGAATTGTTGGTCTTGAGAAGCCGAGAGTGGGAGGAGAAGAAAATGGAGGTTGAGAGGGTTGTAATTGTTGGGGGAAAAGATGGAATCGCGGATGTGGTTTCTGCAGATGGGGATACAAAATCCAAGAAGAAAAAGAAAAAGAAGAACCAGAGCAAGAATCCGAGCGAGGCTGGGCAAGCAGAGCAGGCTAGCGGTAAAAAATCCGCAGCCAAAGCCGTGAAGAGCTGTGTGAACTGGTCCAATCGAACGGGACAAAGTGCGTTTCTCTTCGCCTGTGGAGCAGGACACGGGGATCTGTCTGAAGCTGCGGACATGGACATGGTGGAATGCCTCAATTTGACTGCAAAAAAACATTCTGATTCGACGTCAGCTAACAACAGAGTCACAGCTTTTCTCGAATATCTTGTCGGTGCAACAGTATCGGGGAAACAGAACGTAAAAGGGCAACAGTCTTCTTCTAATGAGAAGTCCAGTTCTAGCTGTTCTCCTGGGATTGGTCTGAACCTTACGCCCTTCGCCAGCGACGACGACCATTGGGGCGCCCTCTTCTACGCGGTTCAGAGCCGCAATCTCCCCGCAGTCAAGTTTCTACACCGAAGATTTCCGCAGTTCTCGAAGCAGGTAGACCGGTGGGGCCATTCGCCTCTGTATTACGCGGTTTTGAAGGAAGATTTGGAGGTTGCGAAGGAACTGTTGAGGTGGGATCTGGTTGATGGGTGTGTGGATCAAAATGGGGATCGGGATCTCTATCAGCTTTTGCGTCACCTACGCATTAAAGTGAACGTAACGGACGACTACGTCAAGACGTTGAGGACTCAAAGCGCAGCCGTCAACTACAAGCGCCCACAGCGGGCGCATCGACGTCGAAACGATCAAGACGGGTGGATTTCGCCTTTGGGACTGTGCCTGAAAAAGACGATCTGGTAATAAATTGCAAAATTTGGTGTTGAGAATATTTACATGAGACTCAGTGATGGTTTTGATTGAGGGGATGAAAGATATTTGGATCAATACGGCGTCAAGTGAGAAAATTTGAACATTTCCGCCCATCTCCACCCATTTTCCCACAATCGTCAGGTATCCCGCCCTGCGTTTTGAAGCGGAATTGGAAGCCTGCGCACAGCTCGAAGAAGCCAACACGCAAAGTCAAATGCCAAGCCCAGTTGTATATTTGGAAGGTCCTGGTCTGTCCCTCCTGCTCTCCCACCCCCTGTGTTCCCTGTCGGACCCGAAATTCGATTGTGACCATCTCGGAAAAGGTCTGATTTATCAGGCAGTAGAGTTTCTGGCGGATGCGTTGGAGGAAATAGACGCCTTGGGCTTGGAGGTGGATTCGGTGGATTCGGTCAAGCCACGGATCGCAGCGGCAAAAACACGAGTTTTCCGCAGTTTCTTTTCAGCCCTGCAGGCTCTATTGGCGAATACGGAAGGTGATTCCTGCCCTTCCCTAGGTTCCAAAGAGTGCAAGGAAGAAGGGGTTGTTGCAGGCAAGAAGAAGGATATCAATACGATTAATACGATTGCGACAGGAAGAAGAACTACAGCAGTGGCAAATATCGTAAACGCCGTCGACGATGTCCATCTGCGATCGGCGGCCTTCGCGCTGTGGAGAATCAAGGAAACTGAGTGGAGAGAGAAGATTCTCGGATTGTTCAGGGAAAATGGGTTGGACGAGGGTTTGACCGATCGGGATGGAAGGACTTATGGGGAGTTCTGGGAGATGCAGTGGAAGGGGGGCACTCCAAGTGCCGTGAATGGAGGCGAACAACTTGAACCTGGGAAGGGTGAAAAAATTCAAATGAAATCTCAATTTGCCAGTGGAAATGCAGATTCTCATCGAAGTTCAGCTTCCCAGGGAAAAAACAAGGGAGAAGACCCTCCACCAATGCAGAAGGTGTCAACTGGTTCAAAGAAAGTCGGTGAGTCCACGACCGGCGCTTCCTCCTTGTTCGAGGAAGCCCAACAGCAAAGGAAGGGCCGCTTCGGGGTGGCGGTGGACATATCGCGAGAACACGAGTACAAAAAGAAAAAATCCCAGAAATTGAAGTGTTACCGGTGCTTGGAATTCGGGCACAGGCCTGCGGATTGTGTGAACGAACCGAAGTGTAACTTGTGTGGTAAAATCGGACACGAAACTAGGGATTGTCCTGAAGTCCCCGAGAAAGGTTTGCAATGATGTATAATGTGATTTCTGTCGATTCCGTAGAACACATACAACAGGCATAGTGGTCTATTGAAGGGCCGAGACTCGCATCTGAAAGTACAGCGCTGTAAACTACAAGCGCACATTCATAATTCCATTGAGATCTTAAAAGACATCTTCAGAGACTCACGCGCATATTCCGAGAAAGACATCACACAGAAACCAGTTAATTTCAAGCAATTGCAGTCCCAGACGTTTAGATCCACAATTATCGAACAAGTCCTGCTCGAGAAAACAAATACAAAGTCAAAGCACTAATAATTCAATTGCATGATACGGTGGGCATCGTAGTTTCACGACAACCATGTTTCCGAGTGTCAAATTCTTTCTCAATCAAATCTCGGTGTGAAGAAAAAGTTTAGCAGACATTTTCATTTTTGTTCCCGTGAATATGCAAATCCTTATCAATTTTTCTAAATGATCAGCACACTTTTTTCATCGCCATGTGAGTACAACAACAACGCCAGCAGCAACAACACGAGTCACAATACTCATTTACTAACCTTGTGATTGATGTCAGCACCAGTGATTATATCTCTCTCGTCTCCCAAACTTTTAGAAAACCCTGTCTGCTCTGTCTGAAAAAAAGTCTCGTTGGAGAGCATCGAGAGCATCTAAAATCCCTATGCTGTCTCTCTCAAAACGTCGCCAGCGATATCCCTCTTTCACAAATTCAGCGAATCTACGTCTAGATTCTTCAGCTTTCATCAGTGCCAACTCTTCTCGAGTTCAAAATTTCAATATTTATAGTTCATTGGGCAGAAAAACTACAAACTTTCCTTCTTCACAGACTAACAAAGCAAAACTAAAAATATGGCTAAATTCTTAAGCATTGCCGCTATACTGGCTCCCGCCGGATTCGACTCCGGTGCCAGCATGGCAGTCGAAGCTTTAAAGCCTTCCCGGCGGTGCACTCGTAGCACCGGTTGCACCAACCGGCGATCCTCTCGTCGCACTACTCGGGGATCCTCTCGTAGCAGCACACGGCCAGTAAGATCGTCTCGAAGCAAGGGTTTGGGCCTCTCGACCAGAGATCGGTCTCCGCGCTCTCGTCAAGCCAGAGAGCCCCAACAGAAGTGCACGTACCACAATGAAAGGGGCCAAAAATTCACGACCAGGGAGGAATGCCTGCCTTCCAGATTGGCACAGTACCCCACCACGTTTCCTGAGACAGAATACATCAAATCCACTGTTCGAGAGGCCGCCTTCATGGTGAAAATCGAACGAGAATTTGACAACAAGGGAGAATTTGCGATCTGTTCGGGGCTTTTTGTGGATGGGCTCGACAAACTTTTCGACCCCAAGAGTGTGGGGGATGGGGATTCCTTGTTTGTGCTCACGAATGCTCATTGTATGTTTGGAGTCAAGTCGTTGGCTCTGGTCGTAGGATTTGGCGCCAAGGACCAGCTTGGTCCCCGAAAAGATCGGAGCTTGCGCGTCAAGGTCGAGCTCAAATCGAAAATCTCGAAAATTTCCCGGAAGTTTAGCGATGGCAAGGACGGCAAGGTGACTATCGCGCATGGTCGAGAGGGGACCAAAATCATTTTGCCCAAGGTATCTCTTTGCTCTTGCATCCAATGCGTCCTCCAGAGGCAGTAGTCATGATATTGACCTCATTTTTGAAGAATTCCAGTGCAGCAGTTCTAATCTGAAAAAAAACAGGACCCGCATGCCAATGACATAGCTGTGATCAAACTTTCGGCCGAGACATCCAGGAAGTTGAGACACCCAAAAGCCGGTATCAAGCCCTTGTCGATCCTCGGCCTCGCTGGGACTGGAACCCCGGGTCTGCGGACGCTCGTGGAAGGTGAGTGGACTTGATCTATTTATTTCGGCAGCATAATGACAGCACTTTGGTGCGGACAAAGCAGATCGTGTACACACCCCATATGGAAATAGCCATTTTGTACGCTTTCTCGACGTTTTCAAGTGGAATCAATTAAAAGATTGCAATGTTCGTTGCATTATCATTTTATGTGGTGCGCGTTCCCATTCCTGAAAATACGCGACTCTCTGAAAATTCTGAAAATACAAAAGGTGAGATGACAACCGAAGAAAAACGGGACAATATCGTTTGCCAATTCTACGCTAATGGCGAACCGGGCGCGCCCACGGGAGCCTTTTCTCCTCAGTCACCCAACCCGGATTTCCAGCCTTGGCGCCTCCGCAAAGCGTTTCCGCTCACTTTTTTCAAACGAATGGGCCGTAAGGCGAGGAATGGCGACAATTGGAAGATCTGTGGAAAAGGAAAAGACCGAGGAGACACCTGGACTTTGAGAGATCGCAGTATCCACGTTAAGGGCCGCCGGAGGGGAGGGCGCTTCTCCGAGAACCCATCGTTTTCACTCGGTGGGGATGGGTCCAGCGGCGGCTCGGTGGTGTGCACAATCGGGGGAAAACAGTACCTCGCCGCCACTTATTTCGGGGGGTTGAAGGCATGCGAAACGCATGGGGCTGATGTGCATATCGAGAGCTACCTCCTGCCGACGGGTGAGATCTTGGAAAACATTCCGGCTCACCATTTCAAATTACATAATTCCGGCTCGCCATTGAGAAGGAGATCTGGTTGATGCAACACCAATTAACCGATGCATATAGCCTTTCACCACAGTGCATAGGGTTAAGCGTTCAAAAGTAGTGTATAGCCGCTATAGCGGCGCAGTGAGTGAGACGCTACGCTAGCAAATCGACAAAAAAAAAAAAAGATGTGCGTCGTGACGCGCAGACGATTAATGTGATGAGTGGTGCAGATGCAAATTGCAGGGCATTTTTTTGCCTTGCTGTGATCCCGTTTCAGCGACTCATCCCAATTCCTCAGAGTAGCAATCCATGACCATCCGTTTCGTTTTCATTGTTGAATAATCGGCTCAAGTTTCTGTCTATTTAACTTCGCTTGTTAGTCAATTGTTGGATATCTTTTTGTCTGCTGCCGTGACCGTCGGAGAGTCAAGCTCTTTTTCTTCAAGTGTTCACAATCTTGACACATTGTTGGTTAATTGTACTCTTCCACCAACTGGAGATCGGTCGAAGGCAGCATGGCGTATCAACATTTTTTGTCGTGTGACTATGAGAGAGAGAAATGGCTTTGCAGAAAAAGTTTCGTTTGAGTGAATTCTAATCAAATCAGTTCAGTCAACATCAGCAGCATTCGTTGTGTCAGCCGGACACAAGGAGAAAAAATACGTTTTCCTCTTTCAAAAACCGCCAGCGATCCGTACATATCACGACTTCAACAGTCAAATCTACGTCTAGTTTGCGCAGCTCTGATTTTAGGGTCAATTTGGCTTCTTTAGTCCATTCAACTAGTTCATTCACATTGAGTAGGAAAACGCGTTTTCTTCAAAAACTATTTCAGACTGAAAAGATGGCTACATTCTCGAAAATTTCAACATTTGTCTCTGCCGGAGCCGCATTTCTTGACGGATTCAGTCTTTCGCCCGGAAGGTATCCAATATACTTTTGTTTCTCGCTACCAACTGCGGCTATTGTGGTTTAATACAGCCAAAGACAGTCGAAATGGTTCTGTAAAGCCTCGGATAATGAGTCTATAAAACCCAGCTCAACACCACATTTGCACACAAGTTTGTTCCCGCAGTCATGGAATGCATTGTACAACATGTAATAATTCCAAACAACAAAACCAAAATAACAGTGTTGCTGCGCCTGTCGTGGCGGTGGAAGCCAAAAGCGTCGGCCGACGGAACTTCGTTGAATGGGTGGAGGATCCTTCGTTGGAACACCTGGAGTGCAGTGACGATGATGCTTCTTTCGTGCCCTCTGCCGGAACTACTGCCGGAGCTAATGGCGGTGGTGCTGGTCATTCCGAGGACAGCGTGGCAGTGGAAGCTTTAAAGCCATCGACCCGGCGGTGCACTCGTAGGTGCACTCGTAGGTGCACTACTCGTAGCAGATCTTCTCTTCGTAATACCCGGCGATCCTCCATACCTGACGATGATGAGGTGAGTAAAAGTCGTAGAAGGAGTGATAAAGACGCCTGCGATCACGGCTTCAGCAAAAGGGAGGATTGCCTAGCGGCACAGCTCGAAAAGTACCCTACCTCGTTTCCGGATGTGACGCAGATCAAATCGACCAAACGGGAGGCCCCGTTCATGGTGAAGATCGAAAGGATTTACAAAGACGGCGCTTTTGCGGTCTGTTCGGGGCTTTTTGTGGATCTCGACCTCGATATCCAGGGCGACGAGGACAACCTGTACGTGCTCACAAATGCTCATTGTTTCTCCGAAGTCATGTCGCTCGCTTTGGTTGTTGGCTTCGGCGAGAAGGATAGATTCGGACGCAGTGGGGGCAAGACAGTCAAGGTACTTGTTTGATTTAATTGACAGTATTCTATTGGGTATTAATTGAGTAAGTATTTACACGAGTGTTTGTTGACTTGCTAGCACAGCATTTCGGAGCAATCGCGTTATACTTGTTCAAATTATGAAGATGTGGCACACCAAACGTTGAAATGCATTGAATCTGATTTTCTCCTTGTGACCCCTCTGTCAACATGAACAACTGCCAGGTCGACTTCAAACGCAGGTTCCAGACACTAAAAACTGGGGTCGAATATAGATATTGGAACAACGTGTTAAACCCCGCGACCGTTGCGTACACCAAAGATGGGACGGCGATTATCATGCCAAAGGTATACTGTTGAGCTACGGTAGTCTGACGCCGACCCTCTACGCCTGCCTTGTGTCCACCGCGCTTGCGGTGCGACGGCTTGCCGTGACGGTCGTTCTACCCGGGACTCCTTGCGTCTCTCGGATTCGTCTTCGCTGGACAGTCACTGCCTCTGCGCACGCGGCAGCGATAGCTTCAATACTGTTGAGCTACGTTAATGTTAGTATTTAGGTGCAATGAAGTCGTCGAATTTTTCCAGTTCTGTGGACGTATATTTCTCCAGAGTTTGTGGCAGACGAACCATTTGCAAAGGCCGTATTCTCGAGAGGATGCATGTGAGTATATTGTACATTAATTGTTCGAAAATTCCCTCTGAAACTACCACAGGACCCTAATGTCAACGACATCGCCCTGATCAAACTTTCTGCTGAGAAATCCAAGCAGTTGCGTGCTCATGCGACTGGTATTAAATCCTTGCCCATACTTGGCCTGGCTGAAGGATCACCGGATCTGGAAACCCTTCTCGAAGCAGAAGCTGAAACGAACGAAAACAAAGTCGATGCCAATGGAAGGATTAGGAAAGTCAGGAAGGGCAAGAAGCCCAAGAAGCCCGTAATGTGCCAGTTCTACTCTAATGGCTCATTCGCGTGGGGCAAGCACACTCCGTTTAAGAAGACGGGGGGGAAAAGGGTTCCAAGGGTGCCAAGTTGGAAAAAGTCGAACTCGGCTGCTGGCTACAAGCCATGGCGGTTGGCCAAAGAGTTTCGTCTCAGCTTTTTCGAGGAAGTCCAATATTTCAGGTAATTTAATTATGAATGTTACTGAATTAGTGAATATACTAATACGTGTTAGTAGGAGTCTTCTTGGTCTGTGGCGAATTAAACCGAACTATTGACTAGTAGTCGGATGTCTTTTTCATCTGTTTAGTGCCTGTCAGATTCATTGTGTGTCTTCAAGCTCCTCGAGGTCGCTGATGCGAATTTTCGTGTCTTCACATTATGAGACAGAACAAACGCCTTTTTCACGTTGCTTTACTCAATCAATGGTAAACTGCACTTTCCTTAACATCCATAAAAGTTCTTCAATAATACATCCTCCAAAAACAAACCCAAAAAAGAAACGGCGCACGCTTCAAGCTCCGGGGAGACGCACGGAAGAATCTGAGTTGGACCTTGAAAGATCGTGATGTGGTGGATCCGCAGCACTGGGTCGGAAAAAAGAACGGCAAAGATGGGGTCTTCTCCGAGAAATTAAGGCCCTTTTCGACGAATCCCTTTTTCGTGATCGGGGGAGACGGGGCTAGTGGTGGATCCGTAGTCTGCACCGTCGAGGGGAGACAGTATGTTGTCGCCACGCATTTTGCTGCTTTATGGGCGTGCCATCACCACGCCACGGATGTGAGTCTATCCAGTTTTTTTGTGCCTACGGGGGAGATTGTCGAAAGCATTCCGGTTCGGTATTTCAATCTTCGTCGAAAACATTGAATCAATGTCTACTGCGAAAATTCGAAGAAGACTTTGGCGAGCGAAGAATTTTCCAAGCGCAACGGCAATGTTTGATCCAGGAATCATCAAGAGGTTATTTGATTTTCTTGATGTAATTGTACTTATTGCAATCGAGCGGGGGTTGCGTACTTTGATCTGACACCCAGAAGTCTGATGCTGAGGAGTCTGAGGATGGAAAAACTATGACGATGGACTCAAGCTAATTACTAAGTGCAAGTTGAACCTGCACAAAGGCGTGCAGGGGCGTGCAGGGAGTTGCATAATTTTCGACAGATTTGCTGGGTGGCAGATGATGGAGGACCTGAGATGGGGGACAATTCAGAGGCATGTGAGATGTCTTCTCTAGAAGCAGAACAGAGCTCGCCAGAGAAAGAAGGAGATCGAGGCAGCCTTCGGCTTCTAGAGAAAGAAAGCAGGAGACTAGGGAAATTCCAGTTGGTCTGTCCCCAAGAGACAGTCTGAGTCCCGCATGGATTGTTTGTTGAAGATGGATTTTTTTGCTGATGGATGGAGTTGAATGCTGCGGAGTTGGTTTTGCTGAACAGACTTCCTCGTTGATCCCAATATAGACTTCAACAACGACACCACCAGCAACAACTTCCATTCCATTCCATTTGCCCAACGAGGGGTTACAAGAGTGTTGTGAATGTTTCAAAATTTGATGCTTTTACTTCTTGCATCGCGCTTCATGTCGTCGCATAATGCCGACCCTTTTTCCCTTCGCTTTGTGTGTCATGGTGTCTACGTATTCTACTTGGAAGTTACATTTTCTACATTTTATATGCCCGTCACCCCGGGAATTTTCAGGAATAATTATCCTGTGCGACCTCGCCTGTGGTCCATAGCTACCAGCACCTGTTTCAACGCATATTGAAAAGCAATGGAGTAATGGAGTGTTCTATACTCATTGAGGGGTTCTTGCCACATACTCGTGCCATGATCAGATTAAAGCCGGGCTTCCTTGCGAAGCCGGCCACAACAATTACGGCTGATATAATAGACGTCCTGGGAGTTCCAGACCTAGGTAGATGAACGTCAGCATTGAATCAGAATCGACAGCTTGTACGGAACATAACTGATAACATGCGACGAAAGAAAGAGATTGCGCCTCCACGCACAGCCGATGTGGTGTAAGAGCTATCATCATTCTTATACCGATACGAGGGTAAGCCGATGCTTGATGCAGATAGTCATAGTAGGGCAATTTTCTGGCTCCATCGTCCATACATGGAAAAACTATCAAAGGTCGGTCATTTTTTGTCGTGTTTAAGATCTATAAATACATGTTTTTGTCGCGTTGGATGTATCGTTTTTTTTATCTAGAGGAGTAGTGCATCCTTTGATTGAGAATCGTGTGCAAAATGGCTCAGCAACAAGTTTTTTTCGTCTAATATCTGTCAGCGGGACCACACGATCCCAATCAATATTGTATAGCAGTGGCATTGATTTGCTACAAAAGACAAAAAATCAGCATTCGACTCTGGATATCTAGATATCTCCGCAGTCTAATCACTAGCGTTGAAACTCTTGTAGAGTAAGAGCTCAAAATTCCAAGAAGTCACAATCGACAAGCGAACTGCCTTTTCGTCAAAAAAACTAAACAAGCCAAACCAAAAAAACATGAGTAGGTTTTCGAAGAAAATCGCCACTAGTATCGTCGCTACGACTACGAGTACACTCGGATTCGGCAATACATTGACATCCGGCATCCAGAATGAGAAGCATGGCCTTGAAGAAAAGAACCCAGTCCTCACGGCACTCGCCGCACCGATACTCGCCGCACCGATGCGCCGGAAGTCGTCCCGTATTGCGAAGATACAACAAACCTGTGAACACAAATGCACATCCCCGGAAGCGTGTCTCAAAACCCAATTGAAGATTTTTCCAACAACATTCCCAAATGTGGAGTGGATTAAATCGACCAAAAAAGAGGCAAGTTTCTTGGTGAAGATTGAAAAAATTCTTGATAAGGAGGGAAGGTGGGAAATCTGCTCGGGGATTTTCGTGGATCTCGTGGATCTCCAGAGTGTTCTCAATAGTACCAAGGGGAAGGGGAAGGGCAAGGTGGATAAGGACTCGCTATATGTGCTCACAAATGCACATTGCGTGCAGGAAGCGGTGGCGCTTGGGTTTATTGTCGGCTTTGGCAAAGAAGACAAGTTGGGTCGGGCAGGCGATCGAGGGCTGCGTGTCAGGGTATACGGTTAGTTACACATGGTGTCGGAAATCGTCTAGCAGTAATTCAGCGATTTCAGCAATTTTCCGAGTTATTTCTGCCGGGTCCAGTCGAATTCCTTGAGCCTAGGTCGATCTCTCCATTTTTGTTTGACATTCGGTTGCTTCCATAATTATGATACATATTGATACTGTGCCGGTGCGGTTACGTCAAAACACACTTGCGTTCTCCACAGGTCGACCTCAAGAGGAAAATCCCCGATATTTACAAGGGGGACACGCGTGTTATGGACAGGGGCGCCACCGTTTGGTACGGCAAAGACAAGACCAAGAAACACCCCGCGACGAAGATCATTCTGCCAAAGGTACTTGCTTGTGTTGCGGAGTTTTCAACTTTTTCAGGAGTTTTGTTGCGGAGTTTTCAACTTTTTCAGGAGTTTTCAGAAGTTTTCCCGACTCAGCCAATAGAAATGCGGAAGTAATGTCTCTTTCATGCTCAAGCCGATTGAAGTACTGTCACATGATTGAGTAACTTCCTTATTCTGAGTCTGACGGCATCAAGCTTTCCAACAAATTAAAA
>Ga0099798_10613_pt1 | contig 11513 bp, 9 predicted proteins | sample Uncmet_Sort29A_1_FD_89870 | JGI IMG/M metagenome (GOLD analysis project Ga0099798, IMG submission 89870) | Marine eukaryotic communities from CALCOFI LINE 67, Pacific Ocean - CN13ID_Sort29A_1 | ecosystem: Environmental > Aquatic > Marine > Oceanic | place: Pacific Ocean: Monterey Bay | collected... | reverse complement strand
TTTGCCTTTGATCGAGCTACGTGTTTGATGGCCTCAGCCTCTTAGGGGCTTCGTATTTCCATTCATTACGGCTAACTTCACATTTACATAACTCATCTGGGTACAGGCTGTTCACATAGTAGTTAGCTCCATTACAGGCATCGTACACACAGCAATTCCTGTAATCATTAGAATTATCGATATCAAAAAGACCGTAAAATCTCATTTTATACGGCTCCGGCGTCATCCCAGACTTTTTTTGGCTAATCTCAGTAAAGGGTTTCGCCCCGGAAACGGTCCTCGTAATCTCGTATTGTTTGTCAAATTCAGGACGGTTTTCCCTTAACATTTTCAGAACCTCCGTTGGAGACACTTTCGATAGCTTTTCATAGAGGTCCTGCAGGTGCTGCTGTTCGGAGATGGGTTGCTCGCTTTGTAGATTCTGTAGAATACTGAAGAAGCTGGGGTCGTTCAGGTTGAGGACGTCCGCGATGTGCTTTTTCTGCTCTTCTGCGGACATCCCCCCCATATTCCCGAGTCTCTCTCCAAGGGAACGGTGCAAACATTCGGTTTGTTGACGAGCGGGTTCCCACTCTCCCTGGCATTGAGACGGTTGCCATTGGTCTAAGCTCTGGATGTACATCTTCTGTTCGTCTCGGGTCATCCTTGCTATTTGGCGGCAAAATAAGTTGTTCAACTCTTGAACCAGCGGCGGATTAATGCAGGTTTCAGTGGATCTATCTCCGTTCGGGGGACGAGAGAAATTAGGCGGGGAATCCGCGAAGAGGTGCTGATGTAGGAGTAGTGTCTGTCGGCATTCTGACTGGAGTTGATGGGGCGGCAACGGCTGCTGTTTTTGGAAGGGCACTGCAGTCTGTCCGTTGATAGAGCAATATGCTTTGTAAGCTGCGTCTCTTACGGACTTCAAGAGACCGTAATTTATACGAGTCTGGATAACAAATTTGCTTCCATCCCATCCCTGAAGTGTCACGTCGTGTGCGTCAAGATTAAACTTGGTATCGAGCACTCTCTGATCTCCGTTTATATGCGCTGCTTGAAACATTGCTAGCAATACGTGCGCATCCTGTTCCTTCTGGAAGCGAACAAAAATGTAGTTCTTGTGTGTCCCATGCGACTTCTTAGGAGCGCAATGAAAAACAGTTTTATCGTCCAGAAGACTCACTATCTCGCGACCAGGGTAAAGGCGGTCAGAGCAAAGCTCTTTTAAGATGGTTATAAGTTCTCCCTTCTCCACAGTAAAAGGACCTTGCATGTGTACTATATATTTTCGTTCCTCTTTAACGTCGGGGACATAACCTGGGAATTGTGTAAACTTGATTGCTTGTGGAGAAGAATTTGAGCAGCAAAAAAGCAAAGAAAAACATGCTCTACTTACCTGCAGTGTCACCTTGCACCTCCAGGAAACCCTGTTGAGCTTTGGCGCCCATAATGGGGGCAATGAATATGGATTTGAGGTACATGGCTTAGTTTTAGAAATCTAAGGCACGATAACAAGTAGAATAACTTGGTGCTAAGTAAGAGGTAGTCTACAAAGCGGGAGCTTGGTGCTATATAGAGGGGTCTATATAAGCGAGCGTGAGGGCTGCACGAGAGAAGAGATAAGAGGGAATGAATCAGGCGGTTAGAAGAGAGACTTAACAACAAAGGCTTAAGAATCGTAACAGACCAAATAATCTAGATCATACACCACCAGTGAGAAAAGAGGGTCTTAGACGCATTTTAAAGATTCAAGATAATATCCAAGGACAAAAGAGACTTATTGGGCAGCATTTAGAAGATTTATGATCAAGTTTAGATGGATCGTTTTTCCCGAACATCATCACTGCCCCGAGGTCTTTTCCATGCCAAAACAAACCTAGTGTTAAATGTGTTACAAAGCTGATTCGAGGACTTTGAGATAACGGCGAATGATAATGCCGCTGGGCGGGTACATTTAACGGTTCGTTGAGGACTCTATGGAGACCTTGTACTGAGAAGAATCCAGGCGGGAAAAGCGGTTATTTCCATTGGTTCGCCTGTTAATAGTGGTATTAGGGCTTAGCAGAGCTTCAGAGTCACCCATCGCTGCACTCTCACCGCAGCATTCTCAGTAGTAAGCAAGGTCGATCAATCCTTGGCACGTATTAGGAGCCGTTTCTCTTTGGAGACAGTAGTGATTGCTCCAAAGAAAACCGTCTACACATATCCTAATCTTGGTGCCACTCGGATTTTTACGTTTATGACTAGTAAGCTTAGACATCAGCTTTATGGAGACGTAGAGTTAAACGAAGAAGAGTCGCGGGTTAGCAGAGCATAGGAGGTCCCGGTTACTGCGATGTTTTCGCAGTGTTCTCGTTCGAATAAATCTAATAAGGTCTCAGTTGCAATCAAATCCAATCGATAGCATAATTATTATTCACTAATTTTTAGGAGGCGTGACTCGTTCAGAAAGTTTTTTCTGAACAGAGTACCGCCTTAAGAGGCCCTAATCTTGAAATGGTGCTACGTGGATTGTTTAATGTTACGTTTTAATTTATGACTAGTAAGCTTAGACAGCAGCTTTATGGAGACGTAGAGTTAGACGGAGATGTAGTGGGTTAGCAGAGCATAGAAGGTCCCGGTTACTGCGACGTTTTCGCAGTGATCTCATTCGAATAAATCTAGGGTCTCGGTTACAATTCAATCCAATCCATAGCGCATTTAACTACATTTTAGGAGGCGTTAATCGTTCAGTAAATGTTGTTTGAGACTGTCTAGAGTACCGCCTGAAGAGGCCCTAATCTTGAAATGGTGCTATAGATTGTTACGTTTTAATTTATGACTATACAACAGTTTTGTGGAGACGTAGATTTAGACGAAGATGTAGCGGGTTAGCAGAGCATAGAAGGTCCCGGTTACTGCGACGTTTTCGCAGTGATCTCACTCGAATAAATCTAGGTCTCAGGTACAATTTACAACCCAATCGGATTCGATAGCGCATTCAATTCGTTTTTAGGACGCGTTACTCGTCGCAGAAAGTCTTTTCTGTATTGAGTACCGTCTGAAAGGCCCTAATCTTGAAATGGTAGTACTTGGAATCGGATGGTTACAATTTATGTTTTTTAGAACAAACCAGCTGGGCTGGGTGGAGACGAAGAATCAGACCGATAATACTCACTTCTAAAAAGCCGGGAAGGTAGCTATGTTTACTTTACCGCTTGTTGTTAGAAGTAAGAACGGGTTGGCAGAGCTTAGCATCCCGGTGAACTGTGTAATTGTTACAGTGTTTTCGGTGGATTTTGAATCGTCTCAGTTCAAATTTCAATCATCAGCATATCTAAATACTGCTGTTAGGAGGCGTTACTCATTGGTGTGGTGATTGGTGTCCACTGTAGAGAGTACCGCCTGAACAGTCCCTAATCTGTATATTATGCTACTTGGATTGTAATTTGTTATAATATTAATGGGTTAGGAAATCCTGGCTTAAGCTTGTGCTGGTATCTACGGATTTTCAATCCCCATTATCTTCTCTGATAATCCTTATTATTATCCTCTGTAGTGCACGATATTACTTGTAAGAATATTGTACAGATTAGAGGTGTTAGGGAATACAGAGGGCGGATGATGTATAGTCAGTCGTTTGTAGTTTTTGTACTGACTTACAGAGGCGCGTCTCAAAATTCTACAGCTACAGGTGGTAACTAGTATTTGGTGATGAGTTTGAGTACATAGCCTGGTAAATAGGAGTATTCCATGTTCTTAAGTGTGATAACAAATAGTAGCGGTAGGACAGAACTACTAGTCGGCAGACAAATGTAGGTACCATATCTGCCGAATCAATACTGCTGCTATAGGAAACGCACTCGATTCAGCTGTCGAATCACGAACTTATGGCCAGGAACTCGATCACCCCGCATTTAAGTGTGTAGTCTAGAACTAGTTGTCTTATAATAATTTGTTGAGACGGGTCCTTCACCAGCAAATTGGATACGAATAGTTTCGTTAATAGCTATTAATCACGTTAGAAAATGCTTAGCTTTTGCATGACATTTTTCAGGTCGATCAGCATGTTTATTCGTCTATACAGGTTACGTACTACTCGGATTTCCACTGACCCAGTCGCGCGAATTTCAATAGTCTACGCGTGTCGACTGAGGTTTCCTATTAGTGTCCAAAAACCTTTTATACAACCATCCGTTTTGACCATTCAAATAATATGTTGAATTTGCTTCAACTTCGTATTTCAGCGGGTCCGACTTTGTTTTCTTAGACTTGTCTTCCCAAAAACGTATTACTATTTCATAATCCGTCCCTTCCTCATGTATGATTACCCCTTTATGACGGCCCTTAGCTGTTTTTTTGTCGTATATAAGAAACTCGTATCCGGGTATTGATCTACCGTTAATTTCAAGTTTCCTATACTCGTCGAAAGCTTGCAACGCGATCAGTTGGCGGACTTCAGCCTCAGGGAGGACTTTCATAAGTTTGTTATACGAAGATTTTAAAGCGGATTTGTTAGGTGGCTGAGAAGAAGCAACGGCAGGAACTTGTTGCGAGGAACAAGGAACACCTGGTTGAGATTGCTCATTAAATGTATCTGGGAAATGACGCTCTTATGTTATTCCTTAATAATTATATTATACACGGCAGAGAAAACATGAAGTTCTATCTAGTCTAGTATCTAACCGGGTAGAAATCGAAACCCCTAAACAGCTCAAGAGAGAACTAGAAGCAGTAAATAAGCTTGTTCGGGATAGTAACTTATACCACTAAATGCCAGGGGTTGTTTGGTGTAGAACTGGAAAGACTAAATTGTAAGGCATTTCAGGGCTCTAGAAGGACTTTCGTCAGCAGACTGAGGTTAGAGTAACAACTTGAAGTCATTCGGGTTCCGGAAAGGATATAGATTAAATCACTGTTTTTAATGAAGGATAGAAAAACAATTCACAATACAGTTACTCTACAACCTATTTTCATACCTACCTGATAGTCTAAGTTGGAGGGGGGGCTCCCTACATTGATCGTTGTGTTGCCGATGCCGTTGCAGCTGTTGCTGCAGGAATTTAGCGTGTTGCAGCAGCATGGTACATAGCTGTTCGACGGTGAATTGGTGGCCTGTCGTTTGCTGCAAAGAATCGAGGAAACATCTGATGTTCCTCTCTTCGAGCAATCTCTGGATGTGCACTGCCTGTTCCCATAGGGACATCTTGTTTGCCATTTCCTGGAAATAGGAGTTGACAAAGTTGTACATCTTTTGATATTGAAGATATTGCGGCGGTTGTTGTCCCGGGTATTGGTGCCATTGTTGTCCCGGGTATTGGTGCCATTGTTGTCCCTGGTATTGGTGCGATTGTTGTCCCTGGTACGGTGGAGTTTCCGGTGTAGAGGAAGGAGTCGAGACAGGTGAGACCAGATTAACGGGGGTTTCGGTGGATCCATTAAGGTCTTTTTCCGACGAGTCGCGAGAGATGTTCGTGACCAATTTGACAACCTTGGGGTGACGGTTATGAGTCGTATCGGAGCGGCTGGTCTGCAGCGCGCCATTGTCATCAGCGTCGTGGCGGTCCGGGTCTTTAATGTTGATGGAGGTATTTTTGATGATGAGTTCCCAATCCCCTTGTATCTCAAGGAAGTTCTGCTGGGCAGTGGCGCCAATAGCGGGCGCGATGATGATGGATTTGATATACATGGCTTAGTCTTAGTCAACTAAATCTAAGGCACGATAACAAGTAGAATAACGTGGTGCTAAGTAAGAGGTACTCGGAGAGTAGTCTACAAAGCGGGAGCTTGGTGCTATACAGAAAGTTCTATATAAGCGAGCGTGAGGGCTGTAGGGGGGAAGAGATAAGAGGGAATCAAATCGTTATTGAAGAAATTAAAGAGAGACTGAACAAGCGATCAAAGACTGAAGTAACAGACCGAATAATCCAGATAATACACCACCAGTGAGAAAAGAGGGGCTTAGACGCATTTTGCAGATTCAAGATAAGACTCGACGATAGAAGAGGGATTTAGACGCATAGAGGACAATTAACATCATTGAAAACAATGGATTATACGCGGATTTCGATGTGATTTGGTGAACTGATTATACGCCGATTGCGATGGAATTTGATGACATACGATATTTGGACACGCGAAACCACGATTGACTGACTCTACAAGGGGAACACGAGTATGCGCTTATGAAATAGACTTAGTTTAAATACAAAAAAAAGTTCTTCATGCTAGCATTTCCCTCACATCCACCCCTGATCCGATCCAGTTATAGGACTGAGAAAGGGCCTCCCTGTTGTAGAGGTTGAGGACCATGCTCCCAACCACCCTCTCTCCGTCATCCACCCGCAATATGTAAGGAATCATACTGTTGTGCGACCCACGGGTGCGGCTCGGGGGCCCGGAGCCTCTGCCGGTATTAGCTCCTTCGAGTCCGCCGCGGTTTGCTGCCTTGCGTTCCGAGCCGGTCTGACCCCCCAGGGACTTGTCCGAAGCTGCATTTCCCCCCGCAGTTTGGTCCGCATCGCACCACCCGATCTTGAGGTTGTCCACGGCTTTCTGGACGTATCGGACTTTGCACTCGCCCTTGAGATAGCTGGTGACCGATCTTGGGTTATTTGGGTCTCTGTAGTACCCCTTCAGCTTCTGCCCGGGGCGGCACCCCCACTTCACGCACTCACCGGTTTCTGGGTTTCCGTTGCCGCCCATGATGTGGTTCAGGTCGCAGTCGGGGCACTGAGGTACTGTCTAGTTCTTTCATAACACATTACGTAACGATTAGGGGGAGGTAGGAAGTTATTTTTAGCCTAAAAACGCGCTTTTACCACGAGAAATCCGCCTTTTTGAAAACGGTGATTTTACTACGGCAAATCCGCCTTTACTGATTAATAGGAAGCTATCCCTTACGTAACGGGTTATTAGAGAGAAAGACAGTACCTGGCGGGGAGACCCCTTCTTCCCCCTCAAGCACGGAGGTCCCGCCTCCTTGATCGGGTGCGGCATGGGCACGGATCCGTCCAACTGGGTCCTGCACTTGGATGCGTCGGGGCAGAGGCGGCAGAACCTCCCGTTACTGCAATCCAGGTCCCGCATGTGGTGGTGCGGCGGTTTTTTCATGGCGGCCGGCGAGAAGTAGTCCACCCACTGCGTCCAGTACTTGGGAGACTGCTTGAAGTTCTCGAAGGGCTGTTTGCAGACGCGGAAGAAATAAGGCCAATCACCACCTAAAGCCAGGTCTTGACCATGCAATTTGGTGCCGCCAGCGAGATCATAAATCGCATCCCACTGGAGCTTACCTGGAGAAAACGCGAGATCATAAATCGCGTCCCACTGGAGCTTACCTGGAGAAAATGCGAGATCATAAATCGCGTCCCACTGGAGCTTACCTGGAGAAAATTATGGATCACAGTACCAGAATCAGGGCGAATCATGTGAGAACATGAGGTACTCAGTACCAGGAACAGAACACTCTCAGTTTTCAAGATAATGCGAGGAAGATTCAGTATCAAGAAGATAAGATAAACAGAAAAATGGCTTCTGTTTCTAGCTGAGTTTCACTTTGTAGTTGTGAGATACAGCTCAGTTACCAGTAATAGCGGTGCATCAACTTGGAGTTGTTGATTGAGTAGATTAGTCGGCCTAGAGTTGTTATACATACTGTAAAACTTGTCTAGACTACTGATCTCACTTCTCTCATGCGGGTTTACTGTTTGTTATCCTTCTTTAACACAATACTTTTTTGGTGGCTCAACGCCTAGAGGATTACCCTCGATAGAATGTAATCTACTCCACTTCTTCCAATCAACTCCAGATTCAGAATGCCTGGACGCCCATTTTTTTCCGACTTCTCAATAGCGAAATCCATCCCGTGCACTACTGAGAAGTCGGAGGAATATACTAGTACATATTAGTAGTCTTGTCGTTTACAATTTACTTCAGTACAATTTGGTATCCTCCACTCTCCAATCACCTCCAGCAAAAACCCCTTTTCAGTCTTTTGATTTGTTGAGAGAAGGTAGGTAATTGATCGGCAACCGTTATGAGTGTTTGTAATAGTAGAGCCCTTCGCTCCCTAACTTAGTTACACAATTACAGTTTTACTTATAGAACAATTATCCTCCACTGGGTCTCCCCTCTTAACAAGCCAATTTAGATTCCGTCCTTCCCAGTCCCCGATTTCAAGGGATATCAAGTTTTTCGGCTTCCCTCTAGTACATCCCTACTTCTTGTACTAGATGAAAGTCACATCATAGGAAACAGGATACCACGTACATTAGTTTGGTTAACAGAGTTTTTCTTGAGTTTTACGATTAGATGTTTTCCCTCGTTTAGCCTCAGTGAGCTGATAATCATCCTCCAACTACCCCCAAACAGATTTTCGCCCCATATCCCTACATCCCCACCCCACAACACAAACATCTATGTTTGGTTTCTCCAGGTCTTTTAGCATCAGTCGAGTAGTAGTACTCCTTTAAGACTACTCATTTGATTCTAAATGATATGGAAAAAATTAGAAGTATGTATTTAAACAGAGTCTTTTTTTGTTGTACATTTTTCGCGAGTTGCCGTAGGTTAAGTTTGAACGACATTGATCTACATCTAGAGCGGCTAAGAGTACTTAAGTTGTACGAATTTAGCAAGGCATGTTGGTTGAAATAATAGGTGTAGTAGTCTGAGAAAGCTAACGCTCCTTCAATAGAATTAGTAGATGAGTCTATTTCCGAAGCATGCTGAAATCTTGCTAATTGCTTGACTTCAACCAACCCCCTAACCCACAACCAGGCCCACAGTTACTGAGTCTGACACTCTAGTTAGTAGAAAACATATGAACGAAACATTAATACCCGATCGTCGTTTCGTCCGTTGGTTGAAACGCCTTCAGTGGCCTGTTTCGCTACATATAATGGTTAACTTAGGAACTACGAAGTAGTATTTTTAAGTTATGGCGCGCAAATTGACACTGAGTGCCATAGGATCGAAGCTAAAAGTGAGGCCTCGCGGCTATAACTTTTGCGCTGCAACGATCAAATATCTTATTAGTCCGCCACTTCTCTCTTAGATAGGCTGTTCGTAAGCTACCTTTGCTATGTCCTGAGACTTTCTGTAATGAGAGTGACTATGGTGATCGTCTGCAAAGAATAATTTTTGTGGGGTCTTGCTGCACCAATAATATTTAGCAGACGATACGGCATCATATACTTTGCAACCGGTATGCATTTCCTCAGGCTCCAACTTGAAGTGCCAGGCCTCTGAGTCTGCAGCAGTTGGCATTGCCATTGGCATAAAATTGTAAAAACACATTTTATAACCAGTACGCTTCTGCTTTATTTCAGTAGTGGAACGATTCGGTTTCTGTGGCCATAGGAATTGGTATTCACTGTGAAATTCTTGCGGATTATCTCTAAACATAATGAGAGCCTCACCAGCTACAGTCGATAACTCCTGATAGATCCTTTGCCTCTCAACATAATCAGACTGTGCCTTCATTACGGTTTGCTGTTCCTGGAATTTATTCTGATAACCACCACTGGCACCTCTCGACGCCCTACTTCGACGCTTCCTTTGAGACCCCATGGTCTGACTCTTAGAATGAGGATTTTGTTCATTTTGTTGTGGCATATCAGATGCACATCGCGGGTACTGTTGGCGTTGTTGCATTTGGGGGGGCTTCATGTGGTTGATGCTGTTCGTCTGGAGGATGCTTTCAACAACTTAAAAATGATAGAGATTATGATGGAGTTTGTCAAGGCCAAATTCAGCTGATAATTGGCTGATAATATTTCTAATGAAACTACGACACCTACCTTAAAATATTGGGAGGATTAATTTTAAATCGACTTACCGGGAAGTCGTAATATCTCTGCAAGTTTTAGCCGCTGAAAATGGGAGGCTTGGGACAACGTCGAGCCTGACCTCTGACCTTGCATCATCAGATATTGTTGATAATCAGCGTGATCCGGTTGACCTTGCTGCATCAAATTCTGTTGAGGAGGAGCCTGAAGTGGCGAGTCAAGGACTAAGTCTAAATGCGGTACATCAGTTCTTGGCTCTGGGAAACCCCGGTTCTCTGGAGTCGACAGGACATCCCAAGAAGAGTTTTGGGCGGGTTGTTCATCCCAAGTCTCACCGTTCTCGTCCGAATCCACTGTATCACACCACTTTTTTCTCTGGGATTTTTTAGCTTTAGGGTCATTCATATGCTTGGCCAAGTCGTCGGAGTCGCCTCTCGGCTCCTGGGAGACCGTTTTGTGCGCTTGATTGGAAATCGAAGCCGGAGCGGAGCGTGACCTAGGCCTACCACGATCTACATGTGCCCTCTGGTGAATGAACGTATTATAGACGGGCAAACCACAATGCTCGTTGCTACCTGGGGGTTGCAAATTCTCCGATAATTGGAGTTACCCATTGTTTTCCGGAATCGATTACTCAATTTGAGGTATCATACGGTTTATAATAGTCAAAACAAAAAAAAGCAATGTCTAGGTACCCTCAGTTCCAGGGGTGGAATGCAACTCCATGAAGCCCTGTTGAGCAGCGGCGCCAATAATGGGCGCGATGATGATGGATTTGATTTGCATGGCTTAGTTTTAGCTTTAAAAGTAAACCTAAGGCAATACAAGTAAGCAAGGTGCTAAGTAAGACGTGAGTCTACAAAGCAAGTAAGCAAGGTGCTAGGTAAGACAGATGTCTACAAAGCGAGCGTGGAGCTGTTGGATGGAAGGAATGGGGAATTATCTCAAAAAATGACCCAAAAGACAAATCTCACGTAATATCAGCACGGTAATATCGAACAGAAGAGTATCTTAAACGCAATTTCTTAAAATTTAGAGATGGGTTGGAACATAAGAGTGTCTTGAACGCAATTTTGGATGAGCCATGAGAAGGTCTTAAACGCCTTAGCATCAGAGTCGACATCCACACATTTGGAACAGAAGAGGGTCTTAGACAGATTGTAGGAGATCACGGATGAGGATAGGAACGCACTCGGATAGAGAAGACCCAGAGATGGAGAGTCCACCGTAGATCCTCATCAACCGAAACCTCGATAGAAGTGTTTCGAGACTTTGGAGAAGAAACATTTTGAGAACACTCTTCGAAAAAAATTCATGCGGAAGAAATTCAGTATCAAGACGATAGGATCAACAGAAAGATAGCTTCTGTTTCTAGCTGAGTTTCACTTTGTTGTCGTGAGGTACAGCTCAGTAATAGCGATGTATCAACTTGGAGTTGTTGATTAAGTAGATTGGTTAGCCTAGCCAGACTGGTCGTACACGCTGTAAGACTCTGACTTGCTAGACGGCAATCTCACTTTTCTGATGTCGCTTTTACTTTTGGTTATCCTGCTGAGTACGTCATGATACTGTATTAGTTGGCTTAACGCCCAATATAATGTCCTCCGCTCCTCTTCAACGCGCCTTTTCCTGATTCAAAATGCCCCAACGCCACCCCCGACACAAACACCTCTAGTAAGTTTTCCGACTTCTCAACAGCGAAATCCTTCTCGTGCACTAATGAGAAATCGGAGGAACAATTTCTAATACATACTATTAGAAAAACTA
>Ga0099798_10612_pt1 | contig 11531 bp, 8 predicted proteins | sample Uncmet_Sort29A_1_FD_89870 | JGI IMG/M metagenome (GOLD analysis project Ga0099798, IMG submission 89870) | Marine eukaryotic communities from CALCOFI LINE 67, Pacific Ocean - CN13ID_Sort29A_1 | ecosystem: Environmental > Aquatic > Marine > Oceanic | place: Pacific Ocean: Monterey Bay | collected... | reverse complement strand
CCTTCGCAGTTTTTTCGCTGTGGTTTTTAATATTTTTGTATTATTATATCCGTGGTATTGCTGGTTTCTTTGTACTTGATTTGCTTGTCTTAATTTGGTTGTTTTTACTGTTCGTTAATTTATTTTTTATTTTTTTCTGGGTGTCTTCAACCTCTTCGGACCAAGGAGAGTCAGTCGCCCACCCTGTGTGTCATTACGATTTTTAACACTGGGGCCGCATCTACGAAAAACGAGTAAGCATTGGAGAGGTGCCTGAGTGAGGAGCAACAAAACGCAAGTATTTTACGTCAAGCTGATGATATCACCCCCACCCGCGCGCCATCGTTTCTATCTTTGTCTAACATCAACATATTAGATACAACCAAGGGTCTCAAGCCTGGCAGCCTGTGACGGCAGGCTTGGACAGGCTTTTTGCTGATATGGTGGCCCTTTTTTGTGCTGCACACTTTCGGTGCATTTGAACAGCAGCAAGCAATGGAAGTATTCAGGACTTGCGCTGCCAGTGGACTAATGATAACATTGTAACGAGATTACATATAAATTATATAGAATCTGTTATTTATTTACAAGTAATTTAGATTGGTGATATACCTTGATGTGTTTCTATTCTTGATACTCTCTTTTATTTTATCCTTTTTTTTTTATATGTACAATTTAGGTTGGTTATATATCTGCTGGCAGAAGTTGGTGCTAACGATCTTCGTATAAGTCATGTCAATATGCTACTACCCCCAGGTACGAATATGCCTTTAATTTACGCATAAAATGCGCTTCCCGTATAATATCGTTGCAAAGGTGGGTCTGCGGCATTGGCGGCATACGATGGCTGCTTCACATGGCATTCAATGAATCCGAATACAGCATCAATTGGCTATGTTGGTGATGATGCTGACGATAAAGATGGTGGTTGCTCTCAGACGATATCTGTTCGGGCGGACAAGGTTGTGAACTTTATATAAAAAAAATGCGTACAGTGGGGATTCTTTTTTGTTTTTAGATGGCAGCGAATACCTCCACGTACATCGTTGGAATACACCACGAATCGGGACAGCAGCTTCGCTGCGATGTTTTTGTGGACAAGATCGAAAAAATAAGGGTAAAAACTACAACACGGAAAATAGCTGTCGGTTGCAGAGAGGTATGATGTGAATTGTGGTGAATGTAGACATACTCATGATATGCTGTGTGTAGGAAATAACAGTACTCGGAGAAGATGCAGACGGCAATACATTTACAACTTTTGAAGGATTAGCATTTGATTGGTCCCAAGATTTTGTTGCATCATCCTCATTAAAGCATAACGATTCGAAAAATAAAATCCCAGAACAACCAGAAATACTCATGTTGCGAGATACGACAATGAAAGCCTCCGATCGACGACGTCAACTTGAAGCCGAAGGTCTGTTTACTGATACCGTAGTTTTGCGTGGGAATCATCCAGGCACGGTTGATTTAAACATCAGATTGCTGAATATCTCTGCTGGTTTAAGCGAAAGCTCAGTTCTCACAGCCGACGTACCCTTAGCTTTCGTAGCGCCACTTCATCTTGATCCAAGCTTTCATTTGTGTTTGATACCATTTTCTACTTTCACATTTGCATTGAGCACCCTTCAGGGTATTGTTCTCTGTGTTTTTAGAATCATATTAACATTCTTTGTCATGCTGTGTTATTTAGCGTGCCGCAACGAGTCAGTTGGTGTTACGTTGCCCGATGAACAGTACACGTTTTCGTCGACTGCGCGTGATATCGTGCAGGTAGATGCAGCTCGTGGAAGTGTTATCACTCATAAAATTGGACAAGCTGTGGTTCGTGTATTGGATATGAGTTTTAGTGCAATCAACAGCGTTGAAGCCTTCATTCAAGTGGTTGAACCTGCTCGTCTTGCTTTTAACATTTTTATCGTGGTCAGTGCCTACTGAAATTCAAATAAATGAACCTATATGCAAACTTTACAGAATTCGTTTTGTGTCAGGATAACGTTGGAAGCATTGATCGTCGCGATGCGATATGGGAATTAATTGTTGGGGAACAGTACCAGATTGAGGTTTTTAACTTGTTTATTAGACATATTCACTATAGTGTTTTGAATTCGTCTGGTTATGAAGGTTGAAGTGTATGATGCAGACAACACAAAAATAGATGTAGACATTATCGAGAATATAAACGTATCACCTACAATTGTAAATATCGAGTGGGAGTACAATGACTTGATGAATTTACAAGCAAGTGCATCGAGGGATAGCTGCAACCTCCGCACATGTACAAATGGGATGCCACTCGTAGAAGGTCACGGTTCGATCACGGCAAGTTTTGATCAGAGCGTGCCGGCAAGCAATGTAAAGATTTCAAAGCTCTATCCTTTGACATTGTCGCAGTCAATTTTTGTTCGGTCTCGTTTGAAAATTCTTGGATCTGACAAAATCTATCTTCCAATATTATCAAATGAAGTGTCGATTGCTCACAAGTTAGAAACTGTCGGTGGTTCAGGCGTCTGTATCTGGTCATCTACAAACGAGAAAGTTGTCAAGGTCGACGCAGTAGGCCACCTCACACCACAGGAGCTTGGAGAGGCTCGAGTCACTTGCTCTGATAAAGCGAACCTGCGCAATTTTGCAACAATAACGGTTCAAACTGGCTATATCAATAACATTGAGCTTGCTGAAGCTAAGACAGAAACTGAAGTAGGTCAAAATATTAGTGCGAACGTTCGTCTTGCCGACAAAAATTATCAATATTTCACACATTGTAGCAATATCTTTGCACAATTTGAGTCTATCCAAAACTACCATTCCGTGCAGCTTCGAGATACAAGTAAGTCATCAGCTCAGTCATCAGCTTTCACTATTGTTGAGCAGCCCTCTAGTCCTAAAGAAGGCGTGCATGACTCTGATGTTTGTGCATCCGGTACTCTGACCGCAGTTCGAGAGGGAGAATCAAAAATCAAGTGTAGTTTTGAGAAATATGAGGACACTGCTACTTTCAAAGCGTTCAAACCAATTGAAATTTTAGCCCCTGCAAAACCACAGTTAATTCTTTCTCGTGGTTCATCCGAATCACTTGAATTCAAAGGTGGGCCGCAAAAGAGGAAGGGTGGCGACAGCATATATATCGAGAACGTACTTGTGTCACCAAATGCTATGGAAAGTGTTGAAATTTTCAGAATTGCAACTAAACGTTACACTGTGCTCTGCTTGAATCACACTAAAACGGTTATAAACATTGAAGTTGGGAACCTGGTGAATGACGATCGAGAACACTTTTTGTCTGTTATTAGTTCATCAGAAATATACTTTGAGTGCTCACCGCCAAGCTTGATGCAAATCGTTGTTTCGCAACCTGCAACCAATGTCATTTTAAACCGTCGGTGGGACACAAATTTATCTTTCATAATCGGAGGACCATTGGAGGACCCAGCAATGATAGAAACATGGATATATAGTTCAACTTGGCGTCGATTTGACAACGCCTCGACTTTGGACATTCAATGGTTGTCTTCGAGTACCGCTGTTGACGTTTATGATTGTTATCCTACTCTTTCTGAGAGTTATTGCATGGTTAGGGCTCTTCAAGAGGATACTGCAACTGTCATAGAAGCAAAGACAGTATCTTACGTTCATTCCTATCAAGACGGGAGTAATTTTGATCCTATCTCTTCAAATCGTGCTCTTCACTTTGTTTCAAATGCAAAAATATTTATAGCCGATACCACTATCACAGATGAATGCTCCACAATTTTGGTACTAAGAAGTCGAAAATCGAGTCATAAATTCTGCGCTGAGGGAGGATCCAACTTGTTCAACACAAACTCCTTTAAACTGGATGATACAGATTTTTTCCATCTAGACATGCGAAGTGAAAACTGTGTCATTATCCGTCATACAAATTTAGGTTGGGAAAATCTAACCAAAAATCGGCTTTCGAACCAGTTATCAGTTGAAGATCACGAAACTGTTGGTTCAGATACAGCTGTTTGTAAAATAGAGTCATCCTATGTGAACAAGCTAAAAACAAGCAGTACTAATCAAGTCGAAAACAAAAGTATTATTCGTATCAATGTGACTGCCTTGGATTGCCAGAATAAAAAATTTCTTGAAACCGATCTCGAGCATATGAATATTACTGCTAACTATGACAAAGCTTTATTGCGCCTGGTTCAGAGTGGAACTGGGAAATACTCTTTTTGGTTTGAATTTGAAGCATTGCAGATTGGTATATGCAATGTGTCCATATCCATGACAAATGATTGCCCGGAGAATCAATTAGTGCCAATCGACTCTTGTTCTTGCAAGGATATTGTCACAAGTACTCAAATACCCATCCGTATATATTCTGCGTTATCATGCTCGCCTCATACATTAGAACTTGTTCCTAGAGCTTCAGCAAACATTAACTGTGTTGGAGGTCCTCTTCTTTCTTCCGGCGAATCTCTACATTTTTATTCTGATAATATGGATTCTGTTACCGTCGAGACAATTGGAATGGGTAATTTTGGGGCTGTTGTGCATGCTATTAAATCTGGTTCATCTAGGATTTCTGTTCGTTCTGTTGCAGCAGGCATGGAAGCAACATTTCAGGTAGAAGTCGTTGTGTCAGACATTGTGGGAATCAAAATTAATACATCTGTAAATGTTGCCGTGCCGGGGATCACGTTTGCTACCATGATATACGCAGAAGTGAAAGACATGCATCACTACCTCCAGCCGACCAGCCTGGCAGGAGTACCGATGCATTGCGATTGGACAGGTAATCCCGAGGTAGTTAAACTTGATTTTCCAGATTTTCAGAACGATTTACAATCGGAACATTCTTCTTCCACGGAATTCAAATACATTCCATCTCTCATTGTTTATGTAACATCGCGGGCTGTTGGTCACACTACTCTGGATGTTAAATGCACTATAAAAGATACAAACCAAGAGTATCAGGATTCGACGGAATTAACAATCACTGAAGCTTTGAGAGTCGTAAGCCCCAAGAACCTATTACTACCTCCGAACGGTGGTTTTAAAATTAGGACAAACTATGACACCCATAAAGGTCTCAGACCATCATTCACTAATCTTTACAAAAGTATAGTAGATGTCAAACAAGAAGGCCTTGTTCGTGTGGGGTCAAATCAGGGATTTGGTTTTGTCAGCGTAACTTTACAATCTGATGTAGGTACAATAGGTGGTGCAGAATCCATAACGATTGAAGTGCTTCCCGTTGGTAGCGTTTCGTTGCATCCATCAAAAAATTCAAATTTCGTGGCATTAGGGTCAAAAATAAAGCTGCAAGTTGATGTGGGTGACGAACATGGCCGCATTTTTGACTCTTATTTTGGACTGGAAATTTCTGCGTCTTCGAGCCATGCAAACGTGCTCAGAGTTGAACCAGAAAGTTGGAAAAGTTCTGCAGATTTTAAGAACACTCTGGAGCTGGAATTAACAGGCTTGCAACCTGGTTTTGCAGTCGTTGAAGTTGTAGTGTCGAATACAGATTCTTTCTTGACCTCTTTCATACAATTAATTGTGGGTTCCGTAATCACACCATCAATTCCATTACATGTTGGAGCAGATGTGTTGTTCAATATTCGAGGGCCACCTATCATTGGCGAATGGAATTCATCCGATGCCGCGGTGGTTGAGATTGAGCACAACTCGGGCCAGGCGAGAATTTTGAAGACCGGAAATGTGGTAATAAGCTTTAGTAATGACGCGTGGACCACAAGTAGCACCCTTGGAGTATCGCGTGTAGCTCAAGTCGAAACTTTCACCGAGAATAATGCCATTTCAGACTGCCATGATGATCATATGGTTGCTCTAAGATTCGTGGATGCTGATAACAATACATTTGATCAGGGCATTGATACACTTGCACAAAATATTTTTTTCTCTTGTGAATGCCTAGAAACTAAATGGGCGTACGCTACAGAAAAGGAATCTGCATGTGCTCTACACTTCAAAAGACCGCAAACGACACAAATTTCAGAAATTCCAAAATTACTAACTCTGCGAATAACAGTCTGGGATAAAACTAGTACATACAAAAACTCGACGGATTTAGAAGTACCATTCGAACCTTGTTTCCTACTTTCAGCGTCTACATCTTTGCTTTGGCCTAAAATGAGAAATGTAAGTCTGTCTGTATTATATAACACGAAACGTGTCTTATTATCTTTTCGTGTAGACGACAATCCCTGTTTCAAGTGGCAAAATTGCTAATATCGAAGCAACAGTAGAAAGCCCTTTTGAAAATGACATTTATATTCGCGCATCGAAATTGGGATTCGATGTATCGGTCAGAAACATTTATTTTCCCTTTAGAATGAAGGGAAAAAGGTTATGTCATAAGGTTATGTCATTAAAAGGTTGCAGCCCATGTGCAAAATGCTATGTTGGCAAAATTACATTTCAAAAACAAACAAACTCAACAAGACGAGGTTAGGGATTGTCTATTTCTCATACAGATGTATCAGATTATGTATTTAACGACTCATACGTCTTATGAACAGACAAAATTTGAAAATAATAACAACGTCGTTAGATTGTTCAAATCAAATACTTCGCCCCGTCATACTTCAATTCCAGTGCCATTTTATTTGTGGATGAAGATATGCAACCCAACTATCCTCAACTAGACGAAGAAATGATGTCAAGTTTTGAGCGTTTTGAATCAAGGCAAACATTGCCGCCGCAAATTCATCTTGATTCCTCAACGGTTGTGATAAAATAATATTATAGAAATTCAAGTTTTCATTGTATCTTTTACATGAAGGGCGAATTGACTGGTAAACCAAAAGCTGTTGCAGCTTTACAAACATACGTTATAGTAGGTATCACAATGGGTGAGTCATTATACAGTCTTTTGCTCGATTGTCTTTTGCAACATAGTATAGGTTATTATAACAATATACATACTATCTTTTCTTAGGGCAAGAAGTAGAATTTAGCGTGAACCTCACTGTTAAAGAAAATGTAAACCAAGACTTACAACCTTCCACAACTAACGTTTCGATAAAGATTGTAGTGACAATTGCTGTGATACTTTGCCTAGCTTTTCCTTTATTAGTTCCTAGCAAAGAAAAATCCAGGGGACAACCAAATGTCAAAAATGATGATTTTCATCATTTACAGTCTCCATTTCGAGAGTACAACTAAGAATTTGAAATATGCATATTGAATAAATATGAGATTTACTGCGTAGAAAAAAATTCAAAAAAATCAAAAAAATGAAAAATTCAAATTTCCCTTGCATTGCATTGCCTCTTTAAATTAGCAATAACAGAGTTTCGTCAATGCATGTACTATCAATGGATATCGATAAATACAAATAAATTATATATTATATTTATGCATATCTAATATTAATAATAATAATCACACAGAATGTTGAAAGTCGCCATTAAATTCTGTGTAGCTAGCTAAATTTTTTGGTGCAAATAATCTATTTAATATGGCATTGCGGAGATTAAAAAAAAAAAAAAAAAAATCTTGTTTTGAAAAAAATAAAATTATTATCCGATTATACATATTTAATATCGGATATATTCTGCAAAATAAAGATTAATATATATAAAAAATTTGTATAATCCCAATTTATATGGACAATTTTATTTTGCACAATGTAGAGGGTAAAATTCAAGGTTTTACTAACATTTTAAAAAATAATGGGGGTGAACGTCTGCCAAGTTTTTGACCCAAAAATATGGCGACTTTCAACATTCTGTGCGTAATATCAGATAATCGATAAATTATCTGATTCTGATTCAGGATAAAATACACATCATGTGACATCAAATTTAATAATTTTAAAATTTTTTTTATTAATATCAACAGAGTATGTATCTGATACAAAATTATTATTATTTGAATATCTGATATTCAATAATATTATTATCGATATCGGAATCCGATATAATAGGCTTTTTTAGTTATTAATAGCTTATTTGATATCCCGGGATAGATCATAGATGACATAATGATTGCAATTGTGATTATTTTTGATTTTATTCTGAGTCAGACAAATTGACAATTATGCATATTATTAAAATTATATATGTCATATCAAAAAAAAAAATATATATATGATATCTGATAATATGCATATTGTCCATCATGCCATTCAAGATATACTTTAAGTGATAATAATATATATTAATATATAAATGCATAATAAGCAAAAGTTCAGTTCAACGACATATTTTCAAGAAATGATAGAATTTTGTCTTGTGACATTTTCATCTCTTCTTGCGATTTTTCCATTTTTGCAAATGTATCTTCTTGCGATTTTTCCATTTTTGCCAATTTATCTTCTATTATATTTACCTTATTAATGATTGTCTTGATCCGACCCTGCCACTCGTCGCTATCGTCATTGAACTGCACTGTAACGCACTCTTTATTGTCGTCGACGTACTTGATATCGTCGACGAAAACCACTTTCAAAAAGTATCTCGAAGATTCTGTTACTTCTCTTCGACGTTTTGTAGAAAGCGCTCCCAAATACTCTATAGCCATATTCAATTTTGCTAGCCGCTTTTCATAAGTACTACTGTCTTGAACTCGATCAAAAGAGTCTCCCAAAATAGCAATCAACGTGTTCAATGCAACGACAGGCATCAAGATGCACAACAAGACATGCGCAACCCAGCACAACCATAAGACTGAGGCACCAGCACTATTATACTCAGAAGAGTCGTAGCCTGCCATGATGCCATAATCAAAAGTCTTTAGCAATGCTTCTGCAAAAGATCGGAAAGCCCGTGTAGTAGAGTTTATATCTATGCATGCATCAGCACCAGCATTGCGACACTCGAATCGAAACGAATGTACAAGGACTGAAAATATGGAGGCAAAGCCCACAAGCAGTACCAATATGATGAGGAGAAACCTCCACATATCGCCCACGTTATTTAACAGGACGGATACGAGCACGTTGAATCCCTCAAAGGCTCGAAGGTAGCTAATGTAGCCAGTCATCAAAGAGAAGGATGCGAAGACAGATAAAATCGTCGTGGTTGGCGAGAAGTCAGAGTACGAAATGCCTTTACTTAAAAGTATTCTAGAAGTGTGGACGGCGACTAATACAAATGCTAGGATATTAAAAATGTTGAAAAAGCAATTAAACTTATCTCCGCTGCTGCAATGCTTCCATACCCTTGCGCCGAAATTCACCACGGGGTGCATTTGGCATTTCCACAAGAGGACGTACCAGAGCCACTTTAGAGGAAACAAGACAGGGAATACTATTGTAGTTACCAATAAAATCACCCAACGAATTCCCCAACGCCAAAGGAGTCTAGCAAACTTATTCTCTTCAGGCCTCGATATCCACATAATTTTCGGTACTAACAACATCGCCCAAAGAAGAAAACTCCATAATCTAGATCTTATAGATCTAGGGATAGACCAATAATCTATAATATTGTTGCGGATGTATGAATCTGCCTCACGCTTCAGGTCCTTAAATTGATCACCGAAGCTTTTTGGTTTTTCTATTTTATTCTCTGGGAGCATAAGAAGTTCTCGATATACCAGATACGACCATGCGGCAAAAATAATTGCGGATAGGATGTACAAGATCGCAAGTTCACTGTTTTGCATTGCCATGAAATGAAGAGCAAGCCACGCAAAGCATAGAATGTTGAAAACAGCGAACTCTCGCATCACATATTGCATAATTATGTACAGAAACAATACATCCACCGTCAATCCATAGGGCGAATCTCGCAGAGCCTGTTTCTTTTCGCTCGGTGGGAATTCAGACACTGCTTTGAGTACCTCTAGATCAGCCAAATTGGGCATTGCCAAAACAACGCTATATGCTGGTTGAGCAGTCGATACATTTCTAGAACTAGTAGTCAATTGCGTAGTCAAGGACTCACCATTATCAGCAAATGGAAAATTTGCTTGGGTAAATCCGAATCTGAATAATTTTTCGTTGGACTTAGTAGACATGTCAAAATTGAACTCCTTTCCAGATACAATAAAAAGTTTATTAAGATTATTGATGAAATCTGTTGGGCTCAGATCTTTTTCCTGTAAGCCACCACGGATTAGAAATGAAAAGTAATGCAGAAAGTCACTCTTTAGAATAGAATCTCGGGTGTTCTCGTCTCTGAGCAAGAAAGACCACTGGCAGTCAATTTTGCCTAAACCCATCCATTTGTCATCAGTTGAATTTTTCATTGTGTCGATGGGTACTTTATCAATACCACAATATTTTGCCCATGCATTCAAATGGTGTTCGGCACTTAAGGGCGAAATCAAACGTCCAATAAGATTGAGAATATAGGTCATTTGCCCCCTTTTCTCTTTTTTGTTCTGTTCTGCTTTTTTTTTCTGTTTTGTTCTGTTCTGTTTTGTCTTGCTCGACACCATATCATGGAATTTCTTCCAAATTGGCATGCCTATAAACCAATAAAATAACAAAAAAAAGCTGGATACTAACTAATAAAAAATAGTAAAAAAATGAGGACAAAACGAGGACAAGACGAAAAGTTAAAACACGGGAGTGCAAAAAAAAACCTTTAATCCAATATAGCTGAACGAATATCCACGCCATTAGATTGCGCTGGAGCATGATTTTATCCTTTTCACTTATACCCTTGAAAGATACATTATACATTTGAGCAGAAGTATGTGCAACAGGACGTAACTCGTCGGATACTTGGACCTGCTTCTGTGGATTTGTTCTAGATTCTCTTTGAGTAGAACTTTTTGTTGTATCGTCTTGTGATTTTGCAGAATCACCACAATCAAGAGAAGGAACTTTCTCCATTTCTGGTTCCCTGAAAACCTCAGTTCCATGAAATGGTGGCGGCAGACATTCTGATACTGACACAAGTTGCCCTTCTTCTCCTTGTCCGTTCCGTTCTTGTTCTTTTGTAACAGGTTTTTCTGTACCATTCTCGTCCTTTATTTGTTTTTTTCTTTGAATTCTATGCTGTATCTTCTTAGGAAACATACTTACTGCGACAATCCCATGCATGGCCCGCTTTGTGTCAACAATGTCACGTATAATGTTTGCAATGTCATGTAAACCAGTGCGTAGTTCCGTGACGCTGCGGTTGTTCCGAAGCCATTCCAAACGAACGTTATCAACGTTTATCTGCAAGATTTTCTCCAATTCGGAGAGCTTTTTCTCCTGAGACTTGAAATTGCTCAGACCAGGGGCCTCCGCAGTCCAGATTTGATGGGACCACTCCGAGAATCGTTTGCGTACTTCTGCATTCGCTTGGCACAGATTCCGTATTGATTCGCGAAGACGCTCGTTTGTGATGCCTGGATTGTTGTTAAGATGAATCTTTGCCACAGGACAGGCGGTCACCATGAGCGCTTCGGCCAGGCTCGCGAGCCCCGTGTCTGTGATGCCTGGGTTATGGCTAAGACTAATCTCTGCCACAGGACAGGCGGTCACCTTGAGCGCTTCGGCCAGGCTCGCGAGCCCCTTGTCTGTGAACTTGTTACTGAAAAGGTTAATCGTTGCCAAGTTAGGACAGGTGCTAGTCTTCAGTAGGTCGCAGAGTTTGACCATGTCACCGTCGTCG
>Ga0099798_10611_pt1 | contig 11556 bp, 13 predicted proteins | sample Uncmet_Sort29A_1_FD_89870 | JGI IMG/M metagenome (GOLD analysis project Ga0099798, IMG submission 89870) | Marine eukaryotic communities from CALCOFI LINE 67, Pacific Ocean - CN13ID_Sort29A_1 | ecosystem: Environmental > Aquatic > Marine > Oceanic | place: Pacific Ocean: Monterey Bay | collected... | reverse complement strand
TGGGTGGCCGGGTCGGGTCGGGCCGTTTCCGTTTGAGATTTCCAAGCCCGGAGACTTGATAAACGGCACGCGCTTCGCGCGTGCAATCAGCAAAAGATTTCGGGAGGGGGGAGGGATTTTTTAAGAGCGGGACTATTAATAGCGGGAACAAGATTTCGGGAAGGAGAGGGGGGGTGTTGGGGCAACACGCATTCCCGAGTCCAGTGAGTCTGGGCCGTAGCCATCATCAGTCTCTTTCGGGTTTTGGATGGTTGAGTGGCATGGGTGTTCGCAGTCCCAAGTGTCTCATCGTGGTGTGTTGCCACGATGTGTGTGTTACATAGTGGTTGCCTCGTCGGCGCCGTGCGTGCGACGGGATGGGACGAGACGTAGGACGCTGGCCTTAGCTGAAGGCATCGTCAGTTCACGCCAACTCATGGACTCATTGAATGGGGCAAGTGGTCCAAACACCAACAGTCAAAGCAGTCAAACGTGCGTCCAGAGATCTTGTGACCGGGTTCAGAGGTGTCTTTGGGGTGTCTTGGATCGGGTGATCCGACAGGACTATTAATAGCGGGAACAAGATTTCGGGAAGGAGAGGGGGGGATAATTTAGCGGGAAAAACTTCAAGAAATGCGGGCAGGAGAGGACTTCCCAAAAAACCGACTGGCCACTAAACAATTCCAGAATGATAGTATTAGTAGTCCATGTGTATACGTCAGAAAGGCTACTAAATATACTGTATTTATAAAAATCTATACCAATCGTATTTTTTCTAACCAATCGTATAATTATTAAAGTCGATAACTACGTCGTATTCTACGCAATTTTGGGGCGCGAACAAATCAAAACACCCTGCAGACAATGTTAATAAAGATCACACTGCCCGACGTTTCTATAACCTTCCACACAGATATTCTTCACGTTGGAGACAGAACATGTAACAGAATTTATATCCGACGCTGCGAACAACGTAAGACGACTGCACTGAAACGATCCGACGCTACGAACAACGTAAGACGACTGCACTGAACCGATCCAACACTGCGGAAAGACGCATGCACTGAAACCATCCGACACTGCGAACAACGACAGACATCTCCCCCCATCCAAAACACTCCCCCCACTGAAACGATAGATGTACAACGATCCCACGCTGCGAGCAACGAAAACGGACGTCATCGTGAACTGAATTAGGACAATATAGAACCGCGACACCGTGAACTGAAATAGAACCAAAGGACCCACTCATTGAACCAGCGCCACTGACGACCGCGCAGACAAACGACCCAGACATAGACGATGTGGAACTCGGAACACCGCCGACGAAACGAGACGTGACACTGCTTGGAGGATTTTTCCCAGAATCAGACGAGCGCGACCACAAGGGACGGGGTTCACAAGAGTCCCCGACTCAGACGAGCGCGAACCACACAACGCTTTCATGGCCAACACCGACACTTTTCACGAGTTTGCCCAAAGACTGGCCCCCGTGCATCGTCCCCGACCCGAGACGACTGGACCCATGACGGCACGAGATGGGTAATTACGTACACGCAAGACGTACTCGCAAACGAGCAACTCGCGACACGCCACAAACGACCTTCCGCCGACCGCGAGGGATGGTGAGGCCACAAGAGGAGACACTCACGACAAATGGGTCTGCGCACTCCGAAATTATGTTTAGTATTCGTAGTGAGGATAAGCTTGCATTGTCTTTCGACTGTTTCAATTATGCTTGCAATTACGTATATTATGAAACTACTGAATTTAACTGAATACAAAATCCACGGCTACCGCCAAAATCACGCAGTATACGATCGCGCGTACTGAATACACCATGCAATATACGCCTTAAATATGATAGCACGACAACACTTCTTCTTCTTCTTCTTCTTTCGCGCGTTTACACCCTCAAATTGGATGTCGCGGTAGAAACACTACTACTATCCACCTTAAAGATAGTAGTGAAACATCCACCTTAAAGATAGTAGTGAAACTTCCGTATTTAAACGGAGAGCCCCCACGAGTCGGTTAAACGGGGAGCCCCCACGAGTCGGTAAAATTTCGCGACGGTTATAAAGGGGAAGCCCCCACGAGTCGCAAATGGATCCGGTTTGCAGCTTTGGACACATTTAAATAGTCCCATCGAGCTTGGGACACATGGCAATGCTATCAAGCTTCAGCAGGGCCAACATTAAATAATGAATTGAATCCCAATTAGCGTGCGTTTAGTGGTATTAATTCCGTGGCGTGCGCGACACGTTCCACCACCAATGACAAAACGGTCGCTTTCACACTCCAACGGAACCCCGCTGGCCGGAACCGTGGAAACAGTCGGTCCGAGCTCGCAATATGATTTCTCCGCGCTTCTGGGCACAGAATTAGGTCTCCGCAGATTCGCCCGTGTCCTCGCGGGACGCGAAGAGTCACAACTTCCCACCGCCGTCTGCGAATGCTCTCGCGTGTGCCAAAACTCCTTGCAACTGACAAAACGCTGCCGGTAGAAGACAGACCAAATGCGGTATCGATACCCGGCGCAGCAGAAACAACTCAGTGCGCATAGCTGATATGATGACCCTCGGCGGATCCGGGGATAGGAAACCTCCCAATCCAAAACCGGCACAGGCTGGGGGCCGCAGGGCCAAGATGGCACAGGGCCAAGTGCTGGAGGCCGCAGCGCCACAATTATTTAAGCCGTTTTGAGGTTTGATTTGGGGCCGCCGGCGCGGTTTGGGTGGGGTTTCCCAACTCAAATCAGTCGTCGCCCGTATCCCCACCAGGGATCACTCTCAGTACAGCGCACATCTGTCGGCACCTATAATTATGTGGTTATTTAACATGTCTTGATGTTGCCACATCAAGACTGTTAAATAATTATAGATACCGACACATAATTATAAGGACCGACGCATAATTATAGGCACCGACGCATAATTATAGGCACCGACACATAATTATAGGCACCGACACATAATTATAGATACCGACACATGTTAAATAATTATAGGTATCGACGGGCCGCCCCTAACATCGCGACTCGCGATGCTCGCTAGCTCTCCGAATCGGAAACCGCGTGAAGCTGTGTCGAAGGCCAAAGACGTTAAAAACCCCGTCAGATTTTTTTTGAGGAACAATTTACTGACGAGGGTCGGCACTCGGCCACAACACTGAATTAATTGTGAATTCCCAGGCAAATGCAAAGAAAACGAAATTTCTTCTTCAATCTATACTGAATTCACGAAGATATACTGTTATTATTATAACACTGACGAATTTCAGCCCTGCGCGTCACAAACCGTTTTTTCCGGGCGTTTTTTGACCGATCTTTGGCGATTTTGGTCGCATTTGTGGGGAAAACGCGACCAAAACCGGCGAAAACGCGACCAAAAACCGGCCAAAAAACGCCTGGAAAAAGTGGTTTTTGACGCGCAGGGAGACGCGTTGCATTGCGGCAGATTTGAATATTCAGCGTCTTCAGGCCCTACTCAAAAGACCACAAAAGTAACGCCACGCCGAAAAATAGCTGCCGCAATAACTATTTCAACGCCCTATGACAACATGCAACTACAGTGGCTGACGATGACAACATGCAACTACATGCAGAGACCGAATTGCAACGGAAGGCCGAAACAGGCGCTCGTAGAACTACATGCAGAGACCCGAACCCCGCGGGTCACGGCAATGGGCGGATTAGCGCCCGTGTGATAAATCTGCGATGTTGCACTGGGCGGATTAGGACCCGGGCGGATTCGGACCCGTGTCAGTGGCCGGATTCACACACGTGTGTGCAACGCTCAGATCTAGCGCTCCGCTGAATTTACCAATAACACGCTCAAAAACGAGACTGGAATCCGTATACTTAAGGTGCCCACATCAGGTCCCCAGGGAGTTAGTGACGACAATTTATCACTGGTTCTTCGAATCAGCTGCACATATTTACTCACGAGATAAATAAAGATTCAGCAACGCGAATACCACGATGTAATTTTAAAGAAACGTTGTGCACCATTGTGATGGCGAGAAAAGAAAAGCACTTGAGAGAAGAAATGAGAAGTGCAACATGCAATACTATTATGGCGATTCATTTGTTACTGGCGAAAATATTACGCTCCTCTGCCAGCAGGCGCTGCCACGGAATTCGCAAATTGATTGGGCGCTGCCACGGAATTCTCAAATGGTTGCTTGGGCGCTGCCACGCCCTGAGGAACCGTTTTCTTCTGGCGGGTTTTCTGCCGGGTTTTTGGTCGCATTTTCTCAGATTTTCGGCGATTTTAGTCGTGTTATGCGCCGAAAATCTGCGCAGGCGCGACCAAAATCGCCAAAAAAACGGCAAAAAACCCGCCAGCTGAGAACGGTTCCTGAGGCCCAGGGCGGAATTCTCCAAATTCCGCTCTCAAATCATTGCGCTGCTCTCGCCCAGGTGAGTCGCGACAGTCACGGGCGGTCACAGGCCAATTATAGCTGCCACAGGCCAATTATAGAAGCTACCAAAGCGGCGGCGGAGGAACTCGAAGCACCGAAAATCCGTTGAAACGCCAGCTCAAAAACGGCCAAAAAGCACCGAAAATGGCGCTTCTTGGCCGCTTTTGGGGGCGTTTCGACGCCAATGAACCTGAATCTATCCTGTGCTTTGCCTGCTGAGTTCGCCGGTCTTGGCCGAGTTTAGATGCGTTTTGCCTTCGGTTTTGGCTGCGTTTTGGGCGAAGCGTCCACCAAAACGCACCTAAAATCGACCAAGACGCATCTAAAACCGGACGAAACGCGCCCAAGACCGACAAACCCAGCAGGCAAAACACAGGGTAGCTCCTCGCTGAGGCCATATCCTCAGAATTGGGTATCGGTTGAGAACGGCTCCTCTTCCTCCTCCGCGTCAGCTGCAAACGGCCCCTCCTCCGCGTCAGCGAAGCCGTCTAAAACTGTAAACGGTTTCATATTCTCGCTGTGGCTATCCGTATCAGCTGCGCACGGCTCCTCGTCGGTGAAACTAAGGGTGAAAAAAGTGAAAACCAACCTAAAATCGGCCGAAACCCACGGTCGCAAACCGACCAAAACAAGCGAAAATTCGTGATTTTAAAAGTCATTATGTTCGGTCTTACCAAAGGGGCTCGTCGTCTGCGGAATCCAAGAGCGCGGAAGACACCTCCGACTCGTCCGAATCGTCGGTGCCGGCGTCCGAGACTTGGTCAACTGGAATTCCACTTGGCGCGGTGTCGCTTTCCAAATCCGCTGTTAAATTGCAGTTCAAGGAAAACGCTGACGTTTCATCCGGTGCGGTTTTTTTGAGGCGCCGTTTTTGCACGCGCGAAGCGCGCGCTTATCAAATCTCTGGCCTTCGAAATCTCAAACGGAAACGGCCCGGCCACCCCCTAATTTAAAACAGCAGTCAACTACGCATGTTTTAACCGCGTTTTTTTGGGGCGCGTTTTCCGACGTCTAAATCGGCACATTTAGGTGGTGTTTGGGGTCCGGGATTGTGGCATTTTTGAAGTCCCCAAGGCCTCCAAACGGCGGCATCAGAAGTCTCCGTAGCCTGGTGTTTCGCCGGTCCAAGGGTCTGGGGCGCCGAGGGTCTGGGACGCCGACTTCACGTACGCGCGTGACCCTCGTGTTCGCCTCCTCAGAGCCCCCCCCCACGCATCCACAACCCGTCAAAACGCCCCAAAACGCCCCCTAAAACGCCCCCTAAAATGCACCCAAAATGCGCCAAAACGCCCCAAAAAACCCTCAAAAGGGCCAAAATCGCCCGGGAACACGCAATATTCATCTTACTTTCCGCATCGCTGGACGCGGTGCTCTTTTCCTTTCCACACAGAACGACGTAGACAAGGATCGCGACTGAGACCAAGACCGCGGGCAGCACGACAAGCAGCATGAGAAGAGTGAACCCACTGCAGAACCCATCATTCCCGGAGTCTCTGGGTTCGCCTGCGTCCGCGGTAGAGCCGCCAATCACGGAAGCAACAGCCTGCAAACCAGTCGTCGACTCCGCCGACTCACCAGTCGTCGACTCCGCCGACTCACCAGTCGTCGACTCCACCGACTCCTCCGAACGCATCTCGGTGCGATCTGGGGCGTCGGAATCCACGTGTTCGCCCGCTGAGACGGAGTCGCCAATGACCGAAACAACCTGCACGCTTGCAGTCGACGCCGCTGGCGAACTGCGGTCGTGATCGTCGTCTGAAACATTTTATTAAAAGACACTCTAAGATCGACAGAGATTGTATGACCGGTTGACATGTTAAGTTGCTCCGCTTTCGGGTAGCCGTAGGGTAGGGTAGGCAAGGTCGGGGCAGGGTCAGGCACGTCGTGGAAAGGAGGGTCCAAACAAGGTAGAGGCCACTCCGTCGAGGCGATCAGACCTTATCCCGTTTTTCCCGGCTCTTTTGGTCGCGCTTTCTTTGACCGAAACCCACCCAAAATCGGCGAAAACGCAACCAAAAACCCACCCAAAAATGCCAAAATCGGCGAAAACGCCCCAAAATCGCCAAAAAACCGACCCAACCCATCGAGGATTCCTGCGCAGCCGCGCGTTTGACAGGCTCTGTTTTTGGGCGACTTGTTTGCCGTGACTCACCGTCGATGGTTCCTTCCGAAGTGCCAGCGTCACTGCGACGAGCTCGGCCTGAATCCAGAACAGTGGCACCCGTCACATCTGCAGATTCAAGTTCCGACCTCAAATTTGCAGGTTCCGAGGCAAGTTCCAACGTCACATCTGGAGATTTAGAGGCGACTGCCAACGCCACACCTGCAGATTCCGAGCCAACTGCCGACGTCACACCTGCAGATTCCAACGCAACTGCCGAGCTCACATTTGTAGGTTCGGAGAGAAGTTCCAACTCTGCAGGTTTCGCCCCCACGCCTGCAGATTCCGGGGGAAATTCCGACGTCACATCTGGAGATGTCGGGACACGCCCCGCCTCAATCGGAAGTTCCGACGTCAGATCTTGACATGCCGAGCTCGCAAATGCCGCCCCAGATTCCGAGGCAAATTCCGACGTCACATCTGGAGATGCCAAGCTCGCAGATGTCGCCCGAGATTCGCAGGTAACGTTCGACGTCACATCTGCAGATTCCGAGGCCAATGCCGCCCTGACACGTGTAGATTCCGCGGCCAATGCCGTCGCCGCCGCCAGCATGTCAGATTCCGAGGAGACCGGCTTCGTCGTCGCACCTGCAGATAATTATTTCGCGAAACCGCGAATTGCATGACGCGCAGAGTTGCAATTCTCAGGGCAACGAGAACAACGGGCCGCAGATAGACCACGTGTTGCCGCATTTTTGGAGAATAGGCGGAACTTTTTTGAGCGTTTGCAGCATGCGCTGCGCAATATTTATTCAGAATCTGGATCCGCCCACACTGTCTACTACTAGTGAATATTGCGTGTTCGCGGGCGATTTTGAGTTTTTTTTGGCGATTTTTGGGGCGTTTTGACGGGTTTGGGGGGGGGGGGCTTTGAGGAGGCGAACACGAGGGGCACGCGCGAAGCGCGTGCGTGAAGTCGGCGTCCCAGACCCTCGAAACGCCAGAAATAGCTCGTCGAAATGGCCATTGGGCCGGCGAAACACCAGGCTACGGAGACTTCTGATGCGGCCGTATGGAGGCCGTGGAGAGGGACTTCAAAAATGCCAGAATTCCGGACCCGAAACACCACCTAAATATGCCACATTAGACGTCGAAAAACGCGCCCCCAAAAAACGTGGTCAAAGCAGGTATAGTTGACTGCTGTTTCATGGGGTGGCCGGCCGGCCGGGCCGTGTCCGTTTGAGATTTCCAAGCCCGGAGATTTGATAGACGCGCGCGCTTCACGCGTGCAACTATAAACCAACAAAACCCCCCGAAAACTCACGGCCCAAAATCCTACAACCATCGACGAAGTTGAGGAAATACCTGCCGTTACGACCGTGAGTATGAACTCCTTCTTTTTACGGGTTGCCTGGCTCCTGAGATTTAGGATTTGCTCCTTGATCTCTTCGTCGGTCTGATGGATAACCAGCGTCTTTCCCACTTTCAGTATTCTCCACCCCACCTGCATTCCGTTCCTCTGGGCCCATGAATCTGTTTTAACGAAAGTGATTTTCGAACCCTTGAACTTGAAACCAAACTTGAAACCTTCCCACATCAAATCCTCTCGCCCACAATGCATTGTTTTTTTTGAACCACCTGTAATTTACATTGTATTTTGAACCACCTGATTCAAACCGACATTGATGACTTTGCTGACGCCGCAAGAATGAATATTCCGTGTTCGCGGGCGATTTTGGCGTTTAAATTTTTGGTGATTTTTGGGGCGTTTTGGGATATTTTTGGCGCATTTTGGGGGCGTTTTGACGGATTGTGGGCGCAGGCGAACACGAGGGAGACGAACACGAGGGCACGCGTGGGAAACCCACTCGGGAAATGGAACTGTCCCAGAACCCTCAAAATTGCGCCAGAAATAGCTTGTCGAAGTGACTATTGGAAGGGCGAAACACCAGACTACGGAGACTTCTGATGCCGGCCGGACAGTTTCCGTTTGAGATTTTGAAGCCCGGAGATTTGATAAACGCGCGCGCTTCGCGCGTGCAACAACAGATGGACGGAACACACCGCAAAAATTATACAGTTAAGGAAAACATCGAAAAAGTCACTCCAGAATTTTTTGAGCATTGACGCAACGGCTGAAACTCACACGCCTGCATATTCTGCGTGGAACGGGCTCAAAATGCCACTCCCCAGAGGCCAACCGACACCCCGCAAATCCTTCAGAAACCAACGCGACATCCGCAGGACCACAGACAGACGAAACGCATCGGAAAAGGCGTCAAAAAAGCTATTCCAACGTCTCGCGATGACTAAAACTTGCGTCCCCATAATCTCCCTGGCGCGGGTCTCAAAACGTGGGCTCCCCCACTCTCCAGCGACCGCGTAGCTACACTTGCCGATACCCGTAAATGTTCAGCGTGTCCCCACGTGACACTGCGCGACCTGGATACCAGACGTTTTGGCAGCTTTTAGATGCGCTTTCGCCGACTTTAGGCGCAATTTGGCGGACTTTAGATGCAATTTGACGAGTTTTTTATGCGCTTTGACATATTTTAGGGAGGACCACCCGCAAAGAAGAGGAAAACGGGGACTATTTCGCGCGCCACGACTGATCTCGGTACAAACGATTTCAGGATAGTCGACTTTCAGACCTGTGCCTGTACGTGGCCCATCCTCCGGAGGTTCCCTCCGGTGAGCGCGCGTGATCCGAATAGACTCGGGGGGGGGGGCCTCCGGTGATTAAGACCCCTTTCCACTGTCCAGTACATTTTCGCCACCCTTGAAAGAAAACGGGCCGTCGAATCGAGGCAAACAACCGCAACACTTTTTCGATCACGCGTTCACTTTTTCCGCTGGTTAAGACAAAACCCCCATCCAAGGGCGCCGCACATCGCGATAGCTTGACGACCCCCCTCAAATCCAACGCCCCAGAAACGCGCCGCAAAAAACCGAAACCCCTACCTAAAGTCGCCAAAAACACGCAAAAGCCACGTCGAAAACGCCCGATAACGCGCGCGTAAAATTACCTGGATTTACACAACCCTTATCGTCGTGGCATTCTAGGGCGCACGGTACTCAATTTAACCAGCCTCGACGAGCGTGAGTCTCCCTGTCGCTAAATTTTCGTCATTGCTCCATGCATTCAACGCCCTCACGTCCCATGTCCTATCCCCATGAATTTTCACCACGTATCCAACGGTCGTGCCCCAGTGACGGCAAAATGTGACCTTCGCCCCCACTCCGATAGCTGCCGATAAAGACGATGATGATATCACCGCGAAATGCCTGCTGAAACAACACGACCCCCCGGCGAGGGGACAGGAAACCCTCCTATGGGGAGCGAAATGATTCCCGCGTTTTTCGGCATACATTTGCGTTTTTCTGCGAGTTCTAATGACGCTCGGGCAAATTCTCGGGCTGTTCTCGCCGTTTTTGGGCTGCGTTTACTGAGTGAATTGGGGATCGATTTAACTTTGCCCGAGCGACGGCGGTCGGCGGTCCGGCAACCCGAAACCGCCCCGTTTCGAGGCCGCTTGCGCCTGACGCGTTCTGCGATTTGGCTTCGAGCGGCGATGACTATTATTATTCTTCTTCAGGGCGGTGGGATTTCCGAACGTTAAATAGCTGAGAGACTGTGACACCCTGCGACGTTTTCTTCACCCAATTACATTGACGTATTCAAATGTGCGCAACAAATTAATACCGGCGTGTGCGGGAGAACCCAACAACAGCACGACACTGACAACATTTGTAACCACCCAAGCTGCAAATGCGACCGTCATTTTGCAAACCCGTGCAACAACTGCGCCACAACGTAAATGAAAAACGATCTGCGAACTTCTAATACCGATTTAATGCGTCAGATTAACTCGCGCTGAACACGACTCTACTCATAAAACCACTATTACTTAATATGCAATACTTAAATGCTGACAAACGCAACTCACGACAATCAATCAATCGTCTTGTGCAACGCACTGCCAAAAATTCAGGGCTTCAATCAGGGCGAATTTATTTCTGAAGAACTGTTGACACCGCTGCTGCCACAAACGTATTTGATCCACCGCGCGACAATTTAGCGCATCAATATTGAACGCGTTTTGTGCCGGATACGATCCGATGCAAACGCTCTTTTTGCCGCGCGTTTTGTGCGCGCTTTTTGCTGCGCGTTTTTGTTTCAAACGTTTGTCCCCACTTTTTGCGGGCCTGCTCGTGACTCCAAATGTGGTGGATGAACGGGCTCGGAAGATGTTGTTGGATTGTGATTCTCGATTTGGCGAACTTTCGGCGATTTTGGGGGGCGCTCTGGTGGATTTTAGGTGCGTTTTGGAGGATTTCGATCCGTTTTCGATGCGTCTTTGATGAGTTTTCGGTGTTGAATGTTGCATTGTGATTCTCGACATTTTTTACGACAACTTTCGCTTCAGATGGATTCCAACGGTCTGTAGCTTCACGCTGCAACTTTTGACACACCTTTGCCACCCTTACATACTTATAAACCAGGGGAAAACAATATAACTGTTAACAAATCACGCACTAAATGTATCCATACGTATAGCGTAAAATACACGTAGTTTGCTGAGCCGTGGAGTGTTCAATAATTAATACACGTAGTTTGCCTTCCCTAATGATCGAAAAACTTTTCGACTGCGCAACGCTGACTTGCTGGTAGCAATTTAAATAATCGTGAATAATAAATTATAATAGTATTCGCGGTAGTAATAGTAGCGGTAGTGGAAATTGACTTGTTAGATAAATACTAATAGTAAAATAATACAGAGCACTTTTCACGAATCCGATCACGCAGAAATTACTCTCAACTGAACAATATTTCCAACCAACATTTGCATTTATCGAAACCAACACCACAAGATAGTCTCAGACCGAAGAACCAACAGCACCAACAGGATGAACGTTCATCGTCGCACAGGAAAAAAAATATTGTGTGCGCACAGGGAAAAAATATTGTGGAACCTGCGCTCGTCAATTCGTTTCGAAAAAAAATATTTTGGAATCCTGCGCTCGTGATTTCACTAATATTTATTTGCGCA
>Ga0099798_10610_pt1 | contig 11557 bp, 3 predicted proteins | sample Uncmet_Sort29A_1_FD_89870 | JGI IMG/M metagenome (GOLD analysis project Ga0099798, IMG submission 89870) | Marine eukaryotic communities from CALCOFI LINE 67, Pacific Ocean - CN13ID_Sort29A_1 | ecosystem: Environmental > Aquatic > Marine > Oceanic | place: Pacific Ocean: Monterey Bay | collected... | reverse complement strand
GCCGCTGTCATGACGATGACTCCTCTTTCCATGATGGTGACCCTTCTTCTTGTCATGACTCTCGGTGTTATTTTGGTTGGCATCCTCTCCCACAATATCATCATCCTCTCCCACAATATCATCATGCCTTGAATCAGATTCACCAGCCCCATTGTCCCTAAAATATAATTTCCTCAAACTTCCATCCTCTCCCCCAATAGCCTCCGGCCAATGCTCTTTGCCTTCGCTTTCCCGTTCGATTGTAGTCTGCTTCCGTGGACCGAAATTAAACCCCAACCGCACATCCGGATATTCGCGAGCAGTCTGAGTACATCTATCAACGGAAGGACTCGCCGATCTAATTCTTTTATGTAATGTATCAACGGTTTCACTTAAGAGAGCTACACTTTCCTTAATTCTCAGATTGTCTTTTGTTAAAGATTCCGATAGGAACTCGACTTTTTGGGCCGCTGTTTGTACATTTAAGGAATCTAACGATTGAGAGAGGACATCCACTTTGTCATACAGCTTTCGCTCCAACTTTTTTAGCTCCCGCGCTTTTTTGTCTCTCTTTTCGTTCGCTTCCTCCTTCTGCTTTTTTTCTTCCTCCCCCTTCTCTTTCTTCCTTTTTTCCTCCTCTTCCGCCTGTCTCTTTTTCTCCTCGCCCCCCTGTCTCTCTTCCTCAGCGACGTCAAGAACCTCATTCAATCCTTCGTTTACTTCCTCCAGCATGTCCTCTGCCGCGTGCGACCCCTCAGGAGAGTGGCGGACAGCTGGGAAAACAGTAGAGTTAATATTGCTTTGGAGTGGAATCTTTAAGTTTTTGGAATTTCTTTCGATCGAGCCTGTAAGTTTTGCTGCGGCTGGCGGGTCTGCGGCATCTTGCTGCGACTGTCTTGAAGGTAAAATGAAACGACTGAGCGGGATGTTTTCGAGGTCTGGAGATTTGGCGGGAGATTTCGCGATGGATTTTACCGCAGATTGCTTGCGAACTCTCACTGGAGAGTTCGCGGCAGATTTGAGTGGAGATTTCGCCTGAGATCTTGTAGGAGATTTTCTTGTAGGAGATTTTCTTGTCGAGACTTTCGTACGAGGTTTGCGTTGTTTACCTCGCGTGGGACTCCTAGCGCCGGTTTTGGCGCGCTTCGGGCTTCTTGCACGCTTCGGACTTCCAAAGGCCTTCTGCTTCGAACGACTATCTTTTCTGCGCTTGTCTTTCTTCCGGTCCGCTTTATTGCGGTTCTGTCGTCGCCTACTTGGCGAACGCGAGCCATCACGCTTAGCCTTCTGGGTGATTCTTTCCCTAGAAGAATACCTCGTTCTCTCCTCTCTGGAAGATCTTCGGGCTCTTCCCCGGCGTCGCTCGTGTCTGCTTGAATCTCTTCGCTGTCTAGACGAGTTCCGGCGATTTCCTTCTCGACGCCTCCTGCTGTTCGTGCGCTTTCTTTGAGATGGTGATCGGTCTTCAAGCTTTTCTTCGGCTTCCATCGCCATTAATTTTGCGGCCAACCCCCCCAACTGTTGCTGATACTGCGCCTTCGGCTTAGCTTTCCGCTTCAGCTCAAGTTTTTTCGGATCCAATCGGGAAGCTCGTTCCAGTGTATTATGCATCATTGACATCATTGGCATCATGTTCCTGTTCGGCGGAGACGCCCTGTGCTCGCCTTCAAAAGCTATTAGCTCAGAGAAGAAATCGTCGTCCACCATTGGGACTTCCTCTTCCGCGTCATAACAAGATTCTGATCCGTCGTAGTGAGAGTTTGATCCAGCGCCTTCTGATCCGCCGTAATCTGATTCGCATTCTGATTCATATCCTCCAATTATATCTTCCATCCTATGAGCGCCCTCCCACGAGATAACACGGAACTGGTCCGGAACTTTACGGTAAGTCCCACCAGGAGTGCGAATTATTTGGCCGTCAGTGTGATTGGCATTATGATTTACACCACCTGAAGCAGAAGATGATGATGCTGATGCTGACGACGCTTTTGCAGCTTTGGCTGCTTGGTACTTGCTCATTCTGGCACTCGGGCTACGATTCGGAGTCCGATCACTCGGAGTTTGTATTTTCCTCTCAGTTTTACTGCTGATTGCTTCCTTCGAACTCGATCGCAAACTGAAATTGCTGTGCTTTAGAGGACTAATCACAGGAGCGCTCGCAAGAATCTTGTTCACATTCGGAGTAGCGCTGATAGGAATGCTTAGTCTGGGAACCGCCGACTGTGGCGCAGGTTTTGGAGTAGCATTTTTAGCGTTAACACTTTGTACCGCAGGTTTTGGAGTAGCTACCGTTGGAGAACCTGACACCGCGTAGCTTCCTATGCCCTGCACTTTCGCAGCACCCGGTTTCACAGCCGCATTCGTACGTGATGCCGCCTCCGGCTTCTGCGCAACCACTTCCTTCTGAGCGACCGTCTGTCTCTCTCTGGACGCCCTCCTCTTCGCGAATACACTCCGATTAATCCTCCCACAAATCCTTTTCGGGTTATATTTGATTTTTCGCCTGTAGTCATGCACGCTCGCAACACTTTCCTCAACAGTATCATCATCTATGGTACTCTCAATCATTGGTGGAATCGTCCCACGAATGCCAACTGACAGCCGATTGGAGAGCTCAACTTGAGCGTACCTGCTGGAAGCTTGGTGATAATAGGTCTCAAGCGGGGTCTCGTAGACTGCGGGAGTAATGGAAAGACGATCTGGGTTATGTTCGTTCGCATCTTCGTTCTGGCTCTCATCTGGTCTGCTGAAATTGTCTTCTTCATCAGCAGCTTCGTTTTCGAAAGCAGCAGCGAGATAAGGAGCTCGTGCATTAGCAACGTCCTTCACATTTGCCCGATCGATTTTTTTGTTGCCACTATCCTCCTTTACTTTAAGTTTAACCGCAACATTACCTTCACCATTTCCATTATTACTCTCCTCCTTCTTCTTACCACTCATACTAGCTATCTCCGCCTCACGTGCTGCGCGGCGTTCTTGTTTCAATTTTTCGGCGATGTGCATTTTCAAGGCAGCCAACGATGATGTCTTCTTCGACGAACCAAACTTTTTGGGTTTTGCCGTTTTAGCTGCAACAGATGCACCAGCGGCATTAGCCGCACTGCTACTTGGAACTTTCACAGCTTCAGCGCGAGTGCTGCTCGGAACTTCAGGTCCAGTGGCGTTCGCAGCTTTCGCGGGGCTGGTAGCGCCAGAAGCGTCGACCTCGGAAGCAACTTTACTAACTGGCACTGGCACGGCGGGTTCGACACTCACAATTTTCTCTACTTCCATAGCAGTTTCCGCTTTGCCATCAACTTTTTTCCCATCCCCTTTCTTGTGAGAACTTGAAGCCACTCTTCTCGGAGGACTAAATGATCTTTTCACAGGAGATTTTTTGGAAGTGACAGCGCCTCTGGCTACTGGGTGGTCTTTTCCTCTTTCCATTTTCAACTTCGCCCTTATTTCGTCCTCCCTCAACTTTCTCATCGTCCTAGATATCTTCTCAGCACCCGAGATTGTTCGCTTGTCTGTGCTCGGCTCCCGCTGGACTTGCTTGCTTTTTGTTACAGTTTCGGTTTTGTATTTCGTCGTTTTCCTCGAAGGACTAGCAGGGATTGAGGGTTTCCTATTAGGGGACGATGCTTTTCTATTAGTATTTCCGGTCTGGGCGACCAACTTTTTGTCTATTCTGTTTTTCGGGGGAGTTTTTTTCTGTTGCAGCGCTGCATGTTTCTTGCGTTCAGCAGAAATCTTTCGCGGGAAAGACGCCTCTCGTTCAAGAGACGCCTTGCGTTCGGGGGACATCTTTCTTTCAGGCGAGCGCTTCAGCTCAGGAGATAGTGTCTTGCCTTGAGTCCCTTTTTTATTCCCCACCCCAACCTGTCTCCCACCCTTCTTCCTGCCAGCGCCAATAGCGCTAATAGATTCCGCACTACTACTAGATTCATCAGAAGAGGTGTCAAAAAGCATCCCCCCAGGGCTATTAGCAGCTCTGTTGGTAGCTCTATTGGTAGCTCGCCCGAAAAAATTAACGTCCCGAATCAAAGGTTTGAGAGGAAGTTTTTCGACGGCGTCATGGGTGATGCCGGGAGCACCCCTTTGTGGACTCGTTTTTCTCGGCACCTTTGTTTTCTTTGCTGCTTCAGGGGATGGACGCTTTGGACTTTTTGGGGATAGACGTTTCGGACTTTTCGAGAAGGTCACAGCTTCACTCGGTGTTGAGGTGTCTGGGACAAAAGCTGACCTTGCGGTGGCTGCTGGACTGGTGGTACCTGCTGGACTCGAGTTCCTGGCAATGTTAGTGGCAGTGTTGGTAGCAGAGTTTGTTGATACTGTTCCCAATATCAAATCCGTCACTTGTTTCTTCAAATCAGGTTTTGTGACTTTCGCCTCCTTTTGCGGATTCTTGTCCTTTTGCAATTTGGTCACTTCTGCTTGCGTAACTGCTACTGGCTTAGCTAGTCCCGGTGGAGGTGTCCTAACGACTACTGCGGCATCGAGTTCGTCTCCCGCGCTGGGTTTGACAACCGTTTCATTGTTAATCCCATCTTCTTCTCCCCACAGCATGAGCATCTCCGGAGGTTTACAAGCTGTTGACTTTCCTCTTCGCCCTGGAGTCACAGTCGGCGTAGTGCGCGGAGTTACATTGGAATTGCTGACGCTGATCCCGCTAAGATCATTCCCACCATCCTGATGCGATCCCGCGAATCGCGGCGTCGACCTCCCTGGAGTCAAAACATCAGATATAGTCTGAGTTCGACTGGTCAAATCTTGCGACCCAGTTGGAGCAGTCAAATCTTGCGTTCCAGTTCGACTAGTCAAATCCTGCGAAATTATACCACTGAGATGATCCGTCACAGTAACCGTCGTCAAATCTCCAGTGACAGTAGTAACATCTCCCTCCTCATCATGTCGTCCCTCCCGATGTTGCTTTATTTCCTTTTCCCTTTTTTGCCTAACTTTCTCCTCCGCATGTTTCCTCATGTGCCCTCGCACCTTCTCTTCCACCTCATGATGATCGTGATCCGTAATATCCGTGTCCGTGCTCGAAACCGTCTTGCCCCCGCGTTCCAAGTTCGCCAACCACTTAGGAGGCGAACTTCTCGTTCCGGCGTCAACGTCGAGAGACGAATTACTTGCATTTCTTGAAAGACGAGTTATCGACTTATCATGCTTTTTCATCACGGCTCCCATTTTTTGCATGGCATCTTCCGGTTCAGGATCTCCCGCTTCATGATCTCCCATTCCCACATCCTGGGAAGGAGAACTCTCCCTCTCTCCTGCCTCTTGAAGTAGTTCTTCAAAATTACCATCTCCCCATTTGATCTTTTTTCCCCTTCTTTTCCGAATCACCCGAGGAGTCTCTTCCTCTTCTTCTTCTTCCTCCGGTCCGTCACCAAAATCGCTGTAGTTTACCATACTCGGCAGCTTATACCTATGTTCGAAGTGGGCGTTCAGAATTTGAGGGAAGACTTTAATACGAGGATTTTAGACAAAAGAAGACATTCATTTGCGGAGAGTAAAACATCAAATACCAATGCATTCTTGTCTAATAAGGACATATACTGAATCTTCTAAACTTCTCGTAAAGTTTTTCTAAATGTTTTCGTAGATAATTTCCTCAATTTGCCAAACTTCGTGGCCAATTATACTCCCTCTTCTTCCTCTCAAATTCTTCTGCACCCTCTCCAAAAGCTTGCGGATACCTTAAACCATCAAGTAAATGGGTACGAAATCCGAAACTACATCCCAACTGACTTTCCAAATACTTAGGATACAGATACGTATTGGGAGATGAATATTGATCTTGTTGTTTTTGTAAAGCTTTACTTAGGTTTACCGTTTCGGATCGTCCCAATTAATACGTGTTTAGAATACCCTCTTGGCCACCCAATCCACTGCCAAGGAAAAGCCCCATCCGGAATATTCATCTCGCTTGGGGGTTTCCAGCCTTTCGGGTATGGAGTTCCATCTCTTTTCAGCGGGAAAGGAAAACCATGCTTCATGAGATCTTTCAGCCACGCTTCCTCATCATCTGTGCCCTTAACTTGTTCCCTCTGGTCTTTTATTTCTTTAACGTCAAAAACAGCTTCACTAGCCATCCCTGGTCTGTCTTCCAAAACTTCACTCGAAACTAACCCGTCATATCCCGTCTTAACTTCTTGTTTAACATCAATCCCATACCTCTTCGCTTGAATCATTAAAGCTCTTTCTCGCATTGTTTTTAAGTTTTCGAAAAACTCCCTGGTTTCACGATCTGTTGGGTTGGTGTTGAAGAAGATCTTCTTTTTGGCTGCGATTGGGACTCCGTTGATGTTGAGACCGCCGTTGTGTTTTTGGTACTTTTGAGGGATGACATTGCCGTTAACGATTTGTGGGTCAGTCGCAGCAGCGGGGTTGGGTAAATTTTCAGTAGTAGAAACTGTGACGCCGGCTGGTTCAGTTGCTGCTGGCTGAGATTCTGTTGTTTGTTCGCCTGCAGGCTGAGACTCTGCAGCTGCTCCCCCGGCATCACCACTAGCAGCAGCAACATTCTCATCACCACCACCGGTAACTGCAGCACCGCTAACTGCAGCAGAGTCAACACCAGCGGTACCAGCAGCATCACCAGAGCCCACAGCACCACCCCCTTCCTCTCCCACCACTCCATCCAATCCATCCCCACCTTGTCCATCCTCCCCTTGACCATCACCTTGACCATCACCTTCACCATCATCCAATCCATCTTCCCAGTTGCTACCTTAGCGCACACAATAAGCGAGATGTTCTGAAATTCATACAAAAATGACGTCCATAATGTGTAGAAATACACCGCGAAGTATACATGAATGATATGCATTTCAGAACAGATTTTCGATTATAATGATTTCGGATCACCTCGGTCATTGTGTGCTTTAGAGTACTATCGTCACTGTAATCATCGTCATCATCCAAATCTTCTAACAAAGAAATCATCTGTGCCTCGGTCATCTCCTGCCCCACACCAGTACTAGCGGCCACCTCATTCAGCCTCGCTGCCCATCTTCTGTGTTTTTTCGTTAGTTTGGGAGTTTTCCGGGCTCTCCCCGTCCACCAGTTCGTGGCCGTGGAGGCGGGCTGTTGTGTTGCAGTTCCGGTTGCAGTTGGATTTGGAGTTGGATTTGCAGTAGGATTTGCATTTGGATTTGCATTTACTTGTGCTAGCGGAGGACTACTAGGACTACCAAATATTGGCGAATCCGCAGGGGAATTGATGTTGAAACTGATTTGCGTATTTCCCCTAAACCCAGTGGCATTGACACTGAGACCGTCAGTCCGACCAGGAGAACTCACAGAGGGAGTTTGATTATCACCATCGCCTGAAGAGCTATTTGCAAGCATAGTGCCATCCCCACCCATAGTACCGTCCACGTCGCCTACGCTGCCCGAAATGATTGCCTTCACCGTCCCACTGATGGGAAGAAAATGATCCGGTCGTAATGGAGGCCCGTACATTCGTGAACCCGGTGGACCTTTGATGCGTTCGGCGGAGAGTAGCTCTTGGTGTTTAGCTGTAAATCCGAATGCAAGGAATAAGCGAGATGATTCAAAAATGAGAATGCAGATGCACATGTGTAGATTTAAATAGATGAATACAAGTGAATACCTACCTAGAAGAACGCACCCTGTTTCCCAGACTTAAATTACCTCGCTTATTCTTTGAGCAGCAATTCAATTGACCATAGAATAGTGCCAATATTATCACTACTCCATAGAATACCTTCCTCTATCTCCCTCAAAACGGGCACCCTACCCCTACTCAAATCATCCCTCTGAGGGTCATATCCATACATCCTTAAGCTTTCATGACCAGGTGAACCATTACCATCATCACCAGCATCACCAGCATCATTATCACCACCACCAGGTGAACCCACTCCTGATCCTCTTAACGTTCCCGGAACTAAATCATAATGCTCACCTTCCCTCGCCTCTTCCTCCCTCAACCTCCGCAGCTCAGATTCCACCCTCGACGCTTCATCCAATAATCGCCTTCTCTCAGCCTCATCCTGTTCCTGTTGCCTCTTCATATCCTCCAATTTCCTTTTCCTATCTTCAATCTCACTCCTTTTTCTATCCTCTTCCTCCTTCTTCCTCCGAGCTTCTTCCTCCCATTTTTTTCTTTCTTCCTCGGCTTTTTTCCTCTGTTCTTGTCGAAATTTCTTCATTTCTTCCTCTTTTTTCCTCTCCTTTTCTTCCTCCTCTTTTTGCCGTTTCTCGGCGGCTTCTTCCTCTGCCTTTTCCCATCTTCTTAACTCCTCAGCGGCTGCTTTAGCACTCGCACTGTCCTGTTTTTCTCGTAAATCTTCCATCTTTTCTTCAAACTTGTGTTCTTCCTCAGCCGCCTTCTCACGTGCCTTCTCCGACTTTTCCTTCAACGCTTTCGACCTCGGCGTCAACACATGATCAGCAACAGTCCCTTCGGCGGCGTCGAAACCTGTTTTTCCGCCTTGACCATCGTCGCCACCATTGAACCATTCGCCGAAAACCCCAGTGTCAGCATATTCGTCAGCGTCGTCGTCGTCGTCATCATCGTTATCGTCATCACCATCCTCATCATCATCATCCCCATCATCCTCCTCCCCTTCACCATCCCCCTCCTCCTCTACCTCACTTGAACTCTTCCAATTCTCCTCGTGGTCCTTCTCTTTGTCAATTCTCTCAAGGACTTCGCCTCTCTTCTCTGCCCTTTCTTCTCGGGTTTTTTCAGTGGATTCTTGTTGTTTTTGTCTTTCTTCTTCTGCATCTGCGTCTAACTCTTCTTCCGGTTTTGATGGAAACGCTTCTGACGGATAGTACACGTGGGAGTTTCTCGGTGCTGGTTTTTCCTCGACTGCTGATTTTTCTGGGGGATGATTTTCTGCTTGCTGATTCTGTTCTGCTTGCTGGTCGGCTGGGTGTTCTGCTGGCTGTTCTGCTCCGCCCGAAGTATCTTCACCCTCATTATGCTCACCCTCAGCGAAACCAAAATGGGCAGACCCGAACTGGGGAGACCCAAAATTTTGTGAACGGAATCCGAAGTGCGGAGATCCATATGAAGAGCCAGAATGCGGAGATTCAGATCCAAAATGCGGAGAACCAGACCCGTATCCTGCATTACCAGCTCGTTTTTTAGCACCTCGCTTCGGCGGCGACTTATGCTCCCCCTCTCTTTCATCTGGTGACTTATGCTCTCCTTCAGGCCCCACCCAATTCCCAAAAGCTCCACCTTCCTTCGGCTTCTCTTCCAACTCTCTCTCCAATTCCTTCTGCTCTCTCGGGGTTTCTTGGACAAATCTCTTTTTCGGCATATTCTCTAACCGCAATTTCTCCTTCATTTCTTTGTCCTCCTTCCTCTTTTGTTCCTCTTCTTCCTCTCTCTTCTTTCTCTCTTCCTCGTCTCTTCTATGTTGTTCTTCATCGTGTTCTCTCTGTCTTCTGGTGTCCTCGGCTTTGCGCTCTTCTTCCTGCAAATGAAGCTCCTCCCACTTGATGTGCATTCGGCGGTCGTCGCCCTCGTTTTTGAGCCTTTCGGCGTCGCGCTTGTACCTGAAATTTGAATTTTTTTGGTTGAGAGAGAAGTATCGGAGATTGGAAAAAAGTTAGTTCAAGATTCGATTTAAGATAACCTACGATAAGTTCCATCTTATCTCTCCATGTCATGCCCCAACTATGCCATTTTGATCAATACCCGATTCATTTCTGCAAGTATAATAGCTTACTGCTCCATATCATGCTCCAACTTCGAAATTTCCCTCCGTTTCCCCTCCACATCAGCCACAAATTCGTGATCTCTTTCAGCTCGACTCCTCGCAAATTCGTCAATTTCTTGTCTCTCCTGTTGCTTCCTCAGAAATCTCTGAGCTTCCCATTTCCCGGATTGCATCATTCGGTTTCGAACGTAGTCTTGCTTTTCTTTGGAATTCTTAACTTTTTTCCTTTCCTTATCCATTTTTTCTTTTTCTCTTTTGAGATCTTCTTGTTCTAGGTATAAGCGTTCTCTTGCGAATGCAATCACCTGCATCTCCTGAAGGGAAAGCGGCGGTGGCGGCACGAAAAATCTTGGGTCCTGTCCGGTTCTCGGATAATAAGGGTCGCCGGGATAACGAGGCTGTGCGACTCCTAGGTTTTTCATATCGCTTGACGTTGGCATGCCGTTTCTGTTTATATTAGCGCCAAAAGCGCCGCCAGATTCATAACCGATACCACCAGGAGAACCACCCCATTCCGAACCATCAGCAGAACCACCCCATGCTTGACCACCGAGAGAACCCAGCGATTGCGAACCAGGAGAGCCAAGCGACTGTTTGGAGCCGTCGCCTCGACCTCCCCTTTTTTGTCCTAAAATCAATTCGCTAGAATCCTCATCCTCATCTATATCCTCATCCAAATCCTCCTCTGCCCCTTCCTCCACCGCAACTTTTTCGTCCTCCTTATCCTCACACCCCATCCTCTTCCTCTCCTCCCTCTCAACTCTCTCCCGCAATTTCTTAATTTGTCTTTCCAGTTTTTTCGCTTGCTTCTCCAAATCATTCAACTTCATTTCTTCGTCATCTTTGGTTTTTTCCGCTTCCTTCCTATCCTCATCACTCTTCTTTTTAAAATCTTTCTTTTTCTGCACCAAATCACCGTGTTTTCTCTGCTCGTCCGCTAACAATTGGTGATGAAGACCATCCTCTAAAGCGGCTTCCACGACTTTGCTTTGGACTTCCACAGCGTCTCTGTGTTCAATTCTCTGCTGCTTATCCATGTCAGTTTTGTTCTTGAGCATGATTCCACTCCGTTTGAAGACGTCTTTTTGTTTTGCGATTTCTTTCTTGAGGTCTTCCAATTTTTGTTCTTTCTCTGCGAGGTCTTTGATCTTGTCTGAGAAGTCCTTAGGCTTACGTCCTTTGCTCCCCCCGTCTTCCGCCTGCCCGTCTCCCATTTTGCCCCACTGTTCCGCGTTTTGCTTTCTTATTAGCTCCGTTTTTTGCTCGTTCAAGCTCTTAATTTCATTCTCAACTCCATCTAGCTCCCTAACTATTCCCTCCAATTTCTCACTCTCTCTTTTTAAATCAGCCTCCCATTCTTTCCTCTCCTGCGGGGATAGTTTTCCGCTGTTTAACTGCGCGTTGATGTCCTTCAAAACTTGATTCTGCTTGTCGATTTGGCTTTTGAGGTTTCCTTGTTTTTGCTCAGATGCTCGGAGTTGGTTTTCAATTGCAGCTACTGGAGAAGGACCTCCAGAACCCTGCAACATCAACCCGCCTAATCCTCCTCCGTCCGCCAAGAACGCGCTTCCCTTAATCACTATGGGAACTGCACCAGCGTTACTACCATCCGGAGAAGCGAGGAAGACACCACCTGCATAGGGAGGAACTCCTCCTTTCGGAGAACTTTTTCCTTTTCCTTTCTTCGATTTTCCTTTCTTTTGTTTGGATTTGCCTTTTCCTTTGTCTTTTCCTCCTTTTGGGCTTTTGCCGTTGCCTTTGGAATCGTCTTTCCCCGTTATTTTGCCCTCTTTTCCCCCATATGTAAAGCCGTCGGGATTAGGATCAGGATTGAGAACTTCACGATTAGCCTCACCAGGTCCGCTCCCATCACCAAAGCCCGTTCC
>Ga0099798_10609_pt1 | contig 11570 bp, 10 predicted proteins | sample Uncmet_Sort29A_1_FD_89870 | JGI IMG/M metagenome (GOLD analysis project Ga0099798, IMG submission 89870) | Marine eukaryotic communities from CALCOFI LINE 67, Pacific Ocean - CN13ID_Sort29A_1 | ecosystem: Environmental > Aquatic > Marine > Oceanic | place: Pacific Ocean: Monterey Bay | collected... | reverse complement strand
AGTTTGGGCCTCCAAAACACTGATTATGACTCATTTTTTGTGCGCAAATATGAATTCTACGCAAAATTTTGCGTACAGTGATGCCACTGGTATTCGGGAATAATCGTTGGAGGTATTCGAAAAACAATGTATCCAAATTATGAGAAATTGTGTTTGAAATTTCAGATGTGAAATTTGCTAGTTCCAAGGGGGACCCTTGGATTTTCTGTAACTGAAAACTCACAGATTTTCGGGCACTGAAAAATCACAAACTCGACGCCGAAATGGCGTGATCGAAAACACAGCCGTTGCATGGCATGCTCGGGGGGACCGGGAAATTGGACTCGCAGACGACTATCCCCCTCTGGAGGATTCGCGGCCTGGATAAGGGGCCTCGCGTACAGGCCCGATGGGCCGCGCATTTACACTAGTCCGGCACTTTACCGTCACGGTTTGGGCAACCAGTCGTCGACCGACAGAATTAGGGTAGTTCACGCTCAAGCAACAAACCACGAATGCAACAAATGCAACAAACCCACTTCCCAGTGGTTCAGCATGATGCGAATCACGTCACGTTCTTACAGTAGGCGAGACTAGTCAATGCGGGCCCACCCTTCCGCGCCATGGGCAGGCACGCGATAGTACGATGGTCAATGGACGCCTCAGACAGAGCAATACAGAACAACGCACAACAAGCGAGTCAACTTAATTGCGAATCAAAATACCACAATTCGACGCCGAAATAACGTGATCAAAAACACGCAATGATCCGCACTTCTTACCCTTTCTTTACGAGAGGCCCGGTGCAGGAATGCAATTTTCTTCTGGTCACATCGATTGACTTTCTAATCTGTCTTGTTGTTTCTAACTGCAGCCATGTGCAGTTCACAAGTTTTGTGGGGATGTTCCCGCCGGAGTTCGAAGCTATGAACGAAGGGACGCCAAATTACGTACGGTTCCCTCATCTTGATCGCGCACGGGCAATAATGCACAATGAATTTTCATTGGTCAGAGGGGATCTATTAACTAATTTTCACCACCCCCTGGATCACGAAGGATATATTATACAAAACCGTTGCATGGCATGTTGGGGGATCGGGAATTTCGCCTCATGGACGACCATCCCCCTCAGGTAGATTCGAGGCCCGGGGCAAGGTCGTTTTTTTTGCTCCTGCTTTTTTCCATGATATTTCTAGAAATGTCATGAAAGAATAAAAAGCAGGAAAAAAGCAGGAGCAATGGGACGGAAATAAACATTCACATTCATCCTTTCTTCCAGTGTTTCAGAATGTTGCGACACACGTCACGTTTTTACTGCCGGCGAAAATTTTCAATGGGGGCCACCCTTCCGCGCCATGGGCAGGCACGCGATAGTGTGATGGTCAATCGACGCCCCAGACAGAGCACAGACAAACACACAATAAGGCATACAACTTAAATATGAATCAAAATATGATGCCCTCCGAAAACCAAGTGAAAACGGAAAGTAGCCACACGGAATGGACAACCAGAGCGCCAACAACGCGAAGGAAATACATCGGGGCGCGAGGGGAGAATGCACTCATGAGGACCGCACTCATGTGGTTTAAGGGTTGCGTATAGACAGAGGGTGAGGCGCGATGCAATTCCTCGTCGGCACTGTTGGGGATTGGAGGAAAGGAATTTATGGTGACAAGCGTTATTGAAAACTCCGAACGGGCACTGGATCTTGACGTGGTATTGTCTGCACGGGTGCGGGAATATACCAATATATCATATTGATAATGTAAAGATCCAAATCGAATCCAATCCCACGCCATGCCATGTTCATAATCCACTTCCTCTGAGATCGGAGAAGTTAGTGACTTGTTTTAGGAGCGTCACATGTGTTTCTTCCCAGTGTTGGGATGCCGCTAAAGCGCCGCTAAACTTTTGAGCATGTGAGCAGCGCTTAAGCGCCGCGATTTGAGATTTAGCGTGGGGGTCGCCCAATGGCCCGGATGTTCCAGATGGCGAGTAGTGGCCTTGCGGAGCCGATCCATCTTTTTGTTGTGTTTTGGTCGCAAGTCACAGAAATGCATAAATACACCACCAATACGCCGAAACATCGTTTCCTCACCGTTTTGTACCGCAGGGCATCGTTTCCTGGGCTCTCGTTGTCAAAGCTCAGCGCCAGGTCTGAGTCTGGACCTTCATTTTTCAAGTTTTGCGGGAGATTCGGGTCGGGGGGGATACCAAAGTTTAGCGCCAGATCCCGGTCGAGGGTGTCGCCATTAAAATTTAGCGGCAGACCCGGTTCTGGCGCTCGAAAATTTAGCGGCAGACCCTCGGAAGAAAGTTTAGCGCCAGATCGCGGTCTGGGTTGCCGTTCATATGTTTTCAAAGTACCGGCATACCCGGTTCATAGATCAGCGGCACACCCGGTTCCAGGCCCGCGTTGTGAATGTTTAGCGGCAGGCCCGGTTCCAGGCCCGCGTTGTGAAAGTTTAACGCCAGATCTGAGTCTGGACCTTCATTTTTCAAGTTTTGCGGGAGATTCGGGTCGGGGGGTGATATTAAAGTTTAGCGCTTAATGCGGGCCTGGACCCTCATTTGGAAAGTTTAGCGCCAGATCCCGGTCGGGGGTGTCGCCATTAAAATTTAGCGGCAGACCCGGGTCTGTGGCGTCGTGGTATAAGATTCGAATCCAATCCCACGCCATGCCATGCTCATATCCCCTTCCTCTGAGATCGGAGAAGTTAGTGACTTGTTTTAGGAGCGTTACATGTGTTTCTTCCTTCAGGTCTATTTAACGATCTTCTGGATTCTCTACGTGTTCGGGATCTTCCTGATGATGCTGAACTTCCTCCTGGCCATCGTCGTAGACGCCTACTCCGAAGTGAAGCGGCAAATCGACAACAACCCTACGGAGTACGAGCAAATGTTCGGCCGGTTGCCACCAGCAGTAGAGTCGGCGTACTAAGCACCACTTCAGAGCAAGGTTGCGGTTTGGGTTTTTGGATATATATTGTTTTTTTTTGGGGGGGGGGGGTAGTAATCCATTGCCCTTAGAATGACTATCGATGTTTCTACCTGAGTATGTTCTAGAACTATCGCTCTTAAAAAATAGAATTCACGTTATCGTGTTCGGCGTACAAAGACTTCTCCAGGGTTGAGAAACCTCGCATATGCCCCCCGAACATGAAATGCCCCGCCACGACGAAGACCAAGGAGACCAGCACAAAAATAATCGAGAAACTGATCAACTCCGAAGCCATGCCTTCTCAGAACGCAGAGCAAGCAAACACCGTGTGGATCCAACGGTCAAGTTTTGGAGTTTGGAACCTGGAAGGAAGATAATAAAAACGGTACGAAGTCTGGGCAATCGCGGTGCAGACCAGGCATGAAAACACCGAGGTTGTCATCGACGAATTTAGCCTTACGATTGGAATGGCTTATACGTCTGCGTAGTGATGTCCCCAGGTAACAATTGTGTCCTCGTCAATATCCGGATCTCGTGGCTTTCCGACGACACAAAAACAAGGCCTACGGACATCAACACGCCGGGATAGTGCAGGTTCAAGGTTTGCAACGTACGGCCACCGGAATTTGGAAAATTGTTGTATCAACATCGAATCATGGATTTCCACGCACAATGCATCAACCGATCAAACCTGTGAATCGTACGAATGACCCGCTTCAGAACACTCAGCCGAAGGTGCACGTCCATCATCGAAATCTCAGACGGACAGGAATGTCACATGCTCGCTTTGCCGCGTTCCTGCACATCCGCAATAGGCTGAACATTGGCAACTTAGACCAAGATCATTTTTTTGCTTAGACCATAGGAAACGGAAATGGTTTTGGAAATGGAAATGGTGGAAATGGAAACGGAAATGATCGGCGCCAGATATATTTCCATTTCCATGGAAATATTACCGTTTTCAAAATGTTCAAGTTTTTGCGGTGGTGTCCATTTGCAATGATTTTGGTACGGATCGAGAGCTCTCTGCGAGACCTGTCGATTTAATACACGTTTGAGGCGATTCGATACCAAATGAACCGAAAAAGGCCGCCCTCTAAATCCCCGACAAATATTTCCATTTCCATTTCCAACGTTGGAAATGGAAATGGATTTGGAAATGGTCGGAAATTCAAAATATTTCCATTTCCTATGGTCTAAGCGTTTTTGCTTTTACACTCAAAACGCTGCCCTGTGAAACTGCGCAAATGTATTTCTCATCAAAACGTATTCCAACAATATAAACGTGCTTACCCGGGACTGAAACACGGGCCCCGTATTATCTAGCTGCCGCAACAATGCCTTTCATCTGGCTGTCCCTTGCCGAAATAAAACTAGGAGACGAGAGTCCCCTAGGTAGAATCTACACGACACCGATGGATTGTCGAGTCTTTGGACAACCCAAAAAAAATCATCCAAATAAGGGAACGCAGTATCTCAAATTGGTAGTGTCCCAGGGCCTGAATCGACATCGGATCGAAGACGCCAACCGATAATATATATATATATATATATATACATATATATATATATATATACATATGTCTCGATCCGTTGCAGAATCATTGCGTAGAAGCGTAGAAACATAGTTCTGATTTGGTGGGCACACATTGTTCCCAAAAACACAACCAGTGTGCCTAAGAACAATGCGGGGGCGACGGACCCATTTCTGTAAAGGGTGCGGCCCGCTAGGTAGGTGACAATGCCAGTCAGGAAGTTAAGGAGAAAAGGAACATTGTAAGGGGCCAAGTGATTCTTGACCTGCAAAACATCCTCCCAACAAAAACGACCGCACGAACCCCTACCCCCCCAAAAAACGACGACTGGCATCGACTACCCACCGGTGGGCTGGATGTGCCGATGCTATTCCAGAACACCTTCACTAACTCGCAACGCACGAGTACTTTTGAAAACCGAAAAGAAAATGGGCACGTAACCAAAGAAACACTCACCCCCAAAACACAAAACCGTGACTCATTGCCTTCTTAGGGTTGCAGAGGTCATGTAGGGCGTGGCTTTCCAGGATGGACCGCCCACCCACCTGCTTTGTAGGATACAGGCTCAACCTGCAGTGTATAAGTCTGTCGTTGCAGAATCAACCCCTCAGGGCACCAACAATCCACGATATGTCGCAGTATTTGAACAAGATGTATGCGATACTCGTGTAAAATGGAAGTTTACCTTTTGCCCCCAAAATGGAAGGCATCAATTCAACCCTTGCCAACAAAGTGAAAGTATATAACCAAAATAGTGCCATTTCACCGTATAGCAGTGGCACATGATATACGCAAACGTTGAAGTGTGCTTCTTGATGGCCACACGGGACTGAACGGAAACCGACGCGAAGGAGGGGGTCCACTATACTAGTGCGTTTTTACGAAATCCTGGAAATTGCATCGAAGTTCACATTTTCGCCAAATAAATTGTTTAGGCCTCCAAAACAAATTATGGCACATTTTCTACACAAAATTCTGCACTTTTTGACGGCACTGCGATGTTCCGGAAAGTTCTGTTGAAATTTTCAAAACAAATGAGCTCAAATTTGAAGATTCTTTCTTATAGAATTCAGTTATGAAATTTCGGAGCTCTACGGGGGGACCCTTGCAGTTTCAAAACTCAAACAAAATGTTTTTTCGAAAACATTGCCAGGAGATGAAATTGCCACGACGCAGAATTTGATTCTGAATCGATCCCACCCATTCATTTTGCAAGGAGAGTTCAATTTCACGCCCAACTGGTCAGGCCGAAAAAATCGCCACACTTCGTATCCTCTTCATGAGAGGCCCGGTGCAGTGGTGTCATTTCACCATATAGCAGTGGCACATGATATACGCAAACGTACAATGGTGAGGAGAGCAATCCCCAAGAAGATGAAGATGAAGTTTTGCAACATCCGTCTCTTTTCCAGCAAGCTGTTCAGATCCTCTATAATGGTCGCGTATCTACAAGTCAGAGAAAGGCGAATAGGCACTGGAAACAAGGTTCTTCTTGTTGGAATCTCTCGCGGATCGCATTGACACAGGAAAACATTCCAGCCATGACGCGTACGACTTCAACTTGTTGTCGTATGTGTCGTCTGAAAACCAGTCGAAATTGATGGCCGGTCCTGCAATCTTAACAGAAAAAACACAAATACACGGCATTCAAAAATTGCGTAGCATTTGTTTTGTAGGAGAGTAATTGCTTCCACTTATCTTTCGCATGGCGTTTCTGAAATCAATGAAACCAAGTAGTTGTCAACTTCCCAACTGGCCGAATGCCCAGCTCGAATATGCGCAACCCCTCGGGAAAACAACACTCTTTGGAACCCCAATGCCCAACTACCCAACTTCCCAAGTCAAGCGGGTCACTATGGTCGAATACGCGAAAATCGTGGAGAGGGCGACAGGTTTTGGAACCTCGATCTCGAACTTCGCAGACTACCCGAAATCCCTCGAGAAATCTACCCTTTCTGAAATCAATGAAACCAAGTAGTTGTCAACTTCCCAATTGCCCAGCTCGAATATGCGCAAATCCTCGAGAAAACAACACTGTTTGGAACCCCAATACCCAACTTGCCAACTTCCCAGCTTGCCAACTTCCCAACTCCCCAACTTCCCAGCTTGCCAACTTCCCAACTCCCAAACGTTGCAAGGTATGTCGCGACGGGCGAGGGTCATGCCCGAATATGCGAAAATCCTCGAGAAAACGGCACTTCCTGAAACCAGTGAAAACATGCATAGACGATTCGGCGTCTGCGTGGTTGGCTAACGGCTCTCCGGTGACCTCTGCGGGCCCTTGGAGGTTACCGGAGTATTCGCAAGAGCAAGCCAAAAGAGCGAGCCACCCCGGGCAGCGGCCTGCCATCGAGATGGTGCTCGGACTCATTCTCACAGGTTTACTCAACCCTGCCCCGTCTAGCAAATAGTGACAGACTCCGCGCCCAGCTCGCACGACGAAAGTCACTACTCCCACGAAGCCTAAATGACGTTCGATTTTGTGTTGAGGCCTCAATTCTTTAACAATCGAGACAGGAAGGGCAAGATACAATATAGACAAGCAAGGAGAAGATAGATGAGACCCCCAGGAGGATCCAGACGAGAAATGAAGATGGTCGGATCAGTCAGATTGAAGTTGCTGCGGAAACACGGAGCAGGCGTGCTTTCATGAGAAACGGGCGCAAGGAAATGTCAGACATGCAAGGGGTCCACATGCTGTAGGACCGAGATTCGGCAGTGATTTCTCAACGGCATTCGCGTAGGTGTAGCTTAATATAGAGGGAGGGGAGCTTCGCCGGCAGACAAAAGGCAATGACCGGCTGTGCGCACTGCAAAGTCCCGACATGTCACGCAGCGGGATTGCCCTCTGGCCTGCGGACGGGAACGACAAACCACATAAACAACAACGGGGCTCACCTTCTAATGGCACATAAACATTTACCGTTCATTTTCTTAGATTCATTAGTTGGAGACATGTTCCACTTGGAGCCTACTTATGCCACGGGAAGATTGATCGATGAGGTTGAGAATCTCTCTATTTCATCCAGTGCGGGTGCACGTAAACAGTGTGTACCCAATCAGGACAACAAGTAACGATCCCGATATTTGGTGGGTTTCGGTGGTTTCGAAGGAAGGAACCAAGTAGAAGAAACCTGTACGTTTTCAGTGTGATGATGATCAATGAAACCAGTGAAAACAATTACTCGTCCTCCATTCTTTTCGGAGAGTACACCTTGTTCTTCAGAGTTTTCGAATGGAATCTAACTAAGGCGGGGAATTCTACTGGTGTGCCATCTGTTCAGGGCTGTAAAAAAATCTTTTTTTTTTTTTTTAAAACTCAAATTCCACTCAAAAAATATATTTTTTGAGTGGAAATTTGAGTGCACTCAAAAAAAAAAATGATTGTGCTCCGAAAAAATGAGTGCACTCAAAAAAAAAAGATTGTGCTCCGAGAAAATGAGTGCACTCAAAAACAAAAAAAAATGTGCCACGAAAAAATGAGTGCACTCAAAAAAAAAAAAAAGTGTACTCAAAAAAAAATTACACTCATTTTTAATCACGGCGCCTCACGGCCATAACAGATGATCATAACAGATGATCTGTTATGGTCTTATTATGAATCATGGACACTCGTCTGGTGTAAAGATTTGAGTGGAGTGCATCCAAAGACTGTCAGTCTTCTCGTGTCGAGCGGCACTGATGCTAGAATGCCTTTGGCCAGTTTGTGTTGGGGGGGCGACATGAAACACTTCCTATCTGCGTGCGCGGCTGAGTGGGGTATCACGACCAGAGGACATGGCTACGCGAAGTTAAGAACGTTTCGAGTCTGGGAATCGATCCGCAGATGTCAAAAATTGCATCGAAATATCAGAATCTCACCAATCCGGGGGTATCCATCTCTTCCAGCCGTTTGACGGTGAACGCGGTTAATCGCATGGGTTGATCTTGGTGTCGATCGGTCTATCCGCGTGCGAAGTGAAAGAAATAAGGGTGACGTTTCGGGTTTGCCTACCCTTCGTCCTACCCTTTGTAAATGAGAGGGAGACATGCACACAAGGAAATGTGATGCTGGGTTGGCTATCATGAATCAAGTAACGGCATCAATTGTTGCAATCTATCTTTTTTCGTATCAATTGTTACCATATAACTTGTTTCCTAATAATTATTGTATCGGTTGCCTTTGTGTGATTGTCTCCATAGGAAGCATTGCATTGACTAAACTAATTGGACAAAAAACTAATTGGACAAACATCTACTTTGGCAAACATCTAACTAAGGCGGGGAATTCTACTGGTGTGCCATCTGTTATGGTCTTATTATGAATCATGGACACTCGTCTGGTGTAAAGATTTGAGTGGAGTGCATCCAAAGACTGTCAGTCTTCTTACTGCCTCCATCGAGTTGCTTGAGCCTTCGAATGCCATCATCCAACCGATCATTGTCTCACAACACACAAAGGAGACACTTTTGAAATCTGGATATGATGTAGGGATCCACTCGCTTGTTTTTCACACGCCCCATCACTTCTATAAACAACTGACCATGTTCACACACACCTCCAAAAGTACCGGGGTTCCACCTCTTTCCCAGCCGCCTTGAAAAGGGCAGGTAGAGGAATACCCCCCCTCCGGTGTCCTGGGCGGGGGCTAGGCGCAATCAGGCCCTGGAACATGACTGGGCCCTGGATTGCTCTATTGGCGCTCGTCATTGTGTGACAAGCGGAGCATGCTTGCTATGTAACCCGCAACCGGGGGGATACGGGACCGGGGCTTAAACTCGGTCTAAAGTAAAAGCCGAGCTAAGCTTTCAGGTATACAGCCAATGCGAGCTACCGCGATGTTTTTCACACGCCCCATCACTTCTATAAACAACTGGCCATGTTCACACACACCTCCAAACAGACTCCCCGCCGATGCCGGCTCTCTGCGTATAATCCCTCGGAAACGGTGTTTGGACGTCGTTCGGAATTTGGCAGTTTGGATGGGAATATCGAACGCCCATGGTGGATCAAAGCTAGGATGTATAATACAATAATACACCCCATGTATTATGTATTTTGTATTATGTATTATGTATAATACAACATAATACATATTACATAATACAATGGAAAAATTAAAAGGGGTTTGTATAATACAATCCCCGATGATTTGCGCACTATCCATTAATTGTGTTGCCCAGACAAAACCGACCCCCTACTAAATTTGTCCAGATCTTGACGTGGTGATGTCCTTAGGTCCTAATTTTGGCACGGATCAAGAGCGCCGACTCTCAGCTTTCGATCGGTGCCAAAATCAGCACCTGAGAACATCACCAGATGCAGTTGTGGGCGATTCGAGTTGAGGTTCATTTTCCCAAATTACACCAAATGGCCGAACACTAGAAGTAGAGTCACGTATAATACAATAATACAACCCCATGTATTATGTATTTTGTATTATGTATAATACATAATACTGTATTATACATCCTAACATCAAAGTAGTTTTCGTACGAATCCGCATATGATGAAGGCGGTTTCGACAATGACACCCAGAACCGACTGCGCTTGCAGCCGGTGCACCAACTTTGCCTTCGAGGGATCCCCCGGACATTTCTTTCGTCCTATCCCCAGGACATAATAGCTCTCCCCCTCCCCTCCATACTATCTGCCACCAGCCCCACTCCCCCTAGCTCTGGGCACAGCTTGGAGCGAAGGGTAGCCCCAGGCCGCCCACATCACCGCCCGAAGAACACATTGGATGGGAATATTGAACGCCCATGGTGGATCAAAGTAGTTTTCGTACGAATCCGCATATGATGAACGCGGTTTCGACAATGACATCCAGAACGGACTGCGCTTGCAGCCGGTGCACCAACCTTGCCTTCGAGTGATCTGTCGCGTGGTCCGGCTCAAACCCGGTTTTTACCATCTCAAAACAGGCGAGAGTGTTGTTGTAGGCATTTCGTCATACCCGTCGACACCAGGCACCATAAATGAGTACAACAAAACCAGTTTCCGATTATATAAAATGGTGAGAAACAGGGACCCACGCGCTATAATAATAATATTATTATTATTAACAAGCCAGCTTTTTATTTTTTTACTAACAAAACAAATATAGCGAGTATATTTTTTCGAAAACTTTCAATAAAAAAATATAGCGAGTAACCGCTTGGGTCAGATTGTAAAAATAATAATATAGCGAGTGACCTGGCCTTGGAGGCCCGAAGAATCGATAAAAGCAATATAGCGAGTAACGGGATTGCGACTTCGGCCCCGAATTCTTGCAGATGCCTTCCACTTTTCCCATTCGAGTTTTCGCCTTCGCATGCATCACAAGATATTGAGAAATGCGTCCTTCGACTCAACTCTGCGGGTTGAGTCGATCCCGCATACTTATGGCAGTGGATTCTGGGGACCTCCATGACGTGAAGGTTGTTCGGGGGCCAGGTAGTGCCCTTAGAAATTTGGAAGGTTTTTCGACGCTCCACTTTCTGAAGTGAAGTTTGATAAAAAGTAGCAAGTGACATATGGCTGGGCCAGGATCTTCAAAAAAAACACGAGTAGATTGAGCTTAAAAATATATATAGCGAGTAAACCGACCGCCGAAAAAATCATTAATACAAAATATAGCGAGTAACCGGATTTTCAAATTTGACAGGCGCCTTATTTGTTTTGTTGACATCAGGAATCCCTGGTGAGAAATTTATTCTTGTTTACCTACTTTACAAACGGTTTGGTACCACTCGCTTGTGATGCAGATGCGACAGAAGCGTCAGCGCGGTGTGGAAACAGAGACAGGCGAGAGTGTTGCTGTAGGCATTTCGTCATACCGTAGCGGACATGAGATTGTTTAAACTTTTGCGACGGCCTTGATTTTGGTGGATTTGGTATCTTGGGTCGGATTGCACAACCAACTAGATTCGATCACAACTTTTTGCGGTGATATCGTCAGATGCTAATTTTAGCACAGATCGAACGCGCTGACTCTGAGCTTTCGCTGACTCTCAGCTTTTGATCCGTGCCAAAATCAGTTTGTTTTGGCACGTGTCGCGTTTCCAAAACAATTCCACAACTGGTCAGAATGTCCATCTCCACAACTGAAACATATCACTCGTTAGCTCCGCTGTATTTGTTTCTTAATCTGTCT
>Ga0099798_10608_pt1 | contig 11574 bp, 13 predicted proteins | sample Uncmet_Sort29A_1_FD_89870 | JGI IMG/M metagenome (GOLD analysis project Ga0099798, IMG submission 89870) | Marine eukaryotic communities from CALCOFI LINE 67, Pacific Ocean - CN13ID_Sort29A_1 | ecosystem: Environmental > Aquatic > Marine > Oceanic | place: Pacific Ocean: Monterey Bay | collected... | reverse complement strand
TTTTGGTTCTACCCTACGCTTTTTGTTGTTTCTGTTATGCCAGCCGGACAGCGGCTTAAAACGTGCATGTTTCTGCCCTCCGATTTGTGGTGTGGTTGTTATGCCAGCAAAACAACGGTTTCAAACATGCCTGGGGTGTTTAATATTGCTGTGGCTCTGTCCTCCGATTGGTGGTGTCGTTGTTGTGCCAACAGCCGGAAAGCCGTTTAAAATGTGCCCAGGGCGTTGTGGTTTTGTCGTCCGATTTGCGGTGTCGTCATTGTGCAAGCCGGACAGCGGCTTCAAACGTGCCCGGGGTTGTTGGTTCTGCACTCCGATTTGTGGTGTCGGTGTATGCAAGCCGGGCAGTGGCTTCAAACGTGCCCGGGGCGTTGTGGCTCTGTCCTCCTGTTTGTGGTTTCGTTGTTATACCAGCCGGACAGCGATGTAAAACGTGCCAGGGGTTTTGGTCCTTCCCTCCGATTGGTAGTGTCGTTGTTCTGCCAGCCGATTCAATCGTGTCTGGGGTGTTTACTATTGTTGTGGCTCTGTCCTCAGATTTGGGGTGTCGTTCTGATGCCAGCCGGACAGCGGTTTCGAACGTGCCCTGGGGTTTTGGGTTCTGCCCTTCGATTCGTGGTATCGTTGTTATGCCAGCCAGACAGCGGTTTCAAACGTGCCCGGGGGGTCGTTATTATGCCACCCGGATTGTAAGCCGGGAAGCGGTTTCAAAAGTGCCAGCCTCCGATTTGTGGTGTTGCTGTTATGCCAGCCGGGCAGCGATTTCACACGTGTCAGGGGTTTTGGTTCTTCCCTCCGATTGATGTGTCGGTATTAGGCCAACCGGACAGCGGCTTCAGGCGTGCCCGGGATGTTTATTATTGCCGTTGTTCTGCCCTCCGATTTGTGATGTCATTGTTCTGCAAGCCGGACAGCGGCTTCAAACGTTCCCGGGGGGTCTAGGTTCCGCCTTCCGGTTTGTGGCTTCGTTGTTGTTATGCCAGCCGGAAAGCGGTTTCAAACGTACCCGGGGGGTCTTGGTTCTGCCCTCCGGTCTGTGGTATCGTTGTTATGCCAACCGGGCAGCGGCTTCCAATGTGCCCAAGGTTTTTTTTGGCTCTGCCCTCCGGTTTGTGGTGTTGCTGTTATGCCAGCCGGACATCGGTGCCCGGGGTGTTGTGGTTCTGCCTTCTGATTCGTGGTGTCGTTGTTATACCAGCAGGACAGTGGTGCCAAACGTGCACGGAATGCTGGGCTCTGCTTCAACATTTCGAATTGTGATGTCGTTATGCCAGCCGGACATCGGCTTCAAAGGTGCCCGGGGCGTTGTGGTTCTGCCTTCCGAGTCGTGGTGTCGCTGTTATACCTGCCGGACAGTGGTGTCAAACGTGCCCGGGATGTTGTGGTCTACTTTAGTATTTCGATTTGTGGTGTCGTTATGCCAGCCGGACAGCGGCTTCAAATGTGCCTGTGGCGTTTACTATTGTTGTGGCGTTGTTCTCCGATTTGTGGTGTCGCTGTTATGCAAGTCGAACAGCGCTTTCAAACGTGCCCGGGGTGTCGTGGTCCTGCCCTCCGATTTGTGGTGCCGCTGTTATGCCAGCCGGGCAGTGGTTTCAAATATCCCCCCCGTTTTTGTTCTGCCCTCCGATTTGTGGTGTCGTTTATATGCCAGTTGGGCAGCGGATTCAAACGTGCCCGGGGTAGTGTGGTTCTGCCCGCCGATTTGTGGTTCCGTTGTTGCGCAAGCCGGGCAGCGGTTTCAAACGTGCCCGGGGGGTTTGGTTCTGCCCTCCGATCTGTGGTATCGTTGTTAGGCCAGCCGGGCAGCGGTTTCCAAAGTTCCCAAGTTTTTTTTTGGCTCTGCCCTCCGATTTGTGCTGTCTTTATTATGCAAGCCGGACACCGGCTTCAAACGTGCCCGGCGTGTTGTGATTCTGCCCTCAAGCCGGACAGCGATTTAAAACGTGCCAGGGAGTTTGGTCTTCCCTCCGACTGATGGTGCCGATTCAACGTGTGTGGGATGCTTACTATTGCTGTGGCTTTGTCCTCCGGTTTGTGGTATCGTTCTTATGCCAGCCGGACAGCGGTTTCAAACGTGCCCGGGGGCTTTGGTTCTGCCCTTCGCTTTGTGGTATCGTTGTTGTGCCAGCCCGACAGCGGTTTAAAACGTGCCCGGGGCGTCGTTATTATGCCATCCGATTTGTGGTGTCGTTGTTATGCAAGCCGGGAAGCGGTTTCAAGCGTGCCAGCCTCCGATTTGTGGTGTCGCTGTTATGCCAGCCGGACAGCGATTTCAAACGTGCCCGGGGGGTTTTGGCTCTGCCCTCCGGTTTGTGGTGTCGTTGTTATGCCAGCCGGACAGCGGCTTCAAACGTGCCCGGGGCGTTTTCGTTGTTTCCTCCGATTGATGGTGTCTTTGTTATGCCAGCCGGACAGCGGTTTCAAACGTGCCCGGGATGTTTATTATTGCTGTGCTGCTGCCCTCGATTTGTGGTGTCGTTGTTCTGCAAGCCGGACAGCTGTTTCAGGCGGTCCCGGGTTGTTGTGTTTTTCCCTCCGATTTGTGGTGTCGTTGTTATGCAAGTCGGACACCGGCTTCAAACGTGCCCGGGGCGTTGTGGTTCTGCCCGCCGATTTGTGGTTTCTTTGTTGTGCAAGCCGGACAGCGGATTCAAACGTGCCAGAGGCTTTGTGGCCCTGCCCTCCGATTTGTGGTGTCGCTGTCATTCCACCCGGACAGCGGCTTCAAAAGTGTCCGGGGTGCTGTGGTGCTGCCCTCCAATTTGCGGGGTCGTTGTTATGCCAGCCGGACAGCGGTTTCAAACGTGCCTGGTGCGTCGTGGTACTGCCTGCGAAGTTGTGATGTCGTTGTTATACAAGTTCGGCAGCGGTTTCAAAGGTGTCTGGGTGGTTGTGTTTCTGCCCTCCGATTTGTGGTGTCGTTGTTATGCCAGCCGGACAGCGGCTTCAAACGTGTCCGAAATTTTTATAGTGGCTGTGCTTCTTTCCTCTGGTTTGTGGTGTCGATGTTATTATGCCATCCGGACAGCGGCTTCAAACGTACCCGGGGGGTTTTGGTTCTCCCTTCGGACTTGTGGTGTCGTTGTTATGCAAGCCGGTCCGCGATTTGTTTGTCGTGGGTCTGCCCTCTGATTTGTGGTATCGTTGTTATGCCAGCCGGACAGCGGTTTCAAGCGTGCCCGGGGTGTTTTGGTTCTGCCCTCCGATTTGTGGTGTCGCTGTTATGCCAGCCGGACAGCGGCTTCAAACGTGCCCGTTGCCTTTTTACTTGCTGTGGCCCTGCCCTCGGGTTTGTGGTGTCGTTGTTGTTATGCCATCCGGACAGTGGTTTCAAACGTGCCCGGGGGAATTCGGTTCTGCCCTCGAATTTGTGGTGTCTTTGTTATGCAAGCCGGACAGTGGCTTCAAACGTGCCCGGGGTTTTTGGCCCTGCCCTCCGGTTTGTGGTGTCGTTGTTATGCAATCCGGAGCGCGCTTTTTGGTTCTGCCCTCCGATTTGTATTGTTTCTGTTATGCAAGCCGGATATTGGTTTCAAACGTGCCCGGGGGGTTTTGGCTCTGCCCTCCGGTTTGTGGTGTCGTTGTTATGCAATCCGGAAAGCGGCTTCAAAAGTGGCCGTGTTTTTGGTCCTGCCCTCCGATTTGTGTTGTTTCTGTTATGCCAGCCGGACAGCGGCTTAAACCGTGTATGTTCCTGCCCTCCGATTTGTGGTGTGGTTGTTATGCCAGCAAGACAACGGCTTCAAACGTGCCTGGGATGTCTACTATTGCTGTGGCTCTGTCCTCCGAATGGTGGTGTCGTTGTTGTGCCAAAAGCCGGAAAGCGGTTTAAAACGTGCCAAGGGCGGTGTGGTTCTGCCATCCGATTTGTGGTGTCGTTGTTATGCCCGCCGGACAGTGGCTTCAAGCGTGCCCGGGGCGTTGTGGCTCTGTCCTCCGATTTGTGGTGCCGTTGTTATACCAGCCGGACAGCGATGTAAAACGTGTCAGGGGTTTCGGTGATACAAGCTCGGCAGCGGTTTCAAACGTGCCTTGGGAATCGTGTTTCTGCCATCCGGTTTGTGGTGTCGTTGTTATGCCAGCCGGACAGCTTTTTCAACCGTGCCTGAGATCTGTGTAATGGCTGTGATTCTGTCCTCGGGTTTGTGGTGTCGATGTTATTATGCCATCCGGACAGCGGCTTCAAACGTGCCCGGGGGGTCTTGGTTCTGCCCTCCGATTTGTGGTGTCGTTGTTTTGCAGGCCGGCCCGCGATTTGTTTGTTGTGGCTCTGCCCTCCGGCTTCAAACGTGCCCGTGACTTTTTTAATTGCTGTGGTTCTGCCCTCGGGTTTGTGCTGTCGTTGTTATTATGCCATCCGGACAGCGGCTTCAAACGTGCCCGGGTTTTTTTGGTTCTGCCTTCGGGCTTGTGGTTTCTTGGTTATGCAAGCCGGACAGCGGTTTCCAAAGTTCCCAAGTTTTGTTTTTGGTTCAGCCCTCGAATTTGTGGTGTCGTTGTTATGCAAGCCGGGCATTGGTTTCAAACGTGCCCGGGGGGTTTTAGCTCTGCCCATCGGTTTGTGGTGTCGTTGTTATGCAATCCGGACAGCGGCTTCAAAGGTGGCCGTTTTGTTTGGTTCTGCCCTCCGGTTTGTGTTGTTTCTGTTATGCCAGCCGGACAGCGGCTTAAAACGTGCATGTTTCCGCCCTCCGATTTGTGGTGTGGTTGTTATGCCAGAAAAACAACGGCTTCAAACGTGCCTGGGGTGTTTACTATTGCTGTGGCTCTGTCCTCCGATTGGCGGTGTCGTTGTTGTGCCAACAGCCGGAAAGCGGTTTAAAGCGTGCCCAGGATTGTGGTTCTACCTGCGAATTTGTGATTTCGTTGTTATGCAAGCCGGGAAGCGGCTTCAAACGTGTCCGGGGCTGTTCGTTCTGTCGTCCGATTTGTGGTGTTGCTGTTATGCCAGCCGAACAGCGGCTTCAAACGTGCCCGGTGCTGTTGGTTATATCCTCCGGTGTTGTTATACCAGCCGGACAGCGATGTAGAGGTTTTGGCCCCTCCCTCCGATTGGTAGTGTCGTTGTTCTGCCAGCCGATTCAATAGTGTCTGGGGTGCTTACTATTGTTGTGGCCCTTTCCTCCGATTTGTGGTGTCGTTGTTATGCAAGCCGGGCAGCGGTTTCAATCGTGCCCGGGGCGTTTTGGTTCTGCCCTTCGATTTGTGGTATCGTTGTTATGCCAGCCCGATAGCGGTTTCAAACGTGCCCGGGGCGTCGTTATTATGCCACCCGGTACGTGGTGTCGTTGTTACGCAAGCCGGAAAGCGGTTTGAAACGTGCCCGGGGTGTTTATTATTGTTGTGGTTCTGCCCTCCGATTTGTGGTGTCATTGTTCTGCACGCCTGACAGCGGCTTCAAACGTTCCCGGGGGGTCTTGGTTCTGCCTTCCGAAGACTTGTGGTTTCGTTGTTGTTATGCCAGCCGGAAAGCGGTTTCAAACGTGCCCGTTTTTTGGTTCTGCCCTCCGATCTGTGGTATCGTTGTTATGCCAACTGGGCAGCGGCTTCCAGTATGCCCAGCTGTGTTTGGTTCTGCCCTCCGATTTGTGGTGTCGTTGTTATGCCAGCCGGACAACGGTTTAAAAGGTGCCTGGGGTGTTGTGGTTCTGCCTTCTGATTCGTGGTGTCGTTGTTATGCCAGCCGGACAGTGGTGCCAACCGTGCCCGGGGTGTTGTGTTCTGCTTTAGCATTTCGATTTGTGGTGTCGTTATGCCAGCCGGACATCGGCTTCAAAGGTGCCCGGGGCGTTGTGGTTGTGCCTTCCGCTTCGTGGTGTCGCTGTTATACCTGCCGGACAGTGGTGTCACACGTGCCCGAAATGTTGTGTTCTGCTTAAGCATTTCGATTTGTGGTGTCGTTATGCCAGCCGGACAGCGGCTTCAAATGTGCCTGGGGCATTTACTATTGTTATGGCGCTGTTCTCCGATTTGTGTCGTCGCTGTTATGCAAGTCAAACCGGGCTTTTTGTTATTGTTGTGTTTCCGCCCTCCGAATTGTGGTATCGTTCAACGTGCCCGGGGTGCTGTGGCTCTGTCCTCCGATTTGTGGTGTCGTTGTTATGCAAGCCGGATAGCAGTTTCAAACGTGCCCGGTGCGTGGTGTTTCTGTCGTCCGATTGGTGGTGTCGTTGTTATGTAACGGCTTCAAACGTGCCCGGGGTGTTGTGTTTCTGCCTGCTAATTTGTGGTGTCGTTGTTATGCAACGGCTTCAGACGTGCCCGCGGTGTTGTGTTTCTGGCTGCTAACTTTTTCTGTCGTTGTTACGCCAGCCCGACAGCGGCTTCAAACGTGCCCTGGAGGTTTTGGTTCTGCCCTCCGATTTGTGGTGTCGTCGTTATGCAAGCCCGATAGCGGCTTCAGACGTGGTTGGGGTGCCGTGTTTCTGCCCTCCGATGTTTTGTGTCGTTGTTATGCCAGCCGGACAGTGGCTTCGAACGTGCCCTGGGGGTTTTGGGTGTGCCCGCCGGTTTGTGGTGTCGTTGTTATGCCAGCCGGGCAGCGGCTTCAAACGTGCCCGGGGCGTTTTCGTTCTTTCCTCCGATTGATGGTGTCTTGCGGTATCGTTGTTATGCCAGCCAGACAGCGGCTTCAACGATCTGTGTCCTACAGCCGTGTCCGCGTCTTGCGTTTCTGCCCTCCGATTTGTGGTGTCGTTGATATGCCAGCCGGACAGCGGCTTCAAACGTGCCCGGGGCATTGTGGCCCTGCCCTCCGATTTGTGCTGTTTGTGGTGTGCTAGCCGGGCAGCGTTTCAAAAGTGCCCCGTCTTGTTGTGTTTCTGCCCTCCGATTTACGTTGTCGTTGTTATACCAGCAGGACAGCGGTTGCGAACCGCTTTCAACGAGCTCGGGGTGTTGTGGTTCTGCCCTCATATTTGTGATTTCGTTGTTCTGTCAGCCAGATATTGGTTTCAAGCGTGCCCTGCATGCTGTGTTTCTGCCCTCCGATTTGCCGTGTCGTTGGTATGCCAGCCAGACAGCGGCTCCAAACGTGTCCGGGGCGTTGCGGTGTTGCCCGCCGATTTGTGTCGTCGTTGTGCGATCCGGGCAGCGGTTTCAAGCGTGCTCGTAGTGTTGTGGCCCTGCCCTTGGTGTGCCAGCCGGGCGGCGGCTTCAAGTGTGCCCGGGGTGTTTTGGTTCTGCCTGCGAATTTGTGGTGTACTTGTTATGCAAGCCGGACAGCGGCTTCAAACTTGCCCGGGGCGTTGTGACGTGCCCGGGATGTTGTGTTTCCGCCCTCCGGTTTTGTTGTGTCGTTGTTGTGCAAGTCGGACTGCGGTTTGAAACGTGCCCGGGGCGGTGTGTGTGTCTGCCCGCCGATTTGTGGTTTCGTTGTTATGCCAGCCAGGCAGCGGCTTCAAACGGTCCCGGGGGGTTGTGGTGCTGCCCTCCGATTTGTAGTGTCGTTGTCATGCAAGCCTGACAGCGGTTTCAAGCAGCCCTGGAGATTTCGGTTTAGCCCTCCGATTTGCGGTGTCGCTGTTATGCCAGTCGGACAGCGGTTTCGCAAGTCCCGGCATGTCGTGGTACTGCCTGCGAATTTGTGAGGTCGTTGTTATACAAGCCCGGCGGCAGTTTCCAACGCGCCTTGGGGGTTGTGTTTCTGCCCTCCGGTATGTGGTGTCGTGCGGACAGCGGCTTCAAACGTGCCCGTGATCTTTATAAAGGCTGTGGTTCTGCCCTCGGGTTTGTGGTGACATTGTTGTTATGCAATCCGGCCAGCGATTTATTTGCTTTGGTCCTGCCCTTCGATTTGTGGTCTCGTTGTTATGCCAGTCGGACAGCGGCTTCAAACGTGTTCGGGGGATTTTGATTCTGCCCTCGGGTTTGTGGTGTCGTTGTTATGCAAGCCGGACAGTGGTTGCAAACGTGCCCGGGGGGTTGTGGTTCTGTCCTCCGGTTTGTGGTGTCGTTGTTATGCAAGCCGGGCAGCGATTTGTTTTCTGTGGTTCTGCCCTCCGGTTTGTGGTGTCGTTGTTATGCAAGCCGGACAGCGGCTTCAAACGTGCCCGGGTAAGTTTGATTCTGCCCTCCGATTTGTGTTGTCGTTTTTGTTGTGTAAGCCGGACAGCGGTTTCAAACGTGCATGTTCCTGACCTCCGATTTGTGGTGTTGCTGTTATGCCAGCAAGACAGCGCATCCAAGCGTGCCTGGGCTGTTACTTTTGCTGTAACTCTGTCCTCCGATTTGTGGTGTTGCTGCTGTGCCACCAGCCGGACAGCGGTTTAAAACGTGGCCAGGGCGTTGTGGGTCTGCCATCCGGTTTGTGGTGTCGTCGTTGTGCAAGCCGGGCAGCGGCTTCAAACGTGCCCAGGGTTTGTGGTTCTGCCCTCGGGTTTGTGGTGTCGTTGTTATACCAGCCGGACAGCGATTTAAAACGGGCCAGGGATTTTGGTCTTCCCTCTGACTGATGGTGCCGATGCAAACGTGTCTGGGATGTTTACTGTTCTTGTGGCTCTATCTTATGCCAGCCGGACAGCGGTTTCAAACGTGCCCGGGGGTTCTGGTTCTGCCCTTCGATTTGTGGTATCGTTGTTGTGCCAGCCCGACAGCGGCTTCAAACGTGCCTTGGGTGTCGTTATTATGCCATCCGATTTGTGGTGTCGTTGTTATGCAAGCCTTGAAGCGGTTTCAAAAGTGCCAGCCTCCGATTTGTGGTGTCGTTGTTATGCCAGCCGGACAACGGCTTCAAACGTGCCCATGATGTTTATTATTGCTGTGGTTCTGCCCTCCGATTTGTGGTCTCGTTGTTCTGCAAGCCGGACAGCGGCTTCAAACGTGCCCGGGGTGTTGTGTTTTTTCCTCCGATTTGTGGTGTCGTTATTATGCAAGCCGGACACCGGCTTCAAACGTGCCCGGGGTGTTGTGGTTCTGCCCGCCGATTTGTGGTTTCGTTGTTACGCCAGCCCGACAGCGGCTTCAAACGTGTCCGGGGTGCTGTGGTGCTACCCTCCGATTTGCAGTGTCGTTGTGATGCCAGCCTGACAGCGGTTTCAAAAGTGCCCCGGGTATTTCGGTTTGGCCCTCCGATTTGCGGTGTCGTTGTTATGCCAGCCGGACAGCGCTTTCAAACGTGCCCGGGAGAGTTTGGTTCTGCCCTCGAATTTGTGGTGTCGTTGTTACACAAGCTCGGCAGCGGTTTCAAACGTGCCTGGGGGCTTGTGTTTTTTCCTCCGATTTGTGGTTTTGCTGTTATGCCAGCCGGACAGCTTTTTCCAACGTGCCCGAGATTTTTGTAATGGTTGTGGTTCTGCCCTCCGATTTGTGGTGTCGTTGTTCTGCAAGGCGGGCAGCGATTTGTTTGCTGTGGTCCTGCCCTCCGGTTTGTGGTGTCGAAATGCCTGGCAAAAATGCCTTCCGAACTTTTATGGCAGTTTTGCCCGGAATCTCTGTACAAACTATTAAACGAAACGCTTCCAGACCAACATTCAAAATTTGCCGAAACGCAGTGCGTAGATGTACGGGTCGGTCTTTCCTGGTGTGCCGGGTCGCAGCGTGTAGGTTTACGACCCGGCTTCCCCGATTCTCCGGAATCGGTTTGTGAAAGGGCTCACTTGCCCTTTTGTGAAAGGGCTCACTTGCCCTTTCCTTTTCCATTGCCCCTGCCCTTTCCGCCTTTGCGTTTGGGCTTCGGGGTCGGGGCCTTTGGCTCGGTCCATTGCGACCAGTCGTTTTTGCCTTTACCCCACCAGCTGCCGCTGGCGCTCGTGTCGTCTTCCCACGCCTCACGCAGCGTGTAGAACCCGTCTTCGGCGTTCTTTTGGTGCTTCCAGTCGCTACCCTAGCCTTCGGCTGTGTGTGGGTACTACTGCTTGGCGCGCTGTCCGTCTTGCTGGATCTTATGAACCAGTTCGCGTGAGTACTCGGACAGCATTTTGTTCACATTCATGTTTGGGTTTCTGTGGCACTCTGCATTGTTCCTGCCACGCGTCCTCGCTTCATATTTTAATGCGGAGGACAGCCCATGCGCCTCGTAGACGCTCATGGCGCTCGAGTAGTGTTGGCGAAATGGCAGGATGTTCGCTCCCCCAGTTACAAACTGGGCCCACGCCGAGACATAAAAATGCCCGGGCCATGGGGAACTGTTCGTGAACTCCTGTGCAAGGTTCGTTTTCTTGCGGCGTCCATCGAAGGTTTGCGGGTTCCCCGGGGCCTCGGACCCATTCAGGACCTGCGCGAGATCGTTGATGCGATCTCCGATGGACGGGTCCGCCAGGTCTCCACCCACGGGATTGCCCTCTCCGCTCGAGATCCTCTCTTCGAGGGGGACAGCGCCCTTCACCAGGTTCACAACCGTGCAACAGCTGCGCCCCGGCCGGTCGGGCGCGATGCTCCCGCGATCACGTAGAAGCTTTTGGTAGAGGCGGGTGGGGCCAATAATATCCAAAGGGACGTCATCGAAGCCGTTGCTAACAAACAACTGATAGGTGCCCGCAGCCTCAACATGAGGCAAGGGGACCGCGGGCTTGCGCCTCGCGCCACTGGCCTGCGCGCCGGTTTCGCCGGTGCCGTCGACCCACGTCGGCGAGGCCTCTCATTTAGCGCCTTTCAACCCTTCACTCAACATGTTAAAACTTTTGCGAACAGTGCTCTGGCGGGCGAGATTCATTCCAACAACGTTTTGGAAGATCAGGATAACCGAAGTCAAACCACCCCGGGCCAAAAGTAAATCCCGGACGTCGCTAATCGAAGACACGCCTCCCGAGGCGAAAGCGGCGTTGGGGCCGTCGCGGTCGGCGGGTGGGCACGCACCATTGCGCACGAACCACTCGCCGACGGTCAGGGTCACATCCTCGAGGGGCGCCCCAGCCATGGGAGAACTGGCTGCAGCCGTACTGGTGCCCACAGCCGCCTCCGCGCCTCCATGGGGGATGGCCGCTGCACTGCTAGAGTCCGGGTCGAGCTTCTTGGCGGCAATCTCTGCGTCCTTCATGACATGACGAAGAGCCCCAGGCCGCGAGAAGAAATGAGACGCGAGAGCCGAAAACCGGGTGCTGCGCGCCACCGTGGTCCGCGGCGGCGGGATGCACGCACAAGAGAAAAAGAAAAGCGTGCGTGCAACACTGCAATTCAAACACAAATTGTGACCGGCCCCACCATCCAGGCACCCGATTGGGACCATACAAAAAAGGCACCTTTGAAGCCGCTTTCCGGATTGCATAACAACGACACCACAAACCGGAGGGCAGAGCAAACCCCCCCGGGCACATTTGAAGCCACTGCCCGGCTTGCATAACAACGACACAACAAATTCGAGGGCAGAACCAAAATCCCCCGGGCACGCTTGAAACCGCTGTCCGGCTTGCATAACAACAACGACACCACAAACCCGAGGGCAAGCCCACAGCAATTAAAAAGGCCACGGGCACGTTTGAAGCCGCTGTCCGGCTGGCATAACAACGACACCACAAACCGGGGGGCAGAGCAAACCCCCCCGGGCACATTTGAAGCCACTGCCCGGCTTGCATAACAACGACACAACAAATTCGAGGGCAGAACCAAAATCCCCCGGGCACGTTTGAAACCGCT
>Ga0099798_10607_pt1 | contig 11582 bp, 9 predicted proteins | sample Uncmet_Sort29A_1_FD_89870 | JGI IMG/M metagenome (GOLD analysis project Ga0099798, IMG submission 89870) | Marine eukaryotic communities from CALCOFI LINE 67, Pacific Ocean - CN13ID_Sort29A_1 | ecosystem: Environmental > Aquatic > Marine > Oceanic | place: Pacific Ocean: Monterey Bay | collected... | reverse complement strand
AAGGAGAAAACCCAGAGCACGAAAGATGTCGCGCTCAGTTGTGCCGACTGGCTGCTCGTGCGCACATCACACACTTCATACTTCAAGTTTACAAGTATACAGTTGGTACAACTCGCCGAGTGGCGTGAAGGCTCGCCAAATGCTGAATATTGTACAAGCGCACACCCAAGTTGGAACGGAGAACATTTTGTACACATTGAGGCGATTTAGGACTTTCTCGAAATTCTTCTAGGCATGGTGCGCATAGTCTCATGGGCTCATATATAAGTCGCTGGCCCGCCTTCACCCTCGACTCGTCGACGCGCAATGACATTGAGACTGACTTTCGGGGACAATCTGTATAGGTGCCCAATATTTCGGTTGGCCTAACCATCATCGGGGGATAGGGAGCAACCAGACAAAGAGGCACAGACAAATACCTGAATGACACAACGGCATTAAACGAAGATGGTACATTCCGTATGGATAGAAACAACGTGTTTGGTCGACGCACGAAGTTCTGAAGGATGGCCCACTGGACCTACCCATACGCATTGCGCAATATTTGTTTAATGCCGTTGTTTCATTCAGGTGTGTGCCTGTGCTTCTTCGTCTAGTTACTCACCAGCCCTCGTTGATTGTTTGGGCACCTATATAGGTGGTCACCGAAAGACAGTCTCCATCTGATTGCGCGTCAAAGAGTCGAGGGTGAGGCGGGTCAGCGACTTATAGATCTAGGACGTTGCGCCATTTTGGCCTCGGGGGTTCGCTGATCAGACCCGAACCACTTTGATATCCACCGTACACGTGCAGAAGCCCGCAGCTCGATGTAGGGCCGCGAGGGAATATTCGAGCACATACATCGACGCTACTACAAGTAAGACGCCAGTGTCTGTGCGTAAAAGGTTGCAAATCAGCACTGTTTGCTTAATGTATCGACAATAAGATGTAAGTAAAGGGCGGCAGCCCGTGTGTCCGCATACAACCTGGTTGGAGTGCTGCACAAGGCGTTGACTATGTCAGCGTCGCAGACTCGCGAGCCGGCTCCTTCGGGGGTTTAGGGCCCCGGGGCGGAAACTAATAAAGCCCCCCATCAGGTTTCGCAAGGGTTTTTCAAGGTTAAGAGCCTGAGTTAGCTCATGGGTGGGCATACTTTCTTGCGAATCAGCTCCAGCAGCAGGAGCAGGGCCAGGGAGCCAGACCCTGACGAGAGCCCAGGCCAAAGTACATTCCAACGACGCGTCCACCTAGCATCAAATGGATCTGTTTTGTCGCAAGAGCGTTTGAGCCCAAGAGGGCGTGCCGAGGTTGCGCCAGAGTGGTGGCATGCCCAGCCGAGGTTAACCAGAGGCAGGAGCCGCAGTGCCCGCCTTGCCGAGTCGTAGAGCCAGGGATCCCGACCGAGCCGTAGTGGTGCCCGAGCCAGAGCGAACCCGAGCCAACGCCAGCGCAAGCCGTTGCCAATTTGAGGGGGTGTGCATAAAAGGTCGCAAATCAGCACGGTTTGCTTAATGTATCGACAATAAGATGTCAGGAAAGGGCGACAACCCGTGTGCCCGCATACAACCTGGTTGGAGCTCTGCTCAAGGCGTTGACTACGCCAGCGCCGCAGACTCGCGAGCCGGCTCCTTCGGGGGTTTAGGGCCCACATGTGCAACCGGGGCGGACACTAATAAAGCCCCCCACCAGGTTTCGCAAGAGATTTTCAAGTCTGAAGGGCGCCATCGCAACCGAAGGGCGTCATCGCAACCGAAGGTTCATCGCAACCGAAGGTTGCGATGACAGAGCGTGACACGCAGCGTGACGCATCCAACTTCAAAAACGTACTCTTCAGTATACACCTATTTGGATTTTGTGGGACCCCATACCTATTATCGTTACCCGGCACGCAGAGTTCCTTTTCGGAACTTTGAGCAACTAATAGTGCCAGCTGACCATGCGTTTGATTTGCTGCCGGGTTGTTCAGTGGGTTAGATAGACACCCGCCCACGACCGAAACATGGGTTCGAGCCCTAAGAGAGGACCCTCTATGACTCAGAGAAAGCCCTCTATGACTCAGGGGCCAGCGTGACACACCGTGACACGGGCGGCACTCACAGATACCACATACAGTCGTCTCCCCAGAGGCTGAGAGTGGCGCCAATCAACTCAGCTCGCGATTCTGAGGTGACAGAGCGTGACACACCGTGACACGCAGTGTGCGGCCGGTCGGTCGGCCGGCCGGACACCGCCGCCACGATTCTATACTTATGGGCAACCTTCGGAATTCCTCCTCTCAGACGAAAGGAATTTCTGGTGCTGTAGACGAGAGATCTGTTGGAATGCTCTTCAGAAAGAATTGGGCCACGGAGGCTGCGTTGACGAGCACCTGCAAGACCAGCTGCTCCTGCCAATGAGTTTAGCGGAAGGCACCAGCACGCTGCGGTACACAGAAGCCCCCGCCAGTCGCCGATGAGGTAATACATCCATCTGTTTCTGTTTTGGACATTGAATACCGTAGCGGAATTATACCAAGGTCACGGCTTTTAGCGATCGGTTTGTGACCACCCGAAGCTTCGTTTGTGCTGTTCCCCCACAGGTGCGGGCCGCTATCGCTGCACAGCCAGGCTGGTATTTGGGTCGCGGAGAGCCTCACGAGCGCGAAGTTTACCGTAAAGGAAGAGGAAGACGGAACGACCCTCGTCACCTGCGAAGGTTGCGGCTATAAGGGTCGCTGAGGCACCGCGATGCTCCTTCTACTAATTTCCGATGAAAACCGCCAGGTTACAGCAAATCAGACATTGAATTTGACAAAACATGTCAACCTTCCGCTAATTTGACAAAAAGTGCATCCTGTGAAGGCTGAGCAAGGCTGAGCATCTGCCATTCGTCATGAATGCTGAATGACTACGTGACCTCATGCGAGATGCATGCCACAGATGCCACTTTCACATGAGGTTTGCCGTGCACCTTCCGGCGCCTCGACTTCCATGAATCCATCCCGATTACTCCCTCCACTTAAAAGATACAAATCGAAGCACCTGTTGACCCCATAATATGCTGGCACACTGAAAACTCGACTAACTGCTGATTTGCAGATTGGTGCACCAACTTTGACCCCCACTAACTTCAGGTGCTGATTGTGGCACGGATGGAAAGTGCAGACTACAAATATCGGCACCAGAGGGCATCACCACGAATGGCTGTGGACGATTTGAGTTGGGACCCTGACACCCAAGTTTGAGCTGGCTGTCGAGACATCGTGTCGAAAAAGAGTTCCAGGAAAACAATTCGGAGAGCAAATCCAACTTTCTTTCATTTTAGTAAAGAGAGTATTATTTCATGAAGATTGAAACTTGTAAGCTCTAGTATTCGTCGTGCGATATCCTACGGTATTGATTTTAGCACGCATCAGACGGGCAAACTCTCCGCTTTCTGCCAGTGCCGAACTCAGCAAGTACCGTAGCGGACATGAGGTGTTTTTAAACGTTTGAGACGGGCTGGATTTCGGAGGATTTGGTGTCGTGGGTCGGGTGGAGGCACCAACTACATTCGGCCACAACTTCTTCTGGGGATATCCTCAGATGCTAATGTTTTCACCGATAAAAAGGGCAGAATCTCAGCTTTCCATCGGTGACGAAAATAGCATCTGAGGACATCGCCACAAAAAATTGTGGCCGAATCTAGTTGGTGACTCAATCCGGCCCAAGACAGCAAGTCCACGAAAACTCAGGCCATCTCAAACGTTTAAAAAATATCATGTCCGCTACGGTAAGAAAGCCCGTATGACGACCCACGGGAATGAGAAGCGGTACCGAAAGAAGATATGTCTGAGTCAACTCCTTCCGACATGGGCAGCCGTCCGGATCGCCACAATGTGCCGTTTGCTCGGCGTCTGTCCAGAACGCTTCATTTTGGACGCGCTTGCGAATACGTATGCGGTCCCCCTGCTTATTCGGTCCTGAAGATACGATGTAGAACATGCGTTTCGTACAGGACATAGTCTGTTGTTAGGAAAGCAAAGGCGTTCGAAGAAACTAACGAACTGCAGCATCTGTGACCAAGCGTGGCGTTCGTGTGGCTTGGTGACAATCTTCAGACTCTGGTGGTCAGTCGACCGCATACTCGTTTCCTCTGCCGTACTACCTCTGCTAACCCAGTCTGAAGGGCGTCAGTGCAACCGAGGGCTTCGAACTTTACATTTTCAGACCCTGGGCCAGCCACCACACCCTCCAACCCGGACTTTTCGTTTCCCCCAACACTCTGACAACAAGGCCTCGGGCTATGATTTGTTATCTCGGATTTGTTTTCATCCGATCAAAGACAGTAATGAAATTCAAGCACGATAAGTTCTTCCTCACTTATAAGTTTCCGCGCTGTGGATGTCGATCTAGAAAGTCGTTCATGGCTAGTCGGGATGGTGCCCATCGTCTGTGAATTGCGTCGACCACTTGATGTCTGTGGACTCTGCGTGGTAAATTCATCTGGTGCTGATTTTTGCACAGATGGAAAGGGCTCGGTCTCCGCTTTCGACACGTGCTAAAATCAACGTCAGAGGACATCACCACAACAACCTATACACCAATCTTGATGGTCATGAATTTCTTGTGAAATGAAAGCTAAAGTTCACCCCCGTGTGCAATTGAAGTTTCCGCGCGGACAATTCACAAGAATGATTTTTCCGCACGGAAAATTTCGAACGTATCGTGCATGAACTTTATTATAGGGAACACGAGGCAGTAGTAGCCCCTCCACCATCGACGCAACGCACGCACGTATGTACTGGAAACAAGAAAATCCAAATTAGACTGCAATCCGAGAAAGTTCAAAAATGACTGCCATTCGGATGAACAACTGTTGGCAAACTGTGTCGGGTCTTGCCAAATTTAAATTTATCAATTCCCTCTGGAGGTTTTGAGACCTCTAGGTGTCCTCGGGCCGAGTCGATTGGCCATTTGGAACCACGCGTAATAAGTGTGCAGATGCCCCAAGGTGCTGATACTGGCACCGATAGAACCCTCTTGATCGGTGCAAATCTTGGCACAACTCGCCAGAATTGATTCACCAACAAGTAAGACATTACCACAACTCACCGGAATTGATTTAAATCTAAATGGAAAACAATCGAATACCATGTGACTCTCGCGACCTCTCCCCGGTGCAGATTCCTGGGACCAAAGCTCCAGGACCTGATTCGAATCGTGCCCATCTTGGCGTGGTGCTGTCCTCATCAGCAGAGTTTTGATCCGCTGGAAAGCCCTGGTACTCAGCGTGCCACCAAACCAAGAACCAACACATAAGCACCACGCCACGATAGGGGTGATTGGAACCAAGGTCTTGAGAGCTGTGGGTTCCCGAACTGCGACTCTTGTTCCTACGTGGGCGTGGTTACGTCGTAAGGTACTGATTGTTGAATTGTTGGAAAGCGGTAACCTCCAGATTTCAAACATTTAACAATTAGCGCCTGGTGACCTCGCCACGCCAAGATGGTAGTTATTCGAAGCAAGGTATACATACAATTCACATTCTAGATCGGAAAAGGTCCTTCGAAAAAAGAAGTGGGCCATCAATCGGCGTCTGCGAGTTTAGGGGAAGGAAATGCCGTAGCGGACATAGGAGTTTTCAACTTTTGAGGCGAACCGGATTTGGATGGATTTCGTGCACTTCGATTGGATCGGGTCACCTCCTTGAACCGGCCATTATTGGTCGTGGTGCTGTCGTCGGCTATTTTTAGAACTGAACAAAAACTGGGACTGTACGCTTTCGATCGGTGCCAAACTTGGCACCTGAGGACACCACCACGACAAATAATGCCGGATTCGAGGCGATAACCCGATCGAAACCAAGCACACGAAATCCAACAAAAGCGGACTCCAGGAGTTAGTCGAACCTAGGTATATATTTCACACCCCATAACTCTGCATCGGAAATTGGACCATCAATCGGCACATGCGAATTTGGGGGGAAGGGATTACCGTAGCGGACATAGTTCGTTTTTACTTTGAGGCGAGGCGGATTTGATTGGATTTCGTGTCCTTGGATTGGATCGGGCCGCCACCTCGAATCAGGCATAATTTGCCATGGTGTTGTTCTCAGGTGCTATTTTCGGAAATGGCCGAAAGCTGCGAATTGGCGGTTTCGGTCGGTGCCAATCTTAGCACCTGAGGACATCACCACGACAAATAATGCAGGATTCAAGGTGATGACCCGATCGAATGAGGCCTAATTCATCGTGGTGATGTTCTCAGGTGCTATTTTCGGAAATGACCGAAAGCTGCGAATTGGCGGTTTCGGTCGGTGCCAATCTTAGCACCTGAGGACATCACCACGACAAATAATGCAGGATTCAAGGTGATGACCCGATCGAATGAGGCCTAATTCATCGTGGTGATGTTCTCAGGTGCTATATTTGGAATTGAACGAAAGCTGCGAATTGGCGCTTTGGATCGGTGCCAATCTTAGCACCTGAGGACATCACCACGACAAATAATGCAGGATTCAAGGTGATGACCCGATCGAATGAGGCCTAATTCATCGTGGTGATGTTCTCAGGTGCTATATTTGGAATTGAACGAAAGCTGCGAATTGGCGCTTTGGATCGGTGCCGATCTTAGCACCTGAGGACATCACCACCACCAGGGCTGAGTTGAATTGGAATGAATTGAATTGAGTTGAATTGAATTGCCCCTGATTTTGGAGCAAAATGAATTGAATTGAGTTGGAAATCAAGGTGAATTGAATTGAATGGGAACTCAAATCGAAATGATCAACTCAAAAGGCATCCCTATAAACATCGGTGCTCACATTATGGGACTTGTTTCTCGACCTTGTGGGGAACCAAAAGGCGTCATTTCGTTTTATCTCGCGATTCTGAGACGATTGTGCGTGATTCAATGGATAAATCATGTCTTGAAAACTTCGATGTTGCAAGGGCTCAAAGCTTGAATTGAATTGAGCCAGATTTTGGAGCCAAATGAATGGAATTGAATTGGAAAAAGTGAATTGGACCCACCCCTGACCACCACAAACTAGGTACAAATTATGTCGATTCACGGTGGTGACCCGATCAAAAAATCCAAGGACACGAAATCCACCAAAATCCAGGTCGCCTCAAAAGTTTAAAAACTCGTTTACATGTTCCAACCGCGAGGAATCAAGCACATGTCCAGTACGGTGAGTTGTGACCAGGCTATTTACTCCAATCCCCTGACGTCATGCTGCTCAGAACTTCAACCGCAAGGAGCTGTCGGTCCGGTTCCTCCTGTCGGAGTCCTGGGTTATCTTTGAATTGCCAGCCGTCGATGCGTCCGGCGTCTGCGACGATGCTGGTGGCGGCTGCGCGACCAGCAGGGAGCCCCACGGAGACGACAGCACGTCGGGTCTCACGGGGGAATTGCCCCAGTCCGACGGATCGATCGTCCGGATCTCCTCCTCCGGCTCCGCCGGCGTCATCGGCTTCCCGCAGCAGAACATGGCGACCACGGCGAGGAGGGCGCCGCAGATGAGGCAGGTGACTCCAAGTACGACGTGCATGCTATTGAACGCCGCGGCCGCCCTCAGACAGGTGCAATGATGCCGTGTTTCATGGGCTTGAACCGTACGAACTCCAGGAGGAGAAGTCACTGCTGCCTTAAAACTATCCTCATGTCAGGTGATGCTACCGTAAGGTACTAACTACTACCTATTCCATATCGGGCTTTCGTGATAAAATGAGAGTTTCACTAAGTAACAAGTAAGACGCCAGTGTCTGAAGGGCGTCATTGCAACCGAAGGTTGCGTGACAGAACAGCCAAGTGCGTTGCCTGCTATCGTTATTCGGCACGCAGAGTTCATTTTCGGCACTTCGAGCGTCTAATAGAGCCACCTGACCATCCATTCGATTTACTGCCCGGTAGTGGGTTCGAACCCTCAGAGAGAGCCCTCTATGGCTCAGGAAGAGCCCTTTATGGCTCAGGAAGAGTTCCCCCTCTAGGACTCAGAGAGAGTCCTCTATGACTGTGGGCCCAGCGTGACACACCGTGACAGCGTGACACGGGGGCCACGCACACATAGCACATACACCCCCCAGAGGCTGAGAGTAGCGCCACTAGCGATTCTGAGTCGATTCCCCGAGTTTCAGAGGCCAACAAAGCCGCCAGGCCTTCCAACCTGAGAGCGTGACACACCGTGACACGCACCGTGCCGCCGGCCGGACACCGCCGCCAAGATTCTATAGTTATAGGCAACCTTCGGTTGCAATGAGACTTGTTCTCATTAATTATCTCTTTTATTCAAGGAATTTGGCTTTCAGCTGTGCAACTCTCCCAGCTCCGACACCCCAAAGTTTCAGAAAGCCCCGACTCCCAGCTGTGCAACGAATCAAGAACCAGCGCCGATGGCATCACTACCATCCGTCGCCGTGCACTGGACTTAAAACTTTCTGGACTTTCGTGACTGCATGCTTTACATTTTGGAAGTAATGAGAATCTTTGTCTCACTACTCACTCATTTTACGACTTTCTGTTCCAATCTCGTGTACGGGCAATGAGAAAATGCAAAGCTCCATCTGGATGTGGACTCAACGTAGCGTAGATGAAGAATCAATCGATCGAAAACGAAGAAGATACGTTTTCGATCGGAGCAAGAAAAAGCAGCACGCGTGGACACCACTACGAAGAGTTGAACCGATATCCAAATGCGCTTCGTATTTCAAATTGCCCCTACCAGAGGTTTGAAACGGAAATGTAAACTAGGATCCCCCCTTTAATGGGGGGAGATGCTCGCGGCCAGAAGGGAGGGGGCGCCCACCCTCCTCCCTTGCCACGAATGATATGGTGTGGTATGGTATGGTATGGTGGCGTGGCATCGTATGGTATGGTTGTGGTATGGTATGGTATGGTGGTAAGGTTGGGGGGGTAGCATGTTAGGCAGATTTTTTGCTTGGGTGTATGGCATCGCGCCTGAGCTGGCCGCGGGCGATAAATACCTTGTTTGTGCGCACCTGACAGTTGGCTGATTGGAAACTCAATACGTACCCATTAACCGCTCCGACTGCTTCGCTCCTTGCCGCTTCAGCAACAGCTGCGAGGTACGCAAAAAGAATGGTCGACTTGAGTGGCATCATTTCCTCCCGTCCGTCGTCCCTCCCTAGTTGCGGAGTGCGGGTCCTTCCTTCTGTTGTAGGTCAGTGGCAACCGTCGGAACTGGCAACTGTTCTCGCCGGCCGGTGCTAGCTGAATAACTGTTGATAGCAACTGCGCGGAATGGATCGTGAGAGGAGTAGCCACGCGGTGGCCCATCATGGGAGATCAGTGGAACACGGCACGGATCAAGGAAGGGCGGCACGACAACGTGGGCACATCAAGACTAACATTAGGGCACGTTTCCAAGATCACGCGTCGGATACCTTACATGTTATGCTGTTCTTCCAAGCTTGGCACAAGGCTCTCATTGTTTCTTCCTGGGCACTGTTTTATAATACGAATGAATTGCATGGTTGAACGAATCGGTCGGCCAGAGACAATATCTCCTCATTTTTACGAATCGATTATAACGAATTGAACACAAACTATCAAAAACTGGACTTATGTGATTTCGGATTTGATTCGGCCCGCCTCGACAATCCCACACCCTTTGGCCAGCGATAGAATACTACTGTTTTCGACAAAATGTGACGCGTGTGCTGTTTTCAAAACACGCGATCGGCAGCGTCGACTGCAACCGTCTCAGAGGTACGAATTGCTTTACGAATCGCCCCGCGGCGTCGCGCAGATCTCTTGATATTACGAAATGCGATTTAGTCGCAAATAATATCGAAATTTCTTGTTCTTGAAGTCCGTATAAAATTTTGAAACGTTGCAGTAATAATACCCCTCCCCGCACCTGATATTTAACTCCTTTGATCAGATGGGGAAGGAACCGGAGGTTCTGAAAACATAGGAGCTCGCCTCGCTTTTCTATGCTCAGATTCCCCAGATCCCCAGCCCACAGAATGATATTTTTCGTCCCAATTGGGCACAATCGACTGGGGTCACAGACATATATCTATCAATCTTTCGTCTCAAAATGGTACGAACATAAATAAATAAACTCGTATGGTGCTCAACTACATACGTATCAAGCAAGGTTACTACTGCAAATCAGACGTTGAATTGTCGACCACACAAGTCAAACGATTATATGGAAAACCCAACGTGGAGACCGCGACCTTCAATCCCCCAGAACTTCGCGGAGTGATGTGCTCAGGTGGTAATTTGAACTTTGGCATAGTAGATGTATGGGGACCCTGACCGTCATCCTCGCAGGCTTGCACTGTGGTATAAACAACACAAGGTAATCTAAATAAAAACTTGGCTCCTCATCCACATCGCCCAAAAGGAACAGAACCACCCACATAAAAAAGGTATTACGGGCGATGGATGGACATACACGACCAGAAAGATAGAACATGTACGAGATGAACGCCATTTAGTGACCCGGTTTCTAATCTTTCAAGATGCGATAAGTGAACTGTTACACCATTATCAAACACATTATTGCGGGCACGCAAAATGGTCGTCTTCCTCGTGCATTCGAGACGTATGAACGTATGTAAGTTAATTGCTGATACTTGCGCCCCCATTTGGTAGGGCTGCGTCGCTAATCACGATAATCAAGCATTATCGCTGACGACATGAAAACAACCTCTGTCTTCTTCACCACCTGGGCCAAGGTGTCTCCACGCCACTCCTGCGCTTTTCCTCGACGGGACACAGGCAACGCTAAGTCGGGGGAAATTGGGGTACTTGTGCAGATAATTTTTATTCCAGCAGGCTCACGGCGGCTGGCTTCTGACTGTCATGGTGGCCTATCTGATGTGAGAAGACATCCCTTTCGCCAAAACCCAACACTCGGATTGTTGTTTAGTGCCCGAACAGAACATAAAGACTTGCGACGACGGTTGAGATTTGTCCATTGCCCTCGACTCCCACCATCGCCCACCATGCCTCTCGTTGACTGCCCACTCTGCCTGCTCTGTACTCTCCTATTCTTCAAGCTTGCGTTTGCAACGTTCCAACAGGTTCACGTTGGTAGCCAATTTATCAACATGTTTGCGACTTTAAAACCGCGTGTAATTGTGCTCAAATGTTGGTGCGACTGTCTTGTAGATCATTCATACTAGAACCATGCATTTGGGAGGTGATTAGACGAGCTCTGTTGTACACCCATGGCTAACACTTCCTTCATTCGTCCCTCTTTCGTAACGACGAAACCTGGAAAAAAGAACGACCGTTTCGTGCGTGGCATGTGATGCGAATACTACCTACCGTACTTAATGTTCTCGACGCACTCTGCGCGAAGATTCATAGGGGAGTGATCAATATAGGGTGACACGATCGCGCATGTACCATGTTGCTATAGGCACACGCTTTCGGCTTTCCAGCCCTCTACTGGTGCTGGTGCCGAGAGGTAGAACACGCAGAATGTCAAGAACTGCATGATGATATCGTAATATATACTGGTCATTCTGCAAACAATTATTGCGAATTTTCGAACCATCTATGACCTCGCGGGAGGTCGCAACGTCGCAGGCCCCCCACTCCCTCCCGCGAGATCATAGATGGTTCGAAAATTTGCAATAATTGTTTGCAGAATGACCAGTATAT
>Ga0099798_10606_pt1 | contig 11583 bp, 9 predicted proteins | sample Uncmet_Sort29A_1_FD_89870 | JGI IMG/M metagenome (GOLD analysis project Ga0099798, IMG submission 89870) | Marine eukaryotic communities from CALCOFI LINE 67, Pacific Ocean - CN13ID_Sort29A_1 | ecosystem: Environmental > Aquatic > Marine > Oceanic | place: Pacific Ocean: Monterey Bay | collected... | reverse complement strand
TTTTTGGAATGTCTGCTTTTCCAACCCCTTGAACTTCTACGCATTGCCTTTCAAACCTTTCGCAATTTTCGTCGCCCGACTGCTTGGCATTGTGTCCGGAAGCCGGTATGAAATCTCACTCGCTGCTAAATGTATCAGCGCACTACTACAACTTTGAAGTAAATTCGGAGAGCCGGTGTACTCGGTGAGTAGTTTACTTTGCAAAAAGCACGAAATAGTATACCAAGTCATATAGGAAGTCAAAATTTCTTTCTGCTCGCGAAGGTGGTCGTGACACGCATTTGAGAAAAAAAGGAAAGCGAGGAAATGGCTAGCGACGCTGCGGAAAGCAGCACGGGCTCCGAGCAGGCGTGCCAAACCGCTCTCCTAGTGCTCCGTGTCAGCACGGGCTGCTTCTGGGCCATCTTCCTCATCTACCTTCTGTTCGGGCCACCGATCGTGATCTTGCTCGGGCCACCGATCGCAATATCCGCTTTCCTCTTCGCGGCGAAGAAGTTCCGCGACCACTTGTCGGCGGCCGTGGAAGCGGAGATGGGAGACCAGGGCAGCTGCCCCCCGCCTGCCGACGACGAAAAGAGCAGATCTCAAGACACAACATACGGCGGAGAAGGCGAAGTACTCGTACGAGATGAGAACAAGAGTAGTACTGGTTGTTGTACTTGCACGAAAAGAAGCGCGGGCTCCCTCCCTCCCTCCCGTGGGGTCCCTCCCATTCCCTCCGGAATGGGAGGTCCCGAGTTGCGGGAGTCCCGGAGGGAGGTCCCGGAGGGTGGTGGTGGTCCCTCCCCGCGCGGTCGGGATGCAACTCGGGACGAGTTGCATACCGAGGGGGGGGACCGCAGCTGCGCGGACAGCAGCTGCAACCACGCGTCGACGGGGAGTGAGGGCTCGAGAGTGGCTGAACCGCGCGCGGGCTGGCGGTTCAGGGCCATCATGCACTTTTTCGGAAGGCAAATGTCCGAGGTGAGAATGATCTGAGTGGGGAGGAGGGGAGAGCTCCTCTTAGCAGTGGGCCGCGCGTGATTTTAATTAATGAAGTGACAACTGGAGTCACTTCATAAATTAAAAGTGACTGAGTCAGACTCAGAGACGTGACGACACGAGGAGGCGAGTGCACGCCTTTTGATTCCTACATTTTGCCATTTTGTCATTTTCGTCGAATTGCGCGCGGTCTTACAGGCAAACTTGGTTGCTGAAAAAGAAAGTGGTTGCTGACGCACGAGCCGATCCTCATACGAAGGAGTTGCCAACTTGCAATTGAAAGTTTGCGTCTGTCGCGTACTTCTATCTTCAATGAGTCTGTTGTAAAACTACTAGTAATTTGTACAAAAAGAGGCCTCCACGCAGGCAGGACCCTATGCGCCACGTGCGCACGGTGTCTCTTTGCGTCCGGCAGTTCTGATCGGCCGAGGGACCTATATGCCGGCGCGCATTCGGTGTAAATTACACCGAATGCCCGGGAGAGGCCGTCCGAGGGAGCGAATTACTAGTACTGCGTCCCCGCTTTTTAACTTTTCCCCGCAGCTATATCGGTTCTTTTCCGCCAACCGGCGCCCGAAACGGTCCAAAACAGGCCGCCAATGCGATGTGCTCGGTCGCTCTTGCCCCCCGCTGGAACGAGCCGACACCAGCGCCGGGATGCACCTATTTGCGGTAATGCTAGGGGTGCTTTTCTGAAGTGCTGCGGAATGGCTTGCCCGCGCCACAAGTAATACTACCCACTCCCTGGTGTGTTGTTCTTGCCCGTGTGCAGGAAAAGGCCGCGTGGAGGGCAGTATTGCGGTGCGGCGATAGCCAAGAGGAAAAATGCACGACCGCCAAGATGATCTTATTACAGCCCCAGTAGTACCAACTTCCAGGAAAAAAAGATATATCGGGACCTGAACGCCCGGCACGGACACAAAATGGACGATGACTGGCACTTACTCGTATTACGAGTAAGTGCCAGTCATCGTCATTACTCGTATTACGAGTGAGTGCCCGGCTATACCGAACAGGGCAAGTGCGGAACGCGGTAGACTGGACTCTCTCGGCTTACGAGTAAGTGCCAGTCATCGGGTCTAAGCTTGCGGCCGCCGCAAGCCTAGACTAACCCAGCGTAGCTCCGGTCCAGCGGTTAGAGCTGGCTGTATGTACTTGCTCGGTGTTAACTTCCGCGCCTGACCCTGATGACCCTGTTGTCCTACAAATCAAAATATCGAAACCTCTCAGAGCCGGACCGTCACTCCTGTTTGGCTGATCGCTGTTCTACTAGTGGTGGGCTATCGACTTCCGGGCGGGGAAAAATTCTGCTAGGAGTACCATGCGCGATCTCTCTCTGGCAGTACTACACGTGAGCGGACAGCATGACGAAATGACACCGCATGACTTCACAACGGAGAGTGTCGTGCGAGATCGTGACTACCGAGAGTTTTGCAGCTGCGTGTTACGCCAAACTTAAGGAGGGAAGCGGAAGTGGCCTTCGAGTGTTAACAGCACAGGGATTTTCGTCTTTTAGAGCCATATTTTCCTCGTTCACTTGGAGCAGTTTCTAATATTCTTGATCTTCTTATTTTTGAGTAGTCGTGAAGTTCTTTGCGACTGGTCTCGTCTGAAGGTGAAAAAGCAACATGTCGTGCCGTGCTCGGGCGCGCTTGCGGCCCGAACACGGGTCGAGCCGCAAGCGGACTCGGTCTCGCGATTCGGCACCCACGACCGGCCAGCGGCGCCGGCTGGTGTACTCCGCTCCCTCCCTGCTGTTGCTGTGCCCCGCTTTACTAATACCAAGCGTCGTACTGATAGTACAGCAGCAGGTCGTGAACAACGATCTGCGAGCCGTCTTCGCGGCAGGGGTGGCGGCGGGCGGAGGATCGCGTGCCACACTTCTTGGCGGCGCAGGTACCAATATTCCGGCCGAACTTGAGCTGGCCTCGTCGATCGAGGAGGACGCTGCGGCGGGTGGACCGCTTAGAGGGGCGCCAGAAGGGGACGACGGCGCCGGCGAACCGGACGCACTGCCAACGCTGCTGGACTTGCCTTCCACAGATTTTTCGGAAAAAGTCCACGGAGAAAGGGGTCCGAGGGGCCGGGGGTCACAGCAGGTCGACGGCACGGTACAGCCTGACGCTGAAAGGGATGGCGACTCCAGCAGTCCGCCCCCTTCTCCAGAAGAGGAGTACGACTCTTCCCCCCCGCTTTCTGTTGCGGAGGAGGAAGCTGCGCGGGCGCAGGAGCTGGAAGCTGCGCGGGGGAAAAGGCTGGAGGCTGAGGAGCGGCATAAGAAGACCGACGAGGACATCCGGGCCGCGCTGGGGAAGCAATATTTTCAGCGCCCCCCCGCTAACGAGGCGGAACGGCTGGCGGCTCTCGCCGCCGCCGACGCCGCGGAAAGGGAAAAACAAAAAAAACGAACGATCGCCGAGAGTCGATCGGAAGACGGGAAGCTTCCGACGAAGGGGGATCTGGAGTTTCTGAAAAAGGAGAAGGAGGCGCGGGAGCTCGCAGCGCTCGAAGCGGCGCGGCAGCAGGAAGCGAAGGAGCGCAAGGAGGCGGAAGCAGAAGCGACTCGCAAGCGGATCGCGGCCCTGCCGAAGAAGGAAATGGTGGACTACCTGAAGCGGCGGGGCGAAAATCAAGCGGAGGAGGCGGCGAGGAGGCTCAAAATGAAGAAGCTGGCGGAGGAGGAAAAGCAACAATTTTGGAGGGAAAAGGAGGAAGCGGCCGCAGAGCTGGAGCGCTCCATGACGGAGGAAATGAGGAAAAAAAATAAAGAAAGGGAGGTCAGAGAGCGAGAGGCAGAATTCGCAAGGCGGTATGCAGAAATACAAAAGGACGCGGAGCACGAGAAACGCAAGAGAGGCGTCCGAGCAATTGCCGAGGGACGCAAAGAAGACGTCTGGTACACCGACAAGATGGGGTAGTTTGCTACTATTCGCTTTACTTCTTACTAGAGTTCTCTGACCCCCGAGATCTAAGTACTAAAAAGTCTCTCTAGCAATCCGTAGTCCTCATCGGCAGCGAGAAGCATCTTTCCCGTTTTTTTGGTGGGAAGCGTCTTTGACGCCCCAAGCAGAGGGCTTTGGCAACTGCCCACGCGCTGCGGATACAGCGGCAGGGGGTCTGGTAGCCTAACGGTTAAGGCCTGCGTCCTGCTGGAATACCTGCGCCCAGCCTGCACCGATCGAACCCTGAAACTGCAACTGATCTGACCTGCATCTTGCATCTCGCAAGTTTTGGGTTAGTCAAGTTCGGGTTGGGAGCGGTGGGTTTGGACTTTAGGACTCCGGGCTTGGATTTGTGGATCCCGGGGTTAGGGAAGCGTTGCAGGGGAAAAGCTGGCAGGGAAAAGCTGGAGGGGAAAAGTTGGCGGGAAAAAGTGCCGGGAAAAAGTGCAGGGAAAAAGTGTCCGGGGAAAAGTGCACGGGAAAAAGTGCATGGGAAAAAGCGATCGGGAAACAGTGTCAGGGAAAAAGTGTCAGGGAAAAAGCGTCCAGGAAAAAGTGCCCGCACAGGAAAAAGTGTCCGGGAAAAAGTGTCCGGGAAAAAGTGCCCAGGAAAAAGTGCCCGCACGGGAAAAAGTGTCTGGGAAAAAGCGTCAGGGAAAAAGTGTCCAGGAAAAAGTGCCCGCACGGGAAAAAGCGTCCGGGAAAAAGTGTCCGGGGAAAAGTGTCCAGGCAAAAGTGCCCGCACGGGAAAAAGTGTCCGGCAAAAAGTGTCAGGGAAAAAGTGCCGGGAAAAAGTGCCGGGAAAAAGTGCCGGGAAAAAGTGAAAAAGTGCCGGGAAAAAGTGCCGGGCCCCCGGGAAAAAGTGCCGGGAAAAAGTGGCGGGAGAAAGTGCTGTGAAAAAGCGCGGTGAAAAAGTGTCGGGAAAAAAAGTGCCGGGAAAAAGCGCTGGGAAAAAGTGCCGGGAAAAAGCGCCGGGAAAAAGTGCTGGGAAAAAGCGTCGGGAAAAAGCACTGGGAAAAAGTGCTGGGAAAAAGTGTCGGGAAAAAGCGCCGGGGGAAGTTTTATAAGTTCCGGGGAAAATTCTTATAAGTTTTCTTCCAGTAATAATATTTTGGGGTTTCGTTTGTGTTTGCCCGTCGGCGTATGGTATTCTACTTGGGGCGGTGTTACAAGAAGACTAGTACTGTGTTTGTTGTATGTAAACACAGTACCGGTGGCGTGAAGCAGTCGCCATGACTCCCTCGTCAACGCGGAATTTTACTAGCTGACCGCGACGGGGACAGCGCAAATGACCGCTGTTAACCAGTTTTCCCATCTGCGTGGAAAACTAGACTCGGAACGCAAAAATGCTAAAAGCGGATACTACTCACACTGAACGCAAAAACAAACGAAACGAGGTATCCCATCGGGCTGCCGTCAAAGGAGGAGCAGCAGCTGCGGATCGAGAAGCACAAGAGACGCACGCGGAAGCTGGCGGAGAAAACAGTGCAGCGGTTCTTCGACCAGGTCGAGCGGGGCCATTACCCGCCCAGCTCGCTGCAGAAGACGTTTGGGTGCGAGAAGCCGGAGCGGGACGCGGACAGCCAGTACACGTCGAAGATCGTGGACTTCGGCCCCCACCCACACATCCTCCCCGACCGCGAGAAGCCGCTCGCCACCGGCCCCAGCCACCGTCTGCTCATCGGGGAGGCCGTCTGGAACGGATGGCGCACCATATTCCTCAACGGACTGCTCAGTACTATTGTTGTGCCTTGAGGAATGTAGTGCGCCATCCGTTGTCCATGTGACTGATCAGTATATTCCTCAACGACTGTTGTTGTGCCTTGAAAATGAATGTGTCTTCTTGCTTCAATCATGAGGATGAGGTCGTCAGAATGTCGACGTTCCGCTGATCGGCATGAATGTCAATCGTGTGTCTGTGAGTAGTAACTTCTAATGAGCGCGCAAAGTCCATTTGTTATTAAAATGGACTTTGCGCGCTCCTGTTGTCGTGCGCTACAACTGGGAAACACAGCGCCTAATTATATCCCGTGTGGTAAAAATGTGGAGTATCTATTTGATCGGATCGAAATTGGGAGTTCGGCTAGCAGTACGCACCAACCTGACACGACTGGCACTCGTACCAAAACTATTATTTTCCACCAAAATAGAATAACCACTCTTCGCCCCACAGAGAAGAGCTCGATGGTGGACGCCTTGCTCGCGGGCACGCTGCCGCACTGGTACGAGCGCACGATCCGCGAGCCGCAGGGGCCCAAGGTGGCCAAGGCCAACAACGGGCAGTACACGAAGGCGCTGCTGGAGCGCAACCTGTTCCTGCACATCGAGTGGGACTGGGAGAAGCTGAACGCGATGAAGTTTAAGCCCGACGAGATGTTCAAGCGCGTGGTTGATGCGAGCGTCGTTGGGGGCGCGGTTGGGGGCGCGGTTGGTGGACAGCTGAAAGACGGGCAGGAACCGCCGAGGGAGGAGGACCTGCGCGAGCCCGAAGAGATCCTGAAGGAGTGGATCGTGGAGGAAGCGCCCCCGCCGCCGCAGGAGGACCCGTTCGCACCGGGGCAGCCGCCCTCCACCGAGGTGGAGGACGAGGCGGACGAGGAGGGGGAGGACGACGAAGTAGACGAAGAGGACGAGGCGAGGAAAAGTGAACGCGCGCGCCCGGTCACCGTGCCAGCAGGACTTGTTGGAGTGGATGACGTGGAAACCGATGGAGATTCGAAATCTTCGGAGGACAATAGTGGTGGAGGCGAGGATGATTCGATGAGCGTGTCGATCGACGGCGTAGAGGTTGTGCCGAGCAGCTCCTCTCGTAGAAGTACTAGTAGGAAAAACAAAAACTCCTCCAAGGGCTGGCCCGAGTGGCAGACGCCGCCCGACCCCGAACCGGAGGCCGCAGCGGGCACGAGCGTGAACCCGGGGGACATCGACTGGGACGACCTCCCCGCAGACCACCCTCTGCGGTCGGGGACGGTGGCGCCCGGGCCCAATCAGCTGCCGATGCACGAAGACAAGAGGGCCGGGGGGGTGTACAAGGAGGACGACTACTCCGCGGACGACCCCGCGCTCAAGGAGCGACCGGCAAAGGACCGCCCGCTCGGCGAGCTGCCGCCGTCGGAGCTTGGGGATCCGAGCAGGTTTACTGCTACTAGCACAAATAGAAGCGAAGGTGGTGGTGGCCGCGGTACTCGTACTACTACAAACAGTAACAAGAACAGCGAGTTGCCCCCGGGGGTGGCGGGGCCGCGCTTGCACCCCGAGGGGGAGCACGAACTGCCCGACGGGTGGCGGACGTACGTCTCGAAGGAGCCGCAGCCGGAGCGCAATGGGCGACGGTACTACCACCACATCGCCTCGGGCGTCTCCCAGTGGAGGCGCCCCAGGTGCGGCAAGAAATGCAGAGCGAGGAACCTCTCGCAGAAAATGCGGGAACCTCTCGAAGAAAAGGGCGGGAAAGGGGCTGCAGCGGCCGGTGTAGTAGGAACCGAAAATGGAGATGGCACCGCTGTGAAAGCGGAGGTGGATTCGGATGGCACCGTGACTGTGATGAAAGGAGACGACTACGAGATCCCGCCCCGTCGTGTTCCGCCCGTCCCGGAGCCACCTGCCAGGCAAGCGTCTTCTCCTCCCGGACCGGGAGCCGCGGCCAAAAGTGGTAGTAGTACATCTAGTGGTCCTCGTGCAGATGATAGCAGCGCTCGCGAGCCCGAGCCGATGCAAAAAACGTCGTTCGACATGTTCACCGACGAGAGCGCGCCGATCGAGGAGCAGCGGAGGAGGGAAACCCCGCAGCCGGCGAAGGAGCAAGAGAAGACGGCGGAGAAAAAAAAGAAGACCGAGGGACGACCTGCAAAGGAGGCGAAGAAGAAGGCGGTCGAGGAAGAAGAGAAGGAAGAGAAGGGAGGGGGAAACAAGCGGAAGAAAGCGAAGAAGGGTGCGGAGTCGGCCTGGCGATTCCTCAAAGACGCGATCAACCGAAAAACCTTCCCCCCAGAGCACCTCGAGGGGGTGTTTGGCACGCTCAAGCCTGACGACGACCCCGATGTTGAACGCGACGAAGATCCGGTTCTGACGGTCAACGCGGCCCCGGCCGGGCCGCCCAATGAGAAGACCACGCTCGGCAGCATCGTCCTCAAGGCCTGGATCGCCATCAGAAAGAACATGCAGCTGCGTTCTACTGATACTATTCAAGACAAAATTATTAGCGGTTTGAGCCGTCGTTCGTGGCGATTTGCAGAGTGCTGTTCAAGTTCATGTCGTTTTGCGGCTCAGCAGGATAGCACGAGGGGAAATCTAAATCATGCAGAAGTGGCGCCAGTTATGATCGTTTGGTGTAAGCGCAAGCAGACGTGCTGTTGGCGTCTACGACGACTATACGGCGTGACAAACTACTGAAGCGAGAGCGATGTGTTTATAGTAACGCGAAAATCATATAGCCCGTTGTTCGCGTATTCTGTGCGTTCTGAGAGAGCATGTTTCTGTTTTATTTGATACGGAGAGCAGGAAGTGCATAACAACTACTTGGACGCACACTGCAATAGGTAAGGGCGCTGTCCTTAAAGCGATGCAACAAGGGAAGTTGCCGGAGTGGTTCGAGAAGGCTGTACGAAACAAACCTCATGGCCCATCCGACCCCTACGCGAAGGCTTTGGTGGACGATGATCTATTCGGTATTACGCTAGGCCAACGATGATCCGCTATACCGAGTAGATCCGCGTCCACCAAAGCCTTCCCGTGGGGATCCACCAAAGCCTTCGAATAGTTGTAAATGATCCTGTTGTCCGTCTCTAGCACTACTGGTGTATTTATCACGGTGCATCCCCTCGGTGTTTGTGATTGTACTCCTTCACAAGCGGGAAACTTGAAGTACTGAAGTATCAGCAAACGAGAATAAACAAGAACTGCAAAAAGCGGTCGTGCAGGCAAAATCGCGTGGGACGAGAAGGCGCTAAAGCGGCTCAAGTTCTCTGACAGAGGTGCGCCCGAGCCGGCGCCGCAGAAAACGCCGGGCGAGCTGAAGTCTCACCTAAAACTCTCGAACCAGGAGCTCTCCCAGCTCGTGGAAAAAGAGGTACCATACAGTTGCGTAGTAGGGACCATCTAATGAAGTAGTACTAGGAGAGCTCGCAAAGTGATCGTAGTGGGGCTCGCAATGATCGCCGTCGGCACGCAAATGGTGCGCCTTCGGTGCAATCTTGATTTAGCGGGCACTCCAGCGTCGCTAGAAGTTACTCTCTATCTCCTAAACTTCGCTAAACTTCGGCGGCCAATTTTTTTTTCAAACTCGAAAGTAGTTGTTCATCTGTGTCGACGCAGCTACTAACTGAACTCACTCCAAAACCACAGGTGGGCTTCATGTTCAAGAGCGAGTCCGCGGAAAAGTTTAAGGAGGCGATCGACTCGGGGGTGATCCGCGTTTTCAAAGTATTTGACAAGATTGGGACCGAGGTGGCCGCGCGCGTGGACTTCGAGGGCGCCGAGGGCAGTCCAGTGCACGAGTACGTGTGGAACGTTTTCGGGCCCGGTGCGTCGAAGGAGGTGCAGACGAAGTGGATAAAAGACAAGGCCTTCTCGGGCAAGCCGGAGACCGACGAGCAGATCCGCGGGGAGTACTTGAACCTCAGCTTGCAGTCGGCCGACAAGATCGTCGAGCTCTTGAAATAATACCAGGCGGCCATTCCCGCCCATCTAGGGCAGCTGGATTTAGCGCCACTCAAAACGCGATCAGAAAAAGGAAGAATTGGAAGTTACGAAGTCATGGATGCGAGCAGTCAGTTGCAGTCTTTTTGGAGAGAGAGTAGTCAGTCAGTAGCAGGAGTGTTCGAAAGCGCCTGTTCACACACCGTGAGGCCCAGCGTTGTCGGGCCGTCCCGCACTTTGTAGTGCGGTCAGCTGACGAGATGTCACGACAACGACGACGCAGTGTACCGGAGCTGGTACATCCCCCACTGCGCCGGAGCACTTCAGACGCATGTGCGATATCCTACTTCAAGGTCCGCAACGGGCGCACGTATCCGCGAACATCAGGAAATAACGATGTCTGATTTTTAGGCATAGCGGGCACAGCGGGCATAGCGGGCTGGAGCTCATATGGTGCATGGCTGCCCAAAAAATTTTTTTTTGGCCGACCATGCACCATGAGCTCCGCCCCGCTATAGGGGAACCGAGAAAGCCGAGAACTTTATTACGAAACGTCGTTCAAGTTTGCGTACAGCAGCACTGCGGTCCGTACGGCTCCTGACGGCGTCGCGTCTTCTGACCGGGGGGGGCGCTGGACTGCTTACCGGGGGGAGCGCGTACTCCTGCGGAAAGTTCTAGCGAAATTTCGCCGGCTCATCGACACAAACGGTACTACTGGGGGATCGGCCTCATGATCCCGTACTACTGGGGGATCGGCCTCAGACAGGGTACTCGTACATGGGGACAGCGTGCGGTCGTGAGAGAGGGACACAGGTATAGGTGAGCGAGCGACTCCCCCACCGCCAAAACCCCGGTGTGGGTGTCGCTCGCTCACCTACATCTTGGTCCGCCCCGTATCGTGATGCCTGCTGCATCTGTGTCTTCGTCTGGTGCGTCAAGAGAGGGCTGGCCAAAAAAATATGGCTTCGTAGTGGTCAAACAGCTTGCAAATCGCTGTTTCGACCTTGTGAACTGAACTGAACTTGCCCCTGCGGGCTGAATGTCTTGTGGTTTGTGTTGGTGTTATTGTTCAAGTGAAACGACGGACTTGTGAAACGACGGGACTTAAAGTAGTTTAACTACTTTAAAGTAGTGGCGGGAAACACAGACTATGGGAGCGACGCGCGGCATCCCTCAACCAGACGCGCGGGCCACCATCCGGGTGGCCACCATCCTGGTGGGAGCGACGCGCAGCATCATGCAGACTGCGCTCCGTGACGCGGGCCCCGTAGACGGAGACCGCGACGCGGAACCTGCGGTCGTCGAGGTCGATAAGCAGCATAGTAGTAACGCGTGCCCGAACGCAGAGAGACCGGCCGCGGGTTCCCCATGCCTAGCTAGACTCGCGCTCCTGGAACGCGAGTCTGGCAAGGCATGGGGAACCAACCCGCGGCCGGTCTGCGCTGCTCCTGACATGAGTTGTGTAGTACGGACCGTGCTAGCACCGAGTGCTAGAAGCGAGACACGAGGAGCGTGTTTTTCAAAGTCGACCAAATTTTCAAACTCGTCGGCGGTAACTACTTTTAGTTTTAACAGTCCTAGTAGTACCACTGACAGGACTGCAGCTTAGTACTACCACTGGCAGGGCTGCTGCGCGGCTTTCCCTTGCAGCAAAGCAGAAGCAGAGCCACAGTAATGCCCACGACGGCAATTGCGCCCAGAACGATCCCCGCAATGGCTCCGGCGGAAAGCTTGTCCCGGTGAGCATCAGCTGCGTCGTCCTCGTCGGCAGCAGGAGGCGTCGTGGGAATCAGCGGTGCGCGGTCGGACTCGCGCAACTTGTCGAGGGCGAGCGGACAGGTCATCAGCTCTTCATTGAAAAACTTTTTTGAATGTCCCGCGACCTTGACGGCTGGAGCGTAGAAGCCGTGCAGCGCCCGGTGTAGGCCTCTTTTTTGTAAGAAGTCGCAAAACGCCTTGAAAGCGTTCGTGTCGTAGTCGTAGTGGGAGAAGCGCCCAGCAGGGGCAACCTTCGCAAACTCGT
>Ga0099798_10605_pt1 | contig 11584 bp, 10 predicted proteins | sample Uncmet_Sort29A_1_FD_89870 | JGI IMG/M metagenome (GOLD analysis project Ga0099798, IMG submission 89870) | Marine eukaryotic communities from CALCOFI LINE 67, Pacific Ocean - CN13ID_Sort29A_1 | ecosystem: Environmental > Aquatic > Marine > Oceanic | place: Pacific Ocean: Monterey Bay | collected... | reverse complement strand
TTTTATGCACAATATAGATATAATATCTAAATTGTTTCAGTTTTTGTACAACTCCTCCAAAGAAGTTGTAACTAATTTTGTTGTAATGATGCGCAGTTCTTCGCTCGTTTTAGAGTTGTAATTCAATACTGCCTCGCAAATCTTCGGAAACAGTTGCAACAACAAGTAACGTGGCCCACGTACAATTGGCGTAGTACTATCTACATCACCTAGTTCTTCAGGTAGTTTCAAGTTGAGCAATTCCTTCAAAATCAAAATCAACTCAGCATCACGCCATCTTGGTAAGGGCAGAGCGTCAGTCGAAGAACTATCTCTTATGAAATCATTCAACACGTGCTCACAGTGTGCTAAGAGCCTAGGCACCATTAATTTTGCGACTCTGAAGTATTCGGATAATGAGCAAAGTCTAAAAGATGCACGAATGCACTCGTGCGCTAGCTGTTCCTTGTGTGGATTGAAAGGATCAGAAAAACTATTAAAATTTAGGCGAAAGGGTTGGCACCGGTCCATTTTGGCACCTTGCGTCAGCAAATTGACCAGGCGAATACACGCACTCTCGTCTGCATATTTTGACAAGGGGAGAAGTGTCGTAGCCACACATTCAGATAATTGGAGATTGACATCAAGACTTTCATTTTGCCCACCATCACTTATTTTTCCGAGCTCACTTGCTTCTAGGATATCTGCAATTTCCGCCCATACAGTTGCTAATTGATACTGTAGCTGCGTACCTTTTTCGGATTCAATAGAGGCTTGCTCGTTTACAGAAGGTAGAGCTTTTTGACACAAAGCTACAAAAGAGTCAACACTAGCGAACCAGAACTCTTTCCAATGTGGTCTTTCGTCAAGGTGGCCATACTGCTTAACTATACAGCGACCAAAAACCCGCATCATGGGCTGGAATACAAGAGCTGCTTCCGTACCATCAGATAATGAGATATGTTTACGGATTTCATCTAACGCAGCCTTTGACACCGCAACTGAAAATGCCCCTGTAAAATTTCTGTACAAGTGTTCAGAGCTAAGGTAACCCTCCGAATATAGTTCTGGCAGCAGCTCTTTAGAACCCTCAGGAAGTAAACCGAGTTGCAGTTCCACAATACGACGCCACAACAGCAGGGTTTCCGAATTAGCACTACTGTGATCAAAAGTTGGTTTAAGGCCACATAAAACACCAAGCAATAGCTTTTGGATCTGTGTTACATTTTTGGAACTATCAGCCGCAGTTTCAATATCATAATGCAGTAAGCTATTGACTATCTGTGCTAGACACCACACGGTTTCTATATCAAATATATAAGACGAGTTACAATGCTCTGACAAATCAGAAAGAGATTGGGAAAAATGTTTGAAAGAACGCGAGCTAAAAGCAAGCATTTTTTTATTATCAGGTGCTTGTTTGCTGGACGTGATAACAGTAGCAACTTGCTTGTACAACAACCATCCATCTTCCCACATACGTACGATGTCGTCTGATTTTTTTGCAGTACCAGCTTGTTTGACCAAACTAAGCATAAGATCAAGCAAGTGCGTTGTAGCTGCAGTTCTAACTTCTTCCGAACCAGTTTTAAATGCAATTTGACAAAAGTGGAGAAACTGTTTCCATGGGCTCAGAAGTACTTCACCGCAATTATTGCCATGAACTGCCCAGCTGTGATATGCTTTGAATACTCTAGAAGATCCTTCCAAAGCGAGCACTCGAGTTTCATCCCTGTCATTAAATCAAGACTCTTTTTAAAAAACGAATCTCCTACTTATTTAACACACAGTTAATAACAACCATTGTTTTTCCACAGTATCTCTCGAATGGTGCAACATCATGTACACAGTTTCACCGCCTTCACGCCCAAGCACCTCCCCTAGTTGTCAAAAAATGGCTCATAGATATCAACTCTATGATGTATGGTATGTTAGTGCTTGTGAATTCGTACCTCTCATTTCTTCATCCACATACGTACTATTTGTATCATCTATGGCTCTCGTAAACGCAGTACTAAGAGTCCGAAATACTAAACGCCACCACGTAACGTACCACATCTCGGTGCTAAAATGCTTTGGTCCAGCTGACGACACAAGAGATAGAAAGAGCCTGACAGCACAATTTCTTACCTCAGGACGATTCTCTTGTGAACATACCCATAGCTACAATGATAATTGCAAACTCAAGACACGACTGAATCAACAATATTTAAAATAGACATACTTGCAAAAGGAGAGTACCCCATAGCACTTCAATTTCAATGTTTTCTCCAAAATGTGACGCTGGTGGCTGCGGAGTTGACGTGAGAGTTTCAGATTCTATGTCTTGTGTAATCGACAACAATTCCTCATCTTGTTTACATGCGTGACTTTTGTGTAACTGATTGAAATCTTCAAGCTTATGCTCCATTTGCAAACGTTCTTCTGCCAACAGGTCCGCTACATTAAATATTGACTCAAACATTACGTCTGATTTCTAATACACAGTTTCATACCAACAGAAATGAGCAAGTTAATTGCAGACAGAGAAACGTTAAGGTCGAGAGTAGATGTGCCATATCTGATTGCGGCAAAACCTTACAATTCAGAAACAAAAAAAAAATATGAAGCTTGATCAACATACATTCCAACGAGACGAATGCACTGCTGTACACACTCAATTGGCAAGGTTGACAGGAAATCATTTACAACAAGGGACACTGTACGAAAAGCAATCTAAAAACATAAAAAATAATTTTTATAGCATCATCGTTATTTGTATTCTTTCAAAAGCGAACCTGAAGTATTGTTGTTCGCATTTTTTCCGACGCTATTTCCGGTTGATCGCTTCCACTTTCTGGCACCTTCTGTTGGGCTCTTGGGCTCTTGGGTTCAGTTTGTGTGTGTCCAATTGTTGGAGGATTTTGCACTGCTGCAGCCCTTTGCAGTATGAATAAGATTGGAGGCCAACCACGATGCAGATTTTGGCCATGACGCGACAAAATATCATGGAGCACTCCCTAAGCATATTCACTCTAGTAAGAAATTTTGTGAAATTTCAATGTGTCTACCAGACTAAGCTGCTGTACGTCCAAATGATGCGAGGCAGATATTTCCACAATGCACGCAAGAATGTTAGCTTGTGCTTCATCGCCACTATCTTCACTATCTTGCTCAATTCGTTCGTTTGCATCGCTTGTGTCTGAATCTGGGAGCAACGAATAGTCAAGGGTTGCACCAACAATACTACCGAGTGCATTGACTGCTGCTGCTCTGGTTTGGGACTACAATATAAGTAGTAAGGAAAGAAATCTTAATGAGTACTATGCAAATGAAATAACTTCTGGATGCCGAGTGAGCGACACTAGATGTGCAACCACGAGTTCCCACCAAACTTCTCTACGAGATGGGCTCAAATTTCGTAATGCAACCTGAACTATTTTCGACAGAGCAAAACTCTGTCCGTGCTCAGATGCAGTAGATCTCTCAACAGTTTCTCGACTGTACGGTTTTACAGATGCTGACTTTGCCTGGCATTGACACATTAAAATAGAACGGCTTTAAATTAGCATGTAATTGTAATTCTTACATGTTCTGTTGTTGCGGACGAGATGGCAGCGAGAGCATTTATCAAGTGTACAAGTGCTTTTTCAGTGAAACCTAATGCTTATTTTTATGTTGTGCGTCTAGAAGTACTGCGTTTTTTACTCACCTGCAGAATCATTAAATATAGCATCTAAAAGAATGGTCAGAGACTGTGCTTCGCTTCGTTGCAATTGATCAGTAGGTCCGGGTTCATTCGTTCCAAGAAGGACACTGGGACTGCTAGAGTTATCGACACCAGTTCTCTGTCTGGCACAAGCTGCTAAAAGGTTGTGAGCATGTACAAGCAATTCCAAAACACCAAACCAGGACGCCTGTATCAAAACGAAACGTGTAAGCGTAAAACATTATACGACAGAACAACACGTACTTGCAGATGCTGGCCTATAGAAGGATGCCTTACACATTCCAAAAAAATATAGAGTATAACTCCACTTCGCTTAGAAAGGCATGCATCTTTAGAAGTATTGGAAGAGGACCCGCCAGAGCCATTGATAGAACTCGCAGGTGTGCCCGTTGTGCGATCTTTGGCAGGGGTTGATTCTCTCCTGATTTGCGAACCAAAAGACTGGCGACCACTGTCATTTGTATTATCTTCCTTACTCCGATCCCCTTTTGTTGGAGTATTTGGATTGCTCATGGATAAAATTTCTTCCATATTAGGTAACATCCTTTTTCTATTAATTGGCTTGCTTAAAGCAACTTGTCCGAGTGAAAGTAGGAGGGCGTCGCGGGCCTCGTCTAAATAAAAATTTTGCTTTACATTTTTTTTTCTAAATTCTATGGACGAAATTTTACCTAATCCAAAAACTGATGCTGTAAGTGTAAACGACTTGAAATATGCTAAGACAGTTTCAAGCAACCTACAAATTAAGAAATTAGGCTGTAGTTATGATTGACGACCGGTGTAAAAATACTTGTCTCCCATTGGATCCTTTTCATATGAATCGCAGCTGACAAGACCCAGCAGATCACTCATTACTTGTCTTAAGTTGCTCCAGTTTTTGATGCAAGTTGAATATGTGATTCGTATATCTTCTTGCTGCTCCTGGTCGTCTTGCTCTGGTGTTGTGGTGACAGTGGAGGTGTCTCCACGCCGGACATTTTCAATGATCTTCATCAAGTTTGGTGACAGGGGTTTTGGCGCAGGTGGCGGCGATGTGATCTTCAAAGAAGAAGGTATAGTCTGGGACCATTCAAAAGGCTCAGTGAGGGCTGCCACAAAACCAAGCACACTGCGAATGCACACGGCGCAAATGTAGCTGTATTTCGATGATAAATAATACGGCAGAAAATAATATCTATATTTTATTCTCTGACCCCATTCCCATTATCCCGTCAAAGGGCAGTGCAGAGGTTGCCTCTGGTATTGAGATCAGTTGTAGCACCAACTTCCCCTTTCCGAGAGCAATGTCGACAGGTATTGTAAAATATCTCTCATCTTCCACAAAAAAAGTCATTGATAGTATGAGCTATAATAAAAGAGCAAACAAGGAATCCCCTTTCATATTCCAGTTTTTACCTGCAATGTAGCCACTAGCAAGATGGCATAGCTCTGCTAACAATTCTCCATACTATTGTATTATTAGTATCATGATATGTTAGAACTTCAAGTTTACAGTGTAATACCGCGTCAGAGTGACCTTTCTGTTCATCATACGAGTGGAAAATGTTTCTAAGCACATCACCATGAGAAGCAATCTTGGCAACTACTTCGAGTGTCTATGGCAAATTATAAATATTTTTCATTTGGTAACAAAAAGTGTTGCAAGTTAAAGTAATATTTACAAGTCCAAGATGCCATACGGGGCATTCTGTGCGTCCTTTATTATGCGTAGGCTGCTGTAAGAGCTTTACCAACGTAACTAGGCCAACTTCGCACTCTTGTACCAATTTATCGTGATAAAAGGCAACCAAAAAATACAGCAATCGGCAGGCACGGAAAGCTAACGGCCATTCTGGATTTGTTCTCAATGGCTGCTGTAGCTGCTGTAAAAGCAAGGGACACAACTGCTCGCTGAGTACGCCGTAACTAAATGTAAGAAACTATGTTCGGGTGATCTACAAAAACAAAAATTTGCCTTACAGTCGTTCAGAGCCGTGCCATAATTCTGCTCTTGACTTGGCAAGAAGATTTTCGCAGAGTTCGAAGATAAATGACTTACTTAGAGAATCCACCTATGAAGCATGGATTCGTGCTATATATACCTATACGATTTAGTCGAATTTACCTTCAACCACTTAACTGGCTTATCATTCCCAAGTAAACAAAGGTCTTCAATTAACAGCGCAGCGCCCTCGACTGCTCCGCCAGGTGAATTTCTCTCGTCTACTTCTTGACCATTTTCAGGCTGCAGTTCATTTGCAGCACGATCAAATACTATGTTGACAGCCTGAACATAAAAAATGAGATGTGATCACATGTTCGATATTTAGGAGAAAGTTACCTGACGTAAAGTCGCCGCCGCAGTATTATGAATAACTACCCTGCGATGTTTCTCTGCGAATAGCCGTAAGCTGATATTCAGAGCCTTGGATCAAATATAAAACTTAGTTAAAAGCTGAATATCATGATATTTTCAACATACCATAGCTAATTCAGGTGGTTCCAGCACGTAAGTTTTTGTTGTGAGCAGAGACAAAACGGTCTGGAGAATCTTGGCTTGGATTGCTTCCTCTAGTACAATACATTATTTGGTCGGCATATATGCGAAAATACATACGCGTATACCGTGTTCTGTATGTGCGGCTATAGTTTCAAGAGTTGATTTCAATACTGTCGTGCCGATTGCTCCGTGAGAAATCAATCGCTGAATTGGTCAATAGTTACATTGCAGCTACAATCACAATTATAATATCAAATATCAAAACATTAAATTATACCTGTAACGCACCAACTGAAATCAGAGTTAGTTTGGCATTGTTCGTTTCGCATGCCAATAACAAGGGCCTGACGATCTATACATACAGATTCAGAAATTCAAAGTGGCGGCAATAGTCTTAGATTAAAACCTCCGGGCTGTCTGCAATAGCTTCGTGTACACGCTGTGTATTATTAGCTTCTTCTTGGGAAACATGCTCTTGGATCCCGCGCACTTTGAGAATGGCTAAACAGACAACACAAATAAGTATATCGTGGCGCAAACGCAGAACTCAAAACGCACCACGCTCCGCCTGCTGCTTGACACCTGGATGACGCTTCCGTGCCTCCATTGACAAAGACCGAAGGTCCGACGATAACAGAGAACAGAAAGACATCTGCCTACTGCTATCTAACTACGAAACGGCAATTCAAGACGGCACAATGATTATAATTGCCCTATTATGTCTCATTTGCATTGGCGCGCTTGCACTGACAACAGCTGATTAATTATAACATTCCAAATGCAGCAGGCAGCCGGGAAAACTAAGCAACACTTTGCTGTAGAACCGTGCACGCAGCATCTTTCATAGATTCTAAAGCCCACAACGCAAGAATACTACTAATCTTTTATGTATACGGAAGCAATTGATATTTAAAGCATTTCCGCAAAAACAGCACACTCTATCTACAGTTTTTTTTTTTCTTCTAACGAAGCAAGAGCGATATGGCGCAGGATACAAGTTTCGCGCGCTCGATAATAATTAAAAGAAAGAAAGAAAGAAAGAAAACAAAATGGACATTAACGCGAAACCACGTCCTTCTCCTCCACGCCAAGACATCGCTAGCTCGGCACAACTACAGACTAGCGGGCAACCGAACGAACGATCTACCAAAAGGAACCATCGGAGAACAGAGACAGAGACAGAGACAGAGACAGAGAGAGAGAGAGATAGAGACAGAGAAAGAGAGAGAGATAGAGACAGAGAAAGAGATAGAGATAGAGACAGAGACACGGGAACAGCGAGGGGATGCGCGTGGCTGGTCGCCTCGTGTTGACTGCTACATGAGGAGAGGCCGAGAGAGAGAGAAAGAGAGACAGAGAGAGAGAGAGAAAGGGAGAGAGACGCGGCGGGGCAGGGGCGGCAGGGGATGAGAAGATGTTTTCTTTCAAAAGATATCAATTTCAAAAGAAAAAAGAAAAAAAAGAAAAGAAAAAAAAAAAATTAAAAAATTTAATAATTTAAAATAGTTTTAAAAATTTATAATAATGATTCCCGTTTTTTTCACATAGTTTTGTAAAAATTCCGATACTTAGTATATTTATTTTAAAAATTTCATTTTTTTTTTAAATTTCTTATAGGGCCTAATTTAAATTTAGAAAAACCCCAATTTAAGTTTATCTGCGTAATTAAATAATAAATAATAATTTATTACTTCTATTTTAATTATGAAAATTATTATATAAATAATTTATTATTAATAGGCCTATATAATATTTTATTAATTTATTCATCTATTCATAGTATAGATCTACATACTAGTACTAGTCTAATTATATTAAGATCTATATGGTCTATCTTATAATTATTAATATTAATATTAATTATATTATATAATAATTTATTATTTCATATAAATTGAGGGCCAAGGCCTATAGTATTTATAATTATATAATTATATATAATTAATGATTTGAAGCTATGTGTGTGCATATATATATATAATAGCTTCAAATTATAATTAATGACATGCAATAATAATTTAATATATATAATTTATATATATATATATATATATATATATATATATTTATGCATATTAAATTATAAAAAAATCATTATGCTGATTATTATAAACGTAACCATTATATACACTATATATAATTTATTATTATTATTATTATTTATTCATCCTAGAGTATAATAATTTATTATGCATTGATACTAACATTTAATTAGCTATACGGCATTATATACTACTAGTCTGATAATAATTATTCAATCCTATTATAATATCCTAATTATACTTATAATTATAATTAGATTGAATAAGCCGTAATTTGTTTTATTAAATTTTAATTATATATGTCAAAATTTAATTTATTTTTTTATTTTTTTTTAATTTATAAAAATTATTAAATTTAATTTTGGTAATTAACACAATTGCAAGCTTACCTGCAGGGTATATTTAAAATAGGCCTAATAAAAAAAAAAACAATTTGCCATTTATAAATTTATTATTAAATTTTTATGCATGACATTAATTAATTATTGTACATATTTAAATTATTTTTTTTATTATTTAAATTTATTAATTAATAATATATTATATATATAAATTATTAATTAATAAAATAATTCGAGAATTATAATTTTTATATTAATAAATTATATTAATAATTAGCTATCAATGGTACCCTTATGGTATCATAATTATAAGTTGGTATTCCAGATAGCTGTTTCAGTGCATGTATGACATATGCACATATTTTTTATGTTCAGGCTCCGGAAATATAATTACAGCTGCCTCGCCTGAAATTTTTAAAATTTAAAAAATTTAAAATTTATGATCCAAAACTGGAATAATAATTATTTTTAAAACTATTTTAAATTGTTTTAAAATTTTTATTTTTTAAGACTCGTCTTAGTTTTTAGATTTGATTTCTTGTAAAATTATTATTAATTATTTATCACTTATAGTTCAAACTTCAAAGACTTGTTTTGTTCAAACACAACAGTTACAGTTTACAGTTTTACAGTGCTGCTGTTAAAAGTGTATTGTATCCTTGAGATACATTTCATTGTCAAACAGTTAAATCTACAGTTACAACAGTGTTGTTGAAAGTATCTTTAAAAAATTTTCTGCTCAAGGATAAGTCAGTCCCTTAAAGCTTTCATAGTGTTGAAAACAAAGTCTAACGCAATGTCATAACTAACTATTAATATATATATATATATATATATATATATATATTAGTCTTCTTCTTCTTGGTAAACCATATAACAACATCAAATTCTTGGTTGTTCGATTATATTATGTACACGCGGCGTGTGTGACACTGTGCGTGTGTTTGTTAAACTTTGTATCGTTTTGTGTGCGTAAGAGAAATCTTCTTCTTCTTCTTAGTGTAAAACATTTCATGCGTATATGACAAAACGTTCATATTTAGGATATAATTGCATATTGTACACACGGCAAATACGAATAAATAATTGCTGTTTTTTACACATCCTTTCACACACGTAGCATTATGGGCTTTCTTACGCGTGGTATCGTGGCCTTTCTCACACGGAGTGTTATGGCAGAAGAAAATGACGGAGAGATTTTCAATGAGACTAATATGAAGCTGTCTGATGTGCCGCTTGAGTTTTTCGGACTCATGCTTAAAGAAGACTGGCTCGAAAACAGAGATATTCCAAAAATTGCTCTGTGCAACAAATATTTAAATGCCCATGTTCGAACGGCAATGCTGAAAGCTGTGGAAACAATTCAGTAAGTGATTTTTCTTGTGAATAGTGTATGTGTGTGTGTGTGTGTGTGTGTGTGTGTGTGTGTGTGTGTGTGTGTGTGTGTGTGTATTGACCTATTTTTATTTCTATAGCTTATCTTCTAAGGGTAGACAGAAAGCGATGACTCTTATTGCGAACTTACATAAATGCCTCAACCTGAAACAACTCAAGTAAGAAGAAAAAAATGATTTGATTTCCTGAAGCAGTGATTATTGCGGTTTTGGGCCATTATTTGTTCTTATTCATTGATTTGCTTTTGGTAGTCTGGGTATCAATCAAATTGGAGTTCAAGGTGCTACTTATCTCGCACAGCAACTCTGTCATCTAGTGAACCTGAAAGAACTCAGGTATCGAAAAAGCAAATGATTTGATTTTCTGTAGCTAATGTTTTTATTTATTTATTGATTTTGTTTTTGGTAGTCTGAGTGGCAATCAAATTGGAGATCAAGGTCTTACTGCTCTCGCACAGCAGCTCTGTCATACAGTAAACCTAGAAGTACTCACGTAAGGACGAAACATGATTTGATTATATGCAGCAGTGATTATTGCTGTTTGGGGCCATTATTTGTTTTTATTGATTGATTTGTTTTCTGTAGTCTGAGAGTTTTGCGCCAATAAATCGCTTTTTTTGATTGATTTTGATTTTGGCAGACTGGGTTACAATCAAATTGGAGATCAAGGTGCTACTGCTCTGGCACAACAACTCTGTCATCTAGTAAAACTTGAAATTCTCAGGTAAAGAAAACAAATGATTAGATTTTCTGCAACAGTCATTATTGCTGTTTTGGGGCCATTATTCGTTTATATTGATTGATTTTGATTTTGGTAGTCTGTATGGCAATCAAATTGGAGATCAAGGTGCTACTGCTCTCGCACAGCAACTCTGTCATCTAGTGAACCTCGAATATCTCGAGTAAAGAAAATAAATTATTTGATTTATTGTATCAGTAATTATTGCTGTTTTGAGCCAAAATTTGTTTTTATTGTTTGATCTTGTATTTGATAGTCTGGGTTGGAATGAATTTGGAGATCAAGGTGCTACTCCTCTCGCACAGCAACTTGGTCATCTAGTGAACCTAGAAACGCTCATGTAAGAAAAAGCAAATGATTTTATTTCCTGAAGCAGTGATTATTGCTGCTTTTAATCAAAATTCGTTTTTGTTGGTTTATTTTGGTTTTGATTTTGGTAGTCTGAGTGGCAATCAAATTGGAGATCAAGGTGCTACTGCTCTCGCACAGCAACTCTGTCATCTAGTGAACCTGAAAGAACTCATGTATGGAAAAAGCAAATTAAGTTATCTTGTGCAACAATATTATTGCTGTTTTGAACCAAAATTCGTTTTTATTGGTTTATTTTGTTTTTGGTAGTCTGAGTGGCAATCAAATTGGAGATCAAGGAAAAGAAGCCCTCATGAATGAATGGGGAAGCAGGGATGCTTTGAAAATTTATTTGTAATTAAAAACAAATATTCATAATATAATATGTATCTGCAGCATCATTTAGAGCAATCCTTGATACAATTTTATATTGTTATGATAACACTGAGACAACACTGCATTTGTTGTCTCTATATTTACATATGGAAGTGAATCCTGGATCTTAGATGATAAAACGAAGAAAAAAGTGATAAATTGGAATGCCAAGAATTTA
>Ga0099798_10604_pt1 | contig 11586 bp, 11 predicted proteins | sample Uncmet_Sort29A_1_FD_89870 | JGI IMG/M metagenome (GOLD analysis project Ga0099798, IMG submission 89870) | Marine eukaryotic communities from CALCOFI LINE 67, Pacific Ocean - CN13ID_Sort29A_1 | ecosystem: Environmental > Aquatic > Marine > Oceanic | place: Pacific Ocean: Monterey Bay | collected... | reverse complement strand
AGCAAAACATTTTTCGTTTTTTAAAGTTATTTAATGTCTGTACATTTTTTTTCAAAAAATCGATGCGCTCATGAAGGTTCATCCGGTCCAATATAATATTATTATTATTTGGTGTTTTTTTGGGGGGGGGGTATATAAGAAAATTTTATGGGGGAGGGAGGGGGGTCTTCGTTTGGGGGTATATAAAAACCCTGTCGGGGGGGGGAGGGGGGTTATACCCCCCCCGGTATATAAATCCGACTTGTTGTTATCCCTATTTTTTTTTACCATTTTGACCATAAGTTCTTTCCATACGAGTTTTCCAGCGAGATCTTTCCATCGGTACCGGTTTATCCAAATTGGAGCAATATTAAGAAAGTTCCGGACAGAACAAGATGCCCCGATTTTGCCCCGCAGGGCCATCCGAGTTGCTAATATTTACACTTTCGTTTTGGTCATCATTTTCTAAGCATTGCCCCGATCTCGATGAAATTGCCCGGACCGAAAGCCCTGAACGAGAGCCAAACATTGTCATGGCCAAAACATGTTGCGACATTGTCGGGATTTTACACGGCATATTTTGCAAAACACCAAAACCTAATTAAAAGAATGGGGAAAATGAGAGATTTCGAGTCTCTCAAAGAAGCTGAATTTTTGTTTCGAACATCTTTGAAAATAAGCGAGTCAGATTCAGATTCTGGAGGTAAAAAAAGCAACGCTCAAAATCTCTTTACTAAAAAAATGATTATGGATTTCGTATGGTCTCGGTATGATTGGTGTATGACCTGCGAGAGTTCCCGATACATTTGATTTTTGGTAACAGACCTCGCCCCTCGAATTATAGGACGCTGTGATCTATAGGTCCCATGTATTTGCAAATTTGCTGAACGCTCAAGTTGCCGCAGTGGATACCTACAAAGGCGGGAAGAGTGCCAGTTTAGCAATCCATGATTTAGACACTGCTCGGCAGCACCGCACTGAGAAGTTGAGGTACTCCATAATGGCTTCGGGTGTTGAACAAAATAAAGCGTGAGAGGTCATTTTATGGAAATGCATTTTTTCAAAAACATTAAAAAAAAAATCTGCCGATTATTTTTCTATAATTATGAATAATCCCGCGACAGAATTAAGCGAGGGGTGCGCCTAGATTTTCTTTTTTGCTCCCCCCTTCATTAATTTTGGTCATTATTGGTGAAAAATAAAAATAAAATACATCTCTTGGAGTGACGCTCATATACCTCATTTTGCCGAATTATATCATCATTCCACTTTTATATGTTTCTTGAAACCTTTTTTTGAATTCAAAAATGCGCGAACTCGTTTTGCTCATAATTTTCATAATGTTGCTCTCATTTGGGTGAAACCGGCACCGATCGAATGCGCTCGCATAGGGTTTTCGATTGGTATTGGTTTTGAAATAGTCAAAACCAGTTCAAAAAAGCAGAAAGTTAAAAATCAAGGCTGGGTTGCGCTGAGACCCGATAATGAGAAAACTATTTGGGAAGTGCCTTTCGGATTTTGTTTATGTACGATATATTTTTGAATTTTCAACACAAGAGTAGTTGTTAATGAGTGAATGAATCTTCTTGATAATAGGCTGGTTACGGAGATTTCCTGGTCGGAAGTATACGGCTGCGAAGTGACATAACCAGGGTTGAAAATCGCTCACTTTTTTCTGATCGGTGCTCATTTTAAGCGAGTGAGCGAGCGGCGCTCCAATTGATCCCGAGAAAAAACAGGACCGCATCTTTACAAATTTTGATTTCTATTGTTTTTTTGTTAATCCGAACCCAAAAAATATTTCGAAGTAAACCACGATTTTCCTCTAGAAATATTACAGTTTTTGGAAAATATTATCCGCGAACGACAAAAAATACCACACACTTGTTTCGCCTATTTTTTAAAGTATTTATCCGTTTTTATTCACCCCGGCGCCGATCCAAGGCTGAAACAAAGGGCTTTCGATTGGTGCCGAAATGAGTCTAAACGGATTAATATTAAGAATAAAATGGATTTTTTCAAATTTCCTATGAATGGCCGATTGTACTGTAAAAATAGCATTTTATGTGATCACGGGCCGTGATATTTTTTACACCTGGTCTGCCGTGATTCACGGCAGACCAGGTATAAAAGTATTTCGATTACCAAACATAATATTGCGTTGCTGAAGAAATATTTTATCAGTTTATTTTTATAAAGAAAAAAATGAGCGGCGCTCATTTTTTGTAAGCGCCGCTCAAATTGAGCGAGGCTCACACAAAAGTGAGCGATTTAATCCTCAGCCCGAATTGAGCGGTGGGGGGGGGGAAGAATTTTTTTCATTTTAGGTACATCAAACAAAATCCAACAGGCATTTGGCAAATGATAACCCCATATTTATATCTTAATCCAACCCAACCTCTTATTTTTAGCTTTTTTGTTTCCGGATTTTTATGATTTTTGACCAAAATTGTTTGGGCCATAACTATCTTAACATTGATCCGATTTTGACGAAACCGGTACCGATCGAAAGATCTGTGTGACAGCTTTCGATCGGTGCCGGTTTGTCCCACATCAGAGCAATATTAAGAAAGTTATGGGCAAAACAAGTTGACGTCTTTTTGAAATGCGAAAAAGTTAAGCGTCCCCCCCTCCGCTTAATTCGGGCTGGGGATTACAACCCTGGCTGGGGATTACAACCCTGGACATAATCGTTGTGAGATTCGATTCCGTGGTTGCAGTGAATCAAGGACATTACGAGGTAGACCTCAAAAATAAGAAGGGCGAACTGAAGGTAAAGCGCGATTTCGTGGCTCTTGATCGGGAGAGTTATGTACGATATTATTTTTACCGGTGGAGTTCTGGTCAGGGCATTTCATGTGAAGATTGAATTTCTGTGCATGGTCCCGATTTAATTCTGATTTTAGTGCATTGAGTCCATCGCTAACCTCACTGCATCAGAATCTCCAGGCAGAAATGGCTTCCATAAAATATCGTCGAAATCAAAAATATACAAATGCCTGGAAAACACGGACAAGTTACCGACCGAAATATCTAAAGAACATTTTACGATTAGTGTCAAATTCAAAAGATCTAAAATACAAATCTGATTGATATTAAAAAAGGTATTGTTCATTCCTTGCCAAGTCGTATCGCGACCTCAGTGTCTAAAATAGTTCGTGGTTGCAGTGAATCAAGGACATTACGAGGTAGACCTCAAAAATAAGAAGGGCGAACTGAAGGTAAAGCGCGATTTCGTGTGGCGTTTTGCATTTATGTGGAATGAAATATTATTTTGAATTCGTCGGTAGGCGGTATTCAACGTTGAACACCACTTGGAGGGAGGTTCAATTTGAACAGATAAAAAATCCGCATAATTTACCTGAACAATATCCGTGTAGCCAAATTTGTCAAATTCCAACATTATTGCAAATTCATATTTTGTGGAGCCATTTTTACACTTCAAAAACGCACCAAATTCTTTTGCCCATAATATCCTTCATATTGCCCCAATTTTAGCGAAACTGACACCGATCGAAAGCTCTCACAGAGGGCTTTCGATCGGTGCCGGTTTCATTAAAATCGGGTCAATATTAAGAAAATTATGGATCAAATGATTTTTCGTAGAAAATCGTAAAATGTGGAAATCAAAAAAGCGGAAATGTTTTAAAAAATGGGCTGGCCCCAAAATTGAATAACCATTTCAAAATCTCCAATTATGTGTTCAAAAATTGAAACGCAAAATGATTATAGATTCAAGAAAAATATGCAATAATATTTTTTGAATACCAGTTTCAATGAAATTGGGCATCCCGCATAAATGCACAACACCGATTTCGTGGCTCTTGATCGGGAGAGTTATGTACGATATTATTTTTACCGGTGGAGTTCTGGTCAGGGCATTTCATGTGAAGATTGAATTTCTGTGCATGGTCCCGATTTAATTCTGATTTTAGTGCATTGAGTCCATCGCTAACCTCACTTCATCAGAATCTCCAGGCTGAAATGAGTTCCATAAAATATCGTCGAAATCAAAACTATACAAATGCCTGGAAAACACGGACAAGTTACCGACCGAAATATCTAAAGAACATTTTGCGATTAATGTACAGTGAATTATTCGTCCTCCCTTTGTCCTCCCCCGAATTAAAGGGAGGATGGAGGGAGGATGAGTTGAATTTTTGAATTATCGTCCTCCGGAGGACGATTTTGAGCTTAATTTGGGCTAATTTTCAGCCATCCTCGCTTTCCACCCTCCCCCAAAGTAATACAAATCCTAAACATTAATGAAATAATAATGATTTTTCTACACACCATTTTTGTTTTGTCCATGATATTCTTAATATTGCTCCGATTTTGACGAAACCGGTACCGATTGAAACTTCTCGACGAGACCTTTCCATCGGTACTGGTTTCGTCAAAATCGGATAAATATCAAGAGAATTGTAGACTAAACATTGCGATTATCCATTTTTCCATGGTAGGTTCCTATATTTCATCTGGTTGTTAATGATTTCGCCCCTTTAAAGAATTATTAATTTGGGGGAGGATGGACGGAGGATGGAATTTCACCTTAATGTTTTTGGGGGAGGATGAATTATTAGGGAGGATGGGTGAAATTACGTCCTCCGGAGGACGTTCACAGACCAAAATAATTCACCATATAGTGTCAAATTCAAAAGATCTAAAACACAGTTTTTCGATTAGTGTCGAATTCTTTCAAATCTGATTGATATTAAAAAAGGTATTGTTCATTCCTTGCCAAGTCGTATCGCGACCTAAGTGTCTAAAATAGTTGACCATTCAAAATTTCAAAAGTGAAAATAAAATAATTAATGCTGTACCGAATACAAAATTACATGTTTGCAAAATGACGGATCGAACAAAAAATTACAAAGAGCACGAACAAACGGATTATCGGAATCAAATTTTCGGGTCATGGTTTGTATTCAGAGATGCAAATTTTGATGATATATATATATATATAGTTTGAGCACGAAGGTAAAAAACCGTCACGCGCATGACGCTGAAAATTCACTGACCCCCCGCCCCCCAGACAAATTTACAATTTATAGGATGCTCACCCGAAGGAAATGCAAAGAGGACAAATTACCCATTTGTGCGGGCCTTTTATTGATGCACAATAGGCGTACCTCTTATCATTCACCCATTTTGTCACCGATTTCAATGAAACCGGCTCCAATCGAGAGATCTCGATGAGATCTTTCGATCGGTACCGGGTTCATATAAATCTGAGCAATGGTCCATAAGTTACGGTTCATAAGTTGTCAATTTTTTGTCGGTTTTTGATGAGCGTCACGTGACGCTGAGGAACGCGAAACCCTCCCCGTTCATAAGTTACGGTTCATAAGTTGTCAATTTTTTGTCGGTTTTTGATGAGCATCACGTGACGCTGAGGAACGCGACCCCCTCCTCCCCTTCAGCGTCACGCGCGTGATTGTTTTTTACCTTCGTGTGACAGTATATTGATGATATATATATATATAATTATAATATATAAATTAAGATATAGAAGCGAAGCGAATCCAAGATTAAAATTTAAGGTACAAAAATTTGGACCAAAAATGGTTAATTTATTTAGGGTACCAATACATATCATTTAGTTCGCCGAAAAATAATTAATTTATAAGGTACAAATCTATCCCCAAAACCTCCTTTTTTCGTGTAAACAATCCAGCAACCCCATTCGCATTGGAAACCGATGCATTTTTGCATTTTTTTTGTGCGCCCAAATTTCCGATTTTTGTTGCAGGAATGTTTGCCCAAATTGGAGTAATATTGAGAAAGTTATGGCAGTTTTCTTAGAGATCCCATTTTTTCATTTTCAATTTTGTCACGATTTGTAATTTGTTTGGTACCATAAGTGCTAAGGTACAAAAGTTAAGGTACAAATATACCAACACATATCATTTAGTTCGCCGAAAAATAAATAATTTATAAGCTACAAAATTTTTGTAGCTATCCAGCAACAGCTTCCGTCTTGGATTCGCTTCTCTTTTTTATATATTAGTTGATGTTTTGATATTTTCTCTGTGAATTAAATCATCTTAATCATCGTTGAACAAAAAGTGTATGTTTTTTCTATATCCAATCCTCGCGCAGATAGCATGAGTGGCATTCAGTATTCAATGTAGGAAGTGCTGCGATCTACATTTCAAATCTTGAGGTGGTTATTCGGGTGGGATTCGATGGAGATGATGATATTGACCATTTCAAAGAAGATATGGTGATTTATCCGATTTCTGACGAAAAGGCACTTCGAAGTAGTGCTCCCCCTACAGCGGCATTGTTCAGCACATTAGTTTTCCTCGGAAGTATATTCATTTGAACAATATTCGACAGCCGAATATTGTATAGTGGGAGAGCGTTTGTAGCTAGTTGTCATTAGTTGATATAAAACAAGATGCAAGCATTTCGGTAATCCGGCGCCGGACCGGCGGGTGAATTAAGCAGGACCTTAGCAGGTGGGGGACGCTTAATTTTTTGCTCTCCGGACGCGACCCCCATATTTTTGAGTGAACCCCATATGCTTTCCGGACACGACCCCCATAAAATTACTTTTAAGTGACCCCCATATACCTCATTTTGCCAAAATCAATAATATCATTATAACGCACTTAATTTCTTAAGGCAAATCAAATGGCGCTTAAGGAAAATCCAAAACCCGGCATCTGGAAATTTGCCATTGCATTGCATGGCCAATAATTTTCTTAATACTGTTCTGATTTTGACAAAGCCGGCACCGATCGAAAATTCTCGCCAAGGGCTTTCGATCGTCACCGGTTTTGTCAAAATCGGAACAGTATTAAGAAAATTGTGGCCCATACAAAACAAAAGCCAATTTTCATATACCGAATTTTGGATTTTCCTTAAGCGCCATTCGATTTTCTTGAAGAAATGAAGTGCGTTTTATGCATTTTTTTGTTTTTTGAAAGCATTTTTTTATATTTCAAAAATGCGTCAATTTGTTTTGCCCATGATAATGGCTTCCTTAATATTGCGCCGAATTGGATGAAACCGGCACCACTCAAAAGCTCTCGCACAGGGCTTTCGATTGGAGCCCGTTTCGCCAAAATCGGATCATGAGCCAAATATGTTTTGCCCAAAATCACAAGTTAATAAAGGCCGGGATGGGTTAAAACCCAATGATGAGGCCATCATTGGCCAAATACCTTTCGGATTTTTAAGATTTTTTTTATGTACCTGAAATGTTTTGTTTCTTGACCGCGCCCTTCCCCTCCCCGCGTAATTCGTCCCCCGGATTAAATTGATTGGTGGTGGGTCAAGCTATTCCCCAAGGTCTTTAGACCGACGGTGGTCTGAACAATTTGTTATGTACCAAGGGGTGGAGTGATCCAGAATTGTAGAAATATGTAATTTTTGTGAAGGATATCAAAATGGGCGGTTTCCGATCGATTTTTGTCTCGCGGTCGCCTCTTTATAGAAACAGTTGCTCCCACATACCTGAGTTATATCGTGAAATTTTACATCTCCATTTGAACAATTCTGCGACAAGCATTTGAATTTCCGACTAATTTTGTTCTACATTCTTTCGAATTGAAATCTGACGTGAGATTTACGTGTGAATTTATTGACGGGGATAAGATGCTTGACATTAGTGAACGAGAAGTGTTTCGCTGGTGCCATTTCCATTCGATTTCAAATTCCTCAACCAGGGTTGGAAATGGAATTTGACTCTTTGAGACCAAATCCATTTTTTTGACGTCATAAAACGAAACCTGAAAATGTATATTTTTTCGAATGGGCACCAATCTCGATTTATGTATTTTCCAACGAGAAAGCGATTTTTTGGTTGAGCGAAATAATTCGCCTGGATGGAAGTTCTTTTCGAGCTTTCAATCGGTATCGGAACCGGGAAATTCCGAGCAATATTAAGATCGTTATGGTCAAAACACATTCATGTCTTTTATTTCGTGATGATTTCATGAGCATCCACACGATGGGAATTTGGTTAGAATAAAGATTGGCCTGTTGGGGTCTAGACATTTGCCCAATTTTAACAAAATTGGTACCGGTCGAAAGCATCTCGCGCAGGGCTTTCCAGCGGAATCACACGGGCCTGCAAAAAAAGCAATCATGCGGACCTCAGTCCGTTCCGAAAAATCCAGATTGCCACGGGAGTCCGCAACGGATTCCAAGCCGGTCCGTTCCGAAAAAATGAAATCAGAACAATTGCTCTTTCCCATATTTATTATTTTGACAAAATCTATCTGCCCATAAGTTCCTTAATTTTGCTGAAACCGGCACGGATCGAAAGGCCTGAATGAGAGCTTTCCATCGGTACCGGTTTCATTAAAATCGGAGCAATATTAAGAAAGTTACGCCCTGTACAAGTTGGCAATTCAAAAAGGGCACGAGTTGTATATTTTGCGGTTTGTCGATTTTTGATATTCAAAATCAATGAAATATTTTTTCCATCGGTCCGGCGGATTTCCGAAATTCTTCGGAGATTTCCGATTTTTTTCGAAATTCTTCCGGGTCCGTTCCGAAATTTTCAACTCTGGTGGGAGTCCGTTTCGAAATATTTTTTTTGTGCTTTTTTTGCAGGTCTGGAATCACATTCTTTGAAACCTGATTAATGTAAAAATGTTACGCATCTTTCTGAAGAGCAGGGTTGTGATAGATGGATCTCAGTTGAATATTTAATTAAATGACATGCCTTGGTGCCTTTCGTCTTGTTATTTGGATTTGCATTGGTGCCTTCCTCAATTGCATTCCGTTGTTATTTGGACGTGCATTGGTGCCTTCTTCCCTTGCAATCCGTCATGTTATTTGATAGTTAATTCTGCTGAATTTTTTCTCTTTGATTTGCTAAAAGGGGCAACATTTTTTTCGAATGTTCCCCCATCAAAATATTGGCCTCAAAAAAATTGCTGTAACATTATTGTTATGTAACACCCACTGAAAATAAATCTCATATTTCAGAATTTTTTTTTTATGTAACACCCACTGAAAATAAATCTCATATTTCAGAATTTATTTTTTAGTGTTCCCCCATTGAACTATGTGGAAATCTTGGATCCGCTTGTTTCTTAATAATGTTGCGATTTTAATGAAACCGGCACCGATTGACAGATCTCAGTGAGGTCTTTCGATGGGGGCCGGTTTCATTAAAATCGGGCCATTATCAATATATCTATAGGCCAGACATTATAACGACCCAAAAGGAAAATATGATTTTGAACAAATGTGTTACACCCTGGATTTAAATTGATAACTCCCAAGAACCAAAAGTGTTACACCCAAAAGCAAAAAAAATGAAGGCATAGCCAAGGAATTTTCGTGTTTCAATTCTACCGGTGGACGTGATTTTGACTAAAAGCATGATTTCATTTTTGAAATCATGAAATTTTGATTTCATTTTTTAATTTTCCTCAAAGTGATTTCACTTTTCCATGGAAATGGCGGCCGGCATCCACCAATTCCAAAAAACAAAATTATTTTTAAAAAAATCCATATTATTTTAAAAAATTGGGTTAAAAAAATTACCGGAATTTTGCACTTTTGTGTTGTTCATACTTTTCCTAATATTGCTCCGATTTTGACGAAACCGGTACCGATCGAAAGCCGTGAATGAGGGCTTTTGATCGGTACCGGTTTCATCAAAATCGGATCGATATTAAGCAAAGTATGGACCAAACATTGTGATGACCATGGAAAAGTGAAATCACTTTGAAGATTTTTTTTGAAGTGAAATAAAAAAAATGCTGACTTCATTATCAAGTCGCCAATTTTGGATTTTATTTTCCAGATTTTTCCACCGGTAAATTGAAACAACAAATTTTCGTCCCCCCCTTCTAACCAACCGAAGAGAAAAATTCAGCACTTCTTCCCTTGCAATCCGTCATGTCATTTGATATCTAATTCATTGTTCAAATTAATTGTTATTATGTTGCTATTTTGCTTGGACTCCGTCAATCTTCTGTTCCATATCTGGTTGTGTAAAAGTCGGTTATTTTCTATAAAATTATATTTATATAATGGCACGCACGAAGCAGACCTCTCGCAGATGCCCAGGTGGCAAATTTCCTCGCAAGCAGCTATCTTCGAAAGTTGCGCGAAAAGATTGCCCGGTATTTTCGCAAGTAGTCGCTGATCTTTGAGATAGTGTCATAGATGTTGTTGTAGATCTCCCAGATTGATTTTATTTTCGTTCACACTGACGCTGCTCATTTAATCGGGGGGGGGGGGCAAAGTAAGGGGTGAGGCTTACCCCCCCCCGCCTCGAACGGTTCCTCCTGGCTCCATTAATTCCGGTCATCCCTGGTGTTATTTTTTCAGTATTCGAAATGCCAGAATGAGGAATTTCAAGCGGTACCGGTTTCGTGTAAATGCGCGCCATATTCAAAAGTTGGAGGCTATGTGAGCCTCTTGTATGCATATCCATCTTTCGAGAAATGGTTCCAAGATTAGTTGGCCGATTTCAATATTTTGTGTGCATTCCCGGTTTCTATTTTCACATTGTCTTGTTTTCAAAGCCAGAAAAGTTATGATTGGTTTCAAAATTGTTTAACCTGTAGGCTGTAAGTATCTTAATATTACTCCCATTTTGACGAAACCATAATCTAACTCCCATACCATTCCTCTCATATTCCCCCAATTTTGCCCATACCAACACTGATCGAACGCTCTCGAACAGGGCTTTCGATCGGTGCCGGTTTCGCGAAAATTGAAGGCATATTAAGAAAATTATGGATCGAACTGATTGGGGTTTCATAGATTAAAAACAAGGTGTTCATAATGTGGAGGTTGTACCGCTCAACTGTTGACCATATATTTTGGACAATGTGCGTCCGTGACTGCGTTAATTTTTTTGTGCATATTGATGGGAAATTAGCCTTAGTGACTGCGGTACAATGTATCAAACTTCGATGCATTGTATCGGCTGTATCGTGTATCGAATTGTGTTTCCACCTGTATCCAAAGAATTCTCAATATTGTTCCGATTTTTAATGATTCCGGTACCGATCGAAAACCCTTTGCGACAGCTTTCCATCGGTGCCGGTTTCGCCAAAATCGGAGCAATGTTAAGAAAACTGGGGGCGAAACAACTTCGCCATGTCCCATTTATTAGGTAATTACCCTGAATACAGTTCGATACAAGTTCGATACATTGTATCGAACAGGAATTCGATACTATCGAACAGGAATTCGATACATTGTACCGACTGTATCGAAACGGTCGATACATTTCATTTTCGATACATTGTATCGCAGCCACTAAAGAGTAGCCTTAAATTAACACTATTTTCCCGTGGGTTAACACGTTAAAGCGTTAACGCCAACACATGAAATTTAGATATATACGGATTTCTCGGATTGCTTTGGTGCCAGGACGATATCTTCGGGCTTTGCGCATACCACCGGGAATCTGAGAATGTTAACACATCAAAACACCCCGAATATGATGTTGCAAGAAAACGATATCGACATTTTTTACGCACCAAATGTACCATGAAGCACATCTTCCAAACGTGGAAAGGTGCCAAAAGAACAATGGTCCGTCTCATAAATGGTCCCGGACTACTAACCACCAATTTTGGCGAAACCGATACAAAATCGAAAGCTCTCACAAAGGGCTCTTCA
>Ga0099798_10603_pt1 | contig 11601 bp, 13 predicted proteins | sample Uncmet_Sort29A_1_FD_89870 | JGI IMG/M metagenome (GOLD analysis project Ga0099798, IMG submission 89870) | Marine eukaryotic communities from CALCOFI LINE 67, Pacific Ocean - CN13ID_Sort29A_1 | ecosystem: Environmental > Aquatic > Marine > Oceanic | place: Pacific Ocean: Monterey Bay | collected... | reverse complement strand
TTTGATATGTAGGTTATTAGAAATTACTACAGACTCATCTTTCGTAAAACTCAAAACGGTGAAACCGGTAAATTAAAATAATGATGAAGAAACCCATCAAACAATAATGGCCTACCTAATTTATATCTCTCTCTTCGTTTGTTTTTTCTTTTTCAGAAATCTAAGTTACGACAGGAAAGCAGTAAGTTGAACCGCCGAGAATCTATTAAGCGCTCTAATGTTCGTCTTCCATTATCGCACGTTGCGCAATCTTACGATCGTAGGTACAACAGTCAATTTTAAAATCAATGCTAGACGCAAATTAAATGGCCATGGCTTCATTATTAATTATTTGGGCAAAATTAGGAAGATAAATTTGGAAACATTATCTCGTGGGTCTATTAAACCCCCAGGATCCATGTCGATAAAATCTAGTGAAAGGGGGACAGTTGCAATAAGACTCTTCAAAAATGATCAGCTGAAAACTACACATTCGAGTCCTCACGAGTCGATACTTCCGTTTCCTCCAACGTCTGCAAAGCCATCTAATGTGTATGATCACTCGAATGTCTATGCAAATTATTCTTATTCCGAATTCCCTCTTGATGGTGTGCATGGCAAGTGGGCCTTGGTATGCAGTCTATTGTAATAATGATATTTATATTTTTTTTAAATCAGGATACTATAGATATATTGACTATGCACACTCCCATTTATTATTAATTTTGGGAATTCTTTTGAAGGTGACTTCGAATTTAAAACCTAAAGTAATTTCCAGGTCCTCGAAATTTATATCGAATCAATCGCGCCAAAGTTCATTGTTGTCGGTTGGTGAAATATTGTGCAAACAAAAAATCAAACATTCTCAGATATCTGAGATGAGTATCAATTTTAATTTTCTAGATCAGGCTTGATGAAATTAAAATGCAAATAAAAGCAGATGAAACCATGCCTCTATTACATGCTTGTCGTCAAGTGGCTCGAATGATTGACCTGTTGTACCCTTCATCTTCACTTGCAACATCTATTATACTTCAACCTGACTTGACTTTTACTCTATTTGCTAATCGTTTACAGCTGCTCGGGTGTTTATAATTTTTCAATATATAAATAATTATGTCTACCTTGAGATTGCATAGATCTAATATAATTTCCTGTTTATAGAATTCAGCAAGCGGCCTTCGACAAACACAGAAGAATTTCAATTATGCACACAACCAACAACAAAGGAGTGAGTGAAGAAGAAGTAGAAGATGCGAAAGAAAATGGTCACGAAGAGGAGAATAAAGAAAGCGATGGACAACACTGTACTGTTAGCAATGAAGGAGTAAACGAGGTCAAGCAAGAGCTAATACATATCTGCAACCACATTCAAAGTACACTGAACAAAGTTGGAAAATGGTTGTACATGAAATTGTTATAAACAAGGCACTATTTTCATTTTTCTGTTATGGCTCAGGTACATTGAAATATGTCTGACACCTGGTACAGGATGGGTCTTGGGATATAATGGTTCTAATAACGATTCAATGTACAGATCACAAAAATTTAAATATCACGTTATTCACGACTTTTTGAATCAAAATATTTCTTACTTATACAAAAGATTCCCTGGCTCTTCCCATGATTCTTTCAGCGTTACCACTGATGGAACCGTTTGGTACAACAAACAGGGATTAAAGTAATAACGCAAAAATGTCTACACACTTTTGAAGATGTGGTTTAATGACATTTATTGCAGATATGCAGCTTCATTTACAGAAGACCACGTTGTTGGTTTACTGATTGATCAAGTATCTGGACAGCTTTCTATTATTACGAATGGAACCAATAAAGGTTTGGGATTATTCTCAAGTATAGGGTTAATCTGAATCTAAATATTAAAACTGTGTGGTTGTGTGCGTCAACATCTACCTAAGGCGTTGCTTTTGGTGTCGATGCAGCAGTGTATCCAATTCAGGTAAACAGACCTTATTATTTGCTTTTAAGCTCATCTTTGATAATATATGAGAAATATATATATTTGACAGGAACAAATACACCAAGCTGACATAATTAGAAGGGCTTCGTGTCATATAGTGTTTGGATTGTTTGACCACATGACGGATGCCATGGGAATACACAATGTTCCGTGGAAAGATGAACATAATAAAGATTCCAAAGACACGAATATTCCAGGAATGGAAATCAACTTTGGATCTTCACCATATTCGACACATCAATACGGAAGCTTCCCATTGTACATGCTCGAAGAAATGCCAGATAATGACGAAACAGAAGTTGATACGATATCGCAAGAACTTGATAAACTAGTTGCAAAGCGAGCTGAAATGGCAATGGCCAGAGCAAAACGTTCTGCTCTTAACAAGGAACGAATTCGTTTCAAAGCAAGCTTAAGTTACAAACAGCCTCCAAGCTGGTCAGTTTTTCCTCCTCAGGAATTTGTATTTACTATGATGGCTCGTAGAATTCAGAAGAGGTTTAAGTCTTATTAGAAAATGTGTGAATGTGTGAATGCGTGGATGTGTGTGTGTGTGTGTGTGTGTGTGTGTGTGTGTGTGTGTGTGTGTGCGTTTATAACATTTGTTTTTGGTGTTTAGATACAGAATGCGACTAGATAGAAAACGATTGTTGCTTGAAAAAGAAAAAACTGTGAAGTTGTCGAAAATTATTTCATATCTCTTCATTGGCGGGGTAATATTATTTTTTAAATAACTATTAGAACTAATCATTATGGTGAACTTGGTGCAGAAACCTTTACCGAAAATGATTGCGGCTACCATCATTCAGCGAGGTTATCGACAATATCGACAAACAAGACAGGAAGCTGGCATTAGCTCAAAAGTTATTTCTATTTTTCAATACAAGACAGTATAATGTTTTGTGTTCATTGAAAAAAACAAAAACAAAAACAAAAGGTATTGAAGATGCTGAATATACGCGAGTTCCGACTGAATGGATCTGCGGAGACAGTTGATTTGATATGCAAGATACAGCTTCGTGTGCGCTCAAATTTTCAGAATAAGGTATCTGACATTGAACTGTGTTTTGATTTATATATCTGACGTACATAACTTTATCATAAAGTTTTCTATCACATACTTAATTTTGTAAAATTTTCTATCATTGTTATTTTATAGTACTATATAATTACCGCGCGCGCGTTTTTGTGAGTGTGTATTCAATATTCAAATACAAGGTGAAGAGGCAGAAAATTATTCAAGTAATTACAAAAGCTCTTCAAGCAAGGATTATTCAGGTCAAACTTAAATTAGTATAATACTATTGTTTATTTGTAATCAATTCAAACCAGAGAGCGTGGAAGAAGTTTCTGGTGATATTACATTTGAAACAATCCCGAGCAGCAACTGTCATACAGGCTAAAGTAAGAGGAAAAAGGGCAAGGACGGGCATACTTAGCCGACCAGAAGGGAACAGAATTCGTGATTTGGGAAATTCCCTCTATTTGAAGTTCAAGGTAGTAAAGGGTTCTATTTACATCCAGGTGACATGCTAATTTGCCATCGTAGAGAGGCGCGAGGAGGAATATACTTTTATTTTGAAAAATGATGTCTGATAATAATTTATTTTTATCAGAAATCCTGGCGAGGATATTCGGTTCGAAAACGTTGGGGAACGATGGGAATCGAAAGAAGACGTATATTAAAATCTATTATAAGAATACAGGTATGCATTTTGATTTCAACTAGTTTAAGTAAATCTTCTGGAACTATTGTCTTGCAACTAAGGATTGTGAAATAAAAAAATAGTTTTATATAATATTACTCGTTGCATATCAGAACAAATTTTCGCATCGTAGGCCTATTATAATATTATAATATTACTTTTTGAATTTAGAAAATATATCGCGGACAGGTTATTCGGCGTCATCCTGCCGACTATTACATGGGCGTTGTCTTTGCAGACTTGCGTCGACGCAAAACTAAGCGATTGGAGGAGTTAGAAAAGTTTAAATATGTATAATTTACAAAATTCTGTCATTGGACTTTCATTATAATTCAGAAATTTAATTGGTATGAGATAATAATATTTTGTAGATATCGATATCAAATATGTTGTACATTATAAGCACACATAATATTATGCATAGCCGATATTATTATTGTATTGTGTTGTATTGTATTGTATTGTATTGGGCTCTGTTTATGAATATTAATACTCAGAAACACTTATGTGTTTTTGAATACCTTCCAGATTGCCTTTTAAATTAAATTCAATCAGTTTGTCAAATCATTTTGAGTTTGAGACATCTTGTGTTCATTCGAAAGTCAATTAATAGTAATAAACTCAAGAACTAGATCTTGGATCCGCAAATTTGTCGTGATCAGAAAAGAATAGTGATGTCCCCTTTGATGGTATTAATTGGTATAATTAGTATTGGTAAATTTGGCAAGCCTTATAATATCAAATAATTATATATAATAACAGAGAGCAGTAGTTCAAGGTGATATTTTCTCTCCATATCGATAATATGGTTTTATATTAATAATTGCTCTTGTTGTACTTGTCAAATAATATATGATAAAAATTCATAAAATTGACACTACAAATGTTGGTCAACTTCATTGTTTAGATAATGGTTTTTGCTATATCAACTCGATTCTTTATGCAGATGATTCTGCTTTGAACAACTGTGATTTAAATTCTCTATCGGATAGACTTACGAAATTTGGAAAAGAATGTGCAAGTATGCATAATAATAAAGCTGATAATATTATGATCATCTTTAGACCGAAAAAATCAGATGGCAATGCCTTGTCACTGACATTTATGAAAAGGCAATATTAAATATTCCTTCGACTATTAATACGCAATGTCATGATGAAATTCAGATGAATACAAATCCTCTGCTAAAATACTTTAAACTTAAAGTCGTCTGTGATCAATGTGAGTTCATTTTCACTCGAAACAATCCATGGATCGTAATAAATTCGTACAAGTTGTGATAAAACTTATTAATACGAGAAACACGTTTGTGTTGAAGCTGACAGCAATACGTTATTTCGCGGTGAAGTTTTGGACATTATTGATACCCGGGGTGACTCTGACAAACGGTTTTTTTTTTAGTCTACTGGAATCAAGAGATTAAAGGCCGTAAACAATTATTATCTGATGAATCAAGAACATGAAAGCTATAAATGTCGCAAAAACGCTGAAGTAAATGATGAGTTTGAAGTAAAATTCGTAACAGACTGCAATGTAGTTAAATCATTGGAAAGACTATATAATTGACGGCTCAAACGCTCAAGATACTCCAAATACTAATGTACAACTACTGTACAACTTTAAAGAGACAACAACATTCAAAAGGCTTCAAAGAATTCCGAAAATTGTTCGGAAAACATCAAAATATTCTAAATGATATTATATAGCCTTTTTAAATTAACAATAAGAGAGTATTTAATTTAATAATGGATTTATTTTTTTTATTGTAATTAGGCCTACTTAAAGTTTTTACCAAAATTTAATTGAATTATCAGTTATGTACATGTATAATTTAATAATTTTAATTATGCCTAATTTCAGAACCAAATCGACTTCTTTTGGTTGCTTCTCTTGGGAACTTGGATTTCATCTCCAATATTGTCAGAGTCTAATTGATCGCTTCTGGTCCATTCGAAATCTGAGTCCAAACGAATGCAATTGGCCCTCTGATGGAACTTGTCGATGCGAAAGATGTGCAAGACCTTTCAGAACAGAATCTGATACAGCTAAGATGCTGCTCGCAAATCTCATCAAAACAAACTATGCTCAAATCCAAAGCGAAATCTCTGACGGATGAATAAATTATAAATCCGAAACGTGACAAAATAATTGAAAACCGTCTGAAAACGACAGACACTTAGTGTTAAAAAATGTACTGACACAATAGGTCAAAATGGTTCCAAAATTTGTATATCTCGGACATTTTATTAGATATGACGGTGACAAACTGCCAAATATTAAAAGAAGAATTAAAGAAAGCCTAATCTGCTTTTGGTCTGTTATTTCGAATACGGAGCGAAGAATAAATTGACTTGCCAGTAAAAATCCTAGCGTTACTACTACACTGCATTTCAAGCAACATTTGTTGTTTTTATATTTTAAATTACATATTAATATTATGAAAGTGAATCGTGGATCTTATTTTTAAAATAGATGATAAAACGAAGAAAAAAGTGATAAATTGGAATGCCAAGAATACAAGCCTTCTAACGAATAAAACCATCCAAGAAGAGTCCAATTACCCAACACTGGATGTATTGACAATTATTCGTAAAAGGAGAGCTAATTGGCTTAGATTTTATTATTTAATAGAATCTCATTTACAAAATTTAATATTATTAAAAAATCCCAATGAGCCAATTACGAAATCTTTACATTATCAAAACTTAAATAGAAAACCAATAGACATATTCTCAGATTTTGAACATATCAGGGATAAACCACACGACATGATGATGAAACTTCTAAATGGAGAAGATTTGGAACGAAAATTTGCTTCCAAAAGAGCTAGACACTATCAGATAGTATGTATTATAATGTCATGTTCATTAACTAAATTGAAAACTTTTGACTCTGAGTCAAACGATACACACAAAAACATACTTCAAGACCAATATCATATATTATTATTAATACTAATAAAAGGCAACAGGGAAATATTTGGAGCCCATTACATTACATTACATTATCAGATCTACAATTATTTATTATATATTAATATTATTTATCATCAGTCCATCATCATAACATTTAAGATAGCTATAGTTAAACTTTGTCTACGAATATATAATTTATATTATCGATATAATATTATGCATATTATTGGTATGTGTCATGACATATTATGTAAATTTAAATCATGTCATGGGCTCCGTATATTTCTGGAATTGCCTTATATTCAATAATAATATTATTATATTTATCAATTCAGGAACTTCAAAAAAGAAGTTTAGACTTACGAAGAGACCGCTATAAATTCGGAAGAAATAAAATAATTAGAGAAAGAGAGAGAAACTTGTCTAATTGCTGGAACGCTTTTCATTCCAAAACAGCAAAGTGGACATCAATATTCTTTTCTGATCACGACAAATTTGCTGATCCAAGATCTAGTTCTTAAGTTTATTATTATTAATTGACTTTCGAATGAACACAAAATGTCTCAAACTCAAACTGATTTGACAAACTGATTGAATTTAATTTAAGGCAATCTAGAAGGTAATATTCAAAAACACATAAGTGTTTCTGAATATTCATAAACAGAGCTCAATACAATACAATCAATGACATCGTCATCAAACTTTTATGCATATATCATGATCATTATGATTTGACAGAAGAAACATAATTTTTATTAATAATTCATGACAATTGCAATTGCTATTATCAGATATATTAATACACTTCAGCTTGGTAATTACAAAATTTAATCAGTGCATAATTAAAATATTAATATTAATAATAATGTAATGTAATGGGCTCCGTATATTTCCGTATATTAATAATAATTTATTATAATAATATTTTGCATAATATTATTATATCTGATAATATCGAATTCCGAATATAAGATTAATTTAGCTTAATATTTATTTATAATATATCCATTTTTGAATATTAATATAATATTATTATGACATTGTATTAATAATGAACAATATCGATATAATAATATTATATTAGGCCTATTAAATTATTAAAATATTATTCTATCGAATAATAAATTAATAAGAATCAACTAGTATTAATACGTCCATATCATATGTTTTTTTTTCGTTATCTGATACGGTTTTGACCTATTCAATATCAAAGATATTAATAAATTTTATCCATGATATCCAGGATATATTCGGTATCGATAGTTAAATTTTTTTTTTTTTTACTATTAATAAATATATAATATTAATAATAGGCCCTAACATTATTAATAATAATATGGTTTAATGGTTATCGGCAATTTTTCGATATCGGTCTGTGACCTTTTAAGCTTTTAGACTGTGCATATTTATCCGGAATCGTGTTTATCGATAATAAATAATAAATTATGAATAATTATTATATAATCTTATATTAATATAAGCTTATCTGCAGATAGCTAGATCTATCCGGATAATTTATGCATAATCAATATTAATTTTTTAGATCTCAATATCTCCGTATTGTGATCATTAATACTGGGCAGAATCTAGAGAATCATCATATTCTAGATATAATTTATCATCGGCGCCGGCAGATTCGGCACTGCTTCAGCAGCAGGCTGACAGGCTGGCGCCTTGTTTAAGATTTGTGCCAGTATCCGGATCATACGTAATAATGACATGTCGGATAGATCTAATAGATCTATTGGTATGCATACTGCAGGTAATATTAATTATGGATAAATTAATTATATTTCATTTGATGAAGCTTGAAGCTTTGTTCAGTGCTTGCAAGAGATTTAGATTTCTTTCCGTATTCTTTTTCTTTTTCTTTTTCTTGTTTCTCTCTCTCTCTCTCTCTCTCTCTCTCTCTCTCCACCCCCCTCCCATATAATAAATTATTATCATTTTTTTTTTTTAACTTGTTTACATCATCTGAAGTGAAGTACTGAGGAACATGTTCTTTGGCATCCTTAACCGTAAGAAAACAACGCTTACGAATATCGGATAGACGCCGACTGAAATGATTCTTGGATTAGCTGCACTGTTATTTTGTGCACTGGCCCAGTTTGCGCGCTCGGACCCGGGTCCGTGTCTGTCTAGTGACCTGGAGTTATATAAGAACATGACATTTGAAGTAAGTTCTAGTGATGACGATTATACTTACATGTTTTCCGTCTGCGGGGAGATTGGTGAAAATATTCCTGAAGGATGTTCTAGTAGACTCGACAAAGATATCGGCGTTGTTCAATTTGATGCGGGCAGACCAGACGACTGTTTGGTTATTGGCGATTATAGCACTGCCAATGCAACAGATATTGCGAACGATGGCATAAATATTTCATTCAGTCACAGCGAAGACTTTAATTTCCGTTTCAATGTGATTGTCCACTGCGTGGCGAATGGTAGCCAGCCTGGCAATACCACAGATGTGTTCTACGGGGGCTTTCATCATTATACTTTAAAATGGAATGCATCATGCACCCTGCATCCAAGGATCCCCGGGCATGATTTACATGGCTGAGGCTACCAGGACTTGTAGTTATTTGACTCAAAACCTTGTATTGGTTTATGACTGAAAAACACCAAAAGATGTTGATAGCATCAAAAATTAAGCCTTCGTAGCACGTGATTTACTGCATCTGGTACCTACACGGTTTTACACAGGTAGTCTGATAGATATCGTGGATTATCTGACACTGACAAGATTTGAAGTGGTATCTTATATGATTAATGACATTTACTGAAGCGATACCACGATGATCAATTTTTGAGTGGCACAAACTCAAACTGATCAAAATTTGAAAAACAGATTGATTTTTAAAAGCTGTTTATTTCCGGAAATGTAATTCTTGATATTCAATTTTACAATAATATTACAATGACAATTTTCATATATATGCACATATGCAATTTTTGAATAATATTATATGCATTTCTGCTATGTATGTTTATATCATGATATTCTTAACTCTTTGGTCAGTGGTCACACGAAATTCATAAAAATTTTCTCCGATTTGCGAAGTTATGCATAATTAGTATTAATACTGTTTTTATTTTTTTATTATCGATAAAGTTATATATCAATTTAGAGTCATGTACATTAATTTAATACATAATATTATTATGATCGTTTAAATATAATATTATCAATCTCAAAGTTTGCTTTTTCAGTGTCACTGACACCCCATGGCAAGTTGATAAATTTAAATTTATATCGATTGATAATTATTATATATAATTATTAGCATAATATTTATTATTTAGGGGGGGAATAAATAAATTATATAATATTATTTTAAATATAAATTGCTATGTAAATATATATTATGTTATCAGATAAATTTATTAATTTATTAAAATTTAAAAAGTTATGATATTATCGATAATAATATTATTATATAATTTAGTTCAATAAACACATTTATTTTTTTATCGATAGTCTCGGATAGTGTCACAAACTCAAACTGATTTGACAACCTGAATCAGATTGAATTGATTATTAATAATTTTAAAGTCTATTCGGACTCCTTGGTATGCAACAGCACAATGTCATTAGTGTTTCTGAATTGTAAATTATAATATTATTTCATCGAAGCCAATACCATACGGTCCATACAATCGGGATTATATGGGATATTATAAAACATAAGTACAATTAATATATGTGAAATTATGAGATAAATTTAATATTATTAATACTGTTCAAATTGTTATCAATCTGATGGCAATTGTTTCATAGTGTACCATGTTAGATTTTTGGATTCGCATGAATCTAGACAGCCTTCATTTAATATCGAAACGCAACCAGACCAAGACTTGAACGTGAAACCATCCATGTAGAACATGGTATGGCACTCTTCAGGCCCATTCCCGTCTTTCGCATGTATAGTTAACTGACATGCATGGTTTACATACTTGCACGTTAGAATTTGATATTCTATCCAGTTAAATTTTTGACCATCTTTCTGATCTTGCATGAATAGATTCATTGATCCATCCTTGTTGATCTCGCCTACAGCAGGGAATACAATTTAATACATTATAAAACGGAGTGAAACACTGATGTATAATAATTATGATACCTGTTGCATAGCTCAGAGAATGGGTACCTGTTCCATTGACAGTTGCAGTGGGACTAGTTTGTATCCATTCATACGTGTGTCCAAACATATTGTCGCATAAGGACTCCTTGCATCCTAGTATGTGATTCAAGTGTACTGAATTTGGATGACTACATGCATTAAAGCTTTATTAAGATTACCTTCAAATGTCGGGTCATCTGACGAAGTCAAAGACGTCGGAAACGTTGGATCCGGAGGTACTGTCAACCCTGCAGCGAGAGCTATCTGCTGATATGCAAGAAGAGCGAAATACTGAGACACGAAAGTAAGATCGTCGTTACTAAGGCCGGCCGCCTTTTTCTTGATTTTTATCTTAGAACTTGAAAACAACCCACCGAAAGAAGACTTGCTTTCTTGGATAACAAAGTAATTATCGGCAAGCTCAAATGATTGATCGACGGTGAGGAATAAGATATCCATCTGTCTCTCGTCTGCGCGATTACATGCATACATCGTGAACATGGTGTCATCCCCTCCTTTCTTTTGACTGAACTGTGTGTCATGCTGTGACCATGTACTGCTGTTAAAAAATTTAATCCAGCTGATCTGTGTATTGAAATCATCTGCGTATTTGCTTGGAACGCCAATCATTGACTGTATATCATTGAAGAAGTCATCAGCATCGTCGTAGGAAAGACCTGTGCCCTGGAAAACCTTGCTTGAGGCTTTGAACTTTTTCCAGCCGTTATTAAATTGACTGTCCAGTAATTGTTCACTGTATTCCGATTTGAACGCGTTCACGATAGAGGTCCATGACGAAGTAGCTTGTCCAATTGCGCCGAACAACAGACTAAAGGGATCACCATCACTATTAGATTCGGTAAAAGGAAGTCCTCGAAGACCAACAGCTTGATGCC
>Ga0099798_10602_pt1 | contig 11609 bp, 11 predicted proteins | sample Uncmet_Sort29A_1_FD_89870 | JGI IMG/M metagenome (GOLD analysis project Ga0099798, IMG submission 89870) | Marine eukaryotic communities from CALCOFI LINE 67, Pacific Ocean - CN13ID_Sort29A_1 | ecosystem: Environmental > Aquatic > Marine > Oceanic | place: Pacific Ocean: Monterey Bay | collected... | reverse complement strand
AAATTTCGTTTTAGGTATGCCAGGTGGAAGCCCGATGCATGGTCAATTCCAGCAACAGCAAATGCATAATCAGCAGATGTAGTAACTTACTTGGAAGGGTCAATTTTATTGTAGTACTCAAATTTTGTCAACTGGTATTTGTGGTTGTTAAGCCTTGGAAAAGATGCAACTAATTAAAATTTAATTGTGTAAATACGAATATCAGAGGAAGAGAAGGTGTCTGCGCGGACTTAGAAATGCGAGACACGAAATTCGTGATGATTCGTAAGTTACTTGATGGTCTGTTTTGGACTGGAAGCTCGAAGTAGTTGGATATCTCTCAAAAAAGAAACTGAGAGCGTGGTACTTCTAGTTGGTTGGTAATGACTTTTGAAATAAACTCAATTTAATTACAATTCACGTTCAACGGAAATTTCGGATCGAAATAGACAAAGAAATTTCTGTTGAGTAGACAAAATTTGCAGAGAAAAAATTTACGTCCAGTAAATTTTCGATGCAAGGATCAAGTAAGCTTTACAAAATGGTTTCTAGAATCTGCACAAAGATTTCGAGTCAAATTTTCTAAGATCGATATGGGTGGACCTGTTCAAAAAATTGACTGGTAAAAAATTGTAGACGAATGAATTCTAAAAGTTAATTCTGTAAATGGCTTGGTAAGCGGTTGTCCGAATCGTATGTGTATTCTACCCACGATGTTTTTGTTCGTCGAATCTGTACAGAATTGGTGAGCTATATGACGTCACGATTGATCTGTACTAAATCAGAAAGCTAACTTTCCGATTGTTGTCGTGTTGACGTGGTTGGTATGCAGTGATAATCAGTACGCTAATCACGGAAATTGATTAGACGAATCGATTTTCTAATTATTTCTATCTAGACGTTTTGGAGTTCAAAACGTTATGGAAAACTTTATAAATTTCTTGATGCTTTTAATATCTTAAATCTTTATATAAACAAGGTGTGTAATTTTGTTCAAGGGGTTATATATGACAGTTATGAGTATAAAAGGGCTTTAATGCTGTTGGGCACTTCTAACTTGAGACGTGCGAAACTGCCGCGATTAGAAATCAATCGTTTGAAATAATTTGATGGTTTGAAAAAACAATGCGCAAAAAATGAAATACGGTCAAAACAAGTAGTGCGTGTCGTGACGATACACAGTCGCGGAAGAAAAAAATATGGTAGTTGATTCAAATTTTCAATGAATTGTTCGCGGTTCCGCGTTAATTATTACAATTTGCCACAGCAAATTTGTCAGGGTTGGCGTCGGCCGACGGTTGTTTCAATTTTGAATTTTGTTTTGTAATACACCGGTCATCGATGGCAATGTTTTGGTTTTATTATTTGATTAAAATTTTAAATTTACATTATGAAAAATTGTTTCAAAAACATTTTGTGGTGCAAAAAGCATTCGGAATTTTCAATTTTGAAAATTAAAATTTAAGATGAAATTTTTAAAAATAAATTTTGAATTTGGATGTAATGTTTCGATGGTGGAAAAATAAAATATGTAAAAGTGGATGTGGATGTGAGGAGCAAATTTCATTGATATAATTGTTCATTCATAATAGGAATACGTCATGTTTTTAAAATTATTTTTTGAACCAAGAAATTATCGTGTTGGTTTTATTTATAAAATTTCGATGAAATGTTTATTGGATAACATGTGGCGTCGTAGGTTTGGTTTCGCAATCACGTCACTTGAACTGTTTTCAAATTAACTTTAACATCTTCTTTCTTTCTTCATCTTAGTAAATTTTTAAATAATATTTTCTGACTGCACAAACGTCTAAATTTAACGATTTGTCTGGCTGGTTTTATTAGAACTTAAAACTTGCAGCTTCAATAATTAAAGGTCTGTTAGAAACTTAGATTCTTAGCGCTGACTCAGCAAAATAATTCAAATTCCTCCTGATCCCCGGCACAAGCTGGCTTCGTGTCAAAACTTTCTTCGTTTTGAAAGCACTTCGTTACCCCGTAACTTCGTTTGAACTCCCCAAATAAACTTCGTGATTTTTATCATCATTTAGAATCGTCGCAATTTCGAATCCGCGTCGTTTGAACCACTTCGCTATTTAGAAAAATCGCCCCGATGAAAATGGCAGCCACTTCGTTTTCAAAATTAACCAATTTCGGAACTAATAATAATTTGGAAAGATGACGTTGAAGCGGCAGGCGAGCGGCCCATTTGGAATTCTGATCGGTCCTTAAACTTACGTCTTTCTTACTGTTACGTGCATTAGTATAATTTATTGACTGTAATATAATCTTAGGTTAAACATTTGTTTTTACTTTTTAATTTATTTGAAATGTCTGAACCAGAAATTGAATCAGAATCGAACCAATCATTTAAATGTTCGTGTCGTACGCCATTTGCACTTATGTATTTCGATCATTAAAATTTTGCATCATGAATTTGATTTGGTATTAAATTGGTGATTTTGAAATTAGTCCGTTCGGACTAATTTAATGATGAACAAAATAAAATTTGGAATGATATGTGTTACGTCGAATATGAAATATGAATCATGAGAAAAATGTTTATTATAATTTAACGTTATGATGTGCACCGCTTAGAAATACGTAAATAATATGATACACTTCGGCACTTTGCACTTTTCACACTGAATCAAAATCTATTCACGGCACACTTTCACCGGCACTTCAATATTTAATTTTTGAATTTTCAACGAATCATCATTCATTTCATTGACATTTTCATTGAGCAACTTTCTTTCGAAAATTGTATTATATGTTTCACTTTTTAAATCATTCATTCAAGATTAAATTTCGAATTTTCAAATTTAGAAAAGGTACGTAAATTTCGACCCTGGAGAGAGAATCGATTTAACGATACGTAAATTTTGGCAGCGCACCATGACTGGGCGCAATAATAATTTTGAATAATTTAACACACACATGACCACTTTGATATACGCACACTTGTTTCTAAGCTACAACTTGATACAATTTGATTGAATCGAATTTGGAATTATAATTTAAATTTTGATGATGAAATGTTTTGACGAGAAATGATACGATGAGATGATTGTATTAGATTTTAAGAAAGACGCGCCCGGGTGAATCGGTCTCGTGGCAGCCTGAGACGGTGCCGCCACCGTTTCGGGCTGCCCCGAGACCGTTTTACCCGGACAATTCTTTAATATTGTTTTGTGTTCATAACTTGATGATACCCCGAAAGCTAACTGGTAGCACACATCGACAGACAGACGAACCAATTTCCAATCCCACTCAAACCAACGCCCCCCAGATATCTACTCCGAACCATCAACCTCCTGTTGAACACTCCAACACACAAACCATTCGACCCCACCTGATACCTGCGCAGCCAAAAATCTGAACTGGGATGTGAATCTGACTGAACCCAGGAAAAACCGTGGACCAAACCAAATTCACGGTCACCACCCCAAAAACGATCTGCGCTCTGCACAACATCGATGCCGAACATCGATGCCAGAAACATGATCTGCCAGAAAACATCTGCACTGGTGAAACTCAAGAAACTTGATAATAAAAAATATTATTCAATGCAAAGTCAAATGATCTGCCCAGAAAACGTCCTGTCTGCCCAGAAATTAATTGTTGGTCCTGTCTGCCGCTGTCTGTTACCTGAGAGCTGGTTGGGTCTGTTACTAAGGAATTCTTATGTTTTGAAAAATGGTGACTGTTGAGAAACTTAAGCGGTGCACACCTTAATAAATTTAAACTGAAATCATTGAATCATTCTCATTCCTCATTGATTGAATCATTAAATAATAAAATTGTTCATGAACTTGATATTTGAAAAATCGTGATGTGTGAAGCAAAATATTAACTTAACGACGCCGGCATACTTCATTGTTAAAATCAAAATTTAAATGTTATTCCGTGCTATTTTGGAATTTGTTTGAAATGTTTTGAATTTAAAATTTGGGATTGACATTATTAAATTTAAATTTTCATAACTGATCGAATACCATTTTGACATTTGACACACTTGACTTGTTTCGTAAATCAATACTCAAATCTCACTTCCATTTTGAATTTCAATAAAATTAAATTTTAAATTTTCATTTTGACCCAACTTTGATGTTCATAACTTTTGAATAATGCGGCAGCAAACATAAATTTGGAATTTTCGTAATAATCAAAACTCAATTTCTGACTATGCTACATATTTGGATGGCTTCTGTGTTTACAATTTTGCATGGCGTTTTTAGATGGTCGCGAGACGATAAATCGTCCTGGTGATTTAAATATATTTCTGCTGTGGTTCGTAACTTCGTAAAAGACTAATTAATGGTTCAATTGTGGTTCCGCATGCCAACCCTGACAAATTTTAGCGTACTCTCGTCTCGACTCGCATCTCGCACATGTGCGTGTGTTGTGTATTGCACAAAAAAAAACATTAAACATTTACAAATTGAAATTTGAAATTTCGAATGAATGTCAATAATTTGCGTGTGGTGTGTGGCATGTGATCATGTACGGCCCCGAAACTGAAATTCCATTGGGCGCGCCGCTTCCCCCGCCTTCAGCCTGCGCTAGCCATGTCCGCCGATCTGCGTCGATGTCGTCCGTGGCTCGTAAAATACGCGCTTGTCTGTCCTGAATGCTATCGAATAGATGAATCCGCGCTACTCCCACAGCTTTCGTAAACTTTACAGGAGGCTGTCCCGTGTCTACATAACTAGGCCGGCTCACTTTGTTGTCATGCTCACGCTCCGTCACGGCCGCCTTGCGAAACGCACTTATAGGAGTGTATTTTAGTAAATGTACCTTCTCTAGCGAACGTTCCAGATGAATTACGCAAGTGCTGTCTAGCTCGTCCCAATTTACGTTTGCCCAGTCGTTAAACCAATCTTTCAATCCATCACGCGTAACCTTCGACCGCCTTTAAATGCGTTTTGTAAAAATAAAAAAATTACAAAGTCTTTAACAAAAATAATTTTACTTGATCAGGTTTAAATAAAACTATGGCGCTTTAAAATGAATAATGATTGAGTGCGGAATTGTTTGTACATGCGCGATCGGCGGTAATTTTGAGTGCCGCTGCCAATACTAGAACGGCGGATGCTTCCGCGTTTACTGCCCCTGCGTAGCGGCATGGCGTTTTTTGTGATTTGACTGTTACTCAATTTAAATTACTTAAATGATGGCGTTAATTACCAAAATTCAAGCTGATTCAATCAAAATAATAATTTAGTAATAATTTTACTTTTTCAAAAAAAAATAAAAATGGATCCAGGATGTCAGAGAATCAAGAAAGAAGAGAATCGGGGAATGGATGAATTTGTTGAGAAAACGTGTTAGGGCTGCATGGTGAACTTATTGAGATTCTGGGAATTAATGAGAAAATTTTAATATTCATAAATGAGAAGTTAGGGCTGAATGAAGGGCTGCATCAATATCATGGTGAGTTGAGGGGCTGAATGAAGGGCTGATCGTATCGGTAGCTTGTAAATAACGAACAAACGTCTGTCATCATTAAATGTCATTAGTCATGTCATTGATGAATCATTTGGATTATTTTCTACTGCCATGATTTTTCTGTATTCCTGGGGCTGGTGTCATTTTTCTGCGACTTTCTAAATCTCATGCGCTGCTGCGTCGGGCTGCAAAAATTTAAATTTCCATCATTAATCTGTTCTAAATTGTACTGCTTTAAAGAGACTTCCTGTACTGTCTGTCGTCGAAAATAAAAAATGTTCGTGATGACATCCTATGTTCAAAAAATGGTTCTGTTTCTGCACCAAAAAATCTTCTGCACCGAAATAAAAAAATGTTTCAAATAATTTCTTGAATCTGATGTTGGCGCTGAAATCGAATGTCAGCTCTGACTGCTAGAATAGAAACTTGGTTGAAAAAGTTAGAAAAGACTGCGCTCAGATTTCAAATTTACGTTTGGACTGTTTCCTAATTTTTGGACGCTGAGTAAATTTGTTCGTTTCTGGATTGAATTTCTTCAATCAAATTGTCCATAAAACTGAAATTTCAAAAAATATGTACTGCTGTCAAATTTTGAATCGTAATTAAAACTTGTTACGCTGATTAGAAATTTAGAATTAATCTGTGAGAATAGCGGAGATCATAGCACGTCGTGAATCCTGTACCCTTCCTGGCTGATTTTTTTCTTCTGAACTTCGTAATAAAATGATTTTAGAAATTTACTTTTCTGTAATCGTCCTGTGACGTCTGCTCATTTTCAAATTGTACTTTCGTAACTTCGTCACACATCTTCCATGATGAAAACTTCGAAACATTATTACTCACAAATGTTTAATTTTGAGAAAGATTGGAAATTTATATTAACTCACTTTTACGAGAAGGTCACATCACTTCGTTTTTTTTAACACGAGCACCACATATCAAAATGTCCACTGCAAACTACCAACACACTTACCTAACGCACTGACAAAACATTGTTCTGACACTAATAAAGCATCATCTGAATTTGTAATCTGAAATCTGAATGCACGCGTGAACGTAAAACGAATTGTCAATTTGAATTTACAATATAATTATTTGTAGAAAATAACTAGATACTACGCTAAACTCGTATGAACTATGATGCAATATACGTATGAAACATTTGCATTGTAAAAATAATTTGTTTGTTGCTGTCAGGCTAATGGTCGGTGCTAATAGTAACGCCGATAGCAGAAACGGCTGCAGTCGGGAATATGCGACTAATTAATTTGTTCTAACTTTAATTCAGAAAAATGTTGGCGTATGAATTGTAAACAACCCCACAAAACATTAAACATTTTTGAATTCATGAAACGTTACTTTGAATTATGTGATGGTGTAAGTATTACTTTACTAAATTATTTGATTGACATCCATATTGTTTCTTGTCATTTGGTAATGTTTTACTGCGAAATAAGTAAGAAATTAATTGAATACGTAAAACGAATTGCGAAAGTAACTTAAACGAAAATGTTGTCGCCCGGCTTAACTGAAGAAATGATAGTACTCGGGGGCTTTTCTGCGAAACGGTCCGAACATCCAACGGCCTTATACCAAAGAGGGTGGTCGACCGGGCAGTCAGAGGGGATAGACGGAGCCTTGGCCGAACGGAAAGGGGTACCTAAAACATTTTTTTTGCAAATTCGAGTGAAGAAACATCGATTTTGACGCAAAATTTTGGATTTTGGAGCACCTGAAAATTTTTTTGAGGATTTTTTTCTTCAACGCCAGCGAGCGTCACAATCGACGTCGCAAGCTTTAGGGCCGAGATCGATTGCTTTGTCGTGCTGCGTCTTGAGGTACGTGGGCATCCTGTTTGGTTCGATCGTTAAAACTTGACACGAAAATTCGTCGACTTACCGAAAACTGTATACAAAACCAAGTTGAAATGAAAAAATATTTAAAAATGTTCGTACTGGACGTGGTCGTCGTCGATGGCACCACCGTCATTCGGTGGGCGCCAGGTGTAGAGATCCTCCGTGGTGGTGAGGTACGCGGGGCTATGATTAAATTGATGTCGAATTGTTTTGAAAATTGTATGAAATCGTAATTCAATTCGTGTTCGGAAATTCGTAAGGAAAAAATGTTTTAATTAAAATGAAATCAATGTCGTAAAAAAAAAAGTACCGATGAGCGAAACGGTAGGGGCGCTGGTGGCGGCGAGAGTAGATGGGCTTCTCGACCTGGTGTAACATTACATTTTCAGAATGGATGGTAAAAAGTTAAAACTTAATAATCTTTGAACGAAATTGAAAAATCATTTCTCAAACAGCGGAGGAGAGCCAACCGTTCAAAGCGCCGGTAGTGCGACATCCGGCGGCCAACTTCTTGGGGAGTTTCTTGTAGTCGACGCCGTTTTGACGAAAACCTAATACAAAATCAAGATTTTGGTCGAAGAAAAATTAGAATTTTGAAGCGAAAATCAAGATTTGGGGGTTTTCGACGTCGGCGATTTCAATTCTTTAGGTCCCAAATCGAAATTCGAGAGGAATTGAAGAAAACGATTTTCAAATTTTCGAAATCGAATTTTAAAGTTTCGGGTTTAGAAATTTTAGGGTTTAGGGTTTTCAGAAGTCGATTTTAGGGTTTAGGGTTAACGGTTTTCAGGTCCCGATTTCAAATTTCGAGATAGGGTTTTCAGAGGTCGATTTTTAAATTTTGACGGCATTTTCCATGCATTTTGCTGGATTTAGATACGATTTTTGAAAATTTTAGGGTCTATATACAGATTTTTTGCTCGCATCTCGCTAAATACCCGAAAATTTTGTTCGCCAAATTTTTCTTCAACCAGGTCGAGTGCGGGCAAAGACCGACGTGGGACGCTCACGCTGTGTTGAACAAAATTGATTCGTTTGCGACGAAACTTGAACGAATTAATTATTGGACGAGTAATTATTGACTTAAATTTGTGAAAGGTTTAGATTGAATTGCGTACCGGCATCGGAGTGTGGGCCAAATTGGAAACTTGGAAACGATCGCGCTGCGGGGCGCCGCGGTACGGCTGAGGCTGCTGGATCTCATGGGTCGACGTGAAGAAAGGGCACGAGTGCGTTCGGGACATAGCGGTGGAATCCATGTTGGCTAATGCTTAGTAACTTTTCGCTTACTTACTTTTGTTCGGATAGAATTTGGTAATTAATTAACTGTTGAATGTAACTTGAAAATTGAAATTGGGACGATGCCTAATTTAATTCGGATGGGAATACGATGATCGAATTCTAAGATGATTCAGCGTAATAAATATAAGTAATTCAAATTCATTCATTGGAGAGAAGAGGAGAGAAAAGAAGATGAATTCGATTCAAAACTTGAAACTTTTGACGCTGGTGTATTTTTATTGTACGCTTGATGCTTGTTCCAAATACTTCTTCCAGATGACAGAAAATTAATTCTTTGACGCGCACAAATCACAACATACTTGACACGGTGCAACACGACGACAAATTCTTTTTTCATATCTGAATGAATGGGATGGGTCGATACATCTTTACGAACTAAACAATGATTCAAATTTCTAAAACTTTGCAATCTACTCGCTACGTCAAAATAAATGACGCATACTAACAAGTAACAACCGCAACTAAAACTAACAACCGCATCTAAAAAAAGAGCTACCGATCCTCTTGAATAGCTAGATCACTAATACGAGACCTGTCGTTGACTTACACCGCGCGCGTAGTAGGGGTCATTTCGATGGCAACATCTGGAAGGCCGACTGGCTTGACTGGCCTATCGCTGCTTTTCGACACATCACCGGTGGTAACTTTGGATGCAGAAACGGATGGGGCTTCGGGAGGCTGGAAAGAACCTGTCCAGGGCTGAAAATAACCTTCCCCCTTCGATGGAGAAAAATCTACTTTTTGTCCTTTACTGTCTTCTACACTGCCTAAGAAATTAGCTTCCGAAGTCAAAAAAGGTTCACCTAGTGTACACATTTGTGAAAATTATGTTGATGCGCTCGTTGGCAATGCAATTGTCAAACGAAATGGAAACGATTCGAATGCGTTTTCTCAAACCTTGCAATACAATTTTCGCGCCTTGATGACCGAATTGCTTCCAGAAAGTACGCGCATCCATTGTCGGTTGGCCATCAACCAAAATATCTTTCGGCCAATGTTTCGGGAAACTGTCTTTCGGCCAACATTCAATTTTCCAAACGATTCTGCCTTCGACGGGCAGCGGTACCGACTTTCCGTTGACCTGGATAATATGCGTACCATGCGAAGCCTTGATGATGGCGTTGGTCTCAGCTTCGATGTCGAGATTTCCGTCGGAGACGAACGTAGTAGTTACACTACCTAATGAAAAATTCAATCGGTATTCAGATTTTCCTAAAACAGATTCTGACACAACGGCGCTTCGACGCTTACAATTTATATGTTACTAAGTAACTAATAATTACTTTAAAATTTAATATAATTTGACATATTTTCTTCAACCGCGTTTTTTCCATCTCACCAAATCTACAAACTGAACAATGGCGTTCCCAGAAAACACTTTCACAAGACGTGCGTGCGCGGCTTCAATAGTAATGGGCACAAAATTATAATCCTCGTCCTCCTCCCAACCGATCACACACTGAAGGCCTGACACTTGGTCTTGTTTGAATTGGTACAAGCCATCAAGCACGCTCCTAAGGCCGTTCGAATCAACGTCACCACGCTTATTTTTGATGGCAACCATGTGCGTGGCGATATTCAAAGGAACTGGAACACCGACATAATAATGCTGCTGGTCACCGGGGATGTCGTAATAGAACATGTACTTTTTACGCCTATATAGAACAGATCCGGCCTGTAACGTTCTTGCTGCAGCCGCAGTGAATGAAACATCAGCCGTTGAATCTGCCAAGAATTTAGAAGCACTGCCCGCGGTCCAAATACCTAGTGCACACATTGGCGTGGTAGAAGAAATAAAAACCATTCAAATTTTGACAATTGCGCTAACCAATTTGCAAAAATGCAACTCGGTCAAATCACAAAAAAACTAACAAAATCTAAAATCCATTGATTGTGATCAATGGTTTTGTGTTCATTGTGTCAAACCTTTCGTGATGATGCCGACGACGTTTCGAAATCGGAAATCGGGAAGGGCTGTGTTAGTGGTTATCTCAACATCTTGCCCAGCGCTAGCACCCTTGCAAATGACCACATCGATCCACCCTTTACAGATTTTGTCTGTAAACACGTTTTTAAGCTGATCCTTGGTGACGCCTAGCTCAAGCCGTTGATGCTGCTTCGTGATGATGCCGACGACGTTTTGAAATTCGTCGCTTCCGTCAAAAGAAAGCGTCTCTTCTTCTGCGTCAGGCGCCTTGCAAATGACGCCATCGATTTGAAGTTCGTTTTTTGTGAATTTGGATGGTTTTTCGTTTGTAAACGCGATCTGAAGTTGTTCTTTTGTGAATCGAGCTGGTTCTGCCGAAAGTGCCGAAAGCTGCTCCATCTGTTTCGGGGTGGCAAGGGTCTCTTGACCTGTGATACGCAATTGACAACTTTAAAGTTGGACAAATTATAAATTAAATTTTGAATTTAATTGCAATTGATTAAATGACATATTCATAATTGAATCATGATATAATTCTTCAACCCTGGCTTTTCCATGATGTTTCATCTACATAATGCATATCGATGAGCACCATTGTTCCACCGCCATCGTGGCCCTGGTAAGATACCATAACCGAACCGTCGTTGTCTGTGAACGTGACAAGTTGACGTTGAGCAGGCGCAACTGTGAACTTGGCATAAAAAGGTCTTACATCACGCATCGAAAATGTGTCTAGTGCCAAATAAGTCGTAGCTTCCAAAGCATACTCGGGGTTCCATTCGGCAAGCTTGTACTGATTGCCCGCCGCCCGTAAAGAATAATAACTAGGTACATAGGGATCTGCAATGTCAAGCCCTCCGGACCTGCAATCCGGTGGCCCCACTTGTGCGATGCCGAAGTCTAAAGGTACCTCCTCGAGCCTCAGGACTTTGCCGAAATTCTTACTATTCATTTTTCCCTTTTCAATTAACGTATTGCCCGCATATGGCCCGACACTGTTGAAGCACGCCAGCTTATTCTGCGTAGTGCGCACGATGACGCCGTCGTCGTCGCTGCCGATATTGCTTGCCGCCCACACCCACTTTGTGCCAGGT
>Ga0099798_10601_pt1 | contig 11612 bp, 7 predicted proteins | sample Uncmet_Sort29A_1_FD_89870 | JGI IMG/M metagenome (GOLD analysis project Ga0099798, IMG submission 89870) | Marine eukaryotic communities from CALCOFI LINE 67, Pacific Ocean - CN13ID_Sort29A_1 | ecosystem: Environmental > Aquatic > Marine > Oceanic | place: Pacific Ocean: Monterey Bay | collected... | reverse complement strand
AACTAAACCTTCAGAAACTAATTGCATGTTTTTGCGGTCGAGGAAAGTTGATGAGCCAGTTTCTGATTCTTGTTCGGCGTTCGGATTCATTGTGCCGGTACTACTTTTTGGGCCATCCATTTCCATTTTCCCAATCCGTTTCAAAAATGCTGAATCAACTTGACCACAATCATCTTCCAACGCTTTATAAAAATCTCGCATTTTACCATTAAATTCATCCAAAAACGCGCTTTTGTCCAATTCGCCACTCGCAATTCTCGCAATCCCTTTTTCCATGTCCTCACGCAACTCAGGGCAAGTTAAATTCCTGGCATCTCTTTCACGAATTTCATCCAAACGTGATTTTATTTTTATTGTGACTTGTCCGTCACCTGCTACCTCAGATTTCTCATTTTGATTTTTTTCCGATATCTCGTCACGTTTTTTCTCGCATTCTCTTGCAAAATTATCAAACCCCTCAATCAAAGCAACGCCCAAATCGGTAGCATCCAGCCTATTCGAATTCTTACCAACACGAATTACATACCCACGCTCAATTATTTTCTGCACATGTTGAGCCATAGTGGCATCCGTTCCAATTCCATTTCGTTCCATAAGGCTTAGTATGTTTGCTTCGGTAAAAAGCTCTGGCGGTTTTGTTTCGTTTGAGCTCATTTTCAAGTTTTTCTCATAAATTTCACGCGGCAATAGCTGCAATTCATTCTGATTATATCTGAAAACATCGAAAAGTGGTGAGTTTAATAAGTCAGATACGTTTTTCTGCGCCTCAGAACTGCCCCAGCCTTGGTATTTATCGTAAACTTTTAAGAAATAACACGATTTTTATAATCCGACTCAAAAAATCAAAAAAATTCAAAAAAACCCTTAACATGGGCCAAAAAATGTTTTTTTTGAGTCGGATTATAAAAAAATCGTGTTAAATTCGCTTCTTTCAAAATTGTTCCGCCTATAGTGAAACTCTGTGGACCATAAGTCGATGCTGCTTTGTTGCCGAAATTTTCATCGCTGTTGTTTTGAAAGCCAATAACAGCCCGCGTTCGTTCCCCAATCGCGTCAGGCGAAATACAAGCGAGAAACCTGCGCACTATGAATTCGTAAACAGTCCAGACATCGTCGTCATTGCATTGGCGTTTTCTCAAAACTTTAACCGGGTGGATTGGCGGATGTGCATTGTCGTCTTTAGAACCGGAAGACGGTAGCACAAAATTGTTTTTGAAAGAATCCTCTGTGTATTCTGTGAAATCCGAATTCGCGGGATCTGCAAATGGCTTCGCGATTTTCTTCAAATCATACCCCTTTTTCAAATCAAAAACGTTAGTTTCAGTCCTCGGGTAACTGATATAACCGTTGTGGTAGAGTTTTTCGGCCAATTCTAAAGTTTTCTTCGCTGAGAATTTCGCGTAGTTACTCATGTTCTTACACAGCTCAACAGTAGTTAAAGGTAATGGTCTCTCTTTCTTCATCGATTTTTTCAGAACGGTTAAGCTTGCTTTCGCGTTTTCTTTATCGTTGCAGTAATCAAACACTTTTTGAACCTCACGTTTCTCATGGTTGGGGAAATGGTCGGGTTTTTTCCAGGTAAACGCGATCGTTTTTCGACTTTTTAGTGTGTGGTTTGTATATTTGTCGATATTCTCGACCATTTTCAAACCATCTTCGCTGTTCTTACTGTTTTCAGAAATTATTGATTTTGCAAATTCGGCTAATTTCCCCAATTCAACTCCCATTTGCACAGACCATAGCCTTCCTTTTTCAAACCTTTCCCTTTGCATTCGTCTTTTTGCAATAAAACCGAGCGTTGGAAACTGGCATGCACCGTAACTGATGACGTTGTCCTTCAGATTTGGGAACAACTTCTGGTACCTCAAGCTTAAAAACCTCGTAAAAGCTGCTCCAGACCTTAAGTCGATTTCGATCCGCGCATTCACCGCGTTCGCGAGGTTTTTATTTGGAATTGCGGCTTTGTTTTTGGTCGGATTAAAGTTATTCGTAGCTGTTATTATGTCTTTGGGCGTTAACGCTGAGAAAGTTGCGCGGCGGATCGTCAGTGGCGGAATTGTTTCTGACCGTCGCGCATTCTCTATCGTGTCAAGGACTTCAAATGCAATGCCTTCGCCTTCTCTGTCACAATCGAGCCATAAAACCACAGCGTCTGATTCAACAGCGAGTGTTCGTAACATTTTTGCCAGATCCGTGTTTTCGGGTGGCACTGAAGCTTTTATTTTTTCATCGAAAAGAGATTCCGGGTTTGTTCTAATCCAATCGGTTCGGATTTGTTCATCTTGAAAGTCAGTGTGGTATAAGTGTCCACGGACAGCGCATATTGTGTGCGTTAATGGAACAGACGTCTGTTCAGTGCTGTTCGGTTCGAAAAGCCCATTGAAATTCATTTTGTTTCGCGAATTATTACTTGCTTTGCCCTGGTTCAAAAACTCTCCCCGCGCAGGTTCTATTATTGTGTCCACTTCAACTCCATTTACATTTCTTCTCCTGGCATTTGTTTCTAACTGTGTAGCGAAAACACGGGATAATGCTTTACGCACCGAGTTCTTTTCAGCAATGTGAAGAACTCGTGTTTGGGTCCGCGCAGGTTGCTGCGCGGCGGCGAGAGATATACGGGTGGGATACAACATATTATTTTTCTTTTTGAAATCAGGGGAATTCAAATATTACCAAGTTATTTTACACTTTAACATCGTTTACACATCTCTTCGGACGCCAAATAGAAGAACGAAAAAAATCATTTAAACCTATGTTTTTGAAATTATTTCGAACATCGTGTTTTACAATTAAAATTGGTCATTATGCCGCTCCTTAAAAAACATCTCTCAAATTTAGAAAAAAACCATCTCTCAAATTAAAAAAAAAAAACAAAAAAGACGGGAACAATTTCAGAAAAACCCCGAAAAGAAAGGACGAAGAACAAATAAAATGAACCCCTGCTCTCAAAAATGATAAACGTAAACCAAAACACCCTTGAAAATTTGTTTAAAATCAAAACATCAATTCTTTTTCAAAATGGATAATCCCCAAGTCTTAGCTTGGTTCCCGGAATATAAAAGAGTATAAAGATTACATCAAATTAGTCCGAATATAAAATTGTAAGGATAGTGTTTTGATTTGTTAAGTTAAAAACGGTATGGTCGTTAGGTATAAAATTTTGAAAGGTGGTGTGTGTTTCTGTTAATTTTTTTGGTAAAGGTTATAGGAACAAAAAGTGTTATGAAAATATTAGGTCCGCTCTCTCCCAGTCTATTTCCTCCAGGGTATATTGTGGAGACCTGGAAGAATTGCCGATTTGAAAAAATCCAGCTTTGTAAAAAGTAAAGAGGATTGTATTTTCTTCTTTGGTTTTTGTTGCCGCAAGAGTACAAAAGTAGTTACCAGGCAGCATTTTTATTTTGACTTTTCAAGTACTGTACATAAAATTATCTATTATTATTTTATCTATCGGTTTCCATCCAAAACCATATGCAGCAGCAACGTTTTTGTTATTACTGCAAGTACTGCGGCGGCGGGCCTGGCGGAGCATGCGGACCACTCGGGTACAGCGGTGGCACAGTACTGTGAACCGCCTTCGGAGCCGGTCGCTGCGCACCTGGCATCATTGGAAAAGCCGGAACTGCTGGCAAACCGCGGCCATTGGGCGGCGCCCCCGGGTGACCACGCATCAGCTGATGGTGCTGCTGCTGCGCGGTGAAGCTGGAGGCTGCAGGAGCGGCGATTTCTGGGCCCGTCCCGCCGGCAGAGGCGGGGAGGTTCTGCAACATTTTTTCCAAATTTTTCAAACGATCATTTAAATCCTCATTCTTCACCTTCTTCGTCTTGTTTTTGATCTTTTCCTGCAAAACCTCACCCGCATGCCGTTCCCGCGGAACCGCGCTCTTGCCGTTGTAAATATGCGGGTTGTTTTTCAGCATCTCCTTCGGATTCCTGGAACCCACTATTGTCGCATCAAGCAAATCATCTTTCCCGACGTTCCTGCCCTTTTTCTTGCCCGTTATTTTTGGAATCGCGTACCGTTTGAAACACTGCACGAAAAAGTAACAGCTCAAAATAAACAGAATACCAGTCGTAGCCAATATACCGATCCCTAAATCGCTCGCGAAAAACTCCACAAACACGTTGTCGTTGTCACAAACAACCGCGAAATGGTCGTTATTTATGCACCTCAATGCAGCTGAGTCGCAATTCGCGCAATTTCCTTTAAACAGTCGTTCAAGTCCGTTCTGCCCGTTGAAATCCCCGATAGTGCACCGGAGATTCTGCTTGCTCGGACCGAAACCCATTTGCTCGTCACATAAACACTCGCTGTTCTCATAAACATTCGCGATATCTTTGGCTTTCATTGGCTTGAAAACACCACTCGTCCCACATCTGCAGCCTTCCGGGTTTTTGTCCAAATTCGGATCGCACGGGCCGTAATCCTTGCCCTCTTCGGGAACCACACCGAAATGGGACATTACTTTCACAGTTGGTTTCGGTCCTTGGCCGCTGTCGGCCTGATCTTCCCATGCGTTGTCCTTTGATTTGCTGCCGTCGGCGAACTGTGGCATTGTGATACCGTCCCATGGCTCTGCTGTTGTGGTAGTAGTGTTCTGCGGTTGTGCGGTCGGTGCGCTGTTTTTGAACTTTCTGGTGTGCAATACATAATGGACATGTTTTGGCCGCAATTTAAGTCAAATCACAAGTAAAGCAAATGGTCACAAAACAAAAACAAAAAACACACTTAGGTCAGCACCAGAAAGTTTGAACTGTTGGTTGTTGCTGCGGTATTAGCCGTCGGCTGGGCGGTTGAGCTCTGCGAGGGCGTGGGAGCATCAGTTGTGGTCGCGGGAGCGACGGTTGTGGTCGCAGGAGCGACGGTTGTAGTCGACATTTTTGCCTGTGTTTGTTTGTTTGTTTTTTTTTTTTTTTTTACGAAATGATGTTGTTTTCGAATATAATACAAACTTTATGTTTGTCGTTTACAATATACAAGTTAATGTGCTTTTAAAATTTGACAAATGTTATGCAGATGCCTTAAAAAACTACAAATTCCCTTATACCATTTTAAAATTTTAAGAAAATGAGGTTGACGATTGGTTCTTTGTTATGACCATGTTTCGATGATGATTTTGATATGAACACCAAAAAGATTATTTTCCAGTTAGCGATATTAATGCGATGCAAAATGAAGGATGTTCATAAAAAAAAAAAAAAACAAAAGGAAAAAGACTATGCAGAAAAAAGAAGAAGATTGAGCACAACACAACCAATCCGATTTTTGTCGTCTTAAATTGTTTTATCGCCTCCCAGCTAATCTTGAAGAATAGCTGCTAAAACAATGTCATTGCAAATTGTAAAACATTTTTACAATTGTCCGCATTAAAAGAGTTTTTTGTATACTAATTTCGGTATTGACCAAAAGGTGCTTCGTCTCTTTCTTTTTTCGCAACCAAGATAGAAATATCAGGGCTCTCCGTTTTCTATCGCAATCAAGTTGGGACTTTTATCAGCAACGTCTTCCGGCGCAATCATAACTTAACAAGATTTTTTGTTATCACATTGGGCCTTTTTTGATAAAAACGTGAACACACCAAGGTACATTTGAGACTTAATTTTGGCATATTATTTTTAAATTACTGCGAGTGTCCTTAATCATTACATGTAAATCTTGTTACTCTGCCAATTTCCCACCCTTTCGGCGAGTCAGGAGATCGTATATCCCTTATCGGTGACTTATACCCAGGTGCTTCTGGTTCCGGTTTATAATAGCAACAGAAATATGAAGTAACAATAACCAATATACCGATCATCGAAAGTATCGCAATCCCTAAAGGGCTGGCGAAAAAGACGTACACCGGATCAACAGCCAAGCACTGTATTTCGAGTTTTTCGCTACTAACACACCTCAAAACTGCCTCGTCACAGCTATTACAGTTCCCCTGAAAAGTGCGCTCAAACGGATTGAAACCTCTTATGTCGCCGACTCTACACCTTAGTTCCTGACTTCGGCTGCCGTCGGCATTCGCACTCAAAACGCCCGTCAATTCATCGCAATAGCACGAATTATACGGATTAACAACGTCGTACTCATCCGCAGATACCATCGGCAACCAAACGTTCGCGCCACACCGGCAATCTTTCGGCTCGGGTGAACTGCCATCGGTTGACGCGTCGTTTTTACAGTAGCTTTTCAAAGGAAGTTCAACTGGTATTTTTCCATCGATGAAGCCGGAAGATAAAGGCAACGCTGGTGCGAGCGTGTCGGGCGCGTCTAGTTTGTCTGGACTTATTTTGTCTGCTGTTTGATCCCAGGAGTTTTGTTTCGCAGTTGAACCGTCTGCGAATTGCGGCTTGCCGTCGAAAGTTGTGGTTGTTGTGGTAGTGGTTGTTGTTGTGGTCGTGTAGCAGTTGGGCGGATTTGTGACTGGGGATTGCGTTGTTACATTATAACTGGTGTTATTATTTGTTGAGTTTGTTGCGTTTGTGTAGTTAGACACACTACTAGCGTTGTCGGTTTTTACTGTTGGCACTGTTATGCAAAGCACTGGTGCTTCAGTTGTATTCTTCGCTGTTGTATTATTTTCCGCGACTGTTTGGTTTATTGCGGTGTTATTACTTGTTGTTCAAATAGGTTAGGCGCCGTTTTTTTCGAGGAAAACGAAAAAAAAAGGTGTCGTTTTTTTCACCGAAATTTGACGTCAAAAACCATCTCAAAAAAGATGGTTTTTGAATCAAAATTGAGGGGGTGTCAGAGGGGGTTGAGAGAGGCGTTTTTTCAGAGCCTCAGAAGGCCAGATCGATTCCCTTTGGAACGGCATTGGGACCTGGCATCCGCCACCTTTACAGGCGGTGCCATCAGGGCGATTGCACTTTTTTTGCTGCACGTTCACATTTTCTTTTAAAAAATAACGTTTTAGTGGGGGAGGGCGCGCCCGCGAAACACAAAAACACTGTAAATCACCCGTGAAATGAAAAAGTAAGGGAAAAAAAACGATAGGAGAACGGACATTCCGGATAGCACTTTTTGAAAATCGTCATTTTTTAAATCCATCGGTCCAACTCGGGCGCTCACACCCTGTAGCTATCCCTGGAAGCTATCCCTCTAAGCCATAGCTTCCCCTGGAAGCTATGGCGCGGCGTTGCCGCGCCAATGGCCACTTTTCGAAACCTGGCACTTTGCATGTCAATTTTCATGCAAAAAACAATGTTTTACAAATTTCCATTTTTAATCCCCTAACTATGATCGCTTCCGGTCAATTAGGGTTTTTTTCCAGTATTTCCAGAAAAACCTCCACAGGATGAGAATACAGTTTTTTGGGAAAAGTCCCAAATCGTGTTTTACAAATTTCCATTTTTTACCCCCTAACTATGATCGCTTCCGGTCAATTGCCCTTGACAGAAATGAGAGGAAATTGGAAAATCTATTTTTTCTCAAGGCCGCTCCCTTGCAATTGACCGGAAGCCAGATTTCCATGCTGTAAAAAATCGAAATCTGCAAAACACAGATTTTAGGAATTTCTGATTATCTTCCACCGCATCGAAATCCGGCCCTGACGGCTCCATCCCCACGCCCCTGAAGAATCAAAACCAGCAGCTCCTGACGCCTCACGCGGGCCGGTTTGCAGTGGTTTTTTGATTCTTCAGGGGCGCGGGGGTTTTGGATTCGGCAAGTTTCAATTCAATTTGTCTCAAGGAGTCGGATCTCATTTTTTACGTTTTTTCCTCTTAAAACGAAGCTTTTTAAGATCGTTTCGACCCCCTCAAAACCATCTTTTTTGAGATGGTTTTTGAGAGATGGCTTCAGTTGTATTCTTCGCTGTTGTACTATTTTTTTCCGCGACTGTTTGGTTTATAGCGGTGTTATTATTTCCTGTGGGTCCTATCGTCGTCGTTGTAGTATTATTGGTGTTATTTATTGGCGCCGCTGTACTTGATGTAGCAGGACCAGTTGTGGTTACTACACCGGCGGTGGTGGTCGTGGTTGTGGACATTTTTGTGTGGTATCCTTTCAAACCTACTTTTGATGGGGGAGGAACCGGGAAACAATTCCAAAAAAGGTCCGAAAAAGATGATGAAACAAAAACAAAAAATAAGACTGTCGTGGTGATGGGGAAACCAAATATCACACCGGAGGGACTAAAATTGAAAAAATAATTAATCATTCCATTTTGAAAAAGCGAACCAATTTGAAGAATCCACTAAAAATCAATCGACAGAAATGGAACCCCAGAAGAACAAAAACACAAACAATTTTTGAACAATACGATACTGGAACAAGCTGATCACATACCCAAAGAAGGAAAGAATCGACACCTGCCGCCTAACACACCTAAACATATATCAACTTAACATTTGAAATCGAAAAACCATGGAAATACTGGTCGGCTTTTGAATTCCAACAAATGTAGGTCTTTCTATAAAAAATCCAATAAATATATTCCAACAAGAACCAAAAACCAATAGAACCAAAAAAAATTTTTCGCGAACAACATTACAACTAAAAACAAAGACGAAATGAACCCAAAAAAGAAGACTGTTTTTCGATTTGTATTTAAAAAACAAGCATCTGAGAAAATATAAAATCACAAATCGAAAACTAAAATTCAGAAACCAACAATTTCGAAAATAAATTCAAGAAAACGATCGTCATCCACAATCTTCACATGTACAGCCTCGCAAAAATTAAACTGAATTCATACCCCCTAAAATTGAAGACCCAGACCGAGATTGACAACGAACCAACTGCAGAAAGAAACTCATCGATTTTTTTTTTTTTAATGAAAAGGCCAAAAATCCGTAAAAAACCCAAAGATTTGCTCGTAAGATGTTTCGCAACTCCGTGCAAATGTTGTTGAAACACCCATACAAACACACCATTGCATCCACTTTATCCGCAAATTGATGTCATCGATTGTATTATTAAATTTTCGTCTTTTTGTTTCGTAATTATTATTCTGATAAAATGATGTTGTTTTTGATTGATTAATTAATTCTTCGTATGTCATTTTCCCTAAATATATTTTGTTGTTAAATCGCAGTTGAATTCAATCCCGTATACCCCCTCTTCTTCTTCACTATATCCTAAGAAAAAGAAAAACTAACGCTTCTTCTTCATTGTTCTCTTGGAACAAGGAAAAAATACAGGAACAAGAAATTAGTGCCCCCTTTTTGTCCCAATTTCTTGTTCAAATTTTTTTCCTCGTTTCCTCCACTGTTTTTTTTTTTCTGACGGTGAAAAGGAAATCAGGTTTTGAACATCGGATATTGATCAAAATGATCCTCCAACTTTGTTGCTCGTCCATCAAATCCGATTCCGAGGTTTTCTGAATTCCGGATCGAATTTATTCGGAAATCACAAACATTTACGCCTCTGAAAATTCCTCATTGTTTTTGCCATTTCACCATCTGAAACTACAATGCCGAGATTTCATCCACCAAAACAACCATATCATTGAAATGTGGAACAACTCAATGATACGAATTGAACTGCGCTTCCTATCCTCCCAAATACTAATAATTTTGTTCACAAAAATAAGACCCAATATAAAAACTACTACTAATACTAATGAATTCGTTTGTTTAAAAAATCGTTTGAAAACTGTTTTGTTATAAAAAATCGCTGAAACCGCCGAAAAACCTGGATTCTAACGAAATTCCTTGTCTCAAACTTCAACACCACAATTAAAAAGACAAGAAACCTCTTCAAAAACCATGCATTTCACATTTCTACTTTTCGCCGACATAATTATCTGTTTAGTGTCCACAAAAACGTTTCTTCGTTTGATCCCAAATGCATAGTTGTCTAAAAAATCATATCTTCATCTCCGTCCTCCTCTTTTTCACAAAAAAATCATTATCTTACTCTGAAATTCCCGCGCTCCGAAATTGCACCTCTCCACCGGTGTCCCGTATCTCCTCCGGTGTCCGAATTGCACAACCAATCAAGACCCAAAATTCCCAATCGACGAGTGTGTTTTTGCAGGTAGAAGAATAGGTACTAATCCATTTTTCTCTTGCTCGTCTACATCAGATCCGGTCCGAATGTTTTCTGAATTTCGGATCCGATCCGATTCGGATGTTGTTTTTCTTAAATTGAACGAAATTGGCACCTCCTCGAACTATCTGTCAACACATCGCTTCCATCCACCAAAAACCATATTTTTGAGATGTAGAACACCTCATTGACATGGAGTTATTGTTGCACTTCCTTTGACCTCCCTAGTTGTTTGTATAAATATTCGCCGGCTCACAAAAATAAGTCCCAATGAAAATTCAATCGTTGTTTTTTAGAAATTTTGAAAAATGTATGTGTAATAAATTTGAATGTTTTGTTAAAATCTTAAAATCAAAAAAATAATGAACTCCTCACTTGTTGCTCCTCTTAAAATTAAAAATGACCTCCCCTTAAAATTGAAAATTTGAATGACCTCCTCTCTTTGCATGCTGCCATTGCAGCACGTTTTGTGTAATGTTTTTCCTCATTGCCTTGCAGCACGTTCCTCATTGTTTTTTCCATTTCACCATCTGAAACCACATGCCGAGAGTCCATCCACCAAAACAACCATATCATTGAAATGTGGAACAACTCAATGATACGGATTGGACTGCACTTCCTATCCTCCCGAATACTAATAGTTTTGTTCACAAAAATAAGACCCAATATAAAAACTAATAATAATGAATTCGTTTGTTTAAAAAATCGTTTGAAAACTGTTTTGTTATCCCCTCTCCCGAACCACTCTCTATCGATAGCCGGCTAGTTTTGTTATAAAAAATCGCTGAAACCGCGGAAAAACATGGATTCTAACGAAATTCCTTGTCTCGAACTTCAACGCCTCAATTAAAAAGACAAGAAACCTCTTCAAAAACCATGTATTTTCAATTGCTACTTTTCGTCGACATAATTATCTGTTTAGTGTCCACAAAAATGTTTGTTTCTTCGTTTGATCCCAAATACATAGTTGTCTAAAAAATCATAAATCTTAATCTCCGTCCTCCTCATTTTTACAAAAAAGTCATTTCCTTGCCTCTTAAATTCCCGCGCCCTCCTCCAATGTCCGATTAGCACAACCAATCAAGACTAAAATTCCCAATCGACGAGTGTGTGTTTTGCAGGTAGAAAAAGGTACTAATCCATTTTTTTTTCTTTTTGCTCGTCCAGATCAGATCCGGTCCGAATGTTTTCTAAATTTCGGTTCCGATCCGATCGATGTTTCTCTAAATGAACGAAATTGACGCCTTCTCGAATTAGTTTTCATACCACTATCTGTCAGCACATCGTTTCCATCCACCAAAAACCATATTTTTGAAATGTAGAACACCTCATAAATATGGAGTTATTGCTGCATTTCCTTTGACCTCCCTAGTGGTTGTTTGTTATTAATAATATTCGCCGGTTCACAAAAATAAGGCCCAGTGAAATCTTGAAAATTCGTTTTGTCTTGAAATTTTAAAAAAATATGTGAAAACTTGAATGTTTGTTAAAGTCTTATAAAATTTGAATGTTTGTAATAAAATCGCCGAGTCCTCAAAACATGGTTTTTATCGAAATTCCTTCACCTCAAATCTTCAACACCACAATCTAAAAGGCAAGAAACCTCGTCAAAAACCATGAATTTCGATTT
>Ga0099798_10599_pt1 | contig 11628 bp, 14 predicted proteins | sample Uncmet_Sort29A_1_FD_89870 | JGI IMG/M metagenome (GOLD analysis project Ga0099798, IMG submission 89870) | Marine eukaryotic communities from CALCOFI LINE 67, Pacific Ocean - CN13ID_Sort29A_1 | ecosystem: Environmental > Aquatic > Marine > Oceanic | place: Pacific Ocean: Monterey Bay | collected... | reverse complement strand
TGGCAATTTCCACGACAGCGGCCACAATTTGGAAGCAAACTCCGTCGATAACCCCCTGCCATAGCGCACCAAAGAAACCGCAATTCATGGCGTCGATAATCTTGTTGTCCATCGGAAGCAGGATACCGGTATCCACATGGTCCTTCAAGCCTGAGTTTTTCAGCGGTCTTCTCAACTGAATAAGTTCTTTTTGTTTTTTGGAGGTGTTGTGTTCTTTTTTTTTTGAAGGTGTCCGCATCAATAACAAAGTGCATCAAATACAATTACATTGGCATCAAATGCATCATAAACAAAATGGAGATTCAATAAAATTCAAAATGCTTTTTGCATTTCGGAGTCAGACTCTGTACATTGTTCTGCTCAGTGCAAAACAAGGATCGTTGCCAAGAGAACACGTTGCGCCGAAACTAGTTGCTTATATAAACAAAACCTCCCATAATTCCGGGCTTGATCTGCGTGGCGGTGGAATCCAACCTTTGCAAAGCCTTGCGCAGCTGCAGCGCACGCTCCGCACGTTCACCGTTCCACGCGGCAAACCCGCAATCCGTCGCGTTGAACCCGAGTTTGTAGCCCGTTTTCGGGACCGACCCGTCTTTAACGACACACTCAGGGGTCCAAGTGAAATCCTTCGCGGTTGCAGGCACCAGCGACGAAACTTCCGCGGTGAAGTTGCAAGGTACGGGGCCCTTGACGGTTTCCTGGCAATCTAAATTCGTCAAATGCGATTGTATTTGCGTCTTTTTCAGATCCAAATACGTTAAAGCCGCGTGGCAGGGGTTGCACTGGTAGGAACCCCCAAAGTAGAGGTTTTCGGTCGCAAGATTGGCGCCCGTGGGCGCGGCAAGCGAGTTGGCGTTATTGGTGTACCAGAGCATCAAATTGCTGAAGTTGGTGTCGTCGTAGTCGGCTTGTGCGTCGAGTTGGAGTTGAGTCTTGCAGGTCGTGAGCATTGCCTTGCGGTCCTGGGCCTCAGCAGGCTTGCATTGCGGTACGTTGACGCCGCACATGGTGGTGGGTCCGGTCTGGGTGGCCGCGATGCCGGAAACCTCGTAATTCATGCTCGAGAAGGTAGTCAAAAAGTCGCTGATGCCTTCGACGCTATTCGCGCTGCCTGATTATTGTTGTTATTTCTCTCTCGATTTAAAGTCTAAAATATGGTGAAAAGGGGAATAGAAATTACGACATTACGACTGTTCATTAAAATAACTTTTAAAATAATATTGAAATAGTAACCTTTACGATCTTCGTACAAATACTTGGCGGCACAACAAAGGAGTTCAAAAATGGTCATCTAACGATCTGAAAAACCACAAACAACAATGGAAATATTGAATCCAACGAAACCAAAAAAAAAGAAATCAACATTCACTAACCTGCCAGATGCGGGTGTACTTGCGAAATCCACGCCTTGATGCCGACATTCCAGGTGCCCGCGGCAGACAAAGCCACACTGTCGCAACGCAAACCAACCCGCGCGAGCGTTTTCGTGACGTTGTTGCCCCAAAGCGCGCCGAAATCGAAATTCTTGGCGAAATTCGCTTGCGTGCTTGAGTCGGGCAAAATGAAGGCATCTGTGGGCTGCGCGACGAGGTCGAGCAGCTCTAAAAACGCCGGCATGTCTTCGGTTTTCGTGGTATTTCCCCCGCCAACGTTGTCAAAGGAACCACGGATGCTCCCGATGATTTTATCCTTGAACATCTCCTCGGAGGTCATTTTCACCTTCGTATCCTCATCACAATCCGAGGGATATTTTCCGTTCGCGTCCTTAGGACACTGCATACTGGTCATTGTGCGCAACAATTTACCATGCCCAGTTGGGGTGAAGCAAGCTGTTTTTTTGTGGGAAAACAATTTATTATCCTGTTTTGCTGGGGAAATTAATTATGGTGGGAAATGTGTTTGTGTTACTGTTGATTTAAACTCCTTTGACGGATTCGTCATGCTCTTGACACCTCTCATTGGTCAGACGACCTAGTCGTCAAGTATTAAATTTTAGTGCGCAATAAAAAAACAATCGCAATCTTTGTATTTAGAAAAGTAAAAAGGAAAAGGAAAAAAATATTAAATCTAATATAGTTTAGACTGTAGTGCTCTGTTACATAATATATGATGGTGGCGGAAGAAAACGCGAAAATGATCGGCCACAACCAATCACAAACAAAGGACCAGGTCCCTACTAGCAAAGTACAAGTGAGTTGCAACGCACCAATCTAAATCCTGGGGCGCTCTGGACCATCGCGAAAACAAAAAATAAAGCACTTGTTATTTAATTAATATCAAAGCCGCACCAACAACCTGAAAATGATTTTTCGTAGAACCAAATTATTAGAAAATTCATTTAATAACATATACTTGCCGATAACAAACGCATGATTGTTGGCATAAAAAAACATAAAGGACACTGAGAAAAAAAATGCATAAAAGAAAGAAGTTCACTCAAAAAGAAAGAAGTTCACTCAGAAAACACCGTCATTTTCTAATTTCTTTTTCGAACAAAACCTCTGATCGTTAGAAGATATTTATACTGCTTCGCAACATAATTGTGTTCTCGTATAAATAATGTTCCCGAAATTGGGATAATTCAATTAATTCAACGCTCCCCGCTTCGCTTGCGCCGGCTCTTCGCTCGTTGCGTCGTGTTATCAGGAAGAACATAAATGGCATTACCTATCAGACTCTGACATCTCTCCTCCGTACCATTCACGAAAATTACCATTGCGGTCTCGTCGATTGTGCAGTAATATGGTGTTCTGTTCATTACTACGGCTCCGACTCTCTTACTTACTACTTCGTATGTAATTTTGTATACGCACGCTTTTACTTTTCCGTCTTTCAACTACCTCTTGTTTTACTACTTTCGGGACGCCTCTAGTATAGCTCGCGAGTATTCATGTGCGTGCTCTTGATGTGCGCTTCTTATTTCTTCGTATGCGTGCTCTTTTCGAACGCACGGACGTTGGTGGATTCCATGTTGTAATTCGGATGTTTCTTCAGCCTGTTCTGCTTGGGGTCTTCGGCGTTCTCATCAGCAACGTACAAAATCTTATCGCGCGTCACCAAACGTTTGATAACCAGGTTCACCAGGCGGGATTGCTCCTGAAATTCCTTCACGCTCACCTCTGTCTGGTCGGCGCGGGACTCCTCCCAGTGGTTCATGTACCTTGGTTTGTCAGTGAAAATTTCCGCATTACGGTCTCTTCTTCAATCTGTGCTGAAAAACCAGTAATCATTTTTGGTTTAGAATTGTTAACTATCAAAACTGCGACAGACTATTACCCACTAGGTATTTTAATAAAGCCGTGCGAGCTGCAAAAACGAGATTTTGCTCCCAATGCAGAAGATAATGGTCCGATTACTCAAAATGTGGAACATTCTCAAAAGATAGGATGAGGACTTTACCAATTGAGCAGTTCCACATGTGTCATGGAGTCATTTGGAGGCTCGTTGTCTTCGATTTCTTCCAGCTTCTTGACCATCACGCCCACGATGCGAATATATTCAGCGTAGTCAAGACTCGGATGCGCCTGATTTTTTAAATAATTGCTATTTGTTCATTCTCGTGACTGTTCTTTGTTTACCTATTGTTTTCAACGTTTGATCACTATTTTTGTTCTGGCGTTCCGGTTTGATTGTGAAATTCCAGCACCAGCATTTTATTTTGTTGTACCTCAATAAATACTCAAAAAATGAAGCGTAGGACCGCATATTTTAAAAATTTGTGAGGAAATGAAAACCTTCTTTGCTGTAGCTGCTTGCGCGGCAGCGGCGGCTTCGTCTTCTGCATCCACCTCGTCTCCTTCATCTGGTTTTTTTTGATTGGGACGCATATGGTTTTTCTGTATCTACTAGTTTTAGAATGCTTTGGGCACGATTTTCTTTTGTTGGAGCTGTATGATTTTGTTCTGATGCATTCATCATCCAAGCTATTAAACCTCGGTGACGGATGAATGGAAGCGTCCTCTATCTTATTTAGTCGGCGTTATCGTGCATTATAGTTCATATGAACATGGAAAATCGGGCTAGCCGTCGAAATTCAATTCAAATGGAGCCCGATCGCGATTTGCACGTAAATTATTGGCTACCGCGTCCAAGAAACAAGTCTAACCTTCGGCATTTTCCTCGTCGTCGGACCAATCGTCGAGCGTGATCTTCTGACCAGCATCTGGACCTATTTTTCGATACGAAATACCATATATTTTGTGGTAGTTTTACTTAGATATTATTCCGTGCGATTCAAAATTCTTCCAGTTCAAATTCGAAGCTATCCCAAGATCGATCCAAAGTAAAAACAAAAACTACCAAATTAGATCCTGGCTACAGCCAAATGATAAAATTGCCACCAACGCGCGAATCATCGGAAAGGCCAAAACAATACCTTGTGATGCCTGCATCAGGGAAAAAGCCTCTTGCACATGGTTCACAGTGACATCATCCTCCAAATAGACCGCTGCAATGGCTTCACTCAGACGGATCAAAGATTCCAACTGACGCACTGTTACTGTATACGCACCTGTTTTTTCAACATTTTTTATTTTGGACGAGCAAATAAGGTAAACTTGTAGACATAAAATGGCAAATGGACATTTATTCAAGTCAAAAGTGGAAGAAAGATTAATGTGAAAATTCGGACAGTTTACACTTTTTCTGTAGATAATCCGTCTGTAAATAATATGTATTCAACTATAACACTCAAAGTAGTTACCCATTTGCTGCGCGGAGCGCTGTCGCAAACGCTTGTATGCCCTCACCAAAAACCGTCGACTTTCCTGGGTCAATCGCGGCTGTTTCTTACGCGCGAATGTGATGTACCTTGAGATTTATTGCCACTGCTTTGAAGAATTTGAAAAAAACTGAGTTTCCTTTAAAAACTTTAAAGAAATGCACCGAATTGAACTGCACGTGTCGTGAGCAAAGAGTCGTGCGAGTCCACAGATTCAAAACAAAACAGACCTAATAGTAACCCACACAAAAAATAAAGTATACAATCCTAATATCAACTACATAATTGATACTGCTTCAATTCCTCCTGCGAGACCTTTGTAATGTCTGATTTGGTCTCCATCTCCTTCGCCAACCGCTCCTCTGCGGTCGAGAACGCATCCACGTGGTTTTGCACAATGTGCTTCGTTACCGCAGCGTCCAAGTCTTCATCGCTCGGATCATCGATGAGAATGAAGAACAAATCGAAACGCGACATAATCGGCGGCGTCAGCCCTACGTTCGCTGGGAGCGGCTTAGTCTTGTCGTATCTGTTGGATTTTTAGGTATTAAATATCCGTAATTTTGCTAAATACTGCGAATGGAAGGAATGTTGATATGTATCAGTTTGTGATTACGGATTTATTGTGGCAAGTATAAATTAGGGCGACAATACAACGATGATAATCGACACTTGAATAACATGCTTCTCCAGTACCTTTTCTAAAGCGCCCAAATTAAAAAAGGGCACCCAAATGAAGAACCACGCCCAAAAACAGAACAAGAAGTACGTGCTGTGCAGCGGATTCGCCGCGGCGAGAATACTGGTCTTCGCGTTCAAAGTGGCTTGAATTCCTGCTTTGGACAAAGTGATCGTTTGCTGTTCCATTGCTTCGTGGATCGCGGATTGATCTTTCGGGTCCATCTTGTCGAACTCATCGATGCAGCAAATGCCGCCGTTTGCAAGCATCAACGCACCAGGTTCTATTACCTTTGTTTCTTGAAGTATCGCTGTAATCCGGCTTTTTACGGGAACTTGGTATCATATGTTCTTGAAACAATATGAAAGGTCGATATGCTTGCTTGCTCCGCTTTGGTCGCTAATTGATGTTTGGATTAATAAAGAAGTAAAAACAGTACCATGTCATTCGCTTCAGGGTCTCTGGTGACACTCGCGGTCAAACCGGCAGCAGTTGACGTCTTTCCACTAGTGTAAACACTTCGGGGCATCATGCTAGCAACGTATTTCAGAAACTGACTTTTCGCGGTCGATGGGTCGCCGACAATGCAAATATTGAGATCACTACGCAAGGCGATTCCATCAGCGGTTTTTTTACCTATTTGTTTGATGATAATTCATTTCCGATTTGAAGATAATTCTTGATGATAATTCATTGGATAATGAATTTCATTTTCTCTCTTTGTTTTCGACGAAATTCAATTATTTTTTCAGCCATATCCTATGTGTTTTTCCAGGTCCTATTTATTGTTCCATATCCTATTTGTTTTTCAGCCATATCCTATTTATTGTTTTGATGTGACTTTATTAATCGATGAATGCCAAAAAAAAGGAACCAATCCCGCTGACAAGTTGCAATAGGATCCCTTTCTTGACATCCAGATGGCCGTAGACGGATGGGGCAACTGCTTTCGCCAGAATATCCAAAGTGTCTCTTTTCTCGTTCTCGTCCGTCTGATTTGTTTTTCCCATTTGGGATCAGGATGGGCAGCAATTGGCTTACTTGTCAACACTTTTCTGATCAAATCGACATATTTCGGCAGGTTTTGTTTCGGCAGGTTTTTCGGGAATCAATCACTCCTTTTTCTCGTGTCCTTGGGGAAGCGTTTGTAACACTGAAATACGGATATTTTTCCCGTTTTGAAGCATTGGCACAAAACCCAAAAACGTGCGCAAAAACCGAATTCTGAATCGTTTTCTAAGCACGCAACCGACCGGGCCGTAGTTCATTTTTTACCTGAAACAATGGGCACTAAGGAAAAAAAAAGGAGTACGTGCATCGACAAATCGACCATTCGTCTTCTGGCCTCTGCATACTCCCCCTGCTCCTGACTCTCTTGTTCTTTTTCGCTGGCTTCGTCCTTCCTCTTGATTGTGCACCCGTAAAACATTAATTTGTAAGTCAACTCTCTGGAACCCAAATCCCGAATACCCTTTACGCCCTCCATGTACCTTTTCCAGAAGATCCATTAACATCGATAAATCACTAGTATTTACCCGGGAATGATGGGCCGGGTTACATCTGATTTATAGGAAATGGAAGGTTCTCCGGAAATCGAAGGTATTTGTTAACAAATAAGGGAAAAACTCACGACTAAATAATCGAAACAAACGACTGAGTAACGGAAAGAAAGGACAAAAGTACGATTGCTGGAATCGCTTGTTCATGTCCCTCCGGATGCTCGTTTTTAGCTCTCCCGGTCGCATTAACGTCGGCACATCGGGCACGACCACCAAGCATCCCAGAACGGATATTTTGTCACCGGGCTTTTTTTTGTTTAGTCGACATTGCGCTAGATGTCTGCACTTACTGCGCTCCACTATACTTAGCTTTGCTGGGGCTGTACTTGCTAGTGTTTTATCTCATCTGCATTTTGGGCTCTAAAAATGTTTCCTATTTCACAATTTTTGTTCCAGGATTTTAAGACGCTCTACGAATTTTCTCATCTCATAATCGATTGTTCCAAATTTCGACACTTTCCAGCACACTTTGAAAAAAAAAAACCACACCCAAAAAGCCAGCTCACCTTGCACTGTTCCACCATTTCCCCGCGCACGATCACATCAATAGCTCTCGGCATACATCCAGCCGGAATTTCACCCTCTGTTTCCTGCACTCGCAATCTCTGCCAATCCGCAAATTTCGTTGCTTTGTGCGAGGGTAATAACCGAAAGGACTTGCGGTTGTTGCAGCCCGTGTTCGTGCAGCTGGTTGTTGTTTTTTTTCAGATTTCAATCTTGAATAGGCAATTTCTTTCTTGTTGATTCCAATAATGCTGAAAAGTAGATTCAATTCAAATCAAATGGTGCCTGGCTGACGTCAGGAGGTCTCACATAGAGACGAGAAGAAAAATGCAACATTCCCAATGATACTGATTGGCGGATTGTACTTGCTGCTCCAAATAGCGCTGAAAAATAGATTAATATTTTATCAACAACAATCGAAAAACAGCAAACATTTGTGGAAGCGTGTATTTGAACTCCTGCGCGACGTTGGTGATTTCAGTTCCGCACACCATGCACTCGAAAGCCCCGACCACGATTTCGGGCTTTGTTTCGGTGGTTCGTGTTACAGTGCCGACAATCTCGGTCAGAATCTTGTTTTTTTTTTTTAAAAAACGAGGTTTTCATCCCTCAAAAATGCAACTGAATGGGTGTAAAAAATCCGAAAAAATGGCATTCAAGGACATTGACGAGGTTTGACAGCCAAAAATCAGAAGCTTAGAAAATCGGCATATGTCGCTGAACGAATCAGAATAAATGGCTGAGAAAATGCTCGAATAAGTAGCTGGGAAAATATTCGAAGAAATGGCTGAGAAAATTGTTAAATAAATGGCTGAACCCATAGGTGAAAAAACGCCAAAACAAATGGCGAAAAAACTCGAACCCCAAGATGGTTGACGCGAAGCGTGCGCAGCGGACTCGTCTTGTCAAGATTGTAAAACGCCAGCTGAAACCCATGATGCTTCTCCGCGGCAGTCTGGCACATAGGATCTTCGATTTTCTGCAAGAAGGTGACCACGACTTGGTCAAGTGCTTCCTGGGGGAATTAGTTTGTTCAGTTATTGTTTCTTTTTCAACATGGAATACTATTTGCATTGGTTTTAACTCGTGACTTTCATTGTATTGTACTGTTGCGGCATTCACCGCTAAACACAAATTCTTACGCATATCTGCCTATTTACATGCCCAGAGACGACGAGCTCCTGTCACTAAATCTCTCTGCGATTCTCACCATGCAGCTGTTTGCCCGACCTCAGCCCACTAGGTCCTAGCTTCGCTGCAAGCGCTGGACTAGGCTGGATGAATGGATAAAAAATTCAAAAAAAACCCTTATTTGGTAATATTTGTATTGAATGACGCCACGAAGATCGTCCAGACGGAAGCAGTACTCGCTTTCGTTTTCCTCCAAATACAGATGCGAATAGTCGAACATCAGCGTTTTCATACCCTCCCGGACCTTGTTTTTTCTTCAAATGATACACACATTAGTTATTAGATAATCCAATCACTATCCGATCATGAATTGATGCGTTTTTTGCAAAAAAAAAAAATCGCATTTCTCGTTAACGAAAAGTGCTGAAACAAATCGCCAAATTCAGCCATCTTCCACCCAATATTCAACCACAAAATTAAACAATTTCTGCACAAACAAAGGAATGAATCCAAGAAACGGTGATCTCATCCGTAACCTCGCGTTTTGGACAGAAAATTTTCAAAAAAACCCGTGCAGTTGACAAAAACTTAAAACAGAGAAAAAAAACCATAGTCTTTGCTCTTCCAACGTAGTACGGATCCTCCTCTCCTCCTTCCGTTTTAGCCATTCGGAATTTGAACATGAAATCCATGAGGTACCGCTGCACGACATCATCGAGTTTGCCCGGCATCTTGGGCCAAGTTTCTCTCTCTCAAGTTTCCTACGACTGAAATTTCATATATAGAAATGAAATATGTAAACGCAAATTTGGAAATCCTTCCTTGCTACTAAAATACATGTAATGCGTTTTTTCGCTTAAAAAAAAAAATGCCCGTTTGTTTCCAAAAAAAACTGCCGGAAAAAGTGAGTTGGAAAAAACTTCCCGGCACGAGGGGACACGCACGAAGTGCATTCGAGTCGACATTTCCCGCCCAATTGAATTTGAATCCATATTTCATCAGCATTTTCAAAAGCAGGACAAAAAGACGCAAATTTTCACGCGCAAAAAAAGGATCCCAACAAACGCTAATCCCAGGACCAATCCCGACTTTTTGACACAGAAACGCGTCATTAAACGGCTTCTCAATTAGTTCCCGCGTAGCCATCGGGAACATGAACATGAAATCCACAAGTGAATTAACGCTCCGCGACGTCACCGAGTAATTGTCCGGCATCTTGGCGAGCCCCTTCAATTATTTCATACTTAAAATTATAGTACTAACTTTACGGTATGTACTATTCTAATCAAAAGGTATCTACTATTCTAATCAAAATTAGCTAATTAGCTATCGCTAGTCTATTTTTGGTTGGAAATCGACTTCGACCCACAAAGCCGTCGTATTTTGAACGAGACTTTTTTTGATCCAATTACATTGATTTTCCGCGACACTCCTGACGAACAATATAATTTTTTTACAACACACTCTAGATCCATCACCTCAAAAGCATAAAACTCTTTTATTTGTAAACAAGTGGTTGTTTGTCTTTCCTATACGTATGAACCGATTTTACGTTTATCACCGCTTTACGTCCAGCCTTGGCGAGGCACCTCATAAATAAAAATATATTAATAAGGAGAATATATAAAATGATCAGTCGCGGAACAACACAGTTCAACCCGCCACGCAACATTCGACAAAACAGTAGCCAACGCATCGCCCCACACCCCCTAGTACCCAGCACTGACACCTAAGAACGAGTATGCCACCTCCCAACCCACTTTTATTTCCCTTCTCATACGTGGTTCCAGAGACTTTTCTTTCATTCTGATTCAATAAATATGACAACGCATGCAGAAAAAATTTGAAGAACGCATGAACTGGCTACTATTATACTACAATGCATTTATACTCTTGGTGAAAGAAACTACGAAGAACCAAATATATTTTCGAAAATTTGACGATTCATTAAAAAATATAAGAAACTGGAAAGTAAGAAAACGGAGACCTACAAATAATAACCGCAAACATTGGTAGCAATTAGTACTACGAATTGAAACACAGTAAAGATCAAATAAAACAGCAATTAGCACGAAAAGTAGAAACGAAACATAATGATATTAGCAATTTTATTGGTGCAAAACGAAATACTACAACTTCAAGTAAACATAGGAAACGAGATACAACAATAAACACGAAGCAAGAAAAAGTAAAAATTAACGTAAATATAGAAGAGATTTTTAAGTTGTCAACTTCAGGAAACGCATGGTGCCAATGCTGAAGGAATGAAACGTAAATACGAGTACTATGAGGAATAAAGATGGAATACAATACCGTAAGTACAAAATTTAATCCAATCAGAACTACGTACTATTGGAATCTTTTCTGGTGGCTTCTGAGGCAACCGATGCCCACCTTGGCCCGTTCGTTTCTGGGGAGACCAAATGGCTCACAATGACTGAAAATTTCCAACGCAAACAGAATAAAAAATCGAATCAAACTAGTAATCATTGCAAGTAAATGAATAATGGTTATTGCAAGTAATACAATCTGAAAATGAAAATTCAATTGTAAGTAATGAATAGAGATAATTGTAAGTAATAGCTAGAGAACGTGAAAACAAAGAAAATAATATGGAGGACAAGTAGTCTGGATAAATGCTAAAAGAATTAGTAATAAAAAACTATACCTGAATTCTCGCACAAAACTCTAGGCGAATTGCAAAATTTCATATTGGCTGTGATCCAAAACGGCCAACAATTTTGGTTAAACTGATCATAGTTTCTCCTTAAACTGATAATATATATTTCCCCATGAAGCTGATATTTTCCAACGACGGCTGAATCTTCCACTCAGTCACTAGTCTTAGAGTTGCAATCTGTAACTGCATGCCGCGCTGCATCATTAATTGCGCTTGCATTTCTCCATAGCAACCCGCTTTTTGTCCTCAAAAAATTATTTCTCCACGGTAATCTGTTTTTCATCCGCCATCATCTTCTTCGCCTTTTTGATCCTCCTATTCTGCATTGTGATATTGTCCTTCACGAATCGCCAGA